>Ga0207667_10002289_pt1 | contig 24067 bp, 20 predicted proteins | sample KBSCornC52_FD_184301 | JGI IMG/M metagenome (GOLD analysis project Ga0207667, IMG submission 184301) | Corn rhizosphere microbial communities from Kellogg Biological Station, Michigan, USA - KBS Corn C5-2 (SPAdes) (version 2) | ecosystem: Host-associated > Plants > Roots > Rhizosphere > Soil ...
TTTTACCCTTCATGTAGATTCTACCCTCGATTACCATTTTGAGATCAATAAAAATCTTGAAGATTATTATTGGTATTTGAAAAATTCTCCGGTTGGATTGAAGATCAACAAAGACAACGGCATTCTTCATTTTAAAGCCGATAAATCGTACTTTCTATCCGGTAAATTGAAATATGACAATGAGTATAAAGTAAAACTGGGTGTACAAAACCTGAATGAACCAGAAGATAAAGTGGATACTACTTTTACGTTGTTATTTTACAATACCGATATCGTTCCTTCCAAAATAAAACCAACTGTCACCAACAACCTGGTGATGGACGAAGGCGACACCCTTAGTTTTAAACTGCAATGTGATGAAGGCAGTTTTCCCTTGGAATCGATTACTTTTTTCAGCAATTATCCGATCCGTTCAGCCACTCCCATTACACATTGCGGCGATGTTTTTACATGGATAGCTCCTTATGATTTTATTAAGGATGATGAAAATGTAAAGCAAAAATCTTTGGTTTTGAGTTTTATCGGAGTTGACAAATTTTTTAACCGCGATACTGCGGTGGTAACGGTTAAGGTAAATCAAACGGTCAATTATCCTCAAAGACTATTGGAATACAACAAAATCACCAGTACCATTCAAAATTACATCATCACTTTAAAGAGCACGTTCCGCGATCTGGATAAAAAGATAAAAAACACGAAAAATACCCGCACTACTTTTGATCTTACTTCGGCCGCGACTTCGCTTGGAGGAACCGTTTTTTCGTCGATGACAGATCACGATCTTCAAACTACCGGCAAGATCTTACCTAGTGTAGGTGTGGCTTTGGTACCGGTAAAAGAAGCAGTAGCCCCCAACAAGAACGATGAAAAAAACTCAGCGTCTCTCGTGCGAAATGATATCAAACGGCTGCAATATCTACTTACGGACAATAGTTTGATCGGAGATAAAGATCCGGATATTGTGAAAAAGATCAGCAAAATGAAAGATGAATTACAACAGGTACAACTTCAGCTGATTGATGTGCCACTCGTGGATGATAATGTGAATCCGAAAGAGCTGGATGAGTATTTTAATAGTCCAAAGGTGAACAAGAAATATCGCCTGATGAAAAAATAAAATTGCGATGTTGTCAACAAACAAAGAAATAACCATTATTTCTATTTCCTGTTAGATTACTATTCGCTATTCACGATCACGGAACCGGGTCGTGCCCATGTCCACCCCATGGATTACAACGGGCAATTCTTTTGGCTGTAAGCCATAAACCTTTTAAAGGGCCATATTTTTTTAGTGCTTCAATTCCGTATTGCGAACAGGTAGGTGTGTATCTGCAAGATGGGCCCATCCACGGAGAAATAACCAACTGATAGACTTTTATTAAAGCGATAAAAGGAAAGGATAATATTTGTTTCAACGAAAGCATTCAAAAGGGTAAAAGTAATTTTATTAAAGTTTTTTAAATGCTAAAGTACCATGCGAAAAGTAAGATTAAATGCGCCTTTCTCTCGAAATATCTGCAATCAATACAGCTGCCATTGCCAGAGCCGCATCTTTCAGCATATTGGTCACGTAAAGCATTTTTATATGAACATTAGTGGAGCGCACAATTCCGGGAACATCGACGACAAACACAATAATTAAAAGTAATAAGGCCAAAAGATAGCCCGCAATTTTTGCATAACGGTCGATAATAAAGGCAACTGCCGCCAATAAAAAGCCCGCTCCTGATATATAAACCATTACTTTCGAAACAGGTAAAAATGAAGGAACATTTACCGCCATATCTTTTGCATGCAAAATATTATTTGCTCCAAAAAATGCGATGATCACAGCAAAAATGATTATCGCCAGACGCGTAGAAACAAGAGCTTTCATGATTTTGGTTTATTAAATAATTTGAAAGATACAATTTGTGCTGAAAGCTTTGCTCTCATTTTGCATTCAATTGCCTTTTACTTTTTGTTTTCTTTCCAACTTCAACTTTATTTCATCTGTCTATTCGGAATCATTTGCAGGCAAACCGGCCGGGGAACTTCAATTTCTTTATCTGTTTTAATTAATAAACCGGTTTCTTTGTCCCGTTTGAAAATGACAATATTCCTGGAATCCTGGTTTGCAGCAAGCAAATAATTTCCTGTAGGATCAATGATAAAATTCCGCGGCCCTTTTCCAAATGTTGATTGAGAACCTTTTACTGTTAGTTTACCTGAAACTCGGTCAATTGAAAAAATAGCAATTGAATTCAGTTCGCCGCGGGTGGAAGCATACAGAAACTTTCCATCAGGAGAAATGCAAATTTCCGCGCCGTCTTTTCTGCCAACAAAACCGTCGGGAAAAGCAGGAATACCTTGTATCTGCGATAATTTTCCCTGGTTATAATGATAAGCAGTAACAGTTCCGCCCATTTCATGCAAGAGGTACACAAATTTCTTATCAGGTGAAAAAACAAGATGCCGTGGGCCGCTTCCTTTTTCAGACTTTGTGAACGTCGCTGAAGATATGATAAGTGGTTGTTTAATAGCCGGATCAAACTGATAAGTAATCACTTCATCCAATCCTAAATCGGGAGTCAATAAAAATTTTTCATCCGGAGAAAAAACCGTTTCATGAACATGAGCTTTAGCTATTTCTCCTGAATTTTTATAAACAGAATCATAAATGATTTGGGAGTAAGGGGCCACAGTGCCGTTTTTATTTATGGGAAATACTGTAGCAGTTCCGCTTGAATAATTTGCAACCGCAAGCCATTTATTATCAGCTGTTGTGGAAATATAACAAGGATCATCTCCGCCGGAAGCGGTTGTATTTAAAAAATGAAGGCTGCCATTTTTTTTATCAAAAGAATAAGCAGTAACTCTTCCCGGGTTCACACCGTTCGTTTCGTTTACCGCATACACATATTTTTGATTTTTAGAAATGGTAAGATAAGATGGATTTGTGACGCTGTCTGTATTGCTTACCCATGCTGCTTCGCCGGTTTGAGAATCAAAATCATAAATATAAATCCCTTTACTGTCGGTATTTGTGTAAGTTCCGACAAACAAATAATATTTCTGAGCAGAACAGGAGAAAAAGAAAAAAGCCAGCAAAAAACCAATTGCAAATTTTAACGAAGAGATTTTTTTATTCATTTTTAAAATATTAAAGTTGTATTTCTTAATTCTTCATCATCTCCTTTTCACTTCAAATTCTTTGAAAAATGTTTCCGGCTGGTCGGAAACGATTACTTCTTCCACTTCCGCTCTGTCAGGGCCCGTTTTGCACCATTTAATAAAATCATTGACCTGCTGTTCGTCGCCGGTTATCATGGCTTCTACTTTTTCATCGGGCGTATTTTTTATCCATCCCTTTATGTTTAGTTTTTCCGCAACTTTTCGTGCTGTTTCTCTAAAAAAAACACCCTGAACTTTTCCGGTGATTAATAAGCGTACGGTTTGCATCTTTCAAAGATAGCAATGTTGACAGGAAAATATTCCGCTTGTTTATTTGAAATTTGTTCTGCGTCTCATTGCAATTTGGATAATTCTTTGTCGTTATAACAAAAAATGATCCCTTTTCTATAAAAAAATTGTTAGCTCAATATCCTTTACGTTTTATGTAAATTACAAATTCAGTTTATTCCTTTATTTACTGCTAAAAGATATTTGCAGGAAATAAAATTGCTTCGCTAATGAAAATGTTAACTATTTTACCGCTTCTTTATTTACCATTCAAATTGAATATTTTTGTTTTTTATTACCGCAATCACATGAAAATAACTACTTCTTTCATATTATTTCTTTTTTCTTTTTCTGCTGCTAATGCCCAGGGATACAAGGTTACTTTGCAAACACCTGATTACAAAAGCGGACTCGCTTACCTCACCTATTATTATGGCAAAAACATGAACGTGCAGGATTCTGCAATTGTGAATTCAAAAGGCATTGCCATTTTTCAAGGCAAAGAAAAAATGCCGCCGGGTGTCTATTCAATTGTTTTTCCGGGAAAAAATAAATTGTTTGATTTTTTGGTTGATAAAGGCCAGGTAATTTCCATCAAAGCCGATACAAGTGATTTAATTAGCAAAACAGAAGTTACGGGTTCGAAGGAAAATATTCTTTTTCAACAGTATCAAAAGTTTGTAGCTTCCAAAGGAAAACTGTTGCAGGATGAAGTGGAAGCTTATAAAAGATCTACCAATAAACAGGACAGTGCTCTTCATGAAAAAAAATACCAGGCGCTGAATGAAGAATTAAATAATTACCGGGATAAAATTATTAAAGAACATCCGGAATCCATGCTGGCGACGCTTTTGACAAGCATGAAGCCGGCACAGGTTTTAAACACACATCCAGTGACTCATGAAGATTCTTTGGCAAATTATCAGTATTATAAAAAGCATTATTGGGACGGAATTACTTTTATGGATGACCGCATCATCCGCACGCCTTTCTTTTTGCCAAAGCTGGAAGATTATTTCAGAAACGTCCTTCCTCAGGCTTCTGATTCTATTATTAAAGAATCCGATTACTTATTGTTACTCGCAAGATCTTCTCCTGAGATGTATAAATTCTTATTGAACTGGCTTACTGATGAATACATCAATCCAAAATACATGGGCCAGGATGCAGTATTTGTGCATCTTTTCGAAAAATATCATTCAAAAGGCGTTTCAAACTGGCTGAATGAAAAACAGTTGACCACCATTTCTAACAGGGCTTACATGCTGATGTCAAACCTGATTGGCGAACAAGCTGCGGATCTTCAAATGACCGATTCGAAGGGAAATAATGTGCCATTATATAATATTAAATCGGATTATACCGTCGTAGTTTTTTGGGATCCTACCTGTGGGCATTGTCGTGTGCAGGTTCCCCGGCTCGATTCCATTTACAATGCGAAATGGAAAAATGAAGGAGTGAAAATGTATGGTGTGCTCACGGAAACAAAAGATTTGGAGCAATGGAAAGATTTTATCAAAGAAAACAAAATGGAAAACTGGATCAATGTGTACGAAACAGAAGGTCAAAGAAAAATGATAGAACAGGCAAAAGCGCCTTCTTACAAACAATTGTATGATGTGATCCAAACGCCAACGATTTATCTTCTTGATAAGGATAAAAAAATTATTGCCAAGAAATTGACGTTGGAACAAATCGATGATCTGTTGGATGTGAAAATAAAAAATCAGGCCTCCAAACCGGCTGAAAATGTGCTTAAATAAATATACATTCACGCATACAATCTTCTAAAAAATATTGAATGAAAAAACTGTTTCTTGCTGTTGTATGTGGTTCATTTATTTTGACATCTTATAGCCAAACGCTTTTTACTTACGGCAATCATTCTGTAAACGCTGATGAATTTTTAACTGCTTTTAATAAAAATAAAACCGCCTCCACAGACAGTGTACAGGCACTTCGTGATTACCTGGATCTTTATGTAAAATTCAAGCTAAAAGTACAGGCTGCAAAGGATATGCATTTGGATACACTTCCTTCTATGAAAGCGGATCTACAAAATTTCCGCAGCCAGGTACAGGATAATTACCTGGATGATGAAAAGGAAGTGAATCGTCTGGTAAATGAAGCTTTTGACCGCAGTCAGAAAGACATTCATGTCGTTTATTATTTTGTCAATAATAATCAAACATCCGATTCGATAAATGAATTCAAAGCCATTGCCAATTTTGCAAAAGAATTGAGAAGTAACGAAAATAACGAAGCTGCAATTTTTGCAAAAGCAAATGCAAATACTGCCATAAAAGTTCAAAAAAGTGATGTAGGATATATCACCGTTTTTTCTTTGCCTTATGTTTTTGAAAATATTGTTTACTCATTAAAACCAGGTGAATCAAGCCTTCCCGTTGCAACAAAAAGAGGGTGGTATGTTTTCAAAAATGCCGGCGAAAGAAAAGCAGTTGGAAAAATTACCATCGCGCAGATTTTATTCGCGGTGCCCGAAGGATTTGACCAGCAAAGATCAACGACAAAGAAACTTGCCGATTCTGTATATAATGCATTAATCAATGGAAGTGATTTTGCGACATTGGCAAAAGAATTTAGCGACGATAAAAACACCTATATGAATGGTGGCTTGTTGCCTGAATTTGGAACAGCCAAATATGACTCTGTTTTTGAAAATCATGCATTTTTGCTCAAAAAAGATGGCGAAATTTCTAAACCCTTTGAAACGAGATTTGGTTATCATATTATCAAACGAATTTCTGCCACACCGGTTCCGGCTGCAAAAACTGATGAAGCATTGATGAGCCATCTGAAACAGGAAGTGATGAAAGACAGCCGGATTCAGGTTGCCAAAGACAAATTTTTGAAAGAAATATTGCCTGTTATTGGCTACAAAAAAAATAATGTCAATGAAGAAAATTTATGGCAGCTGAGCGACAGTTCTCTGTTGCGAAATAAAAATGTAACAGCAGGAAATGTAAATAAAAACACCGCTTTATTTACTTTTAATGATCATAAAATCGTAACAGTGGCAGATTGGATTCTTTATTTGAAAAATTCAAATGCTGTCGTCGCAAATGACCATAGTTCTTACAAACAGTTGTTTCCTCTATTCATTAAGGAATCAGCTTTTTCAAATTACGCTTCGAGGTTGCAGAATTATAATGTGGCTTTTAAAAACCAGCTTGAAGAATTTAAGGATGGCAATATGCTTTTTGAAATCATGCAGCAAAAAGTATGGAACAAAGCCGCGGAAGATACAAGTGGATTAATAAAATATTACAATGCACACAAGGAAAAGTATTTCTGGACAAACAGTGCAGATGCAATTATTTTTTCCTGCTCAAATAAAACAGTAGCCGACAATGCCGTCGCACAATTAAGAAGAAGAAAAACATGGCGCGAAGTAGTAGCAAATGACCCGACACAAATACAGGCAGATTCAGGCAGATATGAGCTAGGCGCGATCCCCGTGATTGACAGAACAATTTTCAGAGACGGATTAATTACGTTGCCGGTTATCAATAAAAATGACGGCACAGCAGTTTTCGCGCAAATCATAAAAGTATATTCTGACCATGAACCGAAAAGCTTCCAGGATGCACGTGGAATGGTAATCAACGATTATCAAAATTACCTGGAAGACAAATGGGTTACTGAATTAAAGAAAAAATACCCGGTAAAAATCAATGAAAAAGTATTTGATTCTTTATTGCCTAATACCGCTTTCTAGCTATTGATTGCTTTTATTCCCGGCAATTCTTTTCCTTCAAAATATTCGAGCAAAGCGCCGCCTCCGGTGGAGACATAACTCACTTTATCAGCGAGACCAAATTCATTAACCGCTGCCACGCTATCGCCACCACCCACTAAACTGTAAGCGCCGTTTTCTGTGGCTTTCGCAATCGCTTCTGCAATCGCTTTGGTACCTGCCTGGAATTTTTTCATTTCAAAAACGCCCATTGGACCATTCCATAAAATCGTTTTGCTTTGCATAATGGCGTTGGTAAAAATTTTTATCGATTCGGGTCCGATGTCCAATCCCATCCAGCCTTTTTCAATATCATCATTGCTCACAATTTTTGTATCCGCATCTTCTGAAAATTTATCAGCAACAACGCTATCAACTGGCAAAAGGAATTGTACATTTTGTTGTTTTGCTTTTGATAAAATATCATTTGCCAAATCCAATTTATCTTCTTCACAAAGGCTACTTCCGATTTCTTTTCCCTGTGCTTTTAAAAAGGTATAAGCCATTCCGCCGCCGATAATGATGCTGTTTGCTTTCTTCAATAAATTTTCAATGATTTCTATTTTATCAGAAACCTTTGCACCACCGAGAATAGCAGTAAATGGTTTTTCAGAACTGTTCAAAACTTTTTCAGCATTTGAAACTTCGGCATTCATCAACAAACCAAACATTCTTTTATCCGGAGGAAAAAATTGAGCGATAATCGCTGTAGAAGCGTGTGCGCGATGTGCAGTGCCAAAAGCATCATTTACATAAACATCGCCCAGTGAAGCAAGTTTTTTTGCAAATTCTTCATTTCCTTTTTCTTCTTCTTTATAAAAACGAAGGTTTTCCAACAGCAATACTTCACCTGGTTTTAAATCTTTTGCCTTTTGTTCAGCCTCAGCCCCGATGCAATCATTGGCAAATAAAACGGTAACGCCGGGCAACAATTCTTTTAAATGTTGCAATAGATGTTTCAAAGAAAATTTGTCTTCAGGGCCACCTTTCGGTCTTCCCAAATGCGACATGAGAATCACACTTCCTCCTTCACTTAGAATTTTTTTTATGGTAGGAATTGCGGCGCGCATCCTGGTGTCATCAGTGATATGAAAGTTCTCATCAAGCGGAACATTAAAATCGACTCTTACGAGTGCTTTTTCATTTTTGAAATTATGTTCGGAAAATTTGCTCATTGTATTTCTATTATGTCTTTATTAAAATCAAGTAATGTTCGAATCGCTTTTTCTATATTTTTTTCAAGAATCGAGAAGAGGATTTTATTATCACAATTGGGTACTTTCAGGCTTATTAATTTGGGTGGTGAGCCGGATTTACTTATTATTTTGTCCAGATCAGAATCTTTGGAGATTAAAATTATTTTACCAGCTTTTTTAGCTCTTGAGTAAATCTCAAAATCATTCAAATGGTCGAATTTTAAAACGTAGGAAGACTTTACTTCCATTCCTGTCTTTTCTTTCAGCCATTTTGCAATTATGGGTGAAAGATGATTATCAAGCCAGATTTCCCAATCATGCTGCATTTATGATAACGGTATTTTTTGTGCGTAATGCAGCATACAATAAAGCGGCCTGTATATCTTCTTTTTCGAGAATCGGATGTTGCTCTAAAATCTCTTCATTAGTCATCCCACTTGCCAGCATTTCAAGAATATCACCAACAGGAAATCTCATGTTCCTGATGGTGGGTTGCCCGGACATTAAACCAGGGACAATCGTAATTCTTTTTAATAATTCTGTATTCATAAATGATTCACTTTATTTTGGGCATACTCAAGAGCCGCAACAATATCCTCTCTTTCCAGGTAAGGAAATCAGCGAGAATTTGGTCAAAGGTCATGCCTGCAGCTAAATAACCGAGTACGTCAGCCACCCCCAATCTTATTCCCCGGATAATTGGCTTGCCATTAAATATTCCCGGATTCGTTGTAATTCTATCTGCCAGTTGCATTTTAGATATATTTTGATAGGTCAAATTTAGCATAAAAATCTTCCGGTGAAGTTGAAATATTAAATTTGATTATCTAAAAAGGAATTTACAGGATTTACTTTTGTTATTTTGTTCCCAACAAATTATTCGTATACAAAAGCAATCACCAAATATCAATGGATAGTATCAAAAATCAATTCTTATTAGACCCTTCAATCACTTATCTAAATCATGGCTCATTCGGTGCTTGTCCCCGGCCCGTTTTTGAGAACTATCAGTATTGGCAAAGAGCGCTCGAATTTGAACCGGTACAATTCATTACTAAAATCAGTCCGGAAGCATTGCTCACTTCAAAGAAGGCATTGGCAAAATATATCGGATGCAATCATGAAGATTTTTTCTTTACGCAAAATCCAACTATGGCTGTAAACCAGGTGGTAAAAAGTTTGAACTTTCAGCCGGGCGATGAAGTTTTAACCACCAATCTTGAATATGGAGCGATTGATAAAACATTTGAATTTTATTCTAAAAAAAATGGATTCACGTATCGCAAACAAAACATTTCATTACCGTTAGTTTCAAAAGAAAAATTTATTGAAGAATTCTGGAAAGGATATAACGATAAGACAAAAGCAATTTCTCTCGGACATTGCACGAGCGCAACAGCATTGGTTTTTCCCGTAAAAGAGATCTGTGACCGCGCCAAAGAACTTGGACTTATCACTATTATAGATGGGGCGCACATTCCCGGTCAAATTCCATTAAATTTAGAAGAAATACAAGCAGATTTTTATACCGGCACGTTGCATAAATGGTTGCTTGGACCCAAAGGATCTACTTTTTTGTGCGTAAAAAAAAGCTTTCAGGATCGTCTTGAACCACTGATCATCAGCTGGGGTTATGAAGCCTTAAATCCTGTTAAATCAAAATTTCTCGAAGAGAATGAAATGCAGGGCACACGGGACATTTCCGCGTTTTTAACAGCACCTGCAATCATGAAATTTTTTGAAGAAAATGAAATGGATAAAAGAACAGCGGTATGCAGGAAAATCATATTGGAACAATATCCTGAATTTTGTGAATTTTTGAATACAAGACCGTTATGCCCTGTGTCTGAAGAATTTTTAGGACAAATGTGCAGCATTCCAATCAGAACGGATAAGCCTGTTCAATTAAAAGAGATATTCTACAACGATTACAAAATAGAAATACCGGTAATGCAACTCGGAAATGAAAATTATTTGCGCATTTCTTTCCAGGTTTATAATTCGCTGGATGACCTGCAATATTTAAAAAAAACGCTTAAGAAATTAACAAAATTGTTCAAATAGGAGGTAATCAGCAAACGAAGAAATAATTGTATTTTCTATTTTCTATGAATAAAAAAGTTGGTACAAGATAAAATTAAAAAGCATAATTCCTTTCCGCGAAAAACATACTTGAAAAAAAATTTGTTCATATAAATATTTCCCTACTATATTTGTATGATAATAATGATACAATCAAACACAATAGCACATTCTATTTCATGCAACTCCTGCTGTATGTGCATCCGCTGCATGCCGTAAGGCATCTTACTTTTCATATCATCCAACGAAGGCTTTCCTTCTCTCACAAATAAATTATTTAATCTTTCACTTATAAATCATCATTCATGAGCTCTCAACATTTTGAAACATTACAACAACATGCTGGCCAGGAGCCAGATCCAACAACCGGTTCACGCGCGGTTCCCATTTATCAAACAACCTCTTTTACTTTTAAAAATTCCGAACATGGCGCCAATCTTTTTGCACTGAAGGAGTTTGGAAATATTTATACACGCATCATGAATCCGACTACCGATGTTTTTGAAAAACGTGTAGCGGCTTTGGAAGGCGGTGTTGCAGGACTCGCAACCGCTTCAGGCCAAGCGGCGCAGTTTCTTGCTTTGACCAATATAATGGGATCTGGTGATAATTTTGTCAGCAGCCCTTTTTTATACGGTGGCTCTTATAATCAATTTAAAGTCTCGTTAAAACGGCTTGGCATCGAAGCAAGATTTGCAAAAGACAATAACGTCGAAAATTTTGAAAAGCTGATTGACGAAAAAACAAAAGCGCTCTACACAGAAACGATTGGCAATCCTGATTTCAACATTCCTGATTTTGACAAGCTTTCTGCACTGGCGCAAAAGCACGATCTACCGTTAATTGTAGATAATACATTTGCCTGCGCCGGTTATCTTTTCCGTCCTTTGGAACATGGTGCTCATGTAGTGGTTCAGGCTGCTACCAAATGGATCGGCGGCCATGGAAACAGTATTGGTGGCGTTATTGTAGATGGAGGAAATTACAATTGGGGCAATGGAAAATATCCGGCTTTCTCCGAACCTTCTGAAGGATATCACGGGTTGGTTTTCAACGATGTTTTTGGAAGCAAAGGACCGTTTGGAAATATTCAATTCATCATCAGGGCAAGAGTGGAAGGCTTGCGCGATTTTGGACCTGCTATTTCCCCATTCAATTCTTTCTTATTGATCCTGGGTTTGGAAACATTGTCTTTACGCGTTCAACGTACTGTGGACAATGCTTTGGCTTTGGCACAATGGCTTGAAAAACAACCTGATGTTGAAAAAGTAAATTATCCGGGTCTGGAAAGTAGTCCGCATTATGCGAATGCAAAAAAATATCTGAAACACGGCTATGGCGGGGTTCTTTCTTTTGAAATAAAAGGAGGAAAAGAAAACGCAACGAAATTTGTAGATAATTTAAAAATGATTAGCCATCTGGCGAATGTGGGTGATACCAAAACGCTGATCATACAACCTTCTGCAACTACACATCAGCAATTGTCAGACGAAGAACAATTGTCTGCAGGTGTTACGCCAGCCCTTCTTCGCGTATCTGTCGGTATCGAGCATATTGATGATATCAAAGCCGACATGCAGCAATCTTTTGAAAAGGTTTTTGCAAAATAACAAAACATAAAAATTAATTTTGCACCCCTGAATTACAACCATGGACACAGCCGTGGTTGTAATTTTATTTTTCTTTAAATCTTTCAATCGAAGAATTTGACTTACGATATTTTTCATGTTGATAATCCAATTACTCTGGAGTCCGGGCAGGTCGTTCCAAAATATCATTTAGCGTACACAACCTATGGAAAATTAAATTCCCAAAAGGATAATGTTGTGTGGATCTTTCATGCACTTACCGCCAACAGCAGGCCTTCGGAATGGTGGCCGGGACTGGTTGGGGAAGGAAAATTATTTGATCCGGAAAAATATTTTATCATTTGTGTAAATATGCCGGGAAGTTGTTATGGAAGTACCGGCCCACTTGATAAAAATCCGGAGACAGGAGAAATATATTATCATGATTTTCCTTTTTTTACTCCACGGGATATGATCCGTTCTTATCAGCCATTAAGAGAATTTTTAGGAATTGAAAAAATAAAGATTGGCATTGGCGGTTCCATGGGCGGACAACAATTATTGGAATGGGCAGTTGAAGAACCGGAACTTTTTGAAAACATTTTTCCGATTGCAACCAATGCCCGGCATTCAGCGTGGGGTATTGCGTTCAACGCTTCGCAACGAATGAGTATTGAAGCTGACAGCACCTGGAAAGAAAAAAACCCGGAAGCGGGGATGGAAGGAATGAAAGCTGCGAGAAGCGTTGCGTTGATTTCTTACCGCCATTATGAAACGTATCATGCAAGCCAGAGCGAACATCACATCGACAAAATTGAGAATTATAAAAGCGAATCTTATCAAAAATACCAGGGCGAAAAACTTGGAAAGAGATTTAATGCATTCAGCTATTATCTTTTGAGCAAGGGAATGGATTCTCACAATGTAGGCCGAGGACGCGGAAGTATTGAAAATGCTTTACAACGCATCAAAGGAAAAACAACAGCCATTGGCATCACCACTGATATATTATTTCCTGTCAGTGAACAACAATTCATTGCCGAAAATGTTGCTGGTGCCAGTTTTTTCAGCATTGATTCTTTATATGGTCATGATGGGTTTTTGCTGGAGTATGAACAGATAGAGAAGATCATTTCAGATTCATTAGAAAAGGTTGAAAGCAAGTAGTGATTTTGTATTCACAGCAAACAAAAAAATATTTACGATTCTTGTTTGCAATTTTTATTTTTTCAGGAAAACTTACTTGATTAATCAGGAAGAATACATTTAAGAAGAGTTCTGTAAATTGAATTTGAACAAATAATTCCGCATTTTTCTAACAGGTTTTTATAAAATAACATACCCAATCAAACCCACAAAAATTACTCTCATTATATTTGCAGCCTTATGGCAAACGAAACGAATAATTTCAGTGAGATCATCGCGCATTGTAAGGAATATGGATACATCTTTCCTTCCAGCGAAATTTATGATGGATTAAGCGCTGTATATGATTACGGGCAAAATGGCGCGCAATTAAAAAAAAATATCCGCGATTACTGGTGGAAAAGCATGACGCAGTTGCACGAAAATATTGTAGGAATTGATGCGGCGATTTTCATGCATCCGCTTACCTGGAAAGCAAGCGGTCATATTGATAATTTCAGCGATCCCATGATCGATAATAAAGACAGCAATAAACGTTATCGGGTGGATCATCTCATAGAAACCTATGCCGATAAACTCGCTCATGAAGGAAGAAAGGAAGAAGAATATGCATTGCTTAAAAGAATGGACGAATTGTTATCAAAAGATGATTTTACAGGATTAAAAAATTTAATTGAAGACAATAATATAACCTGTAGCGTCAGTGAAACCTGCAACTGGACAGAGATCCGACAGTTTAATTTGATGTTTGACACACAGCTTGGAAGCGTATCCGGCGAAGCTGATAAGATTTATTTACGTCCTGAAACTGCCCAGGGAATTTTTGTAAACTTTCTCAATGTGCAAAAAACTGGAAGAATGAAAATTCCTTTTGGTATTGCACAAACCGGAAAGGCTTTCAGAAATGAAATTGTAGCCCGGCAATTTATTTTCCGTATGCGCGAATTTGAGCAAATGGAAATGCAGTTTTTTGTAAGGCCTGGCACTGAATTGCAATGGTATGACTATTGGAAAGAAGCCAGAATGAAATGGCATGAAAGCCTCGGCATTCCTGCAGAAAAACTACGTTATCATAATCATGTTAAACTGGCTCATTACGCAAATGCAGCTGTGGACATTGAATATGAATTTCCTTTTGGTTTTAAAGAACTGGAAGGCATCCATTCACGCACAGATTTTGATTTGAAACAACATGGCGAACTGAGCAAGAAGAAATTGCAATATTTTGATAACGATTTAAATGAAGATGGAAAGCCTTATGGAAATTACATTCCTTACGTGGTAGAAACTTCCGTCGGCTTAGATCGTTTGTTCCTTACCGTTATATCCATGTCTTATGCAGAAGAAAAATGGACGAAGGAGGATGGCAGTGAAGACAGCCGTGTGGTCTTAAGAATTCCTGCTAAAATTGCTCCTTATAAACTGGCTATTCTTCCACTCGTGAAAAAAGATGGTTTGCCTGAAATCGCCAAACAGTTAATGAATGAATGCAAGCAAAGCTTTCATACCTTTTATGAAGAAAAAGACAGTATTGGCAAGCGTTACAGAAGAATGGACGCGATCGGAACCCCATTTTGTGTAACGATAGATCATCAGACAAAAGATGATAGCACGGTTACCATCCGTTACAGGGACACGATGCTGCAGGAAAGAATTTCGTTAGCAGATGTAAGAAAACTGATCATGGAAAAAATAGCGTGACGAGTTTTTTAAATTCAGAGAGCATGACTTCTTTTGGTGTTTGCTATGCTGTTATTTTTTGAAACCGGCCTAAAACTTTGCGTATTGACGGTCGCTTGTAAATCGTTTAAGATCATGTAAAGACCAAAATTGGTTCTGTTTATATAGATAAAATGCTTTACACCCCGTGGTTGCTTAAACTCAGGCAATTTGGTTATCTTATCGCTCCAGGCATAGATATTTTCGAAAAAATCAGGTTTGCTAAAATCAAAAGCTTTACCGGCATAAGGCAATGCAAACAGGCTGATCATTTCTTTGTACGATTTGTAGTAAAATGCTATTTGCTTTGCGTTATCATTTTGCTGTAGCAGTCCCAGCTTTCTGAAAGCATCAATCGTTGCTTGCTTATCTTTCATTAAATCCTGCCAGATAAGATCGAAAAACGGGTTGTAAAAATCTTCAGGAATTTCTTTGATACAACCAAAATCAATGATCGCAAGCTTTTCGTCCGGGGTTATTAAAAAATTGCCGGGGTGCGGATCAGCGTGAACTGCTTTCAATTCATACTGCTGAAAATTATAAAAATCCCAAAGTGCCTGCCCAATTTTGTTTCTCAAAGCCTGTGAAGGATCTGTTGCCAGAAATTCTTTCAAATGCAAGCCTTCCATCCAGTCCATGGTGATGATCTTATCAGAAGAAAGTTCCGGATAGTAAGTAGGAAAAACAGTATTTTTTAATTTACTACACGCTTTTGAAAATTCAATAGAACGCCTTACTTCGAGTTTATAATCCGTTTCCTCGAGCAATCTTTCTTCGACTTCCTTTATATAAACATTCAATTCTTTTTCATTAATTCCCAATAAGCGAAAAGCGAATGGTTTTACCATTTTCAAATCTGAAGAAATGCTGGCTGCGACACCCGGATATTGAACTTTTACAGCCAATTTTTTATCACCTAAAGTTGCCTGGTGTACCTGGCCGATAGAAGCGGCATTAGTTGAAACAGGATTGAATGAATCAAATAACTTTTCCGGCGACTTGCCAAAACTTTTCACAAAAGTGCGTGTTATCAATGGCCCTGAAAGCGGCGGTGCGTTGTATTACGATTGAGAAAACTTGTTTACATACGCTTTCGGAAGCATATTCCGATCCATACTAAGCATCTGTGCTATTTTTAATGCAGATCCTTTTAGTTCGCTCAAAGAATTATAGATATCGGATGCGTTATTTTCATTTAACTCATCCCGGCTGAGGTCAGGATTGAATAACTTTTTAGAATAGTGTTTTATGTAATTGCCGCCGATCTGAAAACCCGTTTTTACAAATTTTGCAGAACGTTCTACTTTCGTAGCAGGCATCGATTCCTGTATTTTCATCTTTTTTTAAATGCCCATTTTTTCTCTGAGTTTCCCATTTCTTGCTAAAAATTTTCCATACTCAAAAAGGTTGTCAATCGGTGAACGTTGAAATAAATCAAAGGCGACATTGATCCCTTTTTCAATCGCTTCGTCTGTTTTTTCAAAATCATTGCTATCATCTTCTGCCCAAAAATTAATGATAAAAAGAAACTGCATCCAAAGACCGTCTTTATATCTTTTAGTAAAAAATTTGCGTTGTGCTAATTCCCCTGAATCAAGTCCATCCTGGATTACATCTTCTGCAAAATTTTCAAATATTGGTTTTGCATCCGATAATATTGCCGGTGCAGATAATCTTTTTTCATGTTTCATCAATGTATAAATGATAAAGCTGCGCTTCGTTTTCAGCAACTCAATGTAACTGTAAAAGAATGACAGGATTTTTTCGCGCGATGAATATTGCGCCCATATTTCCTGCTCTTTTATTTTCTCCACCGCTTCTATAGTAAGTATTGCCCATACAGATTTTTCTATTGCAATAAAAGAGGCGAAATAATTGTAAAAATCTGCTTCTGTAATACCCAGTTTTTTCGCAAAATCATAAACCGATTTTGGAGGTTCATTATTCGTTAAAACATAATCTATATATGCGTCACGGATTTGCTCGGGGGTAATCAGAGGTTTGTTTGTTGCTTTTGCCATAAACTTTATTTTTGAAGATAACCGTTGAAGTTTTTTAGGCCTTTTCGGAAGACGATTTTATTGTTCATAAAGGTACACCCTAAAGTTTATTGGTATGTTTGGTTTTTCTTTGAAAATGAAGACGAGAGCATATTTTAACAAATCCGGAATTATGAACTGAGAAGGTTTTTTTGAAACGTAAAATGAAAACTTCGCAATTGGAACGGTGGTTACAGTAAGAGAACAAATAGAGTGGATTCTCATTTTGAAAAAACATATTGTTCTAAAAGAACATCAATGCAGCTACATTTTTAATTTATCTTTGAAAGAATTTAAATCATATAAAATAATTCTCTGTCCAGTAAAGCCACATATATCGATGTTCTAAAATTATTCTTTTATAACGAAAAAAAATTCGCAAAAAAATGAAAAAAATCCTAATCCCCTGTCTACTAATCCTCATGTCATTTGGTGTTAAAGCACAAGATGCTTCTGTGAAAACAGCCGAAAAGTTTTTAGAACTATATAATGCAGGGAAATATGATATGGCCGATTCAATGGAAGCACCAAAGTTTAAAGAAACGATGCCACTTTCTACTCCCGAACAATTCCAGCGTTTACTAAATCAATATGGAAAATTTGAAAAAGTAAATTCTACACAATCTAATTTGGTGGATGATTATTATGACGTAAAAGTGAGTACCTCTTATACAAATGCGGATATCGCTTTCAGATTTGCTGTAGGAAAAGATGATGGCTTAATACGTTATTTCGCACTTGACAAAATCACGCGTAAGTAAAAACGGGAAGCTAAAAATCCGTAAGATAAATATTCTTCTAACGCAGACTTTATGAAAAGAGAACTTACATCGTGGTACAGTCCATCGGTAAATAAAGACATGCCGATCGTAACTTATGGCGATTATGGATTTGCTCTTTTGCTGATTCCAACCGCCGCTGCCGATTACCTGGAATATGAGCGCTTTCAATTAATTGATTCACTTGCTCCTCATATTAACTCCGGAAAAGTAAAAGTTTTTTCTATCAACAGCATGAATAATGAAAGTTGGATGAATAACAATATGTTGGGCGAGCATAAAGCGATCAGGCACAATCAATTCAATGAGTATGTTTTTAATGAAGTAATTCCTTTTATAAAAAACAGCACTTCGTCTGAAACGCCGATAATCACTTGTGGTGCGAGTTTTGGCGCTCTGCACAGTATGAATTTGTTTTTAAAAAGGCCCGACATTATTGATGGAGTTATTGCGATGAGTGGCGTTTATGATTTGCACGAATACAGCAAAGGCCATGATGATGAGCAGGTTTATTATAACTCGCCGATGAATTATATTCCGAATCTTACAGATGAATTTTATCTCAATAACGTTCGTAAAAGCAATCACATTCATATTCTTTCCGGCAGCGGCGATTTTGAAGATCCTCAGGCAGCAAGAAATTTTGCAGGCGTGTTATATAATAAAGGAATTAATTACGAATTGGATATTTGGGGAAATGATATGAAACATGATTGGCCTACCTGGAGAAAAATGCTGCCGTATTATATTGAATCGAGATTTTAATAAGAAAAAGCAAAAACTTCTTTTCCCCATTTTCAAATTTCTTTTCCCTTCTTACTATTTTGTAAATTTACCGGATGGAAAAAAAATTATTTCTGCTTGATGCGATGGCATTGATTTATCGCTCCTATTATGCATTGATTCGCAGCCCGATAATTACTACAAAAGGAAAAAACACCAATGCACAATATGGATTTACCAGCACTTTGGTTGACATTATAAAAAAAGAAAATCCTACTCACCTCGCAGTCGCTTTTGATACAGTTGCACCAACAGAAAGGCATACCGATTTTGCTGCTTACAAAGCGCAAAGGCAGGAAGCTCCCGAAGATCTGGTTGTTTCAATTCCTGACATAAAAAAAATTATCAAGGGATTTAATCTGCCAGTGGTAGAATGTGATGGATATGAAGCAGATGACCTTATTGGTGGTCTTGCGCAGCAGGCAGAGAAAGACGCCTACCAGGTTTTTATGGTAACGCCGGATAAAGACTTCGGGCAGTTGGTAACACAAAATATTAAGATTTACAAACCAGGATACCAGGGAGGAAAAGCAGAAATTTTGGGTGAAAAAGAAGTTTGTGAAAAATGGGGAATTCAAAATGTAAAACAAGTGATTGATATTCTCGGGTTAATGGGTGATGCCAGTGATAATATTCCCGGAATAGCAGGAATTGGTGAAAAAACTGCTGCAAAATTATTGGCTCAATATGGAACTTTAGAAAATGTGTTAGCCGATGCTGAGAATATAAAAGGCGCACTGGGTCAGAAGATAAGAGCAGGAAAAGAAATGGCAATTTTAAGTAAAAAACTGGCAACGATCATTACTGATGTTCCGTGCAAGTTTCATGAAGAAGATTTCCGGATTAAAGATTATAACATTGAAGCGCTGAAAGACATTTTTACGGAACTGGAATTCAAAACCTTGGGGAAAAGGATTTTGGGTGATGAGTACACTGTTTTTACAATGGAAAAGACCGTAATTCAAACGGACCTTTTTGGCAACACCACCGAAATCCAGGTAACAAAAACAGAAACCGTCCAGGTAAAAGCAAAAGAAGAAAAAGCGCAGGAAGAAATGCCCGGGCTTATCGCAGAAAAAAATATCAGCAATACCGAACACAATTATTTTCTCATCGAAGGTGAGGAAGAAATTCAGGATTTAGTAAAAAGGTTATTACCAGAAAAAGAAATTTCTTTTGATATAGAAACCACCAGCATTGATGCCAATGATGCGGAATTGGTAGGTTTAAGCTTTGTAGTAAAACCGGCTGAAGGATATTATATTCCCATGCCGGCAGATGAAGAAATAACACGAAACCTTCTTTTGCTTTTTAAGCCAATATTTGATGATGAATCCAAGCTTTGGATCGGCCAAAATATCAAATACGATTTGCTTGTTTTGAAATGGTATGGAGTTGAATTGAAAGGAAAATTCTTTGATACGATGCTTGCCCATTATGTGATAGAAAGTGAGGGACGCCGCAATATGGATTTGTTGAGCGCTCAATATCTTGGCTACCTTCCGATTGCTATTGAAGAAATGATTGGCAAAGGAAAAAACCAGGTCACGATGCGGGAAGTGGACATAGAGAAAGCAAAGGAGTATGCGGTTGAAGATGCAGACATTACGCTGCAGCTAAAACAGATTTTTACTCCTCATTTAAAAACGAAAGAAGTGGAAAGAGTTTTTGAAGAAGTAGAATCTCCGTTATTGAAAGTATTGCTGGATATGGAGTATGAAGGTGTGAATATTGATACGAATTTTTTGAACAGCTATTCAAAAGAGCTGGAAGCAGCAGCAAAAAAATCAGAAGAAAGTGTGTATGAACAGGCAGGAATCAGGTTCAACCTGGCATCACCTAAACAATTGGGTGAAGTGTTGTTTAATAAAATGCAACTGGGTGATAAAATTAAGAAAACAAAGGGTGGCCAGCATTCAACCGGTGAAGATGTATTGCTAAAACTGGCGAAAGAAAATCCGATTGTTGAAGACATTTTGAATTTTCGCGAACTGACCAAATTAAAATCAACTTATGTAGATGCGCTGCCACAATTGATTAACAAAAAAACTTCCCGTGTTCATACCAATTATGCGCAGGCAATTGCGGTGACCGGAAGGCTTAGCAGCATCAATCCCAATCTTCAAAACATCCCCGTAAGAACAGAAAGAGGCCGGGAAATAAGAAAAGCGTTTATACCAAGAAACAGTGATTATTTAATAGTTTCTGCTGATTACTCACAAATAGAATTAAGGATTGTAGCGGCTATAAGCGGCGACCCTGCTATGTCTGAAGCTTTTCGCCTCGCAAAAGATATTCATACAGCCACTGCGGCAAAAGTGTTTGGTGTGGAAGAAAATGAGGTGACAAAAGAAATGCGGTATAAAGCAAAAAGTGTAAACTTCGGAATCATTTATGGTCAGGGCGCTTTTGGCCTTGCCGAAAACCTGGGCATCAGCCGCACGGAAGCAAAAGAGATTATCGAGAATTACAAAAAGCAATTCTTCCGGATTGAAAAATATATGGAAGAGATGAAACAATTCTGCAAGACTAACGGTTATGTACAAACGTTAATGGGAAGAAAGCGATGGCTGAAAGATATCAACTCTTCCAACTTTACCGTTCGTGGTTATGCAGAACGAAATGCAATTAATTCACCGATCCAGGGAACGGCTGCCGATATGATCAAGCTTGCAATGATTGATATTCACCGTGAATTTCAGAAACACAATTTCAAATCAAAAATGATCATGCAGGTGCATGATGAACTTGTTTTTGACGCGTATAAATCAGAGATTGAAACGATAAAGCCAATTATAATTGACGGGATGAAAAATGCGATGAAGCTGCCAAACGATGTGCCGGTAGAGGCAGAAATAGGTGTGGGAGAAAACTGGCTGGAAGCGCATTGAAACTATATTCCCGGATTGACTATAACTAGTAAGAATACAATCTCTCTTCGTTCTGAAAAATAAAAAGGAGCGCAATAATAAAAAAGGAGCGCAATTACGCGCTCCCTTTTATCCCTGGTATTTACATTTTCTTCTTTATGGCCTGTATTGCATCCAGATGTTTCTGAAGCGTAGGAAGTGTTTTAATGACAAAGTCTTTAAAGTCAGCATCCTTCATTTTATCTCCTGCTTTTTTGAATGCGGCAATGTCATCTTTATGGTCATTAACCATCATAGAAACATAATCTTTATCAAATTCGGTTCCTGTTTCTTTACTTAACTTATCAATGTCCTTTTGTTGTTTCTCTGTAACAGTTGACGGCAAAGCAACATTCTTTTTTGAAGCAAGGTCTTTTAAGTTATCATTGATTTTGCTATGATCATCCACCATCATTTTTCCAAAATCCTGGATAGCTTTTGTAGATGAATTTTTTTGAGCAATATTTCCCAATTGAACTTCCATCATTCCTCCTGCTGCTGCATCTTTTGCAAAATCCTGTTCATCGTTTCCTACTGTAGCTACCGCATTGCTATGGGTAGTTGTATCTGTATGATTCATGGTATCTGTAGTAGCCATGTGGTTCATACCTGTATCGGTAGTGTTTGTCATTGATGTGCTGTCGGAAGTCGTTGTTTTATTCGAATTGCCATTGCAGGCAGATAGAATAAGAGCAGCGGCTATTATCGACGCAAAACTGATTTTTTTCATAAAATAATTTTTAAGATTTTTGAATTGATATATAGAAGCTATCAAAATATATTCCACGAATAAGCGCTTCTATTTACTGTTAAAGAATTTAACGAACCGGGTTAAGTTGTTGATTTTTTTTACCGATTTGAGAATCAATTGCCCATTTGCCACACTTTTTGACACAACGCGTTTTACAGTAATCGAACAATTAAGGGAAATTCTTATTTCTTTTTTGATAATTAACAAGGCGTTCTACAGCGTTCTTAAGAGTTTCTTCTTTTTTAGCAAAACAAAAACGCAACACTTTATTGTCTTTTCCCTGTTGATAAAATGCGGAAACAGGAATCGTAGCGACGCCAGCTTCTATTGTTAGCTTTTTAGCAAAGTCAATTTCACTTTCATCGCTTAAATCTTCGTAACTATATAATTGAAAATAACTTCCGCAAGAAGGGAAAGGTTTGAATCCTGTTTGTGCCATTAAATTCTGAAAATAGTCTCTTTTATTCTGTAAAAAATTTCCCAACTGCAGGTATTGTTCTTTGTTGTGGATAAAATGCGCAAGTGCGTATTGAAAAGGCGAATTGGTACAAAAACAATTGTATTGATGTACTTTTAAAAACTCTTTCATGAGTGGTTCAGGGGCAATGCAATAACCTGTTTTCCACCCGGTACAATGATATACTTTACCAAAGGAAAAAGTGACAAAACTGCGCTGAAAAAGATCCGGGTATTTTAAAATGCTTTCATGTTTGCGGCCGTCGAAAATGATGTGTTCATATACCTCATCACTCAAAATAAAAATGCCGGTCCGCGCCAGAATGTTTCTTAATTGTGCTATATCATTCTCACCCAGTATTCTTCCTGTAGGGTTGTTTGGAGAATTGAGCATAATCATTTTGGTAGCGGGAGTAATTTTTTCCTTTATCAAATCCCAATCAATTTTATAATCAGGATACACAAGCGGAATCAATATCGGAATTGCGCCGTTCAATTCAATATTTGGAACGTAACTATCATATGCCGGCTCCAACACAATTACTTCATCACCAGGATTTAAAACAGCCGTAAGCGCTGTATAAATGGCATAAGTGCCACCAGGCGTAATGGTAATTTCTGAGGCGGGATTTACTTTATTATCGTATAAGAAAACCACTTTCTCGGCAATCGCTTCTCTTAAAGAAAGCAAACCATTGCGGTGTGTGTATTGGTTATGTCCATCTCTCATCGCTTTCGCTACCAAATCAATCAGTTCTTCATTCATTTCGAAATCCGGCGAGCCCTGACCGAGGTTAATTGCTTTGTGTTCTGCAGCCAAAGCGCTCATCACGGTAAAAATGGTTTGCCCGGTACTGGCCAATTTGCTTTTAATACAAGGTGATTCCAAATTAAAATATTTTCAGCGCCGAAATTAAACAACCTTTACTGTTTTTTGTCACCACAAAAAAAGCGATAAGCTATATCTTTGCAGCCCTTTTAAAAAAATAAAAAAATGTATAGAACACATACCTGCGGTGAATTGCGGCTGAAAGACGTTAACAAAGAAGTTAAGCTGGCCGGATGGGTGCAAACCATCCGTAAATTTGGAAGTATCACCTTCGTCGATTTAAGGGACAGGTATGGGATTACGCAATTATTATTCAATGAGAAGCTTACAGAAGAACTGGATAAAAATCCATTGGGAAGAGAATTTGTAATGCAGGTAAAAGGAATTGTTTCGGAGAGAAGCAACAAGAATCCCAATATCCCGACCGGTGATATTGAAATAAATGTTTCAGAATATAAAGTGTTGAATAAATCGGCAGTTCCGCCATTTACGATACAGGACGATACGGACGGCGGCGATGATTTGAGGATGAAATACCGTTTTTTGGATTTGAGAAGAAACCCGGTGAAAAAAAATCTTGAATTGCGATATGCAGTAAATCGGGCAACAAGA
>Ga0207667_10002290_pt1 | contig 24062 bp, 20 predicted proteins | sample KBSCornC52_FD_184301 | JGI IMG/M metagenome (GOLD analysis project Ga0207667, IMG submission 184301) | Corn rhizosphere microbial communities from Kellogg Biological Station, Michigan, USA - KBS Corn C5-2 (SPAdes) (version 2) | ecosystem: Host-associated > Plants > Roots > Rhizosphere > Soil ...
AAGCCCGGCCTTTTATCAATCCCCGCCCCGGGCAGATAGAACGGCTGAAGGAACTGGAAATATATTATCAGCAGATGGCCAATTAAGCTAAGCTGTACTATCTTCTCCTTGCAACGGCGAAAATTGTTTGCTGCAGCGAGGAGCTTACTAGACGAATTGTTATTAAATGAAAGCACCAAATACCACTGGACTTGATATCTTTGCCGGATGACCGCGCAGGAACTGATAACCTTTTTCAAAACCGTAACATTGCCCGAAACCCTTCGCCTTGACCGCGCCTCCACGCAAGGTAATGTAAAAGAGGCCGTGAAACGCAACATCGAAATCATGTTAACCAATGCCGATGGCGGCAGGGCCATGCACCGCCTCACCCAAATTAAAAACGCGCTGGAAACACCCTATAGCGGCCCGGAAATTCCTAAATTGTAAATTGTTGGGCGGTTTTGCACGACCAAAACCGGGGTATTTAGCCCAATGTTATTAAGTTAAGGAATTTAATATCGAACACCCAATGTCGAATGTTGAATAACGAAGTAAGAAACTGGATGCAAACTGCCAACTCCCAACTCCAAACTGAAACCCAAGCGTTCCAGCGTTCCATTTTTTCACATGCGGAACACAGTGGAACACTGTGAAACATGTTGGTAATCAACGTGTTTCGCTTTTTATATTTCGCTGAATGTGTGTAAAATGTTGATAGTCAGCTGTTTCTCAAAATGGTTTTTTTGAGGCGATCGATGCAATTAATTGATAATCAAGGTTTTTCGTGTTTCGGTAATATTGAATTTGAGGTATCGTCCGTAAACAGGTTTACACTTTCCCCGTTCCGCCCCCCGGATATGGCAGCGTAGGGTGCCATTTCGTAGACCCTGCGGCGACGAAAAAGCCATGTGTGTTTAAATGTCCTCTTCATCAATCATCTTTCAATAGTCGCATCCTTTTTAGGTATCGATTATAAATTGGTTTTAATTTGAGTTCAGATTTGCTGCGTAGCCATTGGACGATATCCATCTCTGCATGACCATAAACTTTTTCGAATTCTTTAAAAACTTTAAGTGCGATGCTTCGAGAAACCCCGGCTGAAATTAATTGCATTACAGCGACTTTGTCGGTTCCTAGCTCTAACATCGTTGGCAGAGCCAGAGCGAATTTGTATTTTTCCTTTTGTTCGTCTGTCATCTTCAATTCGACCATATCATTTACAAGTTTGAGATATTTAATCAAAATGTGAGTGATGACAATTGAGAAGATTTTTATCAGTTTTTTTATCCTTTCGTTTACTGCATCAGGGTCATTTTTGTCAATTCTTTTCTTTTCATCAATATGAGTGCTGTAGAATTTCAGGTCTTTGTCTATCATCTGTCTCAGACTTTTATTGTTGAACCATTCAATACTGTAAAAACAAATTTGCTTCGTACTTATCGAAACACTGTGTTTAAAAAAGGCCTCATCTCTAATGTGAAATATCGCATCTATTCTTGAAACAACTGAATTGAGTTGAAGATAAAAACTTAAGTCTTGGAAAGATGATTCAGATTGTTTTTCCAAACTGATCCTTTCGTAAAAGTTGGGGTTATCTGCTTTTGACGGGATTAGCCAGTTTTCGATTGGGTCATTGAAGATTTGACTGTAAAGTTCATTCTGCAGGATTGGATCAATTGTTGGGTTTAATTTTAGAAAGTCTTTCGGAATCTGCAAATCGTCAATCACCGCTGCCAAGGGTGTTATTAACTGATCGATTTCTTCCTTAGAAAAGTTTCTTTTAAGAAGATAATTTTGGAGTTCAATTGGGTCTTTTGCAAACTGTTGCCTGAAATAAACGACAGCATAAGCATCATGTTTTTTATCGATATCCAGAAAACTTTTGGAAAGATCTGACACCAAGTCATCAAATTTTTCCAGTGCTTGTTCATTGGCTGTTTGTACCTCTTTACGATAGCTCTTGGAATAAAGCTCTTCAGACCAATCCTCATCTTCATAACGTTCAATACAATAAATTGTTCCGTAAAGCGATTCCCGAATCCTACCAGCTCTACCAATAAGGTTACCAAAATCAAAAGGAGTAAGCGGAAGATTACGTTTCCTAGCTGCCGGTATAAATAAATTATTTGCCGGTAGATTAACTCCTTGAATTAGTGTAGTTGTGCAAAACAAGTGCTTAATCCGGCTCTCCAAAAAACAATCCTCTATTTCTTTTCTAACGATGTCCGGCAGGTTTCCATGATGATATGCGGTTTCTTTTTTCAAACAACTGATTAAATCGTATAAAGGGTGGATTTCGTCAGTTAAAAAGTCGATTATTTCCTTCAACCATGGATCCAACTTTATTTTAAAGGGCTGCACATCCGCAAACTTGATAGCCCAATCTATAGCATTCTTCCCGGTTGGGGCATAAATAATATTTTGTTCATCAGCACCACAGAGTTGGATCAATTCACGTAACCCTTCACCAATATTTCTAAATTCCTTCTTAAAATTCACGTTGGTTGACAATAAATGTTCCTGGCTAGTGGTCCCGCCATAGTTAATGTTTACTTTCAGCTGATTGTCGTTGATCGGGCGAATGGTCGCCTTGATTTGAAAAACAGGCGAAACTTGGGTATCAACAGCAACGCCTTCTATTCCAAAAACGTGATCAAATAAGGAGGCCGAGTTGCTGATGTTCGGCCCTGCAGCCACAATTTTTGCTTCAGGAAAAAGAAGGCTTATTTCACGAAATACAAATTCAAACAGAGATCCCCGTCCTTGCACATCTTCTACGTTTTGAATTTCGTCGACAAATACGAAATCCAATTTAAAGTCATGTTGCCATCGTTCTTTTAAAAGCCGTAAACATCTTTCAGGAGTGAGTATAAATATTTCGCTGTTCTTACTTTTTTCCACGTCATGCAGATATACCGTTTTGATATCCACTTCTTCAAGATTAACTTCTTTACGCAAGTCTTCGCTAACTTGATTCAACAGGGCTTTCGAAGGCACAATGTAAACTACCGTATAACTTTCGCTCTGGTCTATTTGAGATGCGAGGAACTTTTTGATAATAAATGATTTCCCTGAAGACGTTGGCGCTGAGATCAAGATATTATTGGGAGTTAGCAGGGTGTCCCAAAGATTTTTCTGAAACTTTGTAGCAAGGATTATACCATTGCTTGACACAATGGATTTGTCATTTCTTTCTAGCGCAATTTCTAGTTTAAGCGATTCGTCTAATCCAAGTTCATAAAAATTATCAGCTGCTTCATCGATTTCTTCGAAAGTTTTAGCATTGCTTAGAAGACGCGCCCCGGTAAGATTTCCGAGCCTGGAAAATAACACATAACTCGCTCTTTCGACGAAGTCGTTATCTTTATACTGCAAATATATCAACGACGCCAGTATCTGCCCTTTATTTCTGTAAATCTCAACCTCGCTGATCGCTAATAACGAACAGAGCCAAACCGCTTTCCTAATATCCGCCTTGTCTATTGGCTTTTTTGGCCCCGCAAATTTTTCATGAATAAGTTGATTAAACAGCAAATCATCAATCATTTTGTTGATCAGTGGATGCGCCGCTATTCGGTCGAGTAAGGGATAGTTATCAGGCATTTTAACTTGAATAAGGAGCTGCGTGAATTTTTTGATACATCAACTTACGAAATGTATCAACCGAGTCGCAAGGAAAAATGAAGAAATCGAGATATACCGTTTTTAGTGAACTGTATGGGGCGACTTTGTTTTTAATTGTCTCCAACATTCGTTTTTCTTTACCGAGGAAGAGCTTTTCAATATTCGTTTGAAGTTCGTCATGAGTTAGACTATCTTGACAAAGTTTAGTAAATCTATTCAGCTTGTACATCAACAATGTTGGATGAACCACCACTTGCTGTTTAAAAGCATCTGATGTAGGGGTTAATCTGTCATAAAGTTCATCCGGATCGGTGTCAATTGTTCTCAAAAACTCTTTCGCAATAATAAGTTCGTGTTCCCGAAATATCCCAGCTTCAGGCCCCTCATGGAATCGGTTCAAAGAAAATAGCGCCTCGCTTAACGCATTAGAAAATGATGCTGTTACTTTGGACTCACCAATCAAATAGGCTGGGTGAGGAATTCCAGCCACATCATAATTACCTATAAAAATACCGTCGCCGCCTTTTACTTGGTCAACTACATTTGTTAATGCACGTATTTTATGTGCAACCATTTTGCAACCCAATAAACTCTCTACAAGCATGAATAACAGTAGTTCTCCATATTTTCCATCCGTATTAGGGTCTTTATGCCCAAAATAATGAGCCGAACGAAGCGCTGCTCTAATTGGACCCAGGTCGGCCAATTGTTTATCGCCGTAAACATAATAGGGTAGATTGTCATGCAGTATGGTGCATAAACCATCCATCAACATTTGTGTACCTGAAGGTTTTAGGGTGTAGAAGCGTAGCGTTAACTTGTGATCGACATTGACGAAATGTTGATTAAGCTGACTTAAAACAAGGGATCTGTCAATTTTAATATGTGATGACCAGTCTTCTGAAAACATTAACTTGTGGAGGTAAGGTGATTGATTATTCTTATAAAAGTAAAAAATAATTCTTTAAAGTTCATATCCGCTTTGATTTTCAGGTTCATAGTGACGCGAACCGCTTGAAATTCCATTTGAATGTTAATAAATAACCTCAAATCTTGTTGATGTACTAACTATCTTAGTAGACTTAATTTACACTCATGGGCAAGCACACTTCAAAAATTACGGCTAAAAGCATCGAACAGAGCGGATTACCAAACGATTATAAAAAGGCATTAGCTGAATACATTTGGAATAGTTTTGACGCCCAAGCAACAGCAATCCACTTAAATTTTGAAGGTAATGAGCTTGGCCGACTTGATACATTTTCAATTAGCGATAATGGTACGGGCATTAATATCGAAACTATCGATGACACTTTCGGAAATTTCCTTGATTCTAACAAACGAGATCCTTTCAACAAGGACAGTTTTCAAAAAGGTAGGAAAGGGAAAGGAAGATATGCGTTCAGTACATTTGCTAACAGTTGCAGTTGGGCGACCACTTTTGAGAGTACAGACGGAAAGTTACTTTCATATAATATAATAATAGATAAAGCTGATCTTCAAAATTTCACGATAGATGATAGAGTCATCGCTAAAAATTCCAGTACAGGTACTATTGTGAGCTTTTACGATTTTTTTGATCTGTCGGCAAAATCGCTGATTAATAAGGAGTTTATTGATTATCTATCTTGCGAGTTTGGTTGGTTTCTATTCCTGAACCGAGAAAAAGCTTACAAAATAATAATCAATGGAGTTGAGTTGCCTTATGATGAAATGATAGGAGACAGCGAAGAGTTAATTCATCCAATAGGCGACGATAGTTTCAAAATTGTATTTATACGTTGGAACCAAAAGATTGGTGATAAATATTATTTCTATTTTCTTGGCCAAAATCAAAAGGAAGCAGCGAAGGAATATACCTCATTTAATAATAAAGCTATTGAATTTCATCACTCAGTTTATGTCGAGTCGTCTTTCTTTGATAGTTTCCACGAAACACTCGATGACGATCCCGTTTTGGACTTTGCCGAAAAAAACCAGACCCATCCGACCTACAAGACTTTGATGAATGCACTTAAAGGTTTAGTATCCAAAAAAGAAAAACATTACGTGAGGGATATTCAAGCTGATAAATTGATCAAAGAATATCAAAATAAAGGAATATTACCTGAATCAAAAATTAAATCCGATGTTTTGGAAACTGTAGTAAAAGAAATTTACTGTGCAGTGCCGAGTATCTTCCAAACTTCTAATAATCAACAGAGTAAAATGCTTGTGGGTTTAGTAAATTTGCTACTTGCAACAGGATACGGTCAAAGTATCCTTGAAGTGATAGAAAGTGTAGCCACTCTAAGTGATGAAGAACGAGAAAGCCTAAATAAAGTTTTATGAGGCAGTTTTACGATTAAGGACTAATATTTTATTACTAGGTTGTAACCAAAAGTGTGCCAACAAATTGATATGTAAAGGAGTTTCTCCCCGATTCTGGAGCTAGTATGCCCCTAACTCTGGCGCTAGTATGCAGCGTTGGGCTGCGCAGTGGCGTACTAGTGCCCCGTTAACAGGTATGCAGAATGCCCCCTATGCTTATGGAAAGTTTGTAAAGCGCACCCGCCTTTCGCGTTATGGGATTGAAACGGATACCGGCCAGGCGCGGGCCTCGGCGCAGGCCGCGCCTAATGCCTGAAGGCGTATGAGTGTAAAGCCCGGCCCGGTTCTATCACCGGGCAACGCCCAAATTTTGAGTCTTGAGTCCTAAGTCGTGAGTCAATAGTCAGATGCGTACCAGGCCTATACGCGAATTCACCACTCGAAAATTCAATAATTCTCTACCTCAACCGCTTCACCATTCACCAAACACCCACCCAATAATTCAATAACCCCATAACTCACCACCTCACCCATTCCGCTATTCAATAACTCAACAATTCAATAATAAAATAACTCAAAAAAATGGTGGCGCTATTTTGTCAGCACTTTTCGGTTTTTTGTGCCGGCATTGAGGCGAAAAACCGCCAATACGGCCCGGAAACGCAGTTTTTTTCGGTTTTTTTTATCGCCACCTGTGCCACTCTGTTCCAGCGGCACAGAGGGCGCTGTTTTGAGTTCTGGGCAAGTAAGCGCAAACCGGCAAAAGGGTTAACCTATGTTAACCCGGGTTAACATAGGTTGTTTCTTAACTTGTTTATTTACAGCTATTTAAAAAGGGTTAACATTGAATTGTGTTAACCCTTATTGTACACTTGTTGATGCTGTTGCTAAGCCTATTCGGCGTATGCGCTTCACCCTAAAAATATCCCCAAAAACAATAGCCCCGGAGGCAGAAACTCCCGGGGCCATTATATTTAGCGATGCTATTAAAAACGCTACTTACTTTTCAATTCGCTGATCGCAATTTGCGGTGCCAAGGCTTGTTCGTCTTTTTCAACAACGGTTTCCTTACCCAGGGTAAATTTGGCTGTTTGCTTAATGTTTTTTGACGATGCACCAATACTTACCACGTAAGTGCCGCTTTCGGCAAGCCATTGTTCGTTGGCTACGTCGTACGATGCCAGGTCGCGGGGGGTAATCACAAAGGTCAGTTTTTGCGATTCGCCGGGCTGCAGCAGGCGCGTTTTGGCAAATCCTTTTAGCTCCATGGCCGGTTTATCCATTTTTGCGGCCGGTGCGCTTAAATATAGCTGAACAACCTCCTTGCCGGCTACTTTGCCTGTATTGGTTACCGTTACCGATGCGGTTATTTTGCCGTTAAAAGTTGGTGAGCTCAGTTTTAAACCGGCATAACCAAAAGTGGTGTAGGACAGTCCATACCCAAATTCGTAAGCGGGGGCCACTTTAAAAGTATTGTAATAGCGATAGCCTACATAAATACCGTCTTCATACGTTACTTCTGCCGGCATCTGCCTGCGGAAACCTTCGCCGGTAGCCTGGTCAGGATACTCCTTGCCGGGGAATGTTTTGGCCGACGGCACGTCCTTGTAATCCATGGTAAAGGTTGTAGCCAGTTTACCTGATGGGTTAACCTTGCCGCTTAAAACGTCGGCAATGGCGTTTCCGCCCTCTAAACCGGGCTGCCAGGCCAGCAGGATAGCATCTACGCTGTCTCTCCAGCTCGCCACTTCAATTACCCCGCCTATGTTAAGCACTACAATTACTTTTTTGCCTTTTGCATGAAACGCGGCCGATATACTTTTGATCATATCTTTTTCCACGTCCGACAGGTAATAATCGTTTTCCAGCTTACGGTCGGCGCCTTCGCCGGCGTTACGGCCTAAGGTGATGATGGCGGCGGCGGCATCATTGGCATCCTGTGTTAATTCTGCCGGTGTAACCGTTAATTCCGGGATTGGCGGCGGCGCCTGGAACATCCGCGTTTTGGGGCGTTTGGCTTTGGCATCCTTTATATAAGGCGGGTAGGCGTTCAATAATGATGCATTGACGGTAAAACCTGCATTTTGCAAGCCCTTATCCAGCGAAATTACATAGGCTTTATTTACATCGCCGCTGCCTGTTCCGCCGGCAATAATATCGTAGGAAGTATTACCGAAAAGCGCAATGGTTTTTCTACCTTTTAAAGGTAAAGTGCCGGCTGTATTTTTTAGCAGCACCATGCCTTCGCCTGCCGCCCAGCGCGAAACGCCGGCATCTTTTACCAAATCGGGCTTATCGGTGTATTTATATTTCTTAAACGCCGGCGATTCAACAATAATGTTAAGCATATGCTCCACGTTTGCATTCAGTACGCTTTCATCCAGTTGCTTGTTGTTTACGGCATCAATTATGGCTTTTGCCTGCGTTGGGTTGCCGGGCATAATCAAATCATTGCCGGCTTTCATTTGGGCAATAGGGTCGCGACCGCCGCCCCAGTCGGTCATTACAAAGCCTTTAAATCCCCATTCCTTGCGCAAAATGGTTGTCACCAGGTCGGCCCTTTCGGAGGTGTAGGTGCCGTTAACTTTGTTGTACGATGTCATAACCGTCCACGGGTTCGATTCTTTAACCGCAATCTCAAATCCGCGCAGGTATATTTCCCTTAAGGCCCTTTCGCCGGCAATGGTATTTATGGTATTGCGGTGGGTTTCCTGGTTATTGGCAATAAAATGTTTGATGGAAGTGCCTACGCCGTTGGACTGGATGCCGTTTACAATGGCCGCTGCCATGCTGCCCGCAACCAGCGGATCTTCCGAATAGTATTCAAAATTGCGGCCACCCAACGGGTTACGGTGAATGTTCATGCCCGGCGCAAGCAAAATATCCACACCATACTCATGAACTTCGGATCCGAAGGCAACGCCCACCTTTTTCACCAGGTCCACATCCCATGACGATGCCAGCAAAGTGCCCACCGGGAACGCCGTCGCATAATACGTTTTGGTGCTGTCGCCCTTGCGTATCGGGCTTATGCGCAATCCGGCCGGCCCATCCGAAAGCACCATCGCCGGAATACCCAAACGGGGAATAGCGTAGGTTACGCCCGCGGCGCCCGGTACTTTTTGCTCGGTAACGCCAATCATCGGCCCGGCCGGCTGTGCAACAGGTCGGGCGTTGGTGCTGTCTTTTTTGCCCGCCGTTAAAGCAGCAGGAGGGGGGCCAAAACCGCGACCGGCGCCAACCAATAACTTCGCTTTTTCCTCCAGCGTCATGGCTGCAACAATCTCTTTGATGTTTGATTTGCTTAATTGAGGCGCTGTTTGCGCCATTGCTATGCTATGGAAAAAACACAATAAGGCAGGGCTTATGTATTTTACCAAACGGTTTTTGCTTTTTATCATGGAGGTTTTTTGGTGAGTGAGGATATTAGTTGAGTAAAGGGTGGCGTACCACCCTTTAAAGTTAAAAAGAAATTAGCATTGGTTTACTTAACCTTTTTTAAAATAACCGTCATAGGGTCGCCGCCGCCCATACCCGGCATGGTAAGGGTAATGGTATCGTCTTTAACTTTGCCGGTAATTTTCATGTCGTTATCCATTAAATGGATCATATAGGAAAGGTCGCCGTCCTTAATAACCCCATTTTGAATGGGGATTACATTGCCATCCGGACCGGTGGTAGTGCCCGTTAAGGTAGTACCATCTACCTTAAAGTCGTAGGTAATATCAAATTGGTCCATTACTTTGCCGGCCCATTTCCCGGTGATGTCCTGCGCATGCGAAAGGGTAATAAATGCGATTACCATAATTGCTGTTGTTAATGCTTTTTTGATCATGATGTTAAGTTTTTTAAATTGAATTGGTTTATATAGATATGGTTGGTTATCAGAGGGCTTTTAAAAACAGTTAAATCCCCCAATGCTAAATCAAAGGAATAAGTATTTGCCTGCTTAAAAAAATGAGATAGATAAGCAGTGCCAAAATACCGACGGGGCAAGTATTTTAATCTATGGAGGGCCCGCAGATTCTTTACCATTAAGTTTGATTGTTTTGGCAGAGAAACACTATCTTTGAAAGTCTATAATTTCCATAGACAAAATATTAGAATGGAAAAGAAAGTCTTTCAAAATATAAAATCATCAGTTGATTGCCCCGTCGACCTGGTGAAGGTTGACGAAACCCGGGTAAGGGTAGTGGCTTTTTTTGTACTGGTGATCACCTGCTGGTATGTATTAACCGGCGCCCCGTTACTTATTGGTTTGCTACTGGTCGATTTTGTTTTACGCGCACTCAACTTAAATAACTTTAGTCCGCTGGCGCTGCTGGCTGGTTCCATTGTAAAACAGGCAGGTTTAAAAAGCAGGCCGGTTGACAGGGCGCCTAAAAGATTTGCTGCATTTGTTGGCATTGTTTTTTTAACGGCGATTTTGATAGCGTGCGTGATTCACCAGGTGGGTTTTTCTAGGATTCTCGCCGGCGTGATCATTATTTTCGCGTCGCTGGAAAGTTTTGCCGGTTTTTGCGCCGGATGCTATGTGTATGCTTTTATTAATCGATTTAAATCCTGAGTTAAGGCTTCTGGTTGTTTTTCTTTGTTATTAAATTGACAGCATCTTCTCCGCCCGGAACGGTTTCGCACTTCCAGGTGCACTAACTATAAATTAAATCGCCTTCGGGCAACTGTATGCCGTTCTCTGCAGTATATTTTATAGGGCTTTATTTTTTTGTCACATTTTTAATATAAACGATATTTTTTTGCGCATTTAATTGTATTTATTCTTATTTGTTATTAACTTACCATTCCCTACACATCTTAAAAAAATTAACTGGTTATTTATGAAGAAAAACTTACTCTCCTTTTTTCTGTTACTTTTTACTTTTTCCTTCGCCTTTGCGCAAACCAGGGTGATAAAAGGTACCGTAACCGATCAAAAAGATGGATCGCCATTACCCGGGGTAACGGTGATCGTAAAAGGCGCTACCAGCAGCGGTACGCAAACAGATTTAAACGGGCAATACATCCTGCCCGTGCCGGCAGATGCAAAAATCCTGCAGTTTAAATATGTTGGTTATAAGGAAGCAGATCTGCCTATCCAGGGCAACACCGTGAATGCACAGCTGGAGTTCGATCCTAAACAACTCTCGGAAGTGGTAGTGGTAGGTTATGGTGTCCAAAAGCGGGCTAACATAACCGGGGCAATCACATCTGTTTCAGGTAAAGAGGTAGAGAATACCCCTGTAACCACCTTCGAACAGGCCTTACAGGGAAAAACTTCGGGCGTTAACATCCAGGCCGACGGTGGCAAACTTGGCCAGGGTGTAAAAATAAGCATCCGGGGTGTTGCGTCTGTATCGGCCGGCACTCAACCGCTGGTGGTCGTAGATGGAATAATCATCAATCAAACAGACCTTTCCAGCAATGGCGCCGCAACAAACCCGCTCGCCGATATCGATTTTAATGATATCGAATCGTACGAAGTTTTAAAAGATGCATCTGCTTCAGCAATTTATGGCGCACGTGCTTCAAATGGTGTAATTATTATCACTACAAAAAAAGGCAAAGCAGGAGCGGCAAAAATAGGGTTCAATGCACAGTTTGGATACAGCGAGCCGTCGCGCCACCGGCAGTTTTTAAACTCAGATCAGTGGCTGCAAATTGAGCAACGATCAGTAACCGGCGCTGCGAAACAGGATGTTTTGAACGGTTTTTTTTCTACCCTGGCTGACGCTTTGGCTTACGAAAGTTTAAACAGCACGTTCACCACCCTGGCAGCAGGAAACACCAAATGGAATAAATACAATACCGACTGGGAGAAACAGGCGTTCCAGACAGCCCCGCAACAGCAATACGACCTGAATTTTTCGGGCGGGAACGAAAAAACAACTTATTATTTTGGCGGGCAGGCCCTTAATCAAACGGGCATTATCAAGTCAAACGGTTTTCAGCGCTACTCAGGACGGGTGAATATCGATTCAAAGATCTTCAGCAATTTTGATGTAGGCATGAAGCTGGACTTTACCCATACCTACAACCAGCGCGTAAGTAACGACGACCAGTTTAACACACCTTTGGAAATTGTCGCCTTATCGCCAATTACGCCGGTAATTGATCCGCGTACACATTTAATAAGCGGCACGCCCCCCGGCGACCCGAATGGCGATTTTCCATTGTATTATAACCCATTGATAAGTGTTAATAATGCCTATTACCATACCTATGTTAATCGTACACTTGGTAATATTTACGCAAACTGGGATATCGTTAAACATTTAACTTTCCGATCAGAATTTGGCATGGATCAAACCAACCAAACCGAAGACAGTTACTTTAACAGCCTTACCGCAAGAGATACCGGCACCCCTAACGGATTGGGTAACGATCAAACAACAAGCATCATCCATTACACGGTAAATAACTACTTTGCCTATAAAAATATATTTGCGACAGACCATTCACTGGAATTAACAGCCGGTACAAGCTACGAATACAGCCATTTGATGGCAAACTCGGTATCCGGCAAAAATTTCCCTTCGGATGCTTATAAGGAAATCGCTTCGGCAGCCTTAATATCTGCCGGTTCTTCTTCACAGTCGGAGTATAGTTTTGTTTCGTATTTTTCCAGGGCTAACTACGCCTATAAAGGCAAATACTTATTGTCGGGAAGTGTGCGTTCGGATGCTTCATCAAGGTTTGGTGCAAACAACCGGTACGGTACATTCCCTGCAGGATCTGTGGGATGGATAATGAGCCAGGAGGACTTTTTGAAAAACAGCAATACGCTAAGCGAACTAAAATTAAGAGCCAGTTATGGTTTAACAGGAAATGCTGAAATTGGTGATTATCCCTCGCTTGGTTTATTTACAGGTGACGCAGGCTATGACGGCACCGGCGGCCAGCGGTTTTCGCAATTGGCCAACCCTAATTTGCGGTGGGAAAAAACACTGCAACTTGACTTAGGTTTCGACTTCGGATTTTTTAACAACCGCTTTTCCGGAACATTTGATTATTACCGGAAAAATACCCGTGACCTGTTGTTAAATGTAAATGTACCCGAAACACTGGGTATAGCCACACAAACCCAAAACCTGGGCACCATGTACAACCAGGGATATGAGCTTTCTTTAAATTCCGACAATTTTGTGGGCAAATTTAAATGGAATACCAGCTTCAATATATCCTATAATAAAAACGTGGTAACCAATGTAAGGGGGCAAATAATTAACGACGGAGCCGACCTGAACCGCGTTATTGAAGGACAGCCTATTGGCGTGTTCTATGGTCGCCAATATGCAGGTGTAGATCCCGCAAATGGAGATGCCTTGTATTATTTAAACACCAAAAACAGCGATGGTTCAATAAACCACGGAACCACAAACGATTATAACGCAGCGCAAAATGTTGTGTTGGGCAATCCAACACCTAATGTAACAGGTGGTATTACCAATACATTTGGTTACAAGGGTTTTGATCTTTCGTTTACGATTTATGGTTCATTCGGTAATAAAATATACAATGCCGCAGGCCAATACATGAGCACTGCGGCGGGCAACGGCCTTGATAACCAAACTATCGATCAGTTAAATTACTGGAATAAGCCGGGTGATATTACTAACGTACCGGAGCCGCGCGAGTTTTATGCCAATGGCACCAACCCGTCAAGCAGGTACTTGTCCAGCGGCTCATATGTGAGGCTGAAAACATTGACTTTAGGTTACACTTTCCCGAAGGATATGCTGGCAAAAGTTAAAATAGACCGGCTTAGAATATTTGTGAATGCTTATAACCTGTTTTTAATTACGAAATATACCGGGTGGGATCCTGAAGTAAATACTGACTTTTTGGCCAGCAATATTAATCTTGGTAACGATTTTTATTCGGTGCCGCAGCCACGTACAGTTACTTTCGGATTGAATGTTGGATTTTAAAACTAAAACGATGAAAAAACTTAACAAATTATATACAGGGGTTTTAAGCACCATATTGTTATTAAGTGCTTGCAACAAAGATCTGAATCTTAAACCCTATCAGTCGCTTGATCAAAGCCAGGCTATCGTTACTGCCCAGGATGTGCAGATTACCCTCGTCGGCGCATATAACCGGGCCGGATTGTCGGACCTTTATGGCGGTGGCGTGTTCTTTTACCCGGAGTTAATGGCCACACAAACCACCATCGACTGGCATGGCACCTTCCAGGGCCTCACGCAAATGACAAACCAGCAAATTCCAAATGATAATGGTTTTGTCAACAGCTTGTGGCTGGATGCGTATGAGGTAATTAACCAGGCCAATAATGTGATTGCCAACCTGGATAAAGTTGGGGCCGGCGACAAAGACCGGGTTGAAGGGGAAGCAAAGTTTTTACGGGGCTTAACCTATTTTGATCTTGTCAGAATTTTTGGCAAATCATGGAATGATGGCGATCCAACAGTGAATTTGGGGGTACCCATTGTTACCACGCCCACAACGGTAATAAGTTCTTCTTCCTATGTCTCCCGATCAACAGTTTCGCAGGTTTACCAACAGGCCATAACAGATCTTACTACTGCCGAGGCAAAGCTACCGGCCGATAACAGTTATTCGGCAAATAGTTTTTCCGCGTCCGCTATACTTGCACGTTTATACCTGCAAAAAGGCGATTATGCAAATGCTGCTACTGAGGCAAACAAAGTAATAGCTTCGGGCAACTTTTCCCTCAATAAAACCTACGCCGCTGAGTTTCCTTATCCAAATCAAACCGCAGTGCATGTCGATAACACTTCGGAAGATATTTTCGCTATACAGGTAACTTCGCAACAAGGGGTTAACGGATTCAATACCTACTATGCTTCATCAAATGACGGAGGGCGCGGTGATGTACATATCGTTCCCAGCTTTCTGAATGTTTTTGAAAGTGGTGACGCCCGGGCAGACATGTTTCAATATGATGACCCTAATGATCCTCCAACAACGTTACGATGCCATAAATTCGACAATGTAGATGGCAATGTTCATATTATCCGCCTGGCAGAATTATACCTGATCAGGGCTGAAGCCAATTTGCGCAAAGGTGGCGCAGCAACCGGCGACACGCCTGCTAATGATATAAAAGTGATCAGAAGCCGTGCCGGTTTAACCACACCTGCTACCGTAACGATTAACGATGTACTAACCGAAAGAGTAAGGGAACTCGCTTTTGAAGGCGGTTTCTTTTTCCACGATGCAAAACGGCTGGGCCAAAACATCGGAACGCTACCTTTTAGTTCAAACAAACTTGTATTCCCGATACCTTTACAGGATATCAACGCTAACCCAAAACTGGTGCAAAACCCCGGTTATTGAGCCTAGCCTTTTAACTTTTAATAAATCATCAGGCTGTTGTTTAGTGCAACAGGCCTGGTGATTTTTATTTATAGCTGACCGGGTGCTGACGAACCGCCTTCCGGTATTACCCCGAATAGTATTTTTAATTACAATTAGTAAATTACGCCCGTAAATTACCCCATTTATGAAATTTGTTTTGCTGTCAGTCGCCGTTTGTGCTTTTTCAACATTAGTTTTTGCCCAATCCCCGCAGCGTCGTTTTAAGCCTGAAGATGTTTTAAATGAAAGAAATCTGAGCGATCCAAGGGTATCACCGGATGATAAATGGGTTGCTTATGTTCTGTCAGAAGTTGATACGGCAAAAGACAAAAGTGTGTCGCATTTATGGATGCAAAGTTTAACTACAGGCGAATCCATCGAACTTACCCACGGCTCAGAAGATGCAACGTCACCCAGGTGGAGCCCGGATGGCAAATATCTTTCTTTTTTATCGCCGCGCGATTCGAAAAACGGATCGCAGGTCTGGGTGCTGGACAGGCGGGGAGGAGAAGCCAAAAAACTAACGGATATTAAGGGTGATATTAACGGGTACGAATGGTCGCCTGACGCATCAAAACTGGTACTGCTTATACAGGATCCGGAGAATAACGGAAAAGAAGAGCCCAAAACGCCTTTGCCTATCCGCATAGATAGCTATCATTTTAAACAGGATATTGAGGGCTATTTGCATCATCTGCATACCCATTTGTATTTATTTGATTTTGCAAGTCAGAAAATCGATACGCTTACTAAGGGCAATACCGACGAGCAGGCGCCGCAGTGGTCGCCTGATGGAAAATTGATCGCATTTAACAGCAACCATACTGCCGATCCTGAAAAAAACGACAACAACGACATTTTTACCATCGAAGCAAAACCTAACGGATTAATACATCAGTTAACCACCTGGAAGGGGCACGATATAAACCCTAAATGGAGCCCCGATGGTAAATATATTGCCTACCTGCGGTCGACCAGCGATGTTGATTATATTATGTACGAACAGGACGTTTTATGTATAATGGATGCCGATGGTAAAAACAACAAAACCATAACGCTGCAGATGGACCGCCTTGTTGCCACCCAGGAATGGAGTAAGGACAGTAAATATATTGCTTTTACAGTTACCGATGATCGCCGGAACTACCTGGCGCAATACAGCATCGACACAAAAAAAATAAGCACGGTAAACAGCGGCGATTATGGCATTGCTGATGCAGTTGCCTTTATGGCTTCGAGCTGGATTGTGGAATTAAGCACCCCATACCTGCCCATTGAACTATTTGCAGTTGAAAATGGCAAACTGCACCAGTTAACCCATCACCAGGCCTGGCTTAAGGACATCAAATTGGCGCATGTTGAAGGATTCAACTCTATAAGTAAGGACGGTACCCATGTTTCAGGGCTGTTGTATACGCCGGATAGCATAACCACAAAGAAACTCCCTTTTATATTGTACATACATGGCGGGCCCGTGGGGCAGGATGATTACACTTTCGATGATATTCGCCAAACGCTGGCTTCGGATGGTTATGCGGTTGCAGCTGTAAACTATCGTGGAAGCAATGGTCGGGGCCTGGATTATTGCAAAGCCATTTTTGCGGACTGGGGAAATAAGGAAGTAACGGACCTTTTGGGTGCTGTAGACGAATTGGTTAAACGAGGTGTGGCCGATCCCGGTCATTTAGGTATTGGTGGCTGGAGTTATGGGAGTATATTAACAGATTACACCATTGCAACCGACACCCGTTTTAAAGCAGCTATTGCGGGTGCAGGCAGTGCGCTGCAGACGAGCATGTACGGCATTGACGAATATGTATTGCAGTATGATAACGAATTAGGGCCACCCTGGAAAAGCCAGGATAAATGGATTAGCCTGTCGTACCCATTCTTCCACGCCGACAGAATAAAAACGCCGGTGATGTTTATGTCGGGATTAAAAGATTTTAACGTGCCAACTGCCGGCAGCGAACAAATGTATATAGCAGTGAAAGGGCAGGGGTTACCAACCGAGCTAATACTTTACCCTAACCAATACCATGAGTTTACGGTGCCCAGCTACGAAGTTGACCGGTTGAAACGATACCTGGCCTGGTATAATAAGTTTTTGAAATAGCCCGGTTTTGATTTTGGTGAAGGTAATGTTCCCCGATTTTACTTACCCTTTGCTGTGTTGGTAACAGGCTCGTTAAACTTATAATATATACCTTTTATGTTTTTCAGGCTGTCCATTCTTATCGGCGTTGCTGCTTTTAAATCCTGTAATGCCAGCGATGCTTTCTTCCAGTCGCTGGCGTATTTCAATGCAAACTGGCTGGTGTCGGCTTTACTATAAAATTCAAGTACATTTTGCTGTAATGGTCTTGTAAGGTCAACGAACTTGTTACCATCGAGTTTATCAAGCAACTCAACATAGGTTTTATCAGTCAGGCCATACTCGCCGGGGGTAGTAATGTTTCCCGTATCATAATTAACATCATCCAAATGTATTTTACCCTTGTGCAGTATGGTTAGTTGTTCGGCATAACGCACAACTACAGTATCAAAACTCCTGATAAACAGTTTTTCACCTTCGGGGCCTACAGGCTTAAATTTAAGTGCTTTAAAAGGGCCAATTTTTGGTACGATGCGTAAAAACACCGACAATAGGTATTCTTTTAATTTAGGTTTTTGCCTCGATGACCCAAACTCTTTATAATAGGCCTTTCGCTCCATCCGGTAGTGAAATGTGTGGCTATTCATGCTCGGGTTCAATTTTTTTATATCGTTTTTCTTCAGTATCCAGGCGGTGCGGGTTAGCGTCGGAAGCAAACTTCTAACCGCCCATCTGAAACTACCAATGGCAAGGTCAAGGTCGCCAAAAACAGAATTGATATCCTGCCCATAAGTTTTTATAAACGCGCGTTCCAAAACGGGTTTCGAGACTTCGAACCCGATAAAGTCATGATAGTTTTGTGATGCATAATTGCCGCGCGCAATTTCAAGTACATCAAAAGATATCTCCACCCGGCTGTGCGAAATATGGTCTTCATCATACGTTACTACCGGGCCAAATTTTTCACCCATTTTGGGATAGACTACAGGTACAACATGGTTTGTAGCTATTGAATGGCCGTATTTGTCAGCCATATAATGGCATAAGGCACCCAGTGCAAAAGCGTATTCATCAAGATTTTGCGCTTCCGACAATAAATTCTCTACAAAATCACCGGTACGCACATAATGCGCCAGGTTGGTAAAATATACACTCCCAAAGGGGAAATAGCCCATATCAGGCATCAAACACCCACCGTAAGCATAGGCATGCGCTACACGCAGGTCGCTGTCTTTTGCCATAGGATATTTTTCTTTTAATAAAGGAAGGATGCTTTTGGCCCAGCTGGCATCAATAACCGCTTCGTGGGTAAGTACCGAATATGCATTTGACGAAAACGGTATAAATGATAAAAGAGCGAAAAGTATAAGGGTATACTTTCGGGGTATTCTTAATTTCGGCATGGTTGAGAAACAATTGTATCTGTTATAAGGAATAAAACGCCGAATTGTTTTAAAGTGACGAATACCGAATGGGGCGCTGGAGATTTTAATGTGCTCTAACACTGCAAAAAGCCCATCCTCAATAAGGGGACAGGCTTTAAAATGAATTCACGAACTTGTAAATAATACAGGTGTCTATTTATTGTTTAAACCTGGCTTTTAACTTGCTCTTAAGTTCTTGCTCAAAAGCCAGGTACCCGGTATATTGATCTTTTGTAAATATGGTTTGCAACTCTTTGTCTTTTTGCTCCTGCAAAGCCATGGCCGCCCGGAGTTTGGTAAACCGGCCTTCATCACTTTTAATAATTGGTTGAAACTTCAGGGCATACTTTAAATTAACTGCCTGAACCCTGTTTAACTGACCACTGTCCAGGTTAAGTTTTTGTTTCATCAGGTTAGTCTGAAATTGCGCCCGTTGTTGGGGCGATGTGTCTTTTAGTTTCTGTATGCTGTCCTGTGCGCAGGCAAAGCTGAGATTGATCACCATAAAAAGGATTATCAAAAAAACGGTCTTTTTCATATCTGTTATATTTTTATGACCAACTGATAGGATAAGAAACGCCGCTATTTAACACCAGGGTTGCTTTTTTACCGCCAAGGAAGGTGATAGTTCCATTAAAGGTAAAAGTTTTGCCCGAACTGGACGTGGCTGTAATACTAACAGTAGCTGAACCTGACAGTATTTGCAGCGAGGATTTATCAACGGCTATATTCGTCGATTTTATGGTCAGGTTACTGGTAAAGGTGTATTGCCTGGCTATTTTCGAAGCGGTGTTTCCTGCGCGGTTATAGGTGGTATTAAATACATATTGCGACGAAGCTGGCTGCAGCCCGCTTAAAATAAACTGGCCGGTACTTTTGTCGTTCGATGACATACTCAGGCCGTCGTAACTCGCATTTCCGGTAAAATTGAAAGTTAAAGTGGATGGGATTATGCCGTTACAGTTGAGCAAGTAATTCCAACTAAGATTGTAGCTGTAGGTTGGTGTGGCGCCTGTTGCGCTTGACTTTGCAATGGTAGAATCTTTGGCTACACCGCAGGAAAGCGGTACCGACGTGTTTATACTAACCGAGGTGTTTAGCTGGGCAACCATTCCCCCGCTTGATGGGGCAACCGCATCGGTGGTTAATTCTGCAGCATCAGCCTCGGTTACAGTGGTTGTTGTTGAAGGGGTTGTGCTGCTGTCTTTGTGACATGATGAAGCGCCGAATGTTAGGCCTGCCGCTATTCCTGCAAGCAGGGCGATTTTTAAAATGTTCATTTTGTGTTTCATGATTTTTGTTGTTTTACTTTTATTTATCTGTTGTTATTTTAATGATTAGACGAATAGGCGGGGCGGGGGTTCTTTGCGAAGCGGTGAACCGTCCAAACACGGGGGTGAATTAACTTTTTAACTTCATTTTGCCTGTAAACAGGTCGGTAAATCCTTTAAAAACCAACACAAACGGATTATTGCCCATCGGCCCGGTAGTAAGTCCGTATGTTACTTTCTCGGTTTCCGGCTGGTAGGTTTTAAATAATTTGTCCCAGATGATAAGTACTCCGCCAAAATTTTTGTCGATATAAATGGGATTGCTGCCGTGGTGTACCCGATGGGCTGAAGGCGTGTCGATATAGCCTTCTAACACTCCCATTTTATCAATAACTTCCGTGTGCAAAAAGAATTGGTAGGCCAGGTTAAGTGCGTACGAGATGACGATAAAATCTGCCGGCATGCCAAGCAATGCCGCCGGTATAAAAAATAGCGGACTGATAAGTGCAGAAAACCAGTTTAAACGGTAAGCGGAAGTGAGATTCATGTGCATAGCTGAATGATGCACCTGGTGAAAGGCCCACAAAGGTTTCCAAAAATGTGATATCCTGTGAAACCAATAGTAAATAAAATCGGCAGTTATAAAGGTGAGCAGGAATACCCACACATTGCGTGGCAAAGTAAACGGCGCTATGCTTGTGAAAAAACCCAGAACGGTTAGCTGATAACCTGCAAACAAAAACTTGGAGAACTGAAAACCTGCAAGAACCGATAAATTGGAAAATGTTTCCTTTATATCATAAACTTTTTTATCGTTCTTCCAGCTCCAGATGATTTCGGCCAAAACCAGTACCAGCAAAAATGCAAGTACCCAAACTTTATACGGCCCCGCGCTATGTTTCATTTTTTTATTTTTTGAGTAAATCAATTTGCCGCTTCTTTTCGGCGGCATTGTAAAATTGACTCAAAAAAGGGAGGATGGTTGTCGGAATCAGGGTAAAGCTGACAATCAGGCGGGCGAAGTGTATCAGCGGTTCATCCAGCTTTTAAATTCCGGTACGCGGGCTTTGCTGATGATGATACTTTCGGGCGGCTCGGGTTTTATTTTTACCATTAAACGGCCATTGAAATAAAAAGCGACTTCGGTAATTTCGCTGCGGTTAATAATAAATTGCCTGTTTGCCCTGTAAAACTGCACAGGGTCAAGCTGCTGCTCCAACTGTTCCATTGTGAAATCCAGTACGTACTGCCTGCTGTCAATCGTATGGGCATAAACCAATTCGTTCGCCGTGTAAAACCAGGCTATTTTTGCCGTTTCTACAGGGATTAATTTATCCCGGTAGTGTACCAGAAACGATCTTTTGTAGGATTTTACCCCGGTAGTTAATTGCGCTATCAATTGCTCGAGGTTTAAATTAATTTGTCCGTTTTCCACATTCAGAACAAGACTCTTAAATTTATTTAAGGCTTGTTCCACATCCGACTCATCAAATGGTTTCAGGATATAGTCGATACCATTATTTTTAAAAGCCTGGATAGCGTAATCGTTATAAGCAGTTACAAATACAACTGGTTTTGAAATATTTACCCGCTTAAATATGTCAAAAGATAACCCATCTGCCAGCCGGATGTCCATAAACACCAGGTTGTAATCAATGGCGCCATCTCCAAACCACCTAACAGCATCCATAACGCCCGAAAGCATTCCAACGACTTCTATTGATTCATCGAGTTTTAGCAATACATGTGCAAGGTTGCGGGCGCTGGCCGGCTCGTCTTCAATAATAACTATACGCAAAGGCCTCATGATTTTAGGGGTAATTTCACTATAAAACAGTCTTTGGTTTTAACTATATCAATTTCTTTACTCATCAAAATACGATAACGGCTGTTTAAATTTGCCAGCCCTATTCCCGTGCCATTTCCCGGCTCTTCCACTTCCTGCAGGTTGTTGCTGACAATAATATTATCGCCTTCCACAAAAATCTTAACTTTTAACGGTTTTGAAATCGACGCTGAATTATGTTTTGCAGCATTTTCCAGCAAGGGCTGCAATGTTAGGTGTGGTATTTTAAAGCTATAATATTGCTGAGCTACGGTAATTTCGAGCGCAAAAGCTTTTTCGAAACGCATAGTTAGCAATTGTTCGTATGATCTGACCATCGTTAATTCGTCGGCGACAGTAACCAGGGTCGCATTGGGTGGCGCCAGGGCGTACCTGAATATTTTTGAAAGGTGGTTGATAAAGTGCTGGGCCATAGCTGGGTTCTCGCGAACAATGCCGGACAAACTGCTGAGCGAATTAAATAAAAAATGCGGGTTGAGCTGTTCCTTCAGTAATTCCAGTTCTGCTTCCAGGTACGCGGTTTTCAGCCGGTTATTTTCGGCATCTTTTTGTTTGCTTTCGCGGATGAGCAGGAGGATTTTTATGATGATGACCGTGAATACAAAACTAAGGAAGAATCGGCTGACATAGCCAAGCCAGTAGATGGCAGGTAATTGATCGCTTCTGAAACACAATCGCTGAATGATACCGCCGGTGATAAAGCTTACGATCATCAGGGAAACATTAAAAATAAACCACAGAACCTGCATTTTCCGACCGGCGTATATGCGCGGCCCTTTTTGGTTAGCTAAATTAATGTAAAACAGCAGGTAACAAAAACCGACATTAATAGCTACCTGGAGTACCAGTTCAGCGAGGTTAAAATGCCAGTAATGTGCAACAATGCCATCCCCGCGCAGGGCGAGGATTTTTGGGCTGCTCATTAACAGGCCTATCAGCAATGAACTGTACCAGCAAATGCGTTTTTCGGTTTTGTCCATCAGGTAAAGTTAACAGCTGGCATTCGCAATTTATAATAATTGCCGGCGAAGCTGCAATATAAGGGGGCGAAGCAGTCGTATCAAAACAAAAAAGGCGACCCGAGAAAAAACGGGTCGCCTTTTGATAAATATATGAGGAGTTTACTGATTGCCTTGTGGCTCGTCATTAGGAGTTCCAACAACTTTGTACACTTTATTACCCTTGGTATCAATTGTTTCCTGGTAGTAGTAGTCATCAGGAGATACAAAAAATACTTCGCCATTTATTTTCATTCTGCGGGTATCCTGTGGCAGTTGGTCATAAATGTCGCCAATTTGTGGTTGTGGTACATTGTTAACCGCTCCGTTTTGAGCCGGTGGGTTGTTATATGCACCACCGTTATCAGCAGGGGCGCTGCCGCCATCCTGACCACCATTTTGCGTATTTAACTGACCATCTTTACCGGCAATTACGTATGCTGTCGAACCATCGTCTTTAGTAACGGCCTGGTAGTAAACACCATTCAGCTCGTAATATTGTTCGCCGTTAATGTTAATCTCTTTAGCACCGGCAGGTAACTGTGTAATTTCAGCACCAAGTGGTGGTTCAACGATAGTATACTGGTTGTTTTGCTGTTGATAGTAGAAACCATCACTGTAGTAGTATGGCGTATTGTTCCAGTAGAAAGGATAGTATCCGTAAGGTAAAAATCCTACACTAAAACCAAGGCGTGGCCAATATAAGCTGGCATAAAAGCCGCCGTTCCACCAGTAACCGCCATGATAGCCCCACCAGCCGCGACCACCCCAATAATGAGGGCCATAGTAGTAACCTCTGCCGTATCCAAAGCCACGACCACCCCAGCCTCTGCCGTAAGCACCGCGACCGTAACCGTAACCTCGTCCGTATGCGCCGCGATAGCCTACACCACCACGATAACCTACACCGCCACGATAACCTACACCGCCACGATAACCTACACCGCCACGAACACCAACATTTCCGCGAACACCAACGTTACCACGGAAAGCATTTGGCCTTCCTGCGAAATTACCTCTTCCACCAACATTGCCACGGGGGGCAACACCAGCCCGCTGACCGCCAAATGAACGTTGTGGTGCTCCGAATGAACGGCCACCGCCGCCGAAAGAACGGCCACCGCCGCCAAATGAACGACCGCCACCACCGCTAAATGCACGACCGCCGCCACC
>Ga0207667_10002291_pt1 | contig 24060 bp, 19 predicted proteins | sample KBSCornC52_FD_184301 | JGI IMG/M metagenome (GOLD analysis project Ga0207667, IMG submission 184301) | Corn rhizosphere microbial communities from Kellogg Biological Station, Michigan, USA - KBS Corn C5-2 (SPAdes) (version 2) | ecosystem: Host-associated > Plants > Roots > Rhizosphere > Soil ...
GCTGGGCTGGCACAGCGGTGCGATCATCGTCGCCGGCGTCGTCGCGACGATCGGCGTCGGGCTCGCGGCGGCCCGCGCGCTTGGCGTGTCGCGCCGCCTTGGCGTGCTGACGGGTGGCGCGACGGCAATCTGCGGCGCGTCGGCGGCGATGGCGATCGCCTCGGTATTGCCACGCGACGAGGGCAGCGAGCGCGAGCTGATCTTCACCGTCGCCGGCATCACGCTGCTGTCGACGCTCGCGATGATCGCCTATCCGGTTGTCGCGAAACTGCTCGGCCTCGAAGCCGAGCATGCGGGGCTATTCCTCGGCGCGACGATCCACGACGTCGCGCAGGTCGTTGGCGCCGGCTACAGCGTCTCGCAGGAGGCCGGCGATGCCGCCGTGGTTTCAAAGCTGCTCCGCGTCGCGATGTTGCTGCCCGTCGTCACGCTGGTCGCGCTGGCCGTGCGCCGTCGTCTACCGGGTACCCATCCACACGCGCGCGTCGCCCCGCTGCCACCGTTTCTCGTCGCGTTCGTCGTATTCGTCCTGCTGGCCACGCTCGGCGTCATTCCGCAGGCAGTCGGTTCGCTGCTGAACGAGATCGCGCGAGGATGCCTCGTCGTCGCCATCGCAGCGGTCGGCTTGAAGACGTCGCCGCTGGAACTCAGGAAGGTCGGTGCCCGTGCGGCCTTGCTGCTCGGCATCGAGACGCTGTTCCTCGCGTCGTTCGTCGCGCTGGCGGATCGCTTCGCATGATCGCTTCGCATGATTCGGCTCTGCGCTTCGACGACGCGACAGTACGGCCGCGCAGCGTGACGCGAAACGCCCGTCAGCTCAGCAATCCGACGATCACCGCGCCCCAGGTCGTGAGCAGGATGTGGCCGACGGCCACGGTTCCCGAGTAGCCGAGCACGGCCACCGGACTGCCGGAGCGTTCCTGCACCGCGGCAAGTCCGGCCGTCATCGTCATGGCGCCGGCGATGCCGCCCAGCAGGAGCAGCGGGTCGAGGCGCAGCACGTAGCGCCCGAAGTAGAGGCCCGCGAGCAGCGGCAGCATCGTCACGACGATGCCGCCGAAGAACAGGCCGACGCCCGCCTGGCGCAGCGCGTCGACGAAATGCGGGCCTGCGGAGAGCCCGATCATCGCGACGAACGCCGCGAGCCCGAGGGCGATCATCAGCGCGATTGCTCCGTCGGGAATCCGTCCGAACAGCGGCCGCAGCGAATGCAGGTAGCCGGCGACGAGGCCGGCGATCAGCGTGCCGACGCTCGTGCCGAGCGCGATGCGCAGGCTGCCCATGGGAATGATGATCAGCGCACCGATCAGCGCGCCGGTGAAGATGCCGAGCGCGAGCGTCACGAAATCGGTGTTGTCGCTGGGAAAGACGATCTCGCCGATCGAATTCGCGGCCGCGGTGACCGCGCCTTCCGAGCCGGTGAGCCGAACGACGTCGCCGCGCTCGATGACCGTGCCCGGCGCCACGGGAATCTCCTGGGCGCCGCGCCGGATGCCGCGCAGGAACACGCCGCGCACGGGCAGGTCGCTGCCGGCGATGTCCTCGAGCGTGCGGCCGACGATCGCCCTGCTCGTGACGAACACGTCGAAAAAGGCCGACGGCATGTCGAGCAGCGCATGGTCCTCGATCTCGTCGGCGCCCGCCTTGCCGATGATGGCGGTCAGCACTTCCCGGCGCCCGGACAGCGCGACCACGTCACCCGCCTCGAGGCGGGCGTCGCGCTCCGGGCGGAACACGCGGTCGCCGCGACGCACGCGCTCGACGAATATGCGTGCCCCGGGCACGAGCGCCTCGACTTCCGCGACAGTCCTGCCGCTCACGCTGCCGTCGTCCCGGATGCGATACGCGCGGAGCTCGAACGGCCGCCAGGCCGAGAACACGCCGGGCGCCATGCGATCGAGGCCGAGGCGCTTCTCCACGTCCTCGGCGGCGCGCTTCAAATCGAGGCGCAGCAGGCGCGGACCGAGGACGCTGCAGAAGAAGATCACGCCGAAGGCGCCGAAGACGTAGCACAGCGCATCGGCGACCGCGACGTGACTTGCGAGCCGCGCGCGCTCGGCCTCCGGCAGCGGCAACGCATTGATCGCCTCGATCGCCGTTCCAATCGCCGGCGACTCGGTAAGTGCGCCCGAGACGAGGCCGCCGGCGAAGCCGACGTCGAGGTCGAGGAAGCGCGCGACGCCATAGGCCGCGCCGAGCCCGGTGACGCTCGTCACGATGGCGAGCACGCACCAGCGCAGCCCGTCTCCCTTCATCGCCTGGAAGAATTTCGGGCCGACCGAATAGCCGATGCTGAACAGGAACAGCAGGAACAGCAGCGATTTGGCCGTCGGCGAAACCGCGACGTCGAAGAAGTATCCGATGACGAGGCCGACGATCAGCGACCCGGTGACCGGCCCGAGCCCGAAGCCGCGAATCTTGAATCCGCCGATCCAGTAGCCGATGCCGATGACGAGAAAGACGGCGAGCTCCGGATACTTCGCGAACGTTGCGCCGATCCATTCCATGCTCGATCCCCCCGGAATCGCGCGCGACGCGCGCGATTCTTCGAGCGCGAAAACGCGAGCCGTTCGCCGCTGCGCACACGACGGCCGCTCGCAGCCTGCTGCTGCCGCGTCAGCGTCCTTTCGCGGTTACCGGCTTCCGTGCTCCGGCGGTCTTAGTTCCGCTGCCGGTTGCCGGCTTCCTTGCTCCGGCGGTCTTCTTGCCGTTGCCGGTTGCCGACTTACTGGCTCCGACGGTCTTCGTGCCGTTGCCGGTCGCCGCCTCGTAGGCTCGCCGATATCCGCGCGCAATGGCGCGCACCGCCCGGCCTATGTCGTCGTAGACATGATCGTCGAGGTTCGCGAACGAAATGCGCACCGACCAATCCGGAGCGGCGAAACCGCTGCCGTTCAGCAGCACGATGCCGTGGTCCTCGGCGAGGCGAAACACGATGTCGAGCGGATGGACGTTCTCCTTCATCCACTTGACGATGTCGTCGCCCAGGTACTTCTTGGCCCAGAACTCGAAATCGATCAGGCCGTAGTAATAGTCGTAGTCGTCGTTCTCGCCCACCTCGATGTCGAGCCCCTCGATCGTCGCCTGGAAGCGCTTCTTGACGATGCCGATGCAGGCTTTCTGGTAGGCCTTCTTCTCGTCCATCAGCTCGTAGAGCGAGAACAGCGACATCATCACCTGCTGCGGCAGCGACAGCCCGGCCGTGTGATTCAACGCGACGTCGCGGCTGTCCGCCACGATCCGGTCGATGAACGCGAGCTTGCGCGGCTCGAGCGTCAGCCCGCCATAGCGCTTGTCCAGCACCTTTTTCAGAGGCTCCGGATGCCGCGCGATCATTTCGTCGAAGATGTTGTCCTCGTGAACCGCGACCGTGCCGAGCCGCCACCCGGTGCAGCCGAAGTACTTGCTGTAGGAGTACACGCCGATGGTGTTCTTCGGAAACTCGCCCATCAGCGAACGGAAGCCCGGCACGAACGTGCCATAGACGTCGTCGGTCAGCAGGATGAGATCGGGCCGCTTTTGCAGCACCGCGCCGATCTTCTCGATCGTGGCGGCGTCCAGCGCCACCGCGAAAGGGTTGCCCGGGTTGACCACGAAGAACGCCTTGACCTTCGGGTCGAGAAGCTTCCTGATCTCTTCATCCGGGTACTGGAACTTGACGTCCTGCTTCGCATGCACTTCGACGAACTTGAGGTCGTAGTCCTCCAGATGCGCCATTTCGATGTACGGCGTGAAGATCGGCACGCCGAGCGCGATCGTGTCGCCGGGATTGATGAGCCGGTTGCTCTTGAGCGACTTGAAGATGTAACACATCGCGGCGGTTCCCCCTTCCACCGCGTAGAGCTTGAACTTTCCTTTCGGCCGCGGCTTTCCGCACATCGCCCACTCCAGGTATTCGTGCACGATCTGCTCGTTGTGCACGAGCATCCGGTCCGGCACCGGGTAGTGATCGCCGATGATCGAGTCCACGAGTTCATGCACGAACTTGTCGGCATCGAATTCGAACTTCTTCACGGCCCACGGCACCATCGCTTGCAGCACCTGCGCGCCCGGCATGTCGGCGTGCTTCGCAAGCCACGCGTCGAGGCGGCTGGCGATTCCGGGAGCCTTCGGCATGCCGCCCACGCCCGGCGGCAAGTCCAGCACGCGCTTGCACTCGGTGATCGCGAACTGCCCGAGCAGGAAGAAGGCTTCGCGCGGCTCCGTCGCAACCCAGTTCGGGTTGCCGCGGCCGGCGTTCAGATAGGACATCGAGGATTCCAGGGCGGCCTTCGACGCAACCTTCTGGAGGAAGTCCTTGATCTCGAACGGGCCGAGCTTCTCGTACTGCTTGAGTTTCAAGTCGTTGCTGTTCATTCGATACTCCTCGCGGATTCAGGGCGCAGCGACGTGCGACTCACGAAAGCAGCATGATGATGACCATGCCCCAGATCGTCAGCAGCGTGTTGCCCACTGCATAGGTAACGGTGTAGCCGAGCGCCGGGATCTGGCTCTTGGCCTGGTCGCAGACGAGGCCAAGCGATGCCGTCGTCGTGCGCGACCCGGAAACGATCCCGAGCGTCAGTGCGTCGTGGAAGCGGAACAGGTACTTGGCCGTGAACATGCCGAGAATCAGCGGAATCGTGGTTGCGGCAACGCCCCAGAGGAAAAGACCGATCCCTTGCGTCTTCAAGCCGTTGACGAACCCCGGTCCGGCGGAAATGCCGACGATCGCGATGAAGATGTTGAGGCCCACCGAATTCATGAACCAGACGGTGGGCGTCGGGATGCGTCCGAAGCTCGGGCGCACCGAGCGCAACCATCCGCCGATGATCCCGGCGATGAGTGCGCCGCCGGCGGTCGACAGCGTGAGCGGCACGCCTGCCACCTTGAAGACCAGCGCGCCGATCAGGCCGCCGATGACGATCGCCGCACCGACGAACGCCATGTCGGTGACGTCGGTCGGCCGGTCCGCGACGCCCAGCATCCTGATGGCGGCGGCGACGTCCTGTGTGCGACCGACGAGCATGAGCAAATCGCCGCGATTGATTTCGGTGCCCGCCAGGATCGGAATGTCCGTCGCCGTAGCGCCGCGCGTGATCTTGCGCAGGTACACGCCGCGTGTCTCAGGGCGCGCGGCCAGCTCGGCCAGCGTCTTGCCGTCGACGTCCTTGTTCGTGACCAGCACGTCGATACCCTCGATGGGCACGGCCAGCAGCTCGCGATCGTCGACTTCGACAGCGCCCTGCAGCGACTTCAGCATCACCTCGCGCTCGCCTGCGACCGCAAGCACGTCGCCGTCCTTCAGGGCCATGTCCGCAGTCGCGTCCATCAGCTGACCGCCGCGGCGAATGCGCAGGATGAAGAGACGCGCTTCAGGCACCAGAGCCTCGGCGTCGGCAACGCGCAGGCCCGCGACCTTGCCGCCCGGCTGCACCTTGTACGCCCGCAGCACCCGGCGGTACCAGCCGGTCCCCGGGCCGCCGAGCTCCTTCTTGCCGCCCCCGAACTTCTCCTCGTAGTCCTTGCACGCAGCGACGAGGTCGATGCCGAGCAGCTTCGGGCCGAGGATAGCGATCACGATCGCCGAGCCCATCGTGCCGAACATGTATGTCACAGCGTAGGCGACCGGCATCGAGTCGATCAGCGCCTTCGCCTGATCGGCGGCCAAGCCCAGCCGGTTGATGGCATCGGTCGAAAGTCCCATCGCGGCGGAGATCGTCTGCGAGCCCGAATAGAACCCGGCGGCGTAGCCGAGGTCGTAGCCGGCGATCTTGGCAATCACCACGCACGCCACCAGGCTGAATACGCATTGCACGGCCGAGAAAGCCGCCTGCGGCAGGCCCGTGCTCGCGATGCCGCGCACGAATTGCGGCCCCACGCCGTAGCCGACGGCGAACAGGAACATGAGGAACGAAAAGGCCTTGAGCGGCTGGTTGATCGTGATCCCGATCTGTCCGATCACCACGCCGGCGATCAACGTGGCGGTCACTGACCCGAGGCCGATGCCCTTGAACGTGAACTTGCCGAAGTAGTAGCCCAGCGCAAGCGCGAGGAATATCGCGATCTCCGGATATTGCTTGAACGCATCGAAAAACCACTGGATCATCTTGTCCTCCCTTGCACCATGGGATTCCCCCTGGGATCAGCGTTGGCCGGCCTTGCTGCGGTGCTTCGCCAGCGCATCGGGCTTCAGCAGCTCGAGGCCCTTCGTCGCGTTGAAGCCGTGAATTTCCTTGACGTCGAGCTTGCGCATGAACGCGATCGTCTCCGGCGTGACCACCTGGCCGGGCACCATGATCGGGAAGCCCGGAGGGTAGGGGATCACGAACTTGGCCGAGACGAGCTCGGGTCCGTTCTTCATTCGCTCGTCGACGCGCTTGTCGTTGAGCTTCAGGTACTCGCACGACGCCGCGTCGTACGCCATGTAGTAGGCGGAACGCATGTCGCCTTCGGCCGTGGCGCTCTTCGCGTTCTCGCGGAACGCGTCGTGGAAGCGGCTGAAGTCGGGGAGGTCGGGCACGTCGTCGACCAGCGACTTGACGCGGGCGGCGAACGCCTCCCGCTCCGATTCGCCGCCATCGGCCAGCCTGCGCTCGATCGCGCGCGACATGTCGGCCAGCGACTTCAGCAGGTGCGCCATGTCGCTGCGCGTGTTGTTGATGTTGATCTGGACGAGCACGCTGTTGCGTGACGTCTTGTTGATCTGGATGTCGTAGTCGCTCGCGAGCAGCGCCTTGAACTGCGAGCCGTCGTAGCCGGCCCGGCCGCACAGAAGCGTGATCCGCGTCGGGTCGAGGAAGAACTCGTCCTCGCGCAGCGCCCGCGCCGTGTCGGCGATCGTCCAGCCCGGCGCGCCGTAATCGGTGAAGCCCGAGCGGCGGTACTCCTCGGGGATCATCTCGGTAGGCGTCGCGCAGCGGAAATACTTCGAGATCAGCGGGTGGCCGTTGACCGCTTTGCGGATCTCGATCGCGAGCTGGATCGCCCGCTGCACGAGCTCGTAGCCCTCGAGCTCCATCTGGCGGCGCGCGAGGTCGAGCGACGCGATGATCTGCAGGTTAGGCGACGTCGACGTGTGCGTGAAGAACGCCTCCTTGAAGGCCGCTTCGACCGTATTGAAGTCCTGGTCGGCGACGACGATGATCGAACCCTGGCGCAGCGACGACATCGACTTGTGCACCGAGTCGGTCTCGTAGACGCGGATGCGCACCTTGTCCGGATCCGGCAGCAGCGGCGTGTCGAGGATGCGCTTGTTCTTGATATCGATGTCCCCGGCATCCGCCTTCGCCTTCTCGTAGCGCTTGCGGTACTCGGGGTCGCGCATCATGTCGCGCAGCTTCGCGGCCGCGCCCATCGCCGTGCGCATGCGCAGGAACGGCGAGAAGCGCGCGTAGCCGAACCAGGCCTCGTCGAAGAGGAAGACCAGGTCGGGCTTGATCGCGAGGCACTCGAGCATCGTGCGCTCGACGTTCGCGACGTGGCCGTCGAACGTGCAGTTCGTGAGCACCAGCATCTTCGCGCGGTCGAGCTTGCCCTCGGCCTTGAGCCGCAGCAATGCCTCCTTGATCGGGCGGATGGCGAGGCTGCCGTACATCGAGAACTGCGTCAGCGGGTAGGCGTCGATGTAGAGCGGCTGTGCGCCGGCCAGCACGAGGCCGTAGTGATGCGACTTGTGGCAGTCACGGTCGATCAGCACGATGTCGCCGGGCGTGAGCAGCGCCTGGTGCACGATCTTGTTCGACGTCGACGTGCCGTTGGTGACGAAGAACGTGCGATCGCCGCCGAGCGCGCGCGCCGCCTTGTCCTGCGCTACCTTGATGTTGCCGGTCGGCTCGAGCAGGCTGTCGAGGCCGCCCGTGGTCGCGCACGATTCGGCGAGGAACAGGTTCGTCCCGTAGAACTCGCCCATGTCGCGGATCCAGTTCGACTTGAAGATCGACTTGCCGCGGGCGATCGGCAGCGCATGGAACGTCCCGATCGGCCGCGCGGCGTACTTCTGCAGATTGTCGAAGTACGGCGTCTCGTAGCGGTCCTTGATGCCGTCGAGCACCGCGAGATGGATCTCCATCGGCTCCTCGACGCCGTAGAACACGCGGCGGATCGGACCCGCTGCATCCGATCCGGCCAGCTTGCCGACGTCCTGGTCGGTGACCATGAACAGGTCGAGCTCTGGCCGCAGCGTGCGCAGCACGCGGGCGAGCGCCGGTCCCATGTCCGCCATGCCGGACGCGGCATTGGCCGGTACATGCGGCGCGAGAATCTCGCGTAGCGCGGGAACGCTGTATTGCGACTTGAAGCCGAATCCGTCGATGATGACGACCGATTGCAGATTGAAGTTGACGAGCGCCGCGAGCACGGCATCCTCGAACGTCCCGACGACGACCGGCTCGTAGACGAAGGCGTCCTCGTCCCGGCGCAGGCGGCTGAACGTCTCGCGCAGCGCAGGCCACGTTGCCCGATCGCCGGCCGACACGAGCAGGACCTCGAAATACGGTTTGCGGGCCTGCCTGCGTCCGACCGACGGCGGCAATACGTCGGGCAGGCGCGCATCGCCGCTCTCCTCGGAGGCCCAGGTCTCGGCGTCGTCTCGGTAGCTGGCCGACAAAAGCGCCATGCTGATCCGCTGCACGAGCCGCGCGAGCTCCGTCCACTCGGCCGACTGCAAGCGGTCTTGCACCTCGAGCATCAATGCCGGCCCCGGATAGCCGTTCAGCTCCTCGAGCGGCGTCAGTTCGGCGAGCACGGCGGCCGCTTCCTTGCGCAGGCCATCGGTTGCCGCGGCATCCGCGGCGGCAAGTGCCTTGACAATGCGATTCAGCGTCCGCCAGCGATCGTTCCGCGCCTCCGCGGCCGAGAAAAATGCACTGAGGGATGTCTCTGACGTCTCACCCGCGCTCGCGGGTGTGCCGTTCCTGGGGGATTTACTCATTGCTGGACTCCCGAATGTCCGCTGTTACGCGGATCCGCACGCGCGGACGGCGATCACTGTGGCCGCCGCTGCAGCGCGCGTCCTCGCATATCTCGACATGCCCGGATCTCGCCTGTCGAGAAATGCAAAGACGATGCAGCCACGGGTGATCACCATGGCGACAACACGCGTCGTCCGCTCGACATTCCCTTCCTGCAGTTGCTCCAAAACGCCAGCCGGCTTATCGAGTACCCTCTCCGCATGAGCTCCGACATCGAACGGCCCCTTCGGCGGCGCGGGGGACCGGCAGGCATCGTCGTGCCGGCGGCGTGGCTGGCCGTCCATTGCAGCAACGCGGGGGCCGCATTTCTCCACGGCGAGACACTCGACGCGGCCGCGAACGTGCTGGCGTGGGTCGTGCTGTTCCTCGTGCCGGTCATCGGCATCACGGTGTTCTGGCTCGTCCACGTGATGCCGGAGAAGATCGCGCACAAGCGCCACCATCCGCAGACGAAGGCGATCCAGACGCTGTGCCTGCTGTCGCTCGTATTCGGCGGGCTGCTGTGGCCGATCGCATGGCTGTGGGCGTACACGAAGCCGGTCGCGCACAAGCTCGCCTACGGCACCGACAAGGGCGACGAGTTCTTCCACGAGGCGGACACCAAGGCGCGCGCCGGCACGCTCGTGGAGGCCGAGCTCGCGCACGTCAAGCAGGAGCTCGACGCGATGCAGGCGCGAGGCGCGCTGCCAGCGGGGCTCGAGCGCCTGCGCGAAGACCTCGCTGCGCTGAAACCGGCACCCGCGGCTGGCACGAGGCACGGCGACGACATCCCGGTGCTCGAGCCGTCAGCGCCTGGAGCGGCGGCGCCCGGAACGGGACGCAGGAGCGCGTAAATGGAAGTCCTGCTCCTCGCGATCTACTCGCTGGTCGTCTGGTTCGTCTTCATCAAGATGAAGTGGCTGCCGTGGAACATCGGCACGCAGGTCACCGTCGTCATCATTCCGATCGTCGCCCTGACCGCACTCATCCTCGTGCTCAACGTCGTCGCGCCGTCGACCTCGGACGTTCGCGTCGTGAAGTACGTGATCAACGTCGTGCCGCAGGTGCGCGGGCGCGTCGTCGACGTGCCCGTCGAGCCGAACCGGCTCGTGAGGAAAGGGGACGTGCTGTTCAAGATCGATCCGACGCCGTACGAGCTTTCCGTGCGGTCGCTCGAGGCGCAGCTCGCGAACAGCTCCGCATCGTCGCGCGAGCTCGACGAGCAGCTCGCCGGGTCGGTCGGCAAGGTCGCCGAATCGAAAGGTGCGATCCTGCAGGCGGATTCGAAGGTGCGCGAGGTGCAGTCGAAGCTCGATCTCGCGCACACGCGGGTCGGGCAGAACCGCGAGCTCGTGAAGACCGGCGCGGGCGACCGTTTCGCGCTCGAGCGCGCCGAGACGGACGTGCGCGAGCTGGAGGCGCAGCTCGACAACGCGCGCAGCATGGCGGTGCAGGCGCGCGCTGCGCAGACGCAGGCGAGCGCGAGCGAGCGGCAGATCCGGCAACGGATGAGCGGCAAGTTCAACGACGAATACGCGCCGGTCGCGCAGATCCGCGCGCAGCTCGAGAACGCGAAATGGGAGCTGTCACAAACGACGGTGTTCGCGCCAACGACGGGCTATGCGATCAACGTGCAGCTTCGGCCGGGCTCGATGACAACGGCGTTTCCCGTAACCCCGGCAATGACGTTCGTCGAGGAGACGTACCAGGTGATCGCGCTGTTCCAGCAGAACGAGCTGCACCAGGTCGAGCCCGGCAACGAGGCGGAGTTCACGCTCAATACGTATCCGGGACGCATCATCAAGGCGACGGTCGACTCGATCGTATGGGCCCAGGGACAGGGCCAGGTCGCGAACAGCACGCAATTGCCGACGACGGGATTCGGGCCGATCCCGCCGGGCCGCTTTCCGGTGAAGCTCACGGTCGCGCAGAAGGACGCCGATCTGTTCCTGCCCGCCGGCGCCGTCGGCCATGGCGCGATCTACACCGAGCACGGCGCGATGATCCACATCATTCGCAAGGTGATCATGCGCGTCGGCGCGAAGCTCGATTACCTGATCCTCAAGCTGCACTGATGCCGCGGCCATCACTCCCGCTTGCGCTTTGCGCGGCCTTGTTGACGATGGCCGGGTGCGCGCTGCAGTCGCCGCCTAAGCCCGACGAGATTCGCGCGCAGGCCTTGCCGCACCTGCAGGTGCCTGCCGCATGGAAAACAATGGGCGGCGAGGGAGCGGGCGCGCCGGCCGCCGAATGGCTCGCGACGTTCGGCGAGCCGCAACTCGACGCGCTCGTGCTCGAGGCCGATCGCTACAACGTCGATCTGCAGGTCGCGGCCGCGCGTGTCGAGCAGGCCGCCGGGTATGCAAGGCTCGCCGGCGCAACCATTTACCCGGCGGTCAACCTGCTCGCGCGCGGTGGCGGCAAGCTCGGCGGCGACCAGTCCGGGCTCAGCGGCGTGGGCCTGTTCGCGAGCTGGGAGCTCGACATCTGGGGCCGCGTGCGCGCCCAGCGCGCGGCGGGAGCCGAGCAGTACGAGGCGGCCGTTGCCGATGCGTTCTACGCGCGGCAGTCGATCGCGGCCACGACTGCGAAGAGCTTCATGCTCGCGGTCGAAGCGCGCATCCAGCTGGCGATCGCCGCCGACATCGTGCGCTCGTCGGAGCAGGCGATCGGCCTCGCGCGCGATCGCCTGCGTGTGGGTCCCGGCGACGAATACGACGTCACGCTCGCCGAGGCGAATCTCGAGACGGCGCGCGACGCGGCGCGGCAACTCGCGCTCGGCTACGAGCAGGCGCGACGCGCGCTCGAAACGATCGTCGGCCGCTATCCGGCCGCGGAGCTCGACGTTCCCGCGGCACTGCCGCGAGTGCCGGGTCCCGTTCCCGTCGGCTTGCCCTCGGAGCTTCTGGAGCGGCGTCCCGACGTGATCGCGGCCGAGCGCCGTGTCGCCGCGGCTTTCCATGGCGTCGAGGAGGCGAAGGCCGCGCGCCTGCCCAAATTCGCCCTCACCGCAGGAGTCACGTCGATTTCAAGCGAGTTGTTCGTCCTGAAGAGTCATGACAATCCGGTGGTGAGCCTCGGCGCGAATCTCGCGGCGCCGATCTTCAACGGCTATGCGCTCGCGGCGCAGGTCGACATCCGGAACGCGGAGCAGCAACTTGCGATCGCCGAATACGGTCGGGTCGGCCTGCGCGCTTTCGGGGAAGTCGAGACGGCGCTGTCGAGCGGATTCACCGCCGACGAGCGGGAGGGGATTCTTGCCCGATCGGTGGCGAGCAATGCGCGCACGCTCGAGCTCGCGCAGGTGCGATACCGCGTGGGCTCGGGTGATTTGCGCGCGGTGCTGCAGCAAAGCGTCGCGCTCTACGGCGCGCGCACCGCGCTTCTGCACGTGCAGACCGAGCGACTCGTGCAGCGCGTCAACCTGCATCTGGCGCTCGGCGGCAACTTCGTGACCGGCGCGCCCGGCGATACGGTTGGCAGCGCGCCGGAGCCGACACGCGGCGCGGAAATCGCCAACGCGGCGGATGCGGCCGGGTATCGAGGTCCCTGAGGAAGGAACGATCATGAGCTCTCGCAATGTACGCATCGCGGCGTTCGCGCTGGCCGGCCTGTTCGCGGCCGCCGACGTCGCAGGACAGCAGTTCGTCTATCCGGCCAAGGGCCAGTCGCCGCAGCAGCAGAAGAAGGACGAAGGCGAATGCCACCAGTGGGCGGTGGGCCAGACGGGCGTCGATCCGTCGAAACCGCAACAGCAGGCCGCTGCGCCGGCGCAGCCGACGACGCCGACGGGCACGACACCCGGCGCCGGCGCGCGCGGCGCGGCCCGCGGCGCGGTCATCGGCGGCATCGCCGGTGACGCAGGCGCGGGTGCCGCGGCAGGTGCGGTCGCCGGTCGCGGCCAGAGCCGGCGCGACAATCGCAATCAGCAGCAACAGGCGGCGGCGCAACAGCAGCAGGCGCAGTCGTCGCAGAACGCAGCGTACGCAAAGGCGCGCGCGGCGTGTCTCGAAGGTCGCGGCTACACGGTCAAATAGACCCGATTCATCGGGAGAGAAACCGCCATGCAGACATCCGAACGCCGCTCGCTTGCCTCACGCGTCGTCGCCGCAATGACGGTCGCGTTGCTCGCGCTGCCCGCACCGGTCATGGGGCAACCGCCGCCGCCGCCGCCCCCGAGCGGTTCGACTGCGCCGCCACCCGCCGGCGCGCAACCGGCGGACGCGGAGACGACGTTTTCCAAGGAGGAGCTCGAACAGCTGGTGGCACCGATCGCACTCTATCCCGACTCGCTGTTCGCGCAGGTGCTGATGGCGGCGACGTACCCGCTCGACATCGTCATGGCTGATCGCTGGGTGAAGGCCAATCCGGGAATCAAGGACAAGGCGCTCGAGGACGCGCTGCAGAAGCAACAGTGGGATCCGGCCGTGAAGTCGATCGTCGTGTTCCCGCAGGTGCTGACGATGATGAGCGAGAAGCTCGACTGGACGCAGAAGCTCGGCGACGCGTTCCTCGCGCAGGAGAAGGACGTGATGGCCACGGCGCAGGCACTGCGCGCCAAGGCGGCATCGGAGGGCAACCTCAAGGACTCGAAGGAGCAGAAGGTCATCACCGAAAAGGTCGAATCGACGACGATCATCAAGATCGAGCCGACGAACCCGGAGGTCGTCTACGTGCCGACGTACAACCCGACCGTCGTGTACGGCGCGTGGCCTTATCCCGCGTATCCGCCGTACTACTACTACCCGCCCGGATACGTCGCGGGCGGCGCTCTGCTCGGCTTCACGGCGGGGGTGATCGTCGGCGGCGCGCTGTGGGGCAACGTCGGCTGGGGTCGCGGCGACGTGAACGTCAACGTCAACCGCTACAACAACTTCAACAAGACGAACATCTCGAACGGCAACTGGCAGCACAATTCCGACCGCCGCGGCGCCGTGCCGTATCGCGACAAGGGCACTGCGCAGAAATACAACCGCGGCGCGTCCCCCAACGCGGCAAGCCGTGACGGCTACCGCGGGCGCGACAGCGGCGGCGGACTGCAGCAGACGCGCGGCGACGCCGGACGCGGCGCAGGTGCAGGCGGCGGGCGTGACTTCGCCGGCGGCGGCGGTGGCGGCGGCCGCGACCTTGGCGCGAGCGCGTCGTCGATGAACCGCAGCGGCGGCGGCGGCGCGTCCGGACGCGACTACTCCGGTCGCAGCTCCTCCGCATTCGATACCGGCTCGCGCGCCCAAACCAGCAACTTCAGCAACCGCGGCTCGTCCAGCATGAGCAGCGCTCGTTCGTCGTCCGGCGCGCGGGCCGGCGGCGGTGGCGGCGGAGGCCGCGGTGGCGGCGGTGGCGGTCGCGGCGGAGGCAGGCGATGAGTGCCCGCGCATCATCGCAGCACCGCATGCAAGCGGCTCCGAACGCCCCACGACACGAGGTGGCACCCATGCTCGTCCACATCTCGCGCGGCATCGCACTCGCGCTTTGCGCGCTGTTGCTCGCGTCGACCGCGTACGCGGCGCAGCGGACGTTCGCGTCGCCGGAGGACGCCGTCGCTGCGCTCGCGCAGGCGGTGAAGGCCAACGACCGCGCGGCGATGCTCGCGGTCCTCGGTCCCGAGGCGGAAAAATCGATCCGCTCGCCCGATCGCGTGGCGGACCGCGCACGCGCCGATCGCTTCGCCGCGACGTACGACGAGAAGCACGCGATCGTACGCGATGGCGACAGCCGCGCCAGCCTGACGCTCGGCAGCGACGACTTTCCGTTCGCGTTTCCGCTCGTGAAAACCGGCGAGCGCTGGCGGTTCGACACGACCGCCGGCGTGGACGAGCTCAATGCGCGCCGTGTCGGCGAGAACGAGCTTTCGGTCATCAACGTGATGCTGGCGATCGTCGACGCGCAGCGCGACTACGCGTCTGCGGATCGCAACCGCGACGGCGTGCGCGAATACGCGCGCAAGTTCGCGAGCGCGCAGGGTCGCCACGACGGGTTGTACTGGCCCACGAAGGCCGGGGAGCCGCCGAGCCCGCTCGGCTCGCTGATGTCGACGGCGACGGCGGAGGGCTACAAGCAGAAGAGCGGGCCGACGCCCTACCACGGCTACTACTTCCGCATGCTGACCGGCCAGGGCCCGCATGCGAAAGGCGGTGCGCTCGACTACGTCGTCAAGGGGCACATGATCGGCGGCTTCGCCGTAATCGCCTATCCGGCGCAGTACGCGCAGACGGGCGTCATGACGTTCATCGTCAACTACGACGGCGTCGTGTACCAGAAGGACCTCGGACCGAGCACGGCCGAGGTCGCACGGAAGATCACGCGCTACGACCCGGGCGACGGCTGGGTCGCCGCTTCCGACAAATGAGACGGCCGGCCATGAGGCGCGTGCTGCTCGGGCTGGCCGCCGCCGGGGCGTTTGCGCTCGCGGGCTGTGTCGTCTACGAGCCCGTTGCGGTATCCCAACCGACGGTTTCACAGCGCTACGATCGCTCGTGGAACGCCGCTTCCGCGGCGATGTACGACGCGGGTCTCGCGATCACCGAGCAGGATCGTGGTGCGGGTGTCATCCGCGGCCAGCGCGGCGTCACGACGATCACCGCGATGGTGCAGACGCTCGCCGACGGCCGGATCCAGGTGAAATTCGACTCGAAGGGCCCGGGCGGCGCCGACGCAGGCCTCGTGCAACAGGTGTCGGATGCCTACGACCGGCGAATGGGCCGCTAGCGAAATCTCCAGCGCCGAGGCGTAGCGCAGGAGACGGGTCGCCCGCGCAATCGGAAAGCGTCTACATCGGGGGCGCCGCGGGATTTGCCGGGGCGTTGCGCCGCTCCCCGAGCGGCGGCGGGACTGCAGCGCCGGCAGCGCGCTTGCGCAGCAGCGCGGCGCGTGCGAGCAGGACCGTGGTCACGGGCGCCGTGATCGCGAGCAGCACGTTGATGACGAGCGGGTAGAGCACGAGTCCCGACGCCAACGCCGAAAAATAGCCGACCGACGCGAGCGCCGCACACCACGCGGCCAGCGTGTTGGCGAGCGCGGGCGGATGCATGCGCTGGAAGAAGTCGCGCAGGCGCAGGAGCCCGAGCGCGCCGGTGACCGCGAGCAGGCCGCTCGCGACGAGCAGGAGGGCGACGACGGCTTCGATCCAGAGGCTCATGCCGGGTGTCTACTCGATGACCTCGCCGCGCAGCAGGAACTTCGCGAGCGCGGCCGAGCTCACGAACCCGAAGAGCGCGATCAGCAGCGCCGCGACGAAGTACATGCCGCTCGCGAAGAAGATGCCGAGCGTCAGCATGACCAGCATGCCGTTGACGTACAGGAAATCGAGCGCCAGCACGCGGTCCTGCGCCGACGGGCCGCGCAGCAGGCGCACCAGCGCGAGGATCATCGCGATGGAATAGCACGCGAGCGCAACGAGGATTGCCGAGGAAAGCAGCGTGCTCATTGAAAGATCTCGATCAGCGGCCGCTCGTAGCGGCGCTTGAAGTACGCGACGAATTCCGCATCGTCCGCGAGATCGAACACGTGCAGCAGGAATGCGCTGCGGTCGTGGGCGAGCTCGGACCAGACGGTGCCGGGAACGATCGTCGTGATGAGCGCGAGCGCCGCGATGCCGTTGGCGTCATGCAGCTCGAGCGGGATGCGGACGAAGGCGCCGCGCGGCGGGCGGCGATGCAGCACGCGCACGCCGACCTCGATGTTCGAGACGACGACGTCGTAGGCCACGACGGCGATCAGGCGCAGCGCCACGCCCGGACGGCGCGCGCGCACCGGCAGCGGGCGCAGCGGCGCGGACAGGATCGGCACGACGATCGCCAGCCCGGCTGCGAGCACGACGTGGCCGGCGCTCACGCTGCCGTTCAGCACGAGCCACAGGACGAACAGTGCCGCCGATACAAGCGGCGCGGGGAGGACGCGCATCATCGGCCAGCCCGATCGGGCCCGGGCTTCGGCGCCGCCGCAAGCACCGCCGCGATGTAGTTGGCCGGCGCGAGCACGCCTTCGGCGGTCACCCGCGCGTAACGCAGCGCAGGCTCCGCGCGCACGGTGAGCACCGCGCATCCGACGAGCAGCGCGGCGATCGGCGCGCACTCGATCACGCGCAGGCGCGGCGCCGGGCTCGCATGCGGCAGCCAGAAATGACGAACGCCCGCACGCGACAGCGCGATTGTCGCGAGGAGGCCCGATACGAGCAACAGGCCGAGCAGCGCCCAACGCGCGGCGTCGATCGACGAGTCGGGGTCAGGTGGCGGCTCGATCGCGGCCGCCAGCATGGCGAACTTGGCGAGGAAGCCCGACAACGGCGGGAAGCCGGCGATCATCAGCGCGCAGGCGGCGAACGCGAGGCCCAGGAACGCCGTCGCAGCTGGAATGGCGCGGCCGATCAGCGGCACGTCGTCGAGCGACCGCTCGTCCACGCGCTCGGACTGCTCGAGATAGAACGGCAGCTGGTCGGTCTCGTCGGCACGAAGCGGCGGCAGCGGCTCCATCTCGCGCGCGCGCTCGATCAGCTCGACGAGCAGGAACAGCGCGCACGACGCGAGCGTCGATCCCATCAGGTAATACAGCGCACCGCCGATCAGCTTCGGGCCACCGATGCCGATCGCCGCGAGCAGCGTTCCGGAGGAAATGACGAGCGAATATGCGGCGAGCCGGCGCAGCTGCTGCGAGGCGAGCATCGCGACCATCCCGAACGCAAGCGTCGCGAGTCCGCCGTAGACGAGGGCGTCCGCGCCGAACTGCAGCGCGGTGCCGGCCTCGGCGGAGACGAGCAGCGGCCACAGGCGCAGCACGGCATACATGCCCACTTTCGTCAGGATGACGAATGCGGCGGCCACGGGCGCCGCGGCGGCGGAGTAGGCGGGGGCGAGCCAGAAGTTGAGCGGCCACGTCGCGGCCTTCGCGAGGAATGCGATCGCGAGAATGGCGGCACCGGCGTGCAGCAGTCCCCGGTCGGCCAGGGGAACGTGCGGGACCTTCTGCGCGATGTCCGCGAAGTTGAGCGTGCCGGTGATGCCGTACAGCAGCGCGACGCCGACGAGAAACAGCGACGACGCGAGCAGGTTGAAGGCGATGTACTTGAGCCCTGCGCGCACGCGCTCCGTTCCCGAGCCGTGCAGCAGCAGGCCGTAGGACGCGGCCAGCATCACCTCGAAGAATACGAACAGGTTGAACAGGTCGCCGGTGAGGAACGCGCCGTTCACGCCCATCAGCTGGATCTGGAACAGCGTGTGGTAGTGCACGCCGCTGCGCTGCCAGTGCGGGAGCGCGTACAGCACCGAGGCGAGACCGACGATGCCGGTCAGCACGAGCATCAGCGCGGCGAGCCGGTCGGCGACGAGCACGATGCCGAACGGCACGTGCCAGTTGCCCGGCAGGTGCACGCCGATCGCCGCGATGCCCTCGTGCCGGTTCGTCCACGTCAGCAGCACGATCGCCACGAGCAGACCGGCGATCGTCGCGGCGACGTTCACCAACGCCTTCCAGCGCCGATGCGATTCGTCGAACAGCAGCATGAACGCTGCAGCCGCGAGCGGAAGCAGGACCGGCACGACGACGAGTTGCGGCATCGCCGCGTCGACGAGGGCTTTCATGGCCGCGACCTCTTCATGGTTCCTCTTCCCGGCCGTCGACGTGATCGCTGTCGGTCAGGCCGCGCGACGCGAGCAGGACGACGAGGAACAGTGCGGTGGTCGCGAAGCTGATGACGATCGCGGTCAGCACGAGCGCCTGCGGCATCGGATCGGTGTAGTTCAGAAGATCCGGCGGCACGCCGGGCTTGATGATCGGCTCTTCGCCGACGGACAGGCTCCCCATGCTGAAGATGAAGAGGTTGACCGCGTACGCGAGCAGCGCGAGCCCCATGATGACCTGGAACGTCCGCGGGCGCAGCACGAGCCAGACGCCGCTGCCGCCGAGCACGCCGATCGCGACGGCGATCACCACCTCCATCATGCGGCTGTCTCCGTTTCGCGAGCCTCGGCGTCCTGCGCGACCTGGCGGCGGCTGCGGATCGACTGATGCGCGAGCGCGACGAGGATCAGCAGCGTCGATCCAAGCACCGTCGAAAACACGCCGACGTCGAAGAACGTCGCGCTCGGCACGTGCACCTCCCCGATGACCGGCAGCATCACGTGTGCGGCGTGCGACGTCAGGAATGGATAGCCGAGCAGCATCGAGCCGGTGCCGGTCAGCACGGCGGCGAGCAGGCCGACCGCAATGAGGCGCAGCGGATTCAGCGCGAGACGCGCCTCCACCCATTGCGCACCCGCCACCATGTACTGCGCGATCAGCGCGATCGCCACGACAAGTCCCGCGACGAAGCCGCCGCCCGGCTCGTTGTGCCCGCGGAGGAACAGCCACGCGGCGATGACGCCTGCGATCGGCAGCAGCAGGCGCACGAGTACCGCCGGCACCATCAGGTAACCCTGCGCGGTGTCGGTCGCCGTGCGCGGATGGACGAGATCGTCGGCCGCGTTGGCCATCCGTTGTTGCCGCGGCAAATCACTCGTTTCCTTCGGCGGCCGGAAGCGCCGCAGCAGCGCGTACACGGTCAATCCGACCGCTCCGAGCACCGTGATCTCGCCCATCGTGTCGAAGCCGCGGAAATCGACGAGGATGACGTTGATGACGTTCGCGCCGCCACCGTCGGGCAGCGCTCGGTCGAGAAAGAACGGCGAAATGCTCTGCGGCGCCGGACGCGTCAGCATCGCGTACGAGAGAGCCGCCATGCCGGAGCCGGCGATCACCGCGAGCGCGAAATCGCGCACGCGGCGCAGCGTGGCGCGGGCGGCGATGCGCGGATCCGTCTGAACGACGCGCTTCGGCAACCAGCGCAACCCGAGCAGGAACAGCACCGTGGTCACGACTTCGACGACGAGTTGCGTGAGTGCCAGGTCCGGCGCCGAGAACCATACGAACGTAAGGCACACGACGAGGCCGACGACGGCGAGCATCGTCAGTGCGGCAAGGCGATGGAACTTCGCATGCCACGCCGCGGCCACCGCGCATACGACGCCGATCAGCCAGAACGCGACGATCTCCGTGGATGCCGGCACGCGCGGCCGGTCGCCCCATTCGAGTCCTTCGTGCAGCGCGGCGGCACCGGCAAGAACGCCGAGCACGACGAGCAGCAGCATTTGCGGCTGCAGCCGGCGCGTGCCGAATGTCTCGAGGCACCAGCGCGCGGCGAGATTCAGATGCACGAGCCCGCGCTCGAACGTCGACTTGCCGTCCAGCCGATCGACGAACGGCGCATCGCGAAAGCGGCCGCGCGCGAGCTGGCGGCGCAGCCACACGTAACCCACGACGCCGAGCAGCGTGGCGAGCATGCTGAGCATCAGCGGCGCACTGAAGCCGTGCCAGACCGCGAGGTCGTACGGCGGCAGCGTGCCGCCGACGACCGGGCGCGCCGCAGCGGCGAGCACGGACCCGATCGACCGCGCGGGAAACATGCCGACGACGAGGCATACGAGCACGAGGAACTCGATCGGCACGCGCATCCAGCGTGTCGGCTCGTGCGGGGCGCGCGGAAGGTCGGTCGCGAGCTTGCCGAAGAAAATGTCGACGGTGAAGCGCAGTGCGTAAGTCACCGCGAAGCCGCCCGCTACGGTGGCCGCGATCGGCAGTCCCCATTCGACCCACGGCACCGAAGAGAGGAACACCGTCTCCGCGAAGAACATTTCCTTCGAGAGGAATCCGTTCAGCAGGGGCACGCCGGCCATCGCCGCGCTCGCGACGATCGCGAGCGTCGCGGTGATCGGCATCGCCTTGTACAGGCCGTTGAGCCGCGAGATGTCGCGCGTGCCGGTCTCGTGGTCGATCACGCCGGCTGCCATGAAGAGCGCCGCCTTGAACGTGGCGTGGTTCATCATGTGGAACACGGCGGCCACGGTCGCCAGCGGGCTGTTGAGGCCGAGCAGCAGCGTGATCAGGCCGAGATGGCTGATCGTCGAGTAGGCGAGCAGGCCCTTGAGATCGCGCTGGAACATCGCGGTGTAAGCGCCCATCACCAGCGTGATGACACCGACGCCGGTGACGGTCCAGAACCACGCCTCGGTGCCCGCAAGCACCGGCCACAGGCGGGCGAGCAGGAACACCCCGGCTTTCACCATCGTCGCGGAATGCAGGTACGCGGACACCGGCGTCGGCGCCGCCATCGCGTGCGGCAGCCAGAAGTGGAACGGGAACTGGGCGCTCTTCGTAAAAGCGCCGAGCAGCACGAGCCCCAGCGCGACCGGGTAGAGCGGATCGGCGCGCACGGCTTCGCCGGCCTTCAGCACGGCGTCGAGGTCGTAGCTGCCGACGATGCGGCCGAGGAGCAGCATTCCGGCGAGCAGGCACAGGCCGCCGCCGCCGGTGACGATCAGCGCCATGCGGGCGCCGCGGCGGGCATCGGCCCGATGGTGCCAATAGCCGATCAGCATGAACGACAGAAGGCTCGTCAGCTCCCAGAAGAACACGAGCTGAATGATGTTGCCGGCCACGACGAGGCCGAGCATCGACCCCATGAAGGCGAGCAGGAACGAGAAAAAGCGCGGGACCGGGTCCGCCGGCGACATGTAATAGCGCGCGTACAACACGACCAGGAGCCCGATGCCGGTGACGAGCATCGCGAACATCCAGGCGAAGCCGTCGATGCGCAGGACGAGCGCTAGCCCCGCGTCAGGCAGCCAGGCGATCTCCTCGCGAATTACGCCGCCGTCGCGTACCTCCGGAAACATGAGCGCGACGAGGACGAGCGCAACCAGCGCGACCAACGCCGACCACGTCGATTCCGCGTTGCGCGCATTCGCGGGCATGAGCGCGGCGACTGCGCTCCCGATGAAGGGTAGCGCGAGCAGCAAGGCGAGTGACATGGGTTCGAAGTGTAACGAACCCATCGGCCGACCCCGCGGCGGGCGCGATTCGCACTGCGGCCCGAAGCGGCCGCGTGGCGGCGCGCGTCAGGAAGCGGGCAGCAGCATCACATTGAAGCGCGACGAGTCGACGGCCACGCGCTCCCGCAGCGACGCGTGCAAGCGCACGGAAATGCGGTCGCCGTGCCGCGCGAGCCGGGCAAGCAGCCGTTCGAGCTCACCCGTTTCATGCGAGCGCAGGCGCTCCACGGTGATCTGCAGCGTTGCCCCCGGCTGGCGCAGCAGCCGATCGAGATGCCGTGCCAGCGTTGCGAAAAAGCGGCCGCCGGCCGTCGTGTCGAAAGACAGCGCGACGTTGATCCGCGCGGCCTGTGCGCCGAGGCCGACGCGGCCGGCTTCGACGTGCCGCGCGACGACGCTGCGCAAATCGGCGAGGCGCCGCTCGATGCGCGATTGCGCGCGGGCGGGCAGCAGCTCGAAATGCCGCTCGACGTAGTCACGCATCGAAAGCGCGCAGATCCAGTCGACGATGGCGAGCGGCAGCTTGCGCGGCGCGAGCCAGGGCAGCGACGCCAGGAAATGCGCAAGGCGGCGCGGGCCGCCCGGTGCGATTCCCTTGGAGAGAAGCCGCCAGACGATGGCGACGCGCTGCGGCGCCGGATACTCGCCGTCGTAGACGGGGTCGCCCAGGTGCCGCATCTTGTTGCGCACGCGAAGCCCGATGGCGCGATCGGCCAGCAGTCGCCGGTACAGCTGCTTGTAGCCGGCGATCAGGTCGTCGTATTGCATGCGCTTGGGCACGACGTTGGTCGTAACCTTCGTGTTGTCGGCATGGTCGAGCGCGTTGCGCAGGCGGCCCTCGCGCTCGAGACGCTCGTACAGCGGCGTGCGCGGCAGCGCGGTCAGCAGCCCGACCATCGCGGCCTGGATGCCGGAGTCCATGATGAACCGGTATTGCGTCTCGAAGCTCTCGAGCGTGTCGTTGTCGAAGCCGACGATGAACCCGCCGAGCACGTCGATCCCCTGCGCGTAGATCGTGCGGATCGACGTCAGCACGTCCTGCTGCGTGTTCTGCGTCTTGCGCGTGTCCTTGAGCGTCTGCGGGTCGGACGATTCGATGCCGATGAACACCCAGCCGAACCCGGCCTCGCGCATCAGCCGCAGCAGCTCGGCGTCCTGCGCGAGATTGATGGAAGCCTCGGTGCCGAAGCGGAACCGATAGCCGTGCCGCGCCTGGTAGTCGATCAGTCCCCGCAGCAGCGCCTTGGCGACGCCGCGATTGCCGATCAGGTTGTCGTCGACGAAGAATACGTTGCGGGCGCCGAGCGCGCGCAGCGCGTCGAGCTCGCGCTCGATCTGGCCGAGCGTCTTCGTGCGCGGCTTGCGCCCGAACATGACGATGATGTCGCAGAACTCGCACAGATACGGGCAGCCGCGCGAGAATTGCATCGTGGCCGTCGAGTAGAGCGAAAGCTTCAGCAGGTCGAAGCGGGGCGTCGGCGAATCGGCGAGCGCCACGGTACCGGCCTCGCGATAGAGCGCGGCGGCGCTGCCGGCCGCGAAATCCGAACAGAACCGCGGCCACGTGTACTCGGCCTCGCCGGCGACGACGGTGTCGGCGAGCCCCTCGTAGCGCTCGGGACAAAGGGACGCAAAGCTGCCGCCCGCGACGACGCGATAGCCTTGCGCACGGTAATAGCCGAGAAGCTCGGACTGGCGCGCGAACTGCACGCCCATGCCGCAAACACCGATCAGGTCAGCCGCCGGCGCGAGCGGAATCGACTCGACGTTCTCGTCGACGATCTCGATGTCCCAGTCCTTCGGGCAAAGCGCCGCGAGCGTCGCGAGGCCGAGGGGAGGGTTGATGGCGCGTTTCTCGGGCAGGATGTCTTCGACTGCCCATTTGAAGCTCCAGAAGCTTTCGGGATAGCGGGGATTGACGAGCAGCAGGCGCATCGAGACTCCGGCAGGCGCGGCGATGCTTGCAAACGGCCGCGAAGAGCCGCCGAAGTTAGAGGCGCGCAGCCGGCGACGCCTTGATGTGCGTCAATGCCGCCGGATGCGCGACGCGACCCCGCAGCCTTCTCTGCGCTACTGGCTGCCCGCGAGCTTCACGCCGTAATGCCGCTCGACGTATCCTCGTAACTCGTCGAGCGTCACGACGCCGTCGCGATTGACGTCCATGTCGTCGAAGCGCGACGTGAAATCGATGTCGCCGCGGGTTTCCTCGCGCGTTATCGCATTGTGGCCGTTGACGTCGAGCGCGCGGAACTTGGCCAGGTCGGCGCTCG
>Ga0207667_10002292_pt1 | contig 24055 bp, 19 predicted proteins | sample KBSCornC52_FD_184301 | JGI IMG/M metagenome (GOLD analysis project Ga0207667, IMG submission 184301) | Corn rhizosphere microbial communities from Kellogg Biological Station, Michigan, USA - KBS Corn C5-2 (SPAdes) (version 2) | ecosystem: Host-associated > Plants > Roots > Rhizosphere > Soil ...
GCAGCGCGCTTGCCGGTCGAGAAGGAACCGAAGCCAACCAATTGCACGGTATCGCCCTTGGTCACGGCCTTGATGATGTTCTCGATGACGGAGTCCAGCGCGCGCTGGGCTGCTGCCTTGGAGATCTCGGTGTCGGCGGCGATAACGTCAACCAATTCAGATTTGTTCACTTGAAAATTCCTTTCACTGTTAAGGTGCCCAGATTTTAGCACTGGAATGAGCCGGATTCGCAAGCCCTATCTGCGTTTTGAGCCGATTTGACCTGGACGCATCCAGCCTTGATTGAAAAAAATCGACCGGTCTTTCGACGCTGGCGAGCAGCCCGGAAAATATCCGTACTGGCGCTTCGATCTTCCCAAAGACACGGATAGTAAAAGGTGGGCGGCGCGGAAGTCAAAGCAAAAACGCGTTGCCCCCCCATTTGATGACGATTCGGGAGGAATTTGCCGCGCTGCGATGAACTAAAGTTGCGTTGCAAAATCCATGTCGATCTTTCTCGGCACTCGCAAATCAGGTCGTGCCGACCCTCTTCTATTGTGGTCTCTTATCGTTGCCTTCTGGTGGTGCAGGCAAGCTCGTCCACTCCGCGCAAATGCCCGTCGTTACGCAATTCTGACGCGAAACACATGTGTAAAGCTCAGGTTGCACCTTCAATGTAAATGCTAAGTCCTTCATTTAGTTCGAAAAACTTCTCGCAACGGTGTGTTAAGGAAGTGCGCTAAGTCTTTGACTTTATTAGCAAAATCCCCGTTTTTCCCTGCGTATACCGCTTGACCTGCCATAGTGCATCCTCTAAAGTGGGCGGCAGTGTCAAAAAGTGTTTTTTTGTGGGGCGTTTTTGCAAAGTCATTTGCATTTGCCCTTCGCGACAAGACACCCCGATCAGCAATCCCAGTAATCTCACTCGCCACAGGCGAAGGAAAACACAGTGTTCCAGGGCGCGTCAGCACTCAATCTCGATGCCAAAGGACGGATGACCATTCCGGCCAAGCATCGTGACGCCCTGATGGTGCAGTGCGAAGGGCGCGCCACCGTGACGCGCCATCCGCATGGCTGCCTGCTGTTCTTCCCGCGCCCGACCTGGGAGACGCATCGCGAGCAGATCGCCAGTTGGCCGATGTCGGCTCGCGCCTGGCAGCGCATCTTCCTGGGCAACGCCCAGGACGTGGAGCTCGACAGCGTCGGTCGCATCCTGATCGCGCCCGAACTGCGCGCGGCCGTGGGCCTGCAGCGCGACGTGATGTTGCTGGGCATGGGTAGCCATTTCGAAATCTGGGATGCCGTCAAGCTGGCCGAAAGCGAAGCCGAGGCTGTGGCGGGCGGCATGCCTGATGTGTTGAGTAATTTTTCCTTCTGACGGCCGGACAAGATGAATTTGCAACCGGTGCCCGAGCTGCAGCACCGCACCGTGCTGTTGGAAGAAGCCGTGGACGCGCTGGCCCTCGAGGGCGAGCGCGCCAATGGCGTTTATCTGGACGGAACCTTTGGTCGCGGCGGTCACAGCCGCGCCATCCTGTCCCGGTTGGGCCCGCAGGGCCGTTTGATCGCATTTGATAAGGACCCGTTGGCCATCGCCACGGCGCAGAAGATCGCCGATCCGCGTTTCGAGATCGTGCATGACAGCTTCGCGACCATGGACCAGGCGTTGGCCGAGCGCGGTATTGCCCGCGTGGACGGGGTATTGATGGATTTGGGTATTTCGTCGCCGCAGGTGGATGACGCTGCGCGCGGTTTCAGTTTCAGGCTCGATGGCCCGCTGGACATGCGCATGGATACCACGCGCGGCGTGTCGGCAGCGGAATGGCTGGCAACGGCGGATGAACAGCAGATTGCAAAGGTGATACGAGATTATGGGGAAGAGCGGTTTGCTTTTCAGATTGCAAAGAAGATTGTTGCTGGCCGGGCAGTCGAGCCAATTTCAAGCACACGACAGCTTGCCGCGCTCGTGGCACAAGCCGTCAAAACCCGCGAGAAAGGCAAAGACCCGGCCACTCGTACCTTTCAGGCTGTACGGATTTTCGTCAATCAAGAGCTTGAAGAACTCGAAGTAGGACTGGAGAAGGCTTTTGCCCAGATGGCGCAGCACGGGAGATTGGTTGTGATCAGCTTTCACTCGCTGGAAGATCGCATCGTCAAGCAGTTCATGGCCTCCAAGGCACATGCGCCGCAGCCCGACCGCCGCCTGCCGATTCGTGCAGTCGACCTGCCGCAGGCGCCGGCGCGCCTGCTGCCGCGGGTCATGCCCAGCGCCGGCGAGGTCGAGGCCAACCCGCGCGCGCGTTCGGCCGTCATGCGCGGCCTGGAGCTGATCGTGGCCGCGCCCGCCCCCGCCCGAGGAGCCTCGGCGTGACCGGCCGCCTGTGCCTCCTGCTGACCATCCTGCTGGTGGCGTGCGCGCTGTCGGTGGTGAGCGCGCAATACAAGGCACGCAGCCTCTTCATCGAACTGGAGCGCGCCCAGAGCGCGGCTCGCCAGCTCGATGTGGACTGGGCGCAATTGCAGCTGGACCAGTCCACGCTGGGCAAGAACGCCCGCATCGAGGAACTGGCGCGGCGTGACTTGGGCATGGTGCCGGTCTCGGCCGCCCGTACCCAATACCTGACCGTGGGGGCGCCATGACCAAGATGCCTCCCCGCACCAACCTGTCCGGCGGCCGTGTGGCTGCTTCCAAGGGCGTGGCGTTTTCCTCCAATCCCATCCTGCAGGTCAAGCTGCCGGCCTGGCGCTCGCGTTTCGTGCTGTTCGTGCTGTTCGTCGCCTTTGTCGCGCTGGTGCTGCGCGCCTTGTGGCTGCAGGGTGTGTCCACCGATTTCCTGCAGAAGCAGGGCGCCTCGCGCTATGCCCGCACGCTGGAGCTGCCCGCCACGCGCGGCAAGATCACCGACCGCAACGGCCAGGTGCTGGCCTCGTCCGTGCCGGTCAAGGCCATCTGGGCCATCCCCGAAGACGTCCAGGCCGCCCCCAAGGACAAGCTGGTGCAACTGGCCAGGCTGCTGGAGATGAGCGACGCCGACCTGCGCAAGAAGCTCGACTCCGACCGCAGCTTCGTCTACCTCAAGCGCCAGGTCGAGCAGGATACCGCCGACAAGATCGTCAAGCTGGGCATCCCCGGCATCGAGACCCGCAAGGAATACAAGCGCTTCTATCCCGAAGGGGAGGTGATGGCGCACGTGGTCGGCTTCACCAATATCGAGGATGCCGGCCAGGACGGCATGGAACTGGCCGCCCAGAAGACCCTGGCCGGCATGACCGGTAGCCGCCGCGTCATCAAGGATCGCCTGGGTCGCGTGGTGGAAGACATCGAGTCCATCCGCGAACCGCATGACGGCCGCGACCTGACCCTGTCCATCGACAGCAAGATCCAGTACATCGCCTTCACCCAGTTGAAGGAAGCGGTGGAGAAGTTCAAGGCCAAGGCCGGCGGCATCATCGTGGTCGACGCCAAGACCGGCGAGGTGCTGGCGCTGGCCAACCTGCCCACCTACAACCCCAACGACCGTTCGGTGCTGACCGGCGCGCAGCTGCGCAACCGCGTCGTGACCGATACCTTCGAGCCGGGCTCGACCCTGAAGCCCTTCACGGTGGCGCTGGCGCTGGACACCCATCGCGTCACGCCCTCCACCGTGTTCCAGACCGCCCCCGGCAAGATGACCATCGGCACCGCCACCATCGGCGACTCGCACGCCCACGGTCCGCTGACGGTGGCGCAGATCATCGAGAAGTCGTCCAACATCGGCACCGCCAAGATCGCCCTGGGCATGCCGCCGGAAGAGATGTGGGAAATGTTTACCACGGTCGGTTTCGGCCAGCAGCCCAAGTTCGGCTTCCCGGGCGCGGTGGCTGGCCGGGTGCGTCCGTACAAGTCCTGGCGCCCCATCGAGCAGGCCACCATGAGCTATGGTCACGGCATCTCGGTGTCGCTGATCCAGCTGGCGCATGCCTACCTGATCTTCGCCCGCAATGGCGACATCATTCCCCTGTCCTTCACCAAGGTCACCGATTCGCCCATCGGCCAGCGCGTGATCTCGGCCGATACCGCCCTGCAGATGCGCCGCATGCTCGAAACCGTGGTTGCTCCGGGCGGTACGGCGCCGCAGGCGCAGGTGCCGGGCTATCGCGTCGGTGGCAAGACCGGTACGGCCTACAAGATCGAGGGTGGCAAGTATGTGCGCAAGTATGTGGCGTCCTTCTCGGGCATCGCCCCGATGTCGGACCCGCGCCTGATCATCTCGGTCATGATCGACGAGCCGCAAGGCCAGCACTATGGCGGCCCGGTGGCCGGTCCCGTGTTTGCCAACGTGGCCGCCAACGCCTTGCGCGCGCTGAATGTGCCACCGGACTCCAGCGTGACCAACATCATCATTCCCAAAGAACCGCTTGAGGAGAGCATGTGATGCCCGAGCGTGTTCTGGACCTCCAAGACATCCAGGCCTGGCTGCGCCAGGCCGCACCGTCTGCGCAGCTGACATCGGACTCGCGCCGCGTGGTGCCCGGCGATGTCTTCTTCGCCTACGTGGGCGATGCCGATGGGCGCTCCTATATTGCCGACGCGGTCGAGCGTGGCGCCGCCGCCGTGGTCTATGAAGCGACCGGCTTCACCTGGCCGGCCCAGATCGACGTGCCGCACCTGGCCGTGGCCGACCTCAAGTCGCGCGCCGGCGAGATTGCCGCGTCCTGGTATGGCCAGCCCGACCAGGGCATGCTGACCGTGGCCGTCACCGGCACCAACGGCAAGACCTCCTGCGCCTACTGGCTGGGTATCGCGCTCTCGCGATTGGCTGGCGCCAGCGCCGCCGGCGTGATTGGCACCCTGGGCGTGGGCAGCTTCGTCAACGGCAAGCCGCAAGGCTTCGATGTCACTGGCTACACCACGCCGGACGCCGTGCTGCTGCAACGCAGCCTGTCCAAGCTGGCGCAGGGCCGCGTGGGTGCGCTGGCCATCGAGGCTTCCTCCATCGGACTGGCCCAGGGCCGCATGAACGGCATGCACGTGGATGTCGCCTTGCTGACCAATTTCACCCGCGATCACCTGGATTTCCACGGTGACATGCAGACCTACGAAGACGCCAAGCGCAAGCTGTTCCAGTGGCCGGGCCTCAAGCACGCCGTGGTCAACCTGGATGACGACATGGGCCAGCGCCTGTTGCCGCTGCTGGCCGAGCGGAAGGTGCCGGTGATCGGCTACGCCATTGCCGACGAGCAGGGCGGCGACCCGCACGGCGTGCCGACCCTGCGCGCCAGCCAGCTGCGCAGCAGCCACACCGGGACCGTCTTCCATGTCGATTCACCCTTTGGCAGCGGGCAAGTCAAGACCCAGTTGGTCGGACGCTTCAACGTCAGCAATGTGCTCGGCATCATGGGCGTTCTGCTCACACAGGACGTGGCCTGGGATGCCGTGGTCGCGGCGGCCTCCGCGCTGACCCCCGCGCCGGGCCGTATGCAGCAATTCGGCGGCCCCGACGTGCCGCTGATCGTGATCGATTACGCGCATACGCCTGATGCGCTCGACAAGACTCTCTCTGCCCTGCGCCAGGTGGCCACCCAGCGGGGCGGCCAGCTGTGGTGCGTGTTTGGCTGCGGTGGCGACCGCGATCCCGGCAAGCGCCCGCAGATGGGCCAGATCGCCGAGCAGGCCGACCAAGTGGTGCTGACCAGCGACAACCCGCGCAGCGAAGACCCGCAAGCCATCATCGGCCAGATTCGCGCCGGCATGAGCCGCGTCGAACCGGTGGTGCTGCCGGACCGCGCCGGCGCCATCCTGTGGGCGATCCGTCATGCCACCAAGGCTGACGTGGTGCTGCTGGCCGGCAAGGGCCATGAGTCCTACCAGGAAATCGCCGGCAAGAAATTGCCCTTCCTTGATGCCGACCATGTCGCGCTGGCGCTGGCTGCGCGCTCGACCATGATGGGAGGCGCATGATGCGATTCGATTTCCGCCAGATGCTGGAATGGTTGCGCACCGCCGAAGCAGCCGCCTCCGCGCATACCGTGCCGGGCGTGGTCAATGCGCCGGCCGGCTTGCTGGCGCTCAATGACGTCGTCACCGACAGCCGCGCGGTCAAGCCCGGCAACGTTTTCGTCGCCCTGCGCGGCGAGCGTTTCGATGCCCATGACTTCCTCGACGCCGTGGCTGGCCAGGGCGCTGCCGCCGTGGTGGTCGAACGCGTACCGCCGGGGCTGACGCTGCCGGCCATTGTGGTGCCCGACACCCGCGCCGCACTGGGCCAGATCGCCCATGGCTGGCGCATGCAGCGGCAGATTCCGGTCATTGGCGTCACCGGCAGCAATGGCAAGACCACCGTCAAGGAAATGATCGCCGCCATCCTCGCAGCAGCTTTTGGCGAGGAGGGCTATCTGGGCACGCGTGGCAATTTCAATAACGAGATCGGCGTGCCGCTGACCTTGTTCCGCCTGCGCGCACAGCACCAGGCCGCCGTCATCGAGATGGGCATGAACCATCCGGGCGAGATCGCGGTGCTCTCGCGCATCGCCGCGCCCACGCTGGGCCTGGTCAACAATGCCCAGCGCGAGCACCAGGAATTCATGGCCACCGTGGAAGCGGTGGCGCGCGAGAACGGCGCGGTGATCCGCCATCTGCCGGCCGATGGCGTAGCCGTATTCCCAGCGGATGACGATTTCACGGCGCTCTGGCGCGAAGAGGCTGGTGCCCGCCGCGTGCTGACGTTTGGCCTGAATGCGCAAGCCGATGTCAGCGCCAGCTACCAGGCCACGGCCTTTGGCAGCACCTTGCAGGTCACCGTCAAGGGCCTGGCCGTGCCGCCGGCGCAATTCAAGGTCGAGCTGGCCGCCGTGGGCGAGCACAATGTGCGCAATGCCCTGGCCGCCGCCGCCTGCGCGCTCGGGGCCGGTATCGCTGTCGAGGCCGTGGTGCGCGGGCTGCAGAGCTTCGCCCCGGTCAATGGCCGCCTGCAGCGCAAAGAGGCCAGAAGCGGCGCGCTGGTGATCGATGACACCTACAACGCCAACCCGGATTCGGTACGCGCCGCCATCGACGTGCTGGCCGCCATCGCCGGACCCCGCGTGCTGGTGCTGGGCGACATGGGCGAGGTCGGCGACCAGGGACCGCAGTTCCACGCCGAGATTGGCGCCTATGCGCGCAACCGTGGCATCCCGCTCTTCTTCGGCCTGGGCGAATTGACGAAACACGCCGTCACGGCCTATGGCGCAACACTGCAAGGTGTTGCGCAGGCCCTGCATTTCGACGACATCGCCGCACTCAATGCGGCGGTGGAGCAGGCCGCGCCGCAAGGCGCGACCGTTTTGGTAAAAGGTTCACGCTTCATGAAGATGGAGCGAGTTGTACAGCATCTGGTCAACGTTGAATCACTCACGCAACATCAACAGGAGACCCATTAGCATGCTGGTCTGGCTCGCACAGAATTTTCAACAGGACTTCGGCTTCTTGCGCCTGTTCAACTTCATCACCTTCCGCGCGGTGTTCGCCACGTTGACGGCGCTGTTGATCGGCATGATCGCCGGCCCCGCCGTCATCCGCATGCTCACCCGCATGAAGGTCGGCCAGGCCGTGCGCACCGACGGTCCGCAGACCCACCTGATCAAGTCCGGCACCCCGACCATGGGCGGCGTGCTGATCCTGATCGGCATCGGCATTTCCACCCTGCTGTGGGCGGACCTGTCCAACCGTTTCGTCTGGATCGTGCTGATCGTCACACTCGGTTTTGGGGCCATCGGCTGGGTCGATGACTACCGCAAGGTGGTCTATCGCGACCCCCAGGGCATGCGCTCGCGCGAGAAGTATTTCTGGCAATCGCTGATCGGCCTGGTGGCCGCCTTCTACCTGGCCTTCTCGGTCTCGGAAGTGAGCAACATGAAGGTCTTCGACCTGTTCGTGGCCTGGGTGCGTTCCGGCTTCAGCCTGGACCTGCCGCCCAAGGCCGACCTGATCGTCCCCTTCTTCAAGACCGTCAGCTATCCGCTGGGCGTGTGGGGCTTCATCGCGCTGACCTATTTCGTCATCGTCGGCACCAGCAACGCCGTGAACCTGACCGATGGCCTGGATGGCTTGGCCATCATGCCCACCGTGCTGGTGGGTGCAGCATTGGGCCTGTTTGCCTACCTGACCGGCAATGCCGCCTATGCCAAGTACCTGTTCATCCCGCATATCCCGGGTGCCGGTGAATTGCTGATCTTCTGCGGCGCCATGGGTGGCGCCGGCCTGGCCTTCCTCTGGTACAACGCCTACCCGGCGCAGGTGTTCATGGGCGACGTCGGCGCGCTGGCGCTGGGTGGCGCGCTGGGCACCATCGCCGTGATCGTGCGCCAGGAGATCGTGCTCTTCATCATGGGCGGCATCTTCGTGGTGGAGACGCTGTCGGTGATGATCCAGGTGGCCTATTTCAAGTACACCAAGAAGCGTTTCGGCACCGGTCGACGCGTGTTGTTGATGGCGCCGCTGCATCATCACTATGAGCAGAAGGGCTGGAAGGAAACCCAGGTGGTGGTGCGGTTCTGGATCATCACCATGATGCTGGTGCTGCTGGGCCTGTCGACGCTGAAGCTGCGCTGACCCGGAAGCCAGAAAAGATACGCGCCCCCTTGCCATGTGGCCAGGCGGCGCTTTTGTAGCAGGCAGATTTGAAGAAGTGAGTTTGGAAACGACGATGAACTATTCGGGCAAACACGTTCTGGTGCTCGGACTCGGTGAGTCCGGCCTAGCAATGGCGCGGTGGCTGGTCTACTGCGGCGCCAGCGTGCGCGTGGCCGATACCCGTGGCGAAGCAGCGCTGGCCGAGCGCCTGGCCGCGCTGCGCGCGGATGCGCCCGAGGCCCAGGCCGTGCTGGGGCAGCCCTTGTCCCCGGCCTTGCTGGAGGGCGTGGATTTCGTCGCCGTCAGCCCGGGCCTGGCTCCCGAGGGCGAACTGGCGCCGCTCATGCCCGCCATCGCCGAACGCGGCCTGCCGCTGTGGGGCGAGATCGAATTGTTTGCCCAGGCGCTGGTCGCCTTGCGCGAAGAGACCTTGTATCAACCCAAGGTGCTGGCCATCACCGGCACCAATGGCAAGACTACCGTGACGCGCCTGACCGGCCTGTTGTGCCAGCGCGCCGGCCTGTCGGTGCAGGTGGCCGGCAACATCAGCCCGGCTGCACTGGATGTGCTGCGCGAAGCCGTGATCAGGGACAAGGTCTTCCTGGCCGAACTGGCCGAGCAGGACGCCCTGGCCGCGGCCCAGGCTGCCGCCGAAGCCGAGGCCCAGGCCGCCCAGCAGGCCGTGCTGGACGCGCAGCAGGAGGCCGAAGCCGAGAAACACCGCCGTGCCGCTGCCCGCATCGAAGAGGCGGCCGCCATTGCGGTGCCGGTGCTGCAGTCGCATCCCATTGCACCAGCATCCCTATCCGAACCTGAACAGGAGCCGGCCCCGCAGCTGGATCTGCTGGGCGCTGCCGACGCCTCCGGGGAGCATGCGCAGGACCACCAGCCGCCCGCCGCCGACGTATCGCCCAGCGCAGCAGAGGCAGCCAGCCAGGCCGATGCAAGTGCTGCCGATGAGCCGGGCGCCAGCGAGAGGGTGGCCACCGATGAGGCTGACGCGGTAGCACAAGATGCGTCCGCCGCCGCCGCCGCCGCGACCCTGGACGTGGCTTCCGACGTAGTCCCGCAAGCCCAGCCGGATGCGCCCGCCACCACGGGCGAGGCCATGAACCTGGGCGACTTCATGGAAGTCTCGCGCAAGGCCGAGGAAGACGCGCTGGTCGAAGTGCCGCCACCACCGCCGCCGGAGCCGACCTATCGGGGTTCCATGCCGCAGGCCTGGGTGCTGGAGTTGTCCAGCTTCCAGCTGCATACCACGCATAGCCTGCAGGCCGACGCCGCCACTGTGCTGAACCTGACCCAGGATCACCTCGACTGGCACGGCAGCATGGAACACTATGCCGCCGACAAGGCCCGCATCTTCGGCCAGCACACCGTGCGCGTGCTCAATCGCGACGATGCGCTGGTCATGGAGATGGCCGCTGCCGGTAGCGCGCTCTCGACCTTCGGACTGGATGAGCCGACCGCGCCCAACAGTTTCGGCCTGGTCAATGACAACGGCATGCTGTGGCTGGCCAATGCCTTCGTCCATGAAGACGACGAAGTGCCCGAAGGCAAGCGCCGCCGCAAGCAGAAGGACATGCTGCCGCCGCCGGTCACCCTCAAGCGTCTGATGCCCGCCGACGCCCTCAAGATCCGCGGCGCGCACAACGCCATGAACGCGCTGGCTGCGCTGGCCCTGTGTCGCGCCATCGATCTGCCGATGGCGCCGCTGCTGCACGGCCTGCGCGACTACACCGGTGAGCCGCACCGGGTGGAGCTGGTGGGCGTGATCCAGGAGGTCGATTACTACGACGACAGCAAGGGCACCAATGTCGGCGCCACCGTGGCTGCGCTCAACGGGCTGGGCCTGGGTGGGCGTCCCAATCGTATCGTGTTGATCGCTGGTGGCGATGGCAAGGGCCAGGACTTTTCGCCGCTGGACCTGCCGGTGCAGAAATATGCGCGCGCGGTGCTGCTCATAGGTCGCGATGCGCCGGCGGTGCGTGCTGCGCTGGCCGACAGCGGTGTCGAGCTGATCGATTGCGCCAGCCTGGAAGCGGCCGTGGAAAAGGCGGGCGAGATCGCTACCGCCGGCGACATCGTGCTGCTGTCGCCGGCCTGCGCCAGCCTGGACATGTTCCGCAACTACGCCCACCGCGCCGAAGTCTTCGTCGATGCGGTGCGCGAACTGGCGCTCTCGCGCGGTGAGGTGCTGGGATGAAACTGAACCTGTCATCGATGCGCAGCTGGCTGGGCGGCCTCAAGGAAGCCACTCCGGTGGCGGCCGGCCGCGCCCGCAGTGGCCGTGGCGGCGCGTCGGGCAGCGTCGGTTTCGAGCAGCGTTCGCGCATGATGGAATACGACCAGCCCCTGATCTGGGTGGTCCTGTTGTTGATGCTCTTCGGCATGGTGATGGTCTACTCGGCCTCGGTGGCCTTGCCGGATTCGCCCAAGTACGCCTCCTATTCGAACTACCATTTCCTGATCCGCCAGGCCATCTTCATCGTGCTCTCCATCATCGCGGGCGCGCTGGCCTTCCGCGTGCGCATCGAGACCTGGCAGAAGTGGGCGCCCTACCTGTTCGGCATCACCTTGGTCCTGCTGCTGATGGTGCTGGTGCCGGGCGTGGGCAAGGGCGTCAATGGCGCCAAGCGCTGGCTGTCCTTGAAGATCATCAACCTGCAGCCGTCCGAACTGATGAAGCTCTTCATCGTCCTGTACGCAGCCGACTATACGGTGCGCAAGCAGGCGGTGATGCACAAACTGGTCAAGGGCTTCTTCCCCATGGCCGCAGCCGTCGGCCTGGTCGGGCTGCTGCTGCTGCTGGAGCCTGACCTGGGCGCCTTCGGCGTGATCGTCTGCATCGCCATGGGCATCCTGTTCCTGGGCGGCATCAATGGGGTCTGGTTCGGCGGCATCGGCGCGACCCTGGTCGGCGTGTTCTCGCTGGTCATCGTGACCTCACCCTGGCGGCGCGAGCGCATCTTTGCCTACCTCAATCCCTGGGAAGAAGAAAACGCCCTGGGCAAGGCCTACCAGCTGTCGCACTCGCTGATCGCCTTCGGGCGCGGCGAGCTCTTCGGCGTGGGCCTGGGCAGCAGCGTGGAGAAATTGCATTACCTGCCGGAGGCGCATACCGACTTCCTGCTGGCGGTGATCGGCGAGGAACTCGGTTTTGTCGGCGTGCTGGTGGTGGTGCTGCTGTTCTACTGGCTGGTCAAGCATGCCTTCGAGATCGGCCGCCAGGCCATCGCCCTGGACCTGACCTTTGCCGGCCTGGTGGCCAAGGGCATCGGTATCTGGCTGGGCGTGCAGGCTTTCATCAACATGGGCGTGAACCTGGGCTTGCTGCCGACCAAGGGGCTGACGTTGCCGCTGATGAGCTATGGCGGTTCGGGCGTGCTGCTCAATTGCGTGGGCCTGGCCATCCTGTTGCGCATCGATTATGAAAACCGGGTGTTGATGCGCGGAGGTCGTCTATGAGCGCGCCCCGCAAGTTGCTGATCATGGCGGCCGGCACCGGCGGCCATATCTTCCCCGGCCTGGCCATTGCCGACACCATGCGCGCACGCGGCTGGGAGGTGAGCTGGCTGGGCACCACCCACGGCATGGAGCGCGAGCTGGTACCGCGCCATGGCGTGGAGATGGACAGCATCGTCTTCGCCGGCCTGCGCGGCAAGGGGCTGATGCATACGGTCAAGGGCGCGTGGCGTCTGGTGGCGAGCTTCTTCGATTGCTTCGCCATCCTGGGACGTCGCCGTCCGGATGTGGTCCTGGGCATGGGCGGTTACGTCACCGTGCCGGGCGGAGCGATGGCGCGCCTGCGCGGCAAGCCGCTGGTGCTGGTCAATGCGGACGCGGCGCTGCTGCTGTCGAACAAGGCGCTCGCGCCGCTGGCCGACAAGGTCTTGTTCGGTTTCCCGGCGGATTTCGGCAAGGCCGCCGGCAAGGCCGAGGTGACCGGCAATCCGGTGCGCCAGGAAATCACCGCCTTGCCACCGCCGGCCCAGCGTTATGCCGGTCGTACTGGCCCGCTGAAGATCCTGGTGGTGGGCGGAAGCCTCGGCGCCAAGGTGTTGAACGAGACGGTCCCGGCCGCGCTGGCGAAGTTGCCGGTCGAGCAGCGCCCGCAGGTGACGCACCAGTCGGGCAAGCAGAATATCGTCGCGCTGCGTGCGGCCTATGAGGCTGCTGGCGTAGAGGCCGACGTGCTCGATTTCATCGACGACATGCCGCGTCGCTATGCCGAGGCCGATCTGGTGATCTGCCGCGCTGGCGCGATCACGGTGTCCGAGCTGACGGCAGCGGGCGTGGCTAGCGTGCTGGTGCCCTTGGTCGTCTCGACGACCTCGCAACAGATCGAAAATGCCCGCTGGATGGCCAAGAACAAGGCGGCGATTCACCTGCCGCAACGCGAACTGAGCCCGGACGCCCTGGCCGGTTTGCTGCAGAAACTGGACCGCGCTGCATGCCATGAGATGGCGCAGGCGGCGTACGAACAAGGCCGGCGCGACGCCAATGAGGCGATCGCGCGCGTGCTGGAAGGACTGGTAACACCATGAAGCATCGCGTCAAGAATATCCATTTCGTCGGCATCGGCGGCTCCGGCATGAGCGGCATCGCTGAGGTGCTGCTCAACCTCGGCTATGGCGTCTCGGGGTCCGACCTCGGCAGCAACGCCGCCACCCAGCGCCTGGCGCAGCTGGGCGCGTGCATCCGCTATGGCCATGCGGCCGAGAATATCGAAGGTGCCGACGCCATCGTCACTTCCACCGCCGTCAAAGGCGACAATCCGGAAGTGCTGGCGGCCCGCAAGAAGCACATCCCCATCGTGCCGCGTGCGGTGATGCTGGGCGAGCTGATGCGGCTGAAGAAGGGCATTGCCATTGCCGGCACCCACGGCAAGACCACCACCACCAGCCTGGTGGCAAGCGTCCTGGCCCAGGGCGGGCTGGACCCGACCTTCGTCATCGGCGGCCGCCTCACCAGCGCGGGCGCCAATGCCAAGCTGGGCACCGGTGAATTCATCGTGGCCGAGGCTGATGAGTCGGATGCGTCCTTCCTCAACCTCACCCCCGTGATCGAAGTCATCACCAATATCGACGCCGATCACATGGAAACCTACAACCATGATTTCGCGCGCCTGAAGCAGGCCTTCGTCGAGTTCACCCAGCGCCTGCCGTTCTATGGCGTGGCCGTGCTCTGCCTGGATGACCCGCATGTGCGCGAGATCATGCCCATGGTCTCCAAGCCCATCCTCACCTATGGTTTCCACGAGGACGCCGATGTGCGCGCCATCGATGCCAAGGCGGTGGACGGCAAGATGGAATTCACCGTGATCCAGGACGGCTACGCGCCCATGCAGGTGAGCCTGAACCAGCCCGGCATGCACAACGTGCAGAACGCCTGCGCCGCCATCGCCATCGCGCGCGAGCTGGACGTGGACGATGCCGCCACCCAGAAGGCGCTGACCGAATTCAACGGCGTGGGCCGCCGCTTCACCCGCTATGGCGAGGTGCCGCTGTTCGACGCCGAAGGCAAGCCGGCAGGTCACTTCACCCTGGTGGACGACTATGGCCACCATCCCGTGGAGACCGCCGCCACCATCGCGGCCGCCCGTGGCGCCTATCCGGGCCGCCGCCTGGTGCTGGCCTTCCAGCCGCATCGCTATACGCGTACCCGCGATCTGTTCGAAGACTTCGTCAAGGTCTTGTCTTCACCCGATGTGCTGGTGCTGGCCGAGGTGTACTCCGCTGGCGAAGCGCCCATCGTGGCCGCCGATGGCCGTTCGCTGGCGCATGCGCTGCGCGCCGCGGGCAAGGTGGAGCCGGTGTTCGTGGACGATATCAGCGATATGCCCGAGACCATCCGCAATGTGGTGCGCGATGGCGACGTCGTCATGACCATGGGCGCGGGTTCGATCTCGGCGGTGCCGGGCCGCCTTACCGCCCAGGCCGATGTGAAGAATGAACAGGGGGCAGCATGATCAGCCAGGACCAGATCAAGGCCTTTGGCCGCGTCGGCGTGCTCTTCGGTGGCCGTTCGGCTGAGCGCGAAGTGTCGATGATGTCGGGTAGCGGTGTCTTGCAGGCCTTGCGCAGCAAGGGCGTGGACGCCCATCCCTTCGATCCGGCCGAGCGCAGCCTGGGTGAGTTGCAGGCCGAGAAGTTCGATCGCGTCTTCATCGCCTTGCATGGCCGCTATGGCGAGGATGGCACCTTGCAAGGCGCGCTGGAGCAGATGGGCCTGCCCTACACCGGGCCAGGCGTGATGTCTTCCAGCATCGCCATGGACAAGGTCATGACCAAGCGCATCTGGCTCTCGCATGGGCTGCCGACGCCGCGCTTCCTGACCCTGGACGCCCAGGCGACCACCCGCGAACAGCTGCGACTGGTGCCCGATACGCTGGGCCTGCCGCTGATGCTCAAGGCGCCGCACGAAGGCTCCACCATCGGCATCGCCAAGGTCAACGGTTATTCGGACATGCAGGAAGGCTTCGACCTCTGCGCCCGCTACGACAAGGTGGTGCTGGCCGAGGAGTTCATCCGTGGCCGCGAGCTGACGGTGCCGGTGCTGGGCACGGGTAGCGCTGCGCGCGCCTTGCCGGTCATCGAGATCCGGGCGCCGGAGGGTAACTATGATTACCAGAACAAGTATTTCACCGACGACACGAAATATTTGTGTCCGGCCCCGCTGGATGAGGAACTGACGCGCCATCTGCAGAATCTGGCGGTACAGGCCTTCAATGCCTTGGGTTGCCGTGGCTGGAGTCGGGTCGACTTCATGTTGCGCGAAGTCGATGGCAAGGCCGAGCCCTACCTGCTGGAAATCAACACCTCCCCCGGCATGACCGGCCATTCGCTGGTGCCGATGGCGGCCAAGGCGGTGGGTATGAGCTACGAGGATCTGTGTTGCGAGATTCTGCAGATGGCGGCGCTGGACATGACGCCTTCCAAGGATTGGACGCCGCAGGCGGGCCAGTCGTGATGGTTCGGGTTTAAGGGAGCGCGCGCGTCGATGTGGCAGGACGTCAAGATGCTCAACGCCATCAGCAGTGCGCTCCTTGCGCTGGTGCTGCTGGCCCTGGTGGCGTCGGGTTTGTGGTGGGTGGCGCAGCGGCCGATGTTTACGCTGCACACGATACGTATCGAGTCGGCGGGCGAGTTGCCGCTGGAGAAGGTCAATGCGTTGACGGTGCGGGCCACTGCAGTGCCGCGCATCCATGGCAATTTCTTCACCGCCGACTTGACGGCGGTGCGGGCGGCCTTCGAGGCGGTGCCCTGGGTGCGCAAGGCCATGGTGCGGCGTGAATGGCCGGACCGGCTGGTGGTGAAGATCGAGGAACACAAGGCCCTGGGGACCTGGGGCGAAGATGGCAAGTTGTTGTCGCAGAAGGGCGATGTGTTTACCGCCAACCTGGCCGAGGCCGAGGACGACACCGACCTGCTGGAGTTTGATGGCCCGCCCGGCAGCGAGAAGCAGGTGGTGGCGCGGCTGGCGCAGTTTCGCCAGTGGTTTGCGCCCATCAAGCTGGAGCCGGAGTCGCTGGTGCTGTCCAACCGTTATGCCTGGACGATACGGCTGGACAATGGCATGACGGTCGAGCTGGGCCGCGACCAGGGCGATGCGGTGTTGAAGGAACGTGTGGCGCGGCTGGTGGCGGTCTATCCGCAACTGCTGGACAGGCTGCAAGGAAAGATAGAAAGCGTCGACTTGCGCTATCCCAACGGGATGGCCTTGAAGGCGGATGGAATGGTGCTGGCGGCAATGAACGGGAAAAAGAAATAAGCGGAACGATATGACAAAAGACGCAAAAAATCTGATCGTCGGTCTCGACATCGGCACCTCGAAAGTGGTGGCGGTGGTGGCCGAGGTGCTGCCCGACGGCCGCCATGAAGTGATCGGGCTGGGGCAGTCCGAATCCAAGGGGCTCAAGAAGGGGGTGGTGGTCAACATCGAGGCCACCGTCGAATCCATCCAGCGCGCCCTGGAAGAAGCCGAGCTCATGGCCGACTGCAAGATCCGCAATGTCTATACGGGCATCGCCGGCAGTCACATCCGCAGCTTCAATTCCAGCGGCATGGTCGCCATCAAGGACAAGGAAGTGACCGCCGCCGACGTCTCCCGCGTGATCGAGACCGCCAAGGCGGTCAACATCCCGACCGACCAGCAACTGCTGCATACGGTCCCGCAGGAATTCATCGTCGACAACCAGGAAGACGTGCGCGAGCCCATCGGCATGAGCGGCATCCGCCTGGAAGTGAAGGTGCACATCGTCACCGGCGCGGTCTCTGCGGTGCAGAACATCGTCAAGTGCGTGCGCCGCTGCGGCCTGGAAGTGTCGGACCTGATCCTGCAGCCGATGGCCTCGGCCGATTCGGTGCTGACCACCGACGAGCGCGAGCTGGGCGTGGTGCTGGTCGATATCGGTGGTGGCACCACCGACGTGGCCGTCTTTACCGAAGGGGCGATCCGCCATACCGCCGTGATTCCCATTGCTGGCGACCAGATCACCAACGACATCGCCATGGCCCTGCGCACGCCGACGCTGGAAGCCGAAGAAATCAAGCTGCGCTATGGCGTGGCCAAGCAGATCCTGGCCGACCCGACCGAGACGCTGGAAGTGCCCGGCCTGGGTGACCGCAATCCGCGCACCCTGTCGCGCCAAGCGCTGGCAGCTGTCATCGAACCGCGCGTGGAGGAGCTCTTTGCGCTGGTGCACCAGGTGGTGCGTGAATCGGGTTATGAAGAGGTGCTGTCCTCGGGCATCGTGTTGACCGGCGGCTCGGCGATGATGCCGGGCATGACCGAGCTGGCCGAGGACATCTTCTTGAAGCCCGCCCGCCTGGGTACGCCCGAATACAGCGGCCAGCTGGCCGACGTGGTGCGCAGTCCGCGCTACTCGACCGTGCTGGGTCTCTTGCAGGAAGCCAAGAAGCAGTACCTGCGCGGCTACATCGTGACCCGCCAGGAGGGTTCGGTGAAGGCGGTCTGGCAGCGCATGAAGGAGTGGTTCCTGGGTAATTTCTGAACGATGCAGACGGCGTGAGCTGGCAGGAGCGCCGAGTGCATCAGGATGTAAAAGCATTGGCCGTCAGTGATTCAACAGCGGTACGGTGCAGCATGAAAAAAAACAGAAGCAAATGGCAGCAAGGCAGCAAATGGGCAGGACAGTTTTTGGATTGGCAGTAAGCAGGCAAGCAAATTAACGAAGTCAACGAATCAACGTTTAGACAGCAGTGATCAGTTGCTAGTCGTCACACCGCGTGATGCCTATCAACTGCCAGCTGCAGGACACATATATTTAAAGGAGTCATCATGGAAATCGATATGGTCGACAATGCTACGCTGGGTACGATCATCAAGGTCGTGGGCGTAGGCGGTGCTGGCGGCAATGCCGTGCAGCACATGATCAACAAGGGAGTGTCGGGGGTGGAATTCATCGCCGCCAACACCGACGCCCAGGCGTTGAAGCAATCCAAGGCGCACAACGTCATCCAGATCGGCGATACCGGCCTGGGTGCTGGCATGCAGCCTGACGTCGGCCGCCGTCTGGCCGAGGACACCCGTGCCCGCATCGAGGATTCGCTGCGTGGCGCGCACATGGTCTTCATCGCAGCCGGCATGGGCGGCGGCACCGGTACCGGCGCGGCTCCCGTGGTGGCGCAGGTGGCCAAGTCGCTGGGTGCGCTGACCGTGGCGGTGGTTTCCAAGCCGTTCTCCTACGAAGGCCAGAAGTGCATGGACATCGCGGACGCTGGTCTGGAAGAGCTGTCCCAGCACGTCGATTCGCTGATCATCATCTTGAACGAGAAGCTGGAAGAGATCTACGAAGACGACAGCATGATCGAATGGCTGTCCCACGCCGATGACGTGCTCAACAATGCCGTCGCCGGGATTGCCGAGATCATCAATGTGCCGGGCCACATCAACGTCGACTTCAACGACGTCAAGACCATCATGGGCGAGCAGGGCAAGGCCATGATGGGCACCGCCACCGCTTCCGGCGTGGACCGCGCCCGCGTGGCGGCCGAGCAGGCCGTGGCCTCGCCGCTGCTGGATGGCATCGACCTCTCTGGCGCGCGCGGCGTGCTGGTCAATGTCACCGCCAGCCGCAGCCTCAAGGGTAAGGAAATCAAGGAAGTCATGTCCACCGTGCGCGCCTTCGCGGCGCCCGACGCTTCCATCGCTCAAGGCATCGCCTACGACGACAGCATGGGCGACGAGATCCGCGTGACCGTCGTGGCCACCGGCCTGGGCCGCGCCCGCAAGGCCGTGCAACTGGTGCAGACTCCGGTCATGCGCACCGGCACCCACAACGAGCCGATCATGGCCGTTGGCGGCGCGCCGCAAGGCGGTGCACAGGCCGCGCCTGCCTTTGGCGGCCTGAAGGCGCCGGCGGTATGGCGTCGCGAGTCGGCCTCCGACACCGTGCGCGCGCTGGAAAAGAACGGCATGGAAACCTACGACATCCCGGCCTTCCTGCGCAAGCAGGCGGACTGAACGTCGCTGCATTGGATGGTCCTGCTTGCACAGTCGCAGCAGGCCGGACCGATCCGAGGCATACTAACGCCGCGCCTGGTGCGCGGCGTTTTTCATGCGCGCGCCGGCGGCTCGTGGCTGGCTTCATTGCGCCTGACAGGCGTCACCGAGCTAGTCGCAGCACCGATGCACTCCCCCAAATTCATAGCTATACAACCAGACGAGGAAACACCATGACCATCAAGATCGGCGACCGCCTGCCCGAAGGCACCCTGACCGAATTCATCGAGACCGAGACCGAAGGCTGCAGCCTGGGCCCGAACGCCTTCAAGGTGTCGGACCTGGTCAAGGGCAAGAAGATCGCGCTGTTCGCCCTGCCAGGCGCCTTCACCCCGACCTGTTCGGCCAAGCATGTGCCGGGTTATATCGCCCTGGCCGACCAGTTCAAGGCCAAGGGTGTGGATGAGATCTGGTGCATCTCGGTCAACGACGCCTTCGTCATGGGCGCCTGGGGCCGCGACCAGAAGGCCACTGGCATCGTGCGCATGTTCGGTGACGGCAGCGCCACCTTCACCAAGGCGCTGGGCATGGAGTTCGACCTGACCGAGCGCAACATGGGCGTGCGTTCGCAGCGTTATTCGATGCTGGTCGAAGACGGCGTGGTCAAGCAACTGAACCTGGAAGCGCCGGGCAAGTTCGAGGTCTCCAACGCCGAGACCTTGCTGGCGCAGCTGGGCTGATTGCTGCCAGGCATCAAGAAGACGGCATGCTGCGGCATGCCGTTTTTCCTGGCGTAAATGTTTTATTGCATTGCTGCGCCTGCTGACATGATCCTGACGCCAGCTTGCAGATGGGAACGATTTGCAACAAAGCCGCGCCCGTCGGGGCGGGGCAGGGGCATCTTGGCTATAATGCCTGGATGTTGAAACAGCGCACAATCAAGAATCTGGTCAAGACCACCGGTGTGGGTCTGCACTCCGGCACCAAGGTCGAGCTGACCCTGCGTCCGGCCGCACCCGACACCGGCATCATCTTCCGTCGCATCGATCTCGATCCCGTGGTCGAGCTGCCGATGATGGCCACCGGCGTGGGCGACACCCGCATGGCCTCGACCCTGACCAAGGATGGCGCCAAGGTATCCACCGTCGAACACCTGCTGTCGGCCTGCGCCGGCCTGGGACTGGACAACCTCTACATCGACCTGACCGCCGAAGAGATTCCCATCATGGATGGTTCGGCCTCGTCCTTCGTCTTCCTGCTGCAGCAGGCAGGCCTGCAGGAGCAGGAAGCGCCCAAGAAGTTCATCCGCGTCAAGAAGCCCGTGGAAGTGCGCGAGGGCAGCGGCGACAAGGAAAAATGGGCGCGCCTGGAACCCTATGACGGTTTCCGCCTGAAGTTCTTCATCGAATTCAACCATCCGGCCGTGGACGGCACCGGCCAGGTGGCCGAGGTCGATTTCGGCATCGATTCCTACGTCAAGGAAATCGCCCGCGCGCGCACCTTCGGTTTCATGCAGGACGTGGAAACCCTGCGCGGCATGGGCCTGGCGCGCGGTGGTTCCTTCGAGAACGCCATCGTCATGGATGAGTACCGCATCCTCAACGCCGACGGCCTGCGCTACGACAACGAGTTCGTGCGCCACAAGATCCTCGACGCCATCGGCGACCTCTACATCATCGGCCATCCGCTGCTGGCCAGCTACGACGCCCACAAGTCCGGCCACGGCCTGAACAATCTCTTGCTGCGCGAACTGCTGGCGCAGCCGGATGCCTACGAGATCGTCAGCTTCGATACGCTTGAGAAGGCGCCGCAGACCTATGTCATGCAGGCCAAGCAGGAGTGGGCGCTCAACTGAGGCTAGTCCCCGTCCAGAAAGCAAACGCCCCGGCAATTTGAGTTGACCGGGGCGTTTGCTTTTTCGGCATGCGACGAGGAAATCCTTGTAAATTTTTTAGTGAAATCTCGGAAACCGACTACTTTCCCTCTGGAAATGGCGGCGCTTCTCCCGCTTGTTTGGCCAATCGGCGCCGTTCGCGCCGCTGTAACATGGCGTCAATGGCATCCTTGAGGCCTTGGCTGCGCGGGTCCCGGGCCAGGTTGCTGCTGAGTTCGGCGAAGGAAGAGAGGGCGTCTTCGGTCAATTCCAGCACCCGTTTCGGGGCGGGCGGAGGCTCGGTCCGGCCAACTTGCACTTTGATTCGGATTGAATTAACCTGCCATCCGTCCTTCAGCAGGCGGTCCTGCAAGCGGGGGAGCTGTTGCTTCAACCGGGCCGCCAGTGCTGCGTTGGGCGCGCTCATGACCAGCACGCCTGCCTCGAAATGCAGGATCTGACACGCGGCAAACATCGCCGGCAGCGCCGCAGCCACCGACTGCTGCAGCGTGCCCATGCGAGCCAGGGCAGGCAAGAGCGCTGCCATTGTCGAATTCGACCGCAAGAAATCCGCGGCTCCCTTCGTGCTCTTCGCCATGCGTTGAGCGCTCGTGGGGGCAGGCCGATAAGGGGTGAACGTAGATGGGTACTTCATCTTTAAACCTTATCACATCCGGTGTCTGACCGGCCGGAGACCAAGGAGCAAAGATGCAAATTATCCTGTTGCACCCCCGTTTCACCAAAGCCCGTTCCATCACGCTCGGTACGCGTCACCTGCTGCTCCTCCTGCTGTTGCTGATCGGCTCGGTGATTGGCTGCTCGATGCTGATCTCCTATCTCATGCTGCGCCAGGCCGGCGACCCCGAGGCGTCGCCCATGTTGCACAAGCTGGCGGCGTCGATGAGCCAGGAAGAGGACGACCGCAAGGAAAAATTCGTCAAGGAAAACCTGGCCATGATGGCCGTCAAGGTGGGCGAGATGCAGGCCCAGATGATGCGTCTGGATGCGCTGGGCGAGCGGGTGCAGGGCCTGGCCGGCATCCGCCCCGAGGAATTCAACTTCAAGGAACCGCCCGGCCGAGGTGGCGCGGAAGTCTCCAGCCTGGCCGGCCCCGGCCGCGATGTCGGCCTCGATGAGCTGCGCCGCATGCTGGACAACCTGGCCGTGGATGCCGGTCACCGCACCGACTACCTCAACGCGGTTGAGTCCACGCTGATGGGCGACAAGATCAAGTCGCGCCTGTTGCCGACCAACCAGCCGGTCAATGTTGCCTACAACTCATCGAGCTTCGGCTGGCGGCTGGATCCCTTCACCGGCCATAACGCCTTCCATGAAGGCCTGGACTTCCCCGCGCCGGTGGGCACTCGCATCGTGGCCGCCGCCGCCGGAGTGGTGATTGCCTCTGAATATCATTACCAGTTTGGCAACATGCTGGAAATCGACCACGGCAACAACATCATCACCCGCTACGCCCACGCCTCGCGCCTGTTCGTCAAGGTGGGAGACATCGTCAAGCGCGGCCAGCATGTGGCCGACGTCGGCTCTACCGGCCGCTCTACTGGCGCCCACCTGCATTTCGAGGTGCGCATCCGCGGCATCGCGCAGGACCCGCGCAAGTTCCTGGCGCTGGGCGCCAATGGCGGCAACCAGCCCAAGCAGATGCCGGTCTTCGTGGCCGGTCGCTGATCTCGCGGCTCCCGTAGCTTCCGTAGTTTCCGCTTTTCCTGGCCCGGCAGCTCGCCGCGGCCTCCTGCAGCTTTTTCAGCAGCCCATTGAAACCTGGCCAACGCGCCCGATCTAACGCCCATGCAGCATCTGCACGGGCGCGAAAGCCATTGGCACGGGCCTGCGTGCTAGAATCCATGGTTTATTTTCGGGCGTTGTCGGCTGGAATCGCGCAGCCGGGAGCCCAACGTCACTCTGCCGGATCGTTCATCGGCGCTTTTATAGAATCCAAGCATGTCATTCCTGACCAAGATTTTCGGCAGCCGTAACCAGCGACTGCTCAAACAATATCAAAAAATCGTCCGCCAGATTAATGCGCTGGAGCCCTCGGTCGAGAAGCTGACCGACGCCGAACTGCAAGCCAAGACGCCCGAATTCAAGCAACGCATCGCCGGCGGCGAGGCTCTGGACGCGATCCTGCCGGAGGCCTTTGCGGTCTGCCGCGAAGCCAGCCGCCGCGTGCTCAAGATGCGCCACTTCGACGTCCAGTTGATCGGCGGCATGGCCTTGCACTTCGGCAAGATCGCCGAAATGCGCACCGGCGAAGGCAAGACCCTGATGGCGACGCTGCCGGCCTACCTCAATGCCCTGGCCGGCAAGGGTGTGCACGTGGTCACCGTCAACGACTACCTGGCCCAGCGCGACGCGGAAGACATGGGTCGCCTCTACAGCTGGCTGGGCCTGACCACTGGCGTGAACCTGTCGCAGATGGAACACGACGTCAAGCAGGAAGCCTACGCCGCCGACATCACCTACGGCACCAACAACGAATTCGGCTTCGACTACCTGCGCGACAACATGGTCTTCGACGCCGACGACCGCGTGCAGCGCGCACTGAACTTCGCCATCGTCGACGAAGTGGACTCGATCCTGATCGACGAGGCGCGCACGCCCCTGATCATCTCCGGCCAGGCCGAGAACCACACCGAGCTGTACCACAAGATGAACGCCGTGCCGCCGCTGCTGACCCAGCAGATCGGCGAAGAGACGCCGGACGGCAAGGGCAAGGTCGAAGTCCCCGGCGACTACACCAAGGACGAGAAGAGCCACCAGGTCCTGCTGACCGAAGCCGGTCACGACAAGGCCGAGGAAATCCTGACCCAGATGGGCCTGCTGCCCGAAGGCGCTTCGCTCTATGACGCCGCCAACATCACCCTGATCCACCACCTGTACGCTGCCCTGCGCGCACACACCCTGTACCATCGCGACCAGCATTACGTGGTGCAGAACGGCGAAGTGGTGATCGTCGACGAATTCACCGGCCGCCTGATGACGGGCCGCCGCTGGTCCGACGGCCTGCACCAGGCCGTCGAAGCCAAGGAAGGCGTGAAGATCCAGAACGAGAACCAGACCCTGGCCTCGATCACCTTCCAGAACTACTTCCGCATGTATGCCAAGCTGTCCGGCATGACCGGTACGGC
>Ga0207667_10002293_pt1 | contig 24049 bp, 24 predicted proteins | sample KBSCornC52_FD_184301 | JGI IMG/M metagenome (GOLD analysis project Ga0207667, IMG submission 184301) | Corn rhizosphere microbial communities from Kellogg Biological Station, Michigan, USA - KBS Corn C5-2 (SPAdes) (version 2) | ecosystem: Host-associated > Plants > Roots > Rhizosphere > Soil ...
GCGTCAATCGTCAACTTCTCGTCGGTCGGCGGGCAGCGCGGCGCGGCGTTCAACGCGGCCTATTGCGCGAGCAAGGCGGCGGTGCTGATGCTCTCCAAATGCCTCGGCGCCGAATTCGCCGCGCTCGGCTACAATATCCGGGTCAACAGCGTGCATCCCGGCGGCATCGATACCGCGATGCTCAATTCGATCATCGATCGCTATGTCGAGCTCGGCGCCGCCCCCTCGCGCGAAGCGGCGGTGCAGGGCATCAAGATCAACCACCCGATCGGCCGCATGGGCCGCCCGGACGAGCTCGGCGGCGGCGTGGTCTATCTCTGCTCGGAAGCCGCAAGCTTCGTGACGTGCAGCGAACTGGTGATCGACGGAGGGTTTACGGCGATTTGAGGGCGCGGGCTCTTGGCCATGAACGGCAGTAAGAGGGGCGACAGAGGAGCTAAGTAGGTATACGAATGAATCGAGCTGGCTGTCCGCCGAACGCGAGATTGAGCATGTCGTCAGTTACCTTGAAGCGCGTGGATTGCGGATCAGGGTGCGAGGGCTGATCAGTGATAATGACATCTCCGGCAACACGATACGTCATTAGGATCACCTGATCTTTCTCGGCCTCTTTAATGATGTAGATTAGATTGCCGCGTTCATCGAACTCAAGCGCCGCGTCACCGAAGGCATCCAGGGCTTCCGCGTCAGTCGGGTCAATCCGCCACCGGCCGAGTAACTCTGTGCCTGTCGCTTTGCTCTTTCTCAACCACCGCATTAGTCTACGATAGCTTCACGCCCAAGGTTGGCAAGCATCTAAACTTGCTGTCAACACTCCGCCCGACCTATTTCCGTAAGATCTTCTCCATCGCCTTTCCCTTGGCGAGTTCGTCGATCAGCTTGTCGAGGTAGCGAATTTCGCGCATCGTCGTTTCGTCGATCTCTTCGATACGGACGCCACAGATCGTTCCCGTGATCAGCGATCGCGCGGGATTCATATGAGGTGCCTGTACGAAAAAATCCTCGAAGCTGGTGCCGCTGGCCAACTGATCGTCGAGCGTCTGCTGGCTGTGCCCCGTCAGCCAACGGATGATTTCATCCACCTCGGCCTTCGTCCGCCCCTTCTTTTCAGCTTTGGCGATATAATGAGGATAGACGCTCGCAACGCTGACGGAATAGATCCGGTGTTTCGTCATCGGCCCTCCAAGCTATTCCGGAAATCGTCCGGCTCGGGGAAACAGATGTCAAGCTCTGCAACACGGATACGGCTTCGTCGCACTTCAACGCCGCCCGCTGTCAACTTCATCTATGTGAGGATGCCCGCGAAAATGGTTTCAGCCGCGCGAGGCCGCCGATCATGCCGAACCCCGCGATCATCGTTATCCACGCGGGGGAATCAGGAACGGCGCTCGCCGAGAGCGGGGTGAGCAGAAAAGCGCGATATTCACCATTTACTATTCCGTTGCCGGTGATTTGCCCGGCATCGTTTATACCTGTTGCATTGTACAATATCCAGTTCGAGTCTGGACTGATGAGACTGTTGAGATCGAGCATGTTCGTGCCATCAAACAAAAATGCAAGGCTCGATCCACCGGAAAAGGTTAATTGACCATCGCCAATGCCACTCCATCCGACCACCTGGCCTAAATTATTGACGTCGTTGCCGGAGCTGTAAGTGCCGCCAAGTGTACGGAGATCAATCATCTGGATGCCATCATACAGAAAGGCATGGGTCGCTTGATCGCCGATGATATCGGCCCATCCAGTCACTTGCCCCGAATTATTTATTCCAAACCCCTGGCTCAGCGTTCCTCCGAGTGTGCCCAAATCCACCACGCTGCCGCCATCATAAACAGCGGCGTGGGGCGGCCAAATAGCGCCCGCCACCTGACCCAAGCCATTTATGCGCGAACCATAACTATATGCGCCCCCAGATGTGTCGAGATCCACCATGCCGGTGCCGTTATACAAAAAGGCATGTTCGCTTGAATCGTTGGCAGTCAAACTCGCACCTGTCACTTGACCCGAGTCGTTGATGCCCAAGCCGACGCTCGAACTCCCTCCGAGCGTGCCGAGATCATTCATCTTTGTGCCATCATATAGGAACGCGTGTCCTCCCTGATTGTCCGCGGTATCGGCAACTCCCGTCACCTGCCCCAGATCATTGATGGCATGGCCGACGCTCGAACTTCCGCCGAGCGTGCCGAGATCATTCATCCTAGCGCCGTCATACAGGAAGGCATGGATACTGTCGGCAGTATATGCGCCTCCTGTTACTTGGCCCGAAGCGTTAATTCCAAATGCCCAGCTTACCGTCCCCCCTAACGTACCCAAATCCTTGACCGAATAAAGCACCGCAGCATTGGCCGGCTCGGCACCGAATAGCGCCACCGCCAGCAAAACGATCCCGACTCGCATTGGCCCTATCCCTCTGGAACGGGTTAACCATATTCCAAGCAGGATATGTCGGCACCGAGGGGAAATACGTAGCTCTGCCGCAGAGGCACAGGCCGGCTGAGCTGCGAGGCGGCGGTGCAGGGCATCAAGTTCAACCACCCAATCGGCCGCATGGGCCGCCCGGACGAGCTCGGCGGCGGCCTGGTCTATCTCTGCTCGGAGGCGGCAAGCTTCGTGACGTGCAGCGAACTGGTCCTCGACGGCGGCTTTACCGCGATCTGACCGCAGAGGCTCGCAAACCATGAAGCGCAGTAAGCGGGCGGGGTGCGGGCAGACGGCTTTTGCGACAAGAGACAAAGATAGCAGACTTAGCCGCTTGGGTGTATGACGATGGTTCACTGATGTCGGCTGGGATAGAGTCGCCTGCGAGGACGGCGACGTCGAACCATGGCAACGATGTTGAAAAGCAATTGCTGAAAATCAATGGTTTTCCAATTTTGAGCCTGTGAGCAATTTCCGCTCGGTAAGATACGATCCTCGTGCGGCTACATTATTTGCGACGAGAGGAGTGCTTCCGATGAACACGAGAGCGATGATTCTACTGGCGGCGATTTCCACGGCGGCGCTGTCGACCCCGGCGCCGGGTGCAACTTGGAATGCATTGAAAGACTTTTCACTCAGCCAGAGCCCGACCAGTACTTGGCAATATGGCTACGGGACAGCCGGCTCGACGTTCACCCAACTCACCTACGCCGAAACTGTGACTTGGAGCGGCGGCCAGATTACCAAGACTTGGGACACGCCATTCCAGAATCCATGGGATATTCCCCTGATCGACAGAGAGGTCAGCGGCACCGCCTACGTAAGGGGCACCGGGATCGGCACTCCCGACGCGCTCGGCGTCCATCCCGGCGAGACCTCGGACGTCATCATCCAGTGGACCGCGCCGAGCGCGGGGGTCTATTCCTTTTCCGGCCTGTTTCAGCTTCAGGACGCGTACCCGACGGGCGTAATCGGCGAGGTTTACGCGAACGCGACCCCGCTTTTCGCCGGAACCCTCACCGGTCCCGGCGCCGATCTCGCCACGGCGACCCCGGGCCAGTCGGAATTGTTCTCGGGATCGCGCGCACTCAACGCCGGCGACAAGCTCTACTTCGCCGTTAATGACGACGGTGACTATGGCTTCGACTATACCGGTTTCAACGTCACCATCTCGAATGCTGTACCCGAACTGCCGCAATGGGCGATGCTGATCGTCGGGTTCGGGCTGACCGGCGCAGCCATGCGCCGCCGGAGGAAGATCGATTTCGAGCTTGCGCAGCTATCCTGGGAGTAGGGCGCTCCTGAAGTAAAGCTTTTTGGCGGGCATCGAGCTTGGCGCCGAGCGCCCTCACGAAGCGGCGCGTGGTCGATATCTGCTCGGAAGCCGCGAGCTTCGTGACGTGCAGCGAACTTGTGATCGACGGCGGCTTCACCGCCATCTGACGACGCAAGCTCGTAAAGCACGAACGGCGGCAAGGGGGTGGGAAGCAGTCAGGCAGCCAGATTAACAGCAGCGAAAGCGGACTGCCTTCCCATCGGCCCGCCCCCGCTATACGCTCACATCATGTTGCTAATCATAGGAACCTTTCGCTTGCCTGCCCCAAATTTGGAGACAGCTCGACCGATCATGAAGCGGATGGCTGATGCCAGTCGCCACGAGGAAGGCTGCTTGGAGTATGGTTACGCCGAAGACGTATTCGAGCCCGGCCTCATCCACGTCAAGGAAATATGGGTCGATCAGAAGGCGCTCGACCGCCACTTTGCTGCCGTCCATCTTGCAGAGTGGCGAGCCGCTTGGCCGAGCCTAGGAATTGGGGAACGTAATTTGCTTGTCTACGATATCGGTGAACCGCGTCGAACGTAGCTCGGGTCCAATTACGGGCAAGCCAAGCAAGCTATAAGTCCGCAATCGGGTCGCTTGCAGTTGGTCGGAGGTGCGGCGTAGGCTCCGGTTATGACCAACCTTCCTACGCTCCGGGTTGCCCGTCCTACCGATGACATAGAGGCCTTGCTTCCCTTCTATCGGGATGGGCTCGGCTTAGATGTCCTGTACCGGTTTGCAGACCATGATGGTTTCGATGGCATTATGCTTGGGAACCAGGGTGCACCCTATCATTTCGAATTTACGAAAGCGCACGGCCATGTCGTTGGGCGAGCCCCGACGCAAGATAACCTTCTGGTCTTCTACCTGCCCGCCGTCGAGGAATGGCAGGCGACGGTCGATCGGATGGAGGCTGCGGGCTTTCCGGCGGTTCCGGCGTTCAATGCCTATTGGGATCAGCACGGACGGACTTTCGAAGACTCTGACGGTTATCGGGTCGTCATCCAAAATGCAGCATGGGGGGCCTGATGATCGTCGGCTTTTTGGTGTTATCGTCTCGATAACGGGATGTCTGCCGTTGGGTCGACGCCATTCCAGGCTCAGGCCTTACTACCCGAATATCTGGCTTTCCCGACGGTATGGGCGACCGCCCCCGCTCACCCCGGAAATCCCAGCCGGATCGGATCGGTCTTGCCGTCCCAGTCTTCCGCCGCCGCGGCGATGCGGTTGAAGAACTCGGTCTCGAAATCGGCATGCTCGATATGCGGCACCGGGAAGAAGGGGCTGGCACCGCCTTTTCCAAAGATCCTCTCAAACCCTCCCATGGACATAATCGTCCAGCAGCTCGTGGAAGCGCTGGACGCGTTTTTCCTGGTAACTGAGGATGCAGCCCTTGAAGCCGCGCGAGTTGAGCCCCTGCTGCTGGCTGGTGCCGATGCTCAGATCCTGATCGGCGACGAACCCCAGCGACTTGCCGTCGCCATAGACCGAATGCTCATGCTCGGCCCATTTGAGCGGGCGCGGGCCGACCGGCGTCTCCACCTCGGTCATGCCCTTTACCGGCGGCATCAGCACCCAGTGCTGGAACACGCATTTCTCCGGATCGGTCGGGTGCGGCTCGGTGCGCAGGATCTGGCACTGCTCGGGCGACATGGTGAGCGTGAGGTTCGGAAAGAAGGTACAGTGGAAATAATCGACCAGCTGCTGATCGGTCATCCTGTCATAGTTCGCATAGCCCCGCCCCGGCCCGAGCGTGCGCTTGGCGGCGATGATCGCGGCGCGGATCTCGCTCGTGCGGCCCCGATAGTCCTCCGGATCGATGCCCCAGCTGCGCGCCACCTCGGCGAGCGCGGGCGGCACGTCGCCGATCTGGAAGGTCTCGTTGCGGGTGGTCGCCTGATGGCCCTTCATCCACATGCTGTTATGGCCGCTGTCATACATCGCGAACAGCGTGTCGGGCAGGCCATCGTTGATGAACTGCGAAAGCTCCGGATGAATGGTCGGGAGGTGATAGCTCTCGTTGAAATTGTCGCGGATGATCTTCCAGTTGAATTCGCAATCGGCCGACATGTTGAGCACGCGGACCCAGTTTTCTAGCCCGTAATTCTTGAGCAGTTCGGGGAAAGGATCGAGCCAGTCATGGAGCGGCTTCGTATCCGGATCCATGCAGTAGAAGATGAACGGCCCCCAGGTCTCACAGCGCAGCTCGGTGAGCTTCACCTTGCCGCACGGATTGCCGCCGGGGAAATCATGCGGATCCTGCACATGGACGAGTACGCCGTCCGGCGTGAACTGCCAGCCATGATAGCCGCAGGTGATCCGGTCGCTGCCGCCGACATCGCCGAGCACCAGCCGGTTTCCGCGATGCGGGCAACTATTGTAGAAGGCCTTGATCGATCCGTCGGCCTGGCGGACCATGATCACCGATTCCTTGCCGAAATTATGGCGGACGAAATCGCCCTCCTCCTCCAGCTCGGCGATCATCCCGCCCAGATGCCAGACGCGCGGCCAGAGATTGCGGTGCTCCAGCTCCATCCAGTCTTTCGAGATATAGCGATCGGCCGTGATCGGATCGCCGCGCACCGGCGGATCAAACCCTTCCGAATAGCGCGAAAGAAACGCTTCGACCGTCATGCTGCTCTCCTGGGCCTCACATTGTGCCAATCACGCGTCTGGCTGATCATGGGACGCTTTACCTGTTTCATGCGCCGGCGCGTCAGCCGGCCCAACTCGACATTTGGCTAGTCGAGCATGACGAGGACCATCCCGGAATGAGCGGGCGGCCGGTGCGTTTCAGGGTAGGCACAACCCGATTGACCGCCGTCAGGACCATATGGCGGCCATCGCCGTGCGGCGTGTTGAGCAGTTCATGCGACGTGGCCTATATCGATCGCATAACGCCGGTCACTTGTAGCGGTGTATTTCGCCACCAAGCGTGTCGACCAGCGCCGAGTTCGCCTGTATCCGATATCATCGAACCCTGTTTTCATGGAGGGCGACGGTTATGGCGCAAATGTGGGCCCAGGATTGCCCACGAGAGCCGCCAGGCATTCGAGATCGGCAACCTGATGGAAAAGCGCAACGACGGTCTGGCTGTAACCATAGCGCGATTGCGCGGGTCGATTTCGGACGAAGTTCTGATCTTCGCCGCAATCTTCTTCTCCGCCTTGCCTTATGTAGGCGCTATTGGCTTCTCCAGCGACGACTGGGCATTCCTGCAGATCTATGATTCGGCAAAGTCCGGCGGCGCTGGGCCGATCCTGCACATGGGGCTGCAGACGCCCTCGCCCGAACGCCCGCTGCACGGGCTCTATTTATCCTCCCTGTTCCTGCTGTTCGGGATAAACCCCCTTCCGCAGCATCTGGTCAACACCGGCGTAATCGCGCTTTCGGGCGCGGTGCTGTTCAGGCTGCTGAAGGAGTTGAAGGCGCCGCGCGACCTAGCGTTCGCGAGCGCGATCCTGTTCGGCTTCCTGCCGCAGCTGACGACCTTGCGCCTGTGGTACGCGACGTTCCAGATTGGCTTGAGCGCGCTGCTGCTTCTGTACTGCGCGCGCCTGGAGCTTCGCTTCGCCCGTCAGGGCGGCGGCTGGAGAAAGGTCCTGGCGCTAACGTGCACAGCTGGCTCGCTGGCGCTGTATGAAACCACCGCACCATTGCTCGCTACCGCGGCGCTGGGTGCGGCCTGGATCCGCGCGCAGCGCTCCACGCCGGCGCGATGGATTCAGCCGCTTGCGATGGCGCTCCCCAATCTGCTGCTGATCGCGGGCGGCCTGGCGATGAAACGGCTGGTCACCGACCGCCTCCATGACTCGTTGAGCCTGGTCGACCAGCTTAAGGCGAACTTCTGGACGTTCTGGGATCCCGCCTTTGACTGGAGGACCACTGCCGGGCTGAACTTATGGGCGGCGCTGTCCGTGAACTTCTGGCACAGCTTCGTTACCGAGGCACAATCGCTGGTTCGCCTGTGGGAGACGCCGCACGGCTTTGCGATCGCGCTCCTGGCCGTCGCTATTGGCTTTGCCGCGTTCGCGCGACTGAAGTCCGTGGCGGCGCCGGTTTTGGCATCGCGGACCACATTTGTCTTTCTCCTGGCGGGCTTTGCCACCTTCTGGCTCGGCTATGCGATCTTCTTCCTGAACCGGATGGTCCATTTCGCGCCAGCGAGCACCGGCAACAGAATGGCGACGCCGGCATCGTTCGGCGTGGCCATGGTGCTCGCCGCCGCCGCCAAGCTGCTCGCGGACGCGGCTGGGGAGCGCTATCGCCGCCAGGTCTTTGGGGCCCTCATCGGCGGGTTGGTTGTCATGGGCAGCGTCAACGCATCGGTTGTGGGATCACGCTGGGCGAGGGCTTGGTCCACCGAAAACGCCGTGCTCGATCACGCCAAGCACGACCTCGCCGCGCTGCCCGACGGTGCGACCATCATCCTCGACGGAGTCTGCCCCTATGACGGGCCGGCGATCGTGTTCGAATCGCCCTGGGACTGGTCGAGCGCGGCGTCGCTCAAGCTAGGCAAGCAGATCGAAGGCGACATCGGTGTGCCGAGCCTGCAGGTCACCGATGGCGGACTGACGACGCAGATCTACGATATGAAGAACAGTTATGCCTATGGAGACAGGCTGTTCGTCTATCGGGCTGATGCGCGGCGGGTGATCCCCGTTCCCGATTTGCAGGCCGCGAAGGCTTATTGGCCCGACCATCTGTCCGCTGCCGGCAAGTGCCCGCGGGGGTATCCGGCGATGGGGGTGCTGGATTGGTAGGTAGGCCAGCGCAAGCTGGCATGACGCCCCTTGGGCGGATCGACAGCCGCCCCCCTCTGGCCCTTCAACCAGCTTCGAATCGTTTGCAGCCCCAGCTATGGGTGAAGGATCGGTTCGGAAGAGGAGTAATGAAATGGCCACTATCGCAATCACGGGCGCGGCGCGCGGCATTGGGCTTGAGCTTACGCGGCAATATGCCGCCGCGGGCGATCAGGTGCTCGCCTTCTGCCGCAGCCCGCAAAAGGCGGATGCGCTCAACCGGCTGGCGGCGGAGACCGGCAAGGTCCGCGTGATCGGAATGGACGTGGCGGACGACGCCTCGGTGAAGCGCGCGGCCGCCGAGGCGGGCGATGCGTCGGTCGACGTGCTGCTCAATGTGGCCGGCATTTCCGGGCCGAGCCGTCCCGAACTGGAGGCATCGGATTGGGCGATGTGGCAGGAAAGTTTCAACGTGATGACGATGGGGCCGCTGCGCGTGCTCCAGGCCTTTCTGCCGCGCATGCAGGCCGGCGCGAAGGTGATCAACATCACCAGCCAGATCGCCGCCTCGACCTGGCCCACTGGCGGCTTCTACGCCTATGGCGCGGCGAAGGCCGGGCTCAACCGGATGATGCGTTCGGTGGCGATCGATCTGCGCGATCGCGGGATCATCGTCGGGCTGGTCCATCCCGGCTGGGTGCAAACCGACATGGGCGGGCCCAATGCCGAGATCACGTCGCAGGAAAGCGCGGAGGGCATTCGCAAGGTGACGCAAGCCTGGACGCTCGATCGTTCCGGCGACTTCCTCAAGTGGAACGGCGAGACCCACCCCTGGTGAGCGCCGGCCCCAATTCGGGCAGCACGCCGGAGGCCAGCGCGATCGGCCGCATCACATCACTGGCTTGGGCAGCGTGGGATCATCCTCCAGATACCAGTTGAGCCATTCGTGGAAATATTGGTTTCCGCGCTCGTTGCGGCCGAACACCAGCTTTTCGTGCGCGCCGGATTCCAGGCCTCGCTGGATCTCCATGCCGATCACATAATCCTCATTATAAGTGACATCGCGCAGGAAGTTGATCATCTGCTCGATCTGGGCCTTGTCCTCCTCGTCCTTCGGCGGCTCCTTGCGGGCGTAGAGCAGCACGGTGCGGTTCTTGTCCGGCGTCGGCCCGGGGAAGAGCTGCGCGATCTGCGCGATTTCCGGCGCGAGGAAGGCCGAGACGTTGGGGAAGAAGATCCGCACGAAATCGAAGCCGTTATTTTCCTGATCATCCCATTGTTCGCGCGGAATCTCGCGCAGCTTGGTTATCGATCGCTGCGGGAAGCCGATACGGATGTTCGGCCCGAAACCTTCATAATGCATCACGTTGGATGGGGTGCGCGGAAAGATCGTCTCGGGATGGAGCATCGCGAAATGATAGCCTTCGAGATAGCCGTCGAACGCGATCTTCCAGTTCGCCCCTTCGATCACCCGGCTGCCGAGAAAGGTCCAGTCCTTGAGCCCGACCTTGGCGTAATCGTCGAGCATCTCGCCAAAATATGCATCGACGTCGATCGGCGCGTCCGGCGTCAGGCAGACGAAGATCATGCCGTTCTTCTCGACGCAGGGGAGCTGGCGCAGCCCGCGCGTGCTCTTGTCGATCTCGCCGAACTTGGCGCGGTCGGAGATGCCGATCAGCTTGCCGTCCGCGCCGTACGTCCAGCCATGATATTTGCAGGTGAACCGCGCGCAGCTGCCATGGCCTTCGGGCGCGACCGGCGCGCCGCGATGCGAGCAGACGTTGAGGAAGGCGCGCACCTCGCCCGTCCGATCGCGGGTGATCAGGATCGGCAGGCCGACTGCCTCCATCGCCTTATAGTCGCCCGGATTGGGCATTTCGCAGCTGAGCGCCAGCATCAGCGGCACGCGCTTGAAGATCAGCTCGATCTCGGCGCCCCATTGATCGGGATCGGTATAGGATCCGGATGGGACCTCCATGACCGTGTCGGTCATGAATGTGCTGTCCGTCTCCACATATTCCAGCATCTTTTCAGCGACGTCGCCGATCGAGGCATGGTCCATCTTTGTCTCTCCCAAACAATAACGCGCTTGTTGGAGCACTGTCGCGAAGGAGGAACAAGCTGCGAGAGGTGACAGGTTGCCCTGCTCTTTGTCACAATTGGCGACTCCCGGCGGGAACCGCAGACAGGACGCTGCGACAGGAGGATGGACGCGACATGACTGCCCCGTGGGACTGGCTCGAGCTTCCGGCGCCGCATCACCGCGAATTTGCGCGGAGCGGCGCCTGGGCCGATCTGACGATCGCCGAGCTGGCCGAACAGCGCGCCGAGGCCGATCCCGACGGCATCGCCCTGATCGCGGGCGAAACGCAAATGAGCTGGGCGGCGTTGCTGGCCGATGCGCGCGCGCTTGCCGCATCGCTGCGCAGCCTTGGCCTCGTGCCGGGCGACGTGGTGAGTTTCCAGACGCCGAACTGGGCGGAGGCGGCGGTGATCAACCTTGCCGCCGCGCTGTCCGGCCTCGTGATCAATCCGATCGTGCCGATCTATCGCGATGCCGAGGTCGGCATGATGCTGGCCGATTCCCGCGCGAAGGCGCTGTTCACCGCAGGCAGCTTCCGCAACTATGATTATGCCGCGATGGCCGAGCGGTTGCGCCCGCTGCTCCCCGCGCTCCGCCACATCGTCACCGTGCGCAGCGAAAGCGCGATGACTTTGGAAAGTCTGATCGCACAGGGTCGCGGCCACAGCTTCGAGCGGCCGTCGGTCGATCCCGGCAGCGTCAAGATGCTGTTGTTCACCTCCGGCACCACTGGCCGGCCCAAGGGCGTGCTGCACAGCCACAACACGCTCTATCGCGTGCTCCAGCAATCGGCGCGGCATTGGGGGATCAGCCCGGGCGATGCGATGCTGATGCCGTCTCCCGTCACCCATGTCAGCGGCTATGGCAACGGCCTCGAACTGCCCTTCGTGGCGGGCACGCGCACGGTGCTGATGGAAAGCTGGAACGCCGCCGAGGCGATCGCGCTGATCGAGCGGCACCAGGTGACGGGCACCGTCGCCGCCACGCCCTTCCTCGTCGAGCTGGCCAAGGCGGCGAGCGCGGCCGGCAAGCGGCTGCCGTCCTTCCGTTTCTTCGCCTGCGGCGGTGCCGCGGTGCCGCCCGACGTGATCCCCGCCGCCAACCGTGCCTTCGAACGCTGCCGCGCATTCCGCGTCTTCGGCAGCTCCGAGGTGCCGCTGGTAACGCTCGGCTATCCCGCCGCCGCCGACGAAATGCTGGCCGCCACCACCGACGGCGCGCCGATCGATTACACGGTGCGCGTCGTCGATGATACCGGCCATGACGTGGCGCCCGGCGCGGATGGCGAGATCCTGGCGCGCGGCCCGGCGATGTTCCTGGGCTATTGCGACCGCCTGCAGACCGAGGAGGCGATCACGCCGGACGGCTATTTCCGCACCGGCGACATCGGCTGCATCACGCCAGAAGGCGCGCTACTGATTACTGGTCGCAAGAAGGATCTGATCATCCGCGGCGGCGAGAATATCAGCGCCAAGGAGATCGAGGACGTGCTCCACGCGCACCCCGCCGTCGAGGAAGCGAGCGTGGTCGCGATGCCGCATGCCCGGCTCGGCGAGGGCGTCTGCGCCTATGTGATCCTGCGCTCCGATGCCGTGGCGGACGCGGACGCGCTGGCGGCGCATGTCGCGGCGAGCGGACTGGCCCGGCAGAAGATCCCCGAGCGGTTCGAGATCGTCAGCGAGCTGCCGCGCACCGCATCGGGCAAGATCCGCAAGGATCAGCTCCGGCTCGATATCAAGGCAAAGCTCGCCGCCGCAGATTAGGCTGCGCCGCTTTTCCGGCTTGCCCAATGCGCGGGCGCGAGGCCGAACCGCGCCTTGAACGCGCGTGAGAAATGATTGGGCGTCGCAAAGCCGCTGGCGATGCTGATCACCGTCACTGACAGGCTGGTCGATCGCAGCAGATGGGCGGCGTGGTCGAGCCGGATGCGGCGATAGATCTCCGCCATGCTCGCGCCCAGATGCCCCGCGCAGAGCCGTTCGAGCTGGCGCACGGAAACGCCTGCCGCCACCGCCAGCGCGTCACGCCCCAGCGGCTCCTCGATCGCGGCTTCCATCGCTCCCAGCATGGTGAGCAGCCGCGGATTGCGCGTGCCGTAGCGTTCCTGCAGGCCGAGCCGCTGCATGACCCCCGATCCGCGCTGCTCGGTGCGGATGAACCAATCGGAAACCTGCCGCGCCAGCGCCGCGCCATGATCGCGCTCGATCAGGGTGAGCGCGAGATCGAGCCCGGCGGTGCCGCCCGCGCAGGTCATCCGGTCGCGATCGATCACGAACAGACCGGGCTCGAGCGGCAGCTCGGGAAAATCTTCGCGGAAGGCCGAGGCATGCTCCCAATGGATCGTCGCGCGATAGCCCTGGAGCAGCCCCGCCCGCGCCAGCAGATAAGGCCCGCCGGAAACGCCCGCGATCGGCACGCCTTCGCGCGCGCGCTGGCGCAGCCAGCCGAGACAGCGATCGTCGGCAAAGCCCGCCGGATCGCCGCCCGCGAACACGAAGATCCGGTCGAGCGGCGGCGCATCCGCCAGCATATGATCGGTCATCAGCGACACGCCGTTGGAGGCGAGCGCGCTGGGCGCGCTGACCGAGAGATGCTGCCACTGGTAAAGCGGCTTGCGCGCCAGGCTGTTCGCCGCGCGAAACGGCTCGATCACCGAAGCATAGGACATCAGCGCGAAATCATCGATCAGCAGCAATCCGATCCGCATCCGGCATATGTCCCGTAAGGATAATCAAGCGTCGTTTCTAGACATGCAGGATCGATCGGGAAAGCTAGTCTCGTTCACGCAAGGAGATTTCGCGGGCGTGCAGCGCTATTCGATCCTTTCGGTTCTGGCCAACGCCTTTGGCGGCCATCGCGGCTGGACGCCCGCCTGGCGCGACGCCGCGCCGGCCGATGGCTATGACGTGGTGATCGTCGGCGGCGGCGGCCATGGGCTCGCCACCGCTTATTATCTCGCGCGCGTCCACGGCATCACCCGCGTCGCGGTGCTGGAGAAGGGCTGGATCGGCGGCGGCAATGCCGGGCGCAACACCACCATCATCCGCTCCAACTATCTGCTGCCGGGCAACGAGCCCTTTTACGAATGGTCGATGAAGCTGTGGGAAGGGCTCGAGCAGGAGCTCAACTATAACGCGATGGTGAGCCAGCGCGGCGTGCTCAACCTCTATCATTCCGATGCGCAGCGCGACGCCTATGCCCGGCGCGGCAACGGCATGCGGCTGCACGGCGTCGATGCCGAGCTGCTCGATCGCGACGCGGTGCGCAAGATGGCGCCCTTCCTCAATTTCGATTCGGCGCGCTTTCCGATCCAGGGCGGGCTGCTCCAGCGGCGCGGCGGCACCGCACGCCATGACGCGGTCAATTGGGGCTATGCGCGCGCCGCATCCGCGCTTGGGGTCGACATCGTCCAGAATTGCGAAGTGACCGGCTTCATCCGCGATGCGCAGGGCGCGGCGGTCGGGCTCGAAACGACGCGCGGGCTGATCCGGGCCGGCAAGATCGGCCTCGCGGTGGCGGGCAACAGCTCGCGCGTCGCCGCGCTGGCGGGCCTGCTGCTGCCGATCGAAAGCCATGTGCTGCAGGCGTTCGTGAGCGAGGGGCTGAAGCCGGTGATCCCCGGCGTCATCACCTTCGGCGCCGGCCATTTCTACATCAGCCAATCGGACAAGGGCGGCCTCGTCTTCGGCGGTGATATCGATGGCTACAACAGCTACGCCCAGCGCGGGAACATGCCGGTGGTCGAGGATGTGTGCGAAGGCGGCATGGCGCTGATGCCGATGATCGGCCGTGCGCGGCTGCTGCGAAGCTGGGGCGGGATCATGGACATGTCGATGGACGGATCGCCGATCATCGATCGCACGCCCGTCGAAGGCCTCTATCTCAACGCCGGCTGGTGCTATGGCGGGTTCAAGGCGACGCCGGCGTCCGGCTGGTGCTTCGCGCATCTGCTCGCGACCGATCGGCCGCACGAGACCGCCGCCGCCTATCGCCTCGATCGCTTCGCCACCGGCCATGTGATCGACGAAAAGGGCCAGGGCGCCCAGCCGAACCTGCACTGATGCGCCTCCCCTGCCCCTATTGCGGTGAACGCGACGCCCAGGAATTCGTCTATCGCGGCGATGCTGCCCTCCAGCGTCCGCCCGCCGACATCGCGACGAACGCCGCGGACATGTTCGATTATGTCTATCTGCGCGAGAATCCGGCGGGGCCGATCCGCGAGCATTGGTATCATGCGCAGGGCTGCCGCAACTGGATCGTGGTGACGCGCGACACAAGCAGCCACGCAATCGAAGGCGCGGTGTTGGCCAAGGCGGCGGACCGATGAGCCGCCTTGCAACGGGCGGGCTGATCGATCGATCGTGCCCGCTCACATTCAGCTTCGACGGCAAGCTTTATGCGGGGTTCGAAGGCGATACGCTCGCCTCCGCGCTCGTCGCCAATGATGTCCGCCTCGTCGGCCGCTCATTCAAATATCATCGCCCGCGCGGCATCCTGACCGCCGGAGGCGAGGAGCCCAATGCGCTCGTCACCCTGCGCAGCGGCGCTTATGCCGAACCCAACACCCGCGCGACCGCCGTTTCGCTGTTCGACGGGCTCGAAGCCGCCAGCCAGAATCGCTGGCCGAGCCTGCGCTTCGATCTGCTCGCGGCAAACCAGCTTGCCGCGCCGATCTTCGTCGCGGGCTTTTATTACAAGACCTTCATGTGGCCGGCGAAATTCTGGGAAAAGCTGTACGAGCCGCTGATCCGCCGCGCCGCCGGGCTCGGCGCGCTTTCGATGCTGCCCGATCCCGATCATTATGATCGCGAACATGGCTTTTGCGATCTGCTGGTGATCGGCGGCGGCGCGGCGGGCCTCGCGGCTGCGCTTGCCGCCGGGCGCGCGGGTCTGCGCGTGATGCTGGTGGACGAGGATGCGCGGCTCGGCGGGCGGCTGCTGGCCGAGCGGCACCAGATTGACGGCATCGCCTCCGCGCTCTGGGCGGAGCAGGCCGCCGCCGAGCTCGCGGCGCTGCCCAATGTCGAGGTGCTGAACCGCACGACCCTGTTCGGCATTTACGACGGCCGCGAATATTGTGCGGTCGAGCGCGTCGCCGATCATCTGCCGCAGGCCGCCGCCGGGCAACCACGCCAGCGCCTCTGGAAGATCGTCGCCCGGCGCGCGATCCTTGCCACCGGCGCGATCGAGCGGCCGCTTGTGTTCGGCGGCAATGACCGCCCCGGCGTGATGACAGCGTCAGCGGTCTCCACCTACATCAACCGCTATGCCGCGCTGCCGGGGCGGCGCGCGATTGTCTTCGCCGCGAGCGACAGCGGCTGGGCGACCGCCGCTGACCTGATCGATGCGGGCGCGCAGGTGACGATCGTCGATCCGCGCGAAGCCGCTCCCGCCGCCGATACGCTCCGCCAGCGTGGCGCTGACATATTGATGGGCGCGGTGGTGAGCGATGTGAGCGGCGCGCCCGTGCGCCGTGTGACCGTCCGGTTGGCCGACGGAAGCATGCGTACCCTACCCGCCGATCTGGTGGCGATGGCGGGCGGCTGGAGCCCGGCGATCGGCCTCGGCAGCAATCTCGGTGCGAAGCCGGTCTGGTCCGAAAAGATCAACGCCTTCCTGCTCGACGACGCGCCGGCCGGGCTCGCTCCCGCCGGGGCGGCAGCCGGGCATTTCGCGCTGGGCGATGCGCTGGCGGACGGCGCGGCCCAGGCAGCCGCCGCGATCGCCGATCTCAACGGGAAGGCTCCCGCGCCCGCCCGCTATCGCACGAGCGAGGATCGCGCGGAGGCAACCCCGCTCTGGCATGTGCCGGGCAAGCGCGGCAAAGCCTTCGTCGATTTCCAGAACGATGTCACCGATGCCGATATCGCGCTGGCGGCGCGCGAAGGCTTCGTCTCGATCGAGCATCTCAAGCGCTACACCACGCTCGGCATGGCGACCGATCAGGGCAAGACCAGCCAACTCAACGGCCATGCACTGCTCGCCGCCGCGACCGGCAAGACCATCGCCGAGGCCGGTACCGTGCTGTCGCGCCCGCCCTATCAGCCGGTCGCGATCGGCGTGCTGGCGGGGCATCATCGCGACGCGCATTTCCGCCCCGAGCGGCGCACCGCAAGCCATGGCTGGGCGGCGGCGCAGGGCGCAAGCTTCGTCGACGCCGGGATGTGGAAGCGCGCGCAGTGGTTCGCCCGGCCCGGCGAGCGCGACTGGCTGGAAACCGTCAACCGCGAGGTGCGCATGACGCGCGGGAGCGTCGGCATCTGCGACGTCTCCACGCTCGGCAAGATCGACATTCTCGGCCCCGATGCGCCGACGCTGCTCGACCGGCTCTACATCAACACTTTCTCGACGCTGCCGATCGGCAAGGCGCGCTACGGGGTGATGCTGCGCGAGGACGGGTTCGTGATGGACGACGGCACGACCACGCGCTTCGGCCAGGACTGCTTTTTCATGACGACCACCACCGCCAACGCCGCGCGGGTGATGCAGCATATCGATTACGCGCGGCAGGTGCTCTGGCCCGAACTCGACGTGCAGGCCACCTCCGTCACCGAGCAATGGGCGACCTATTCGGTCGCCGGCCCCAATGCGCGCAAGCTGCTGCAACACGCCTTCCCCGCGATCGATCTATCGAACGAGGCGCTGCCCTATATGGGCGCGGCGAAGTTCGCATGGGAGGGCTTCGAGGCACGCATCTTCCGCGTCTCCTTCTCGGGCGAACTCGCCTATGAGGTGAGCGCGCCGGCGCTGCTGGGGGACAGGCTGATCCGCCACCTCTTCGAAGCGGGGCTCAGCTTCGATGCCGTCCCCTACGGCACCGAGGCGCTAGGGGTGATGCGGATCGAAAAGGGCCATCCGGCGGGCAATGAACTCAACGGCCAGACCACCGCCACCGATCTCGGCATGGGACGAATGATGTCGGCCAAGAAGGATTATATCGGCCGGGCGATGGCGCAGCGGCCTGGGCTTGCCGATCCGGCGCGACCGGCGCTGGTCGGGCTGAAGCCGATCGATCGCACGCTCCGGATCCGGGCGGGCGCGCATCTGCTCGCCCCCGGCGCCAGCGCGGTCGCCGCCAACGATCGGGGCTTCGTGACCTCGGCCGCCTGGTCGCCCACGCTGGGGCACGCGATCGCGATCGCGCTGCTGACCCATGGGCCGGATCGGTATGGCGAGCGCATCATCGTCCACGATCCAGTGCGCGGCGGCGATGTCGAGGCGGAGATCTGCCATCCGGTGTTTGTCGATCGCGAGGGAACGCGTGTCCGTGGCTGATCTGGCCATCGAGCAGCGGCTCGGCCTTGGCATCGCCGCCGTGATGGCGCGCAAGGGCGCAAGCCATGCCGCGATCGGCGCGGTGCTGGGCGCAGACCTGCCCGATCGCGCGGGCGCGGCCTTCGTGCAGAATAGGGCGGTAATCGGCGTCGGGCCGGGAAGCTGGCTCGCGGTCCAAGCGGACGCGCCGCCCGATTTCGCCAATGGCCTCGCCACCCAACTGATCGGTCTCGCTTCGGTATCGGATCAATCGAGCGGCTATCGGGTGCTGCGGCTTTCCGGCGCGGACGCGCGCACCCTGCTCCAACGCGGGCTTGCGATCGATCTGCATCCGCAAAGCTTCGGCCCCGGATCGACGGCAACGAGCGTGATCGCGCATATCGGCGTGATCCTCTGGCAAGTCGATGACCGTCCGGCCTATGATATCGCAACCTTCAGCAGCTATGCCGCGAGCTTCGAGCACTGGCTCGACGCGACGATCGCGGCGCTTTAATTCCCGGGATCGGTACAATGAGCATCCCCTATCTCCTGACCCTGTCCTGCCCCAACCAGCCTGGCATCGTCACCCGGATCACCGCCGAGATGTTCCGCCATGGCGGCGACATCAAGGAAGCGCACCAGTTCGACGATCCCGAGACCGGCCGCTTCTTCGGCCGCATCGTCTTCACTTTGCCTGATGACGCCAGCGCCGCGCAGTTCGAGGAAGGCTTCCGCCCGCTGGCGGACAATCTGGGGCTCGACTGGGTGCTGCGCCCGCGCGACAGGATGAACAAGGTGCTGCTGCTCGCCTCCAAATTCGATCATTGCCTGGTCGATCTGTTGTACCGCAACCGCATCGGCGAGCTTCGCATGGAGATCGTCGGCATCGTCTCCAACCATCCGCGCGAAACCTATGCGGGCAGCGATTTCGGCACGATCCCCTTCCATCACCTGCCGATCACGAAGGACAGCAAGCCGCAGCAGGAAGCGCAGATCAAGGCGATCGTGGAGCAAAGCGGCGCCGAGCTGATCGTGCTCGCGCGCTATATGCAGATCCTGTCGGACGATCTCGCCGCCTATCTTTCCGGCCGCTGCATCAACATCCATCACAGCTTCCTGCCCGGCTTCAAGGGCGCCAAGCCCTATCACCAGGCGCACGAGCGTGGCGTGAAGCTGATCGGCGCGACCGCCCATTATGTCACCGCCGATCTCGACGAAGGCCCGATCATCGAGCAGGATGTCGAGCGCATCAGCCATCAGGACAGCCCCGAGGATCTGGTCCGCAAGGGCCGCGATATCGAGCGCCGCGTGCTGGCGCGCGCGGTCGCCTTCCACCTCGAAGGCCGCGCGCTGATCAACGGCAACAAGACCGTCGTCTTTCGCAACTAGCGCTCGCGCGGGTACATGAAGGCGCGCTCGGCGCGCGGCATTTCGATATGGTCGTAAAAGCTTTCGGCGCCCGGTGCGGCGAGCAGCAGGCACATCGCTTCCGGCCCCGCCAGCCGACGCGTCTCGGCGATCAGCCGCTGGCCGATGCCGCGCCCCTTGGCATGCTCGGCAACCGCGAGATCGGCCAGATAGCAGCAATAGGCAAAATCGGTGAGCGCGCGGCTGACACCAACCAGCTTCCCCGCGATCCGCGCGGTGACGATCAGATTGGCGTGGCGAAGCATGCGATCGAGCCGTTGGGCATCGTCGACCGGCCGTCGCTCCCCAAGCCCCGACGACGCCAACACCGCGCGGAATTCGGCGGCATCCAGACCCTGCTCGCGGGCGATCTCCACATCATCCATCGGCCAATCCTTGAGCGTAAAAAAGTTTCCTGATAGGCAATCAGCTTTGGCGGCTCAGCTATCAGGTCTCTCATGTCGCAGGAAATCGAAGATTATCATACCGGCTCGACGGCGCCGCAACCGGCCGAACGCAGCCTCGAACGCGCGCTCGGCAACCAGATCCGCACCATCCGCAAGCGGCAGGATCTTTCGGTGGCGGAGCTGGCAAGCGCGGCCGGCATCTCCAACGGCATGCTCTCGAAGATCGAAAATGGCGGCATTTCCGCCTCGCTCGCCACGCTCCAGGCGATCTCGGGGGCGCTGCAGGTGCCGCTCTCGTCCTTGTTCGCCTCGTTCGAGGAACGGCAGGATTGCTCGCATGTCGGCGCCGGCCAGGGCCTCGTGATCGAGCGGCGCGGCACCAAGGTCGGCCATGTCTACCAGCTTCTCGGCCATGTCCTGCGCGGCGACGTCGTGGTCGAGCCCTATCTGATCACGCTCAACGAAAATGCGCGCGCCTATACCGGCTTCCGCCATGCCGGTATCGAATTCCTCTACATTCTCGAAGGCGAGCTGCTCTACCGCCACGGATCGGAAACCTATCATCTGAAGCCGGGCGATTCCTTCCTGTTCGATTCGGGCGCGCTGCATGGGCCGGAGGATATGCCGGTGCTGCCCGCGCGCTATCTCTCGATCATCGTCTACCCGCGCGCCGTCGACTGACATTCTTCTCAAGAAAATAAATTTCTTATGATTGACAGAATCGCTGATGTCCTGCAGGTGACGTAACCGTGCCAAGCGGAGTCATGCGATGTGCGGAATTGTCGGCCTGTTCCTGAAGGACAGGGCGTTGGAGCCCCGGTTGGGCGAGCTGCTTGCCGGCATGCTCGAGGTGATGACCGATCGCGGGCCGGATAGCGCCGGCTTCGCGGTCTATGGTCCAGGCGAGGCCGGGCGCATCAAGCTCACCATTCGCGGCAGCGATCTCGAAGGCGTCGCCCAGGCGCTGGGTCAAGCGCTCGGCTCGCCCGTCAGCGCCGTTCCGCACGACACCCATATGGTGCTGCTGCTGGCCGAGGATCGTGAAACCGATGCGCGCGCCTGGCTCGCCGAGCAGCGGCCGGACATCACCGTGATCGGCGCGGGCAAGCGGATCGAGCTATACAAGGAAGTCGGCCTGCCGGGCGCGGTCAGCGCCCGCTTCGGGCTTGCGGGCATGGCGGGCACGCATGGCATCGGCCACACCCGGATGGCGACCGAGAGCGCGGTGACGACCGACGGCGCGCACCCCTTCTCGACCGGCGCCGACCAATGCCTCGTCCACAATGGCTCGCTCTCCAACCATGCTAGCCTGCGCCGCATGCTCCAGCCGAAGGGCATCGATTTCGCCACCGACAATGACAGCGAAGTCGCCGCCGGCTATCTGAGCTGGAAACTGCGCGAGGGCGCGACGCTCGCCGAGGCGCTCGAAGACAGCCTCGACGATCTCGACGGCTTCTTCACCTTCGTCGTCGGCACCGAGAACGGCTTTGCGGTGCTGCGCGATCCGATTTCCTGCAAGCCGGCGGTGATGGCCGAAACCGATCAATATGTCGCGTTCGGCTCCGAATATCGCGCGCTCGTCGGCCTGCCGGGGATCGCGCAGGCGCGGGTGTTCGAGCCCGAGCCCGCGCGCGTCTACGCCTGGGAACGCGGCTGATGCCGGTCGTCGATCTCGCCAGCACCAGCCGGCGCGAGCTGAACGGTGCGCTCCACGCGCTCGCACCCAGCACCAACGAGACGCACTGGCGGGTCGAAAATCCACAAGGGCAGCATGCGCTCGCCGCCGGGCTCGATGCGCCGGTCATGGTCGAGATCGCCGGCCATGCGGGCTATTACTGCGCGGGCATGAACAAGCAGGCCACGGTGGTCGTCGAGGGCAATGCCGGCGTCGGCGTCGCCGAGAACATGATGTCCGGCAAGGTGCATGTGAAGGGCGATGCCAGCCAATCGGCCGGCGCCACCGCGCATGGCGGGCTGCTGGTGATCGATGGCAACGCCTCGGCGCGCTGCGGCATTTCGATGAAGGGCATCGATATCGTCGTCAAAGGATCGATCGGGCCGATGAGCGCCTTCATGGCGCAGGCGGGCAATCTGGTGGTGCTGGGCGATGCCGGCGAGGCGCTGGGCGATTCAATCTACGAAGCGCGGCTGTTCGTGCGCGGGGAGGTCAAAAGCCTCGGCGCGGACTGCATCGAGAAGGAGATGCGGTCCGAACATAGCGAGCTTCTCCAGAAGCTGCTCGACGCGGCCGGCGTATCGGACAAGGTCAAGCCGGATCAGTTCAAGCGCTACGGCTCGGCGCGCGGGCTTTACAATTTCCATGTCGACAACGCCGCGGCCTATTGAGAGCGATCGATGGACTTCACCAACATCCCCCGCACCCTGCCCCGCCTCTCGGCGACCTTCGATCCCTATACGCTCTCGGAAATCCGGCGCGCGGCGGCGACCGGCATCTACGATATTCGCGGCGCCGGCGCGAAACGGCCGCTGCCGCATTTCGACGATCTGCTGTTTCTCGGCGCCTCGATCTCGCGCTATCCGCTCGAAGGCTATCGCGAAAAATGCGCGACCGATCTCTGGCTCGGCACCCGTTATGCGAAGAAGCCGATCCACCTCAAAATCCCGATCACGATCGCGGGCATGAGCTTCGGCTCGCTTTCCGCCCAAGCCAAGGAAGCGCTTGGCCGCGGCGCATCGCTGGCGGGAACTTCGACGACGACCGGCGATGGCGGGATGACCCCGGAGGAGCGCGGCCAATCGAGCATCCTCGTCTATCAATATCTCCCCTCGCGCTACGGCATGAACCCGGACGATCTGCGCAAGGCCGACGCGATCGAGGTGGTGATCGGACAGGGCGCCAAGCCCGGCGGCGGCGGCATGCTGCTCGGCCAGAAAATCTCGGATCGCGTGGCCGAAATGCGCACGCTGCCGAAGGGCATCGACCAGCGCTCCGCCTGCCGCCACCCCGACTGGACCGGCCCCGACGATCTGGAGATCAAGATCGAGGAGCTGCGCGAGATCACCGATTGGGAGAAGCCGATCTATGTGAAGGTCGGCGCGACCCGGCCTTATTATGACATCGCGCTCGCGGTGAAATCGGGCGCCGACGTGATCGTGCTCGATGGCATGCAGGGCGGCACTGCCGCGACCCAGGATGTTTTCATCGAGCATGTCGGCCTGCCCACGCTCGCGGCGATCCGCCCGGCGGTGCAGGCGCTTCAGGATCTCGGCATGCACCGCAAGGTCCAGCTCATCGTCTCCGGCGGTATCCGCAACGGCGCCGACGTCGCCAAGGCGCTCGCGCTGGGCGCGGACGCGGTCTCGATCGGCACCGCCGCGCTGGTCGCGCTGGGGGACAATGATCCCGCGCGCGAAGAGGAATATCGCGCGCTCGGCACCACCGCGGGCGCCTATGACGATTGGCAGGAGGGGCGCGATCCGGCGGGCATCACCACCCAGGATCCGGCGCTGGCCGGGCGGCTCGATCCGGTCGCGGCGGGGCGCCGGCTGGCCAATTATCTCGCGGTGCTGACGCTCGAGGCGCAGACGATCGCGCGCGCCTGCGGCAAGAGCCATCTCCATAATCTCGAGCCCGAGGACCTGGTCGCGCTGACGATCGAGGCGGCGGCGATGGCGCAGGTTCCGCTGGCGGGAACGAACTGGATACCAGGCAAAGGGGGCAATCCATGAGCGACTTGGCTGCGATCGCGAAGAAGCAGGGCATCAAATATTTCCTGATCAGCTTCACCGATCTGTTCGGTACGCAGCGTTCCAAGCTGGTCCCGGCCTCGGCGATCAGCGCGATGGCGAAAACCGGCGCGGGCTTCGCCGGCTTTGCCACCTGGCTCGACATGACGCCCGCCGATCCGGACATGTTCGCCGTGCCCGATCCCGCCAGCCTGATCCAGCTCCCCTGGAAACCCGAGGTGGGTTGGCTCGCCGCCGATCCGGTGATGAGCGGGCAGCGCGTCGCGCATGGCCCGCGCAATGTGCTGAAGGCGCAGATCGCGCGCGCCGCCGCGCTCGGCTATCAGATGAAATCGGGCGTCGAGTGCGAATTCTTCCTGATCGCGCCGGACGGCAGCGCCATCGCCGACATGGCCGACACCCAAGCCAAGCCCTGCTACGATCAGCAGGCGCTGATGCGCCGTTACGACGTGATCACCGAGATTTGCGACGCCATGCTCGCGCTCGGCTGGCAGCCCTACCAGAATGATCATGAGGACGCGAACGGCCAGTTCGAGATGAACTGGGAATATGACGATGCGCTGCTTACCGCCGATCGCCACGCCTTCTTCAAATATATGGTGAAATCGATCGCGGAAAAGCACGGCCTGCGCGCGACCTTCATGCCCAAGCCGTTCAGCAACCTCACTGGCAATGGCTGCCACACCCATGTTTCGCTGTGGAAGGGGGA
>Ga0207667_10002294_pt1 | contig 24044 bp, 22 predicted proteins | sample KBSCornC52_FD_184301 | JGI IMG/M metagenome (GOLD analysis project Ga0207667, IMG submission 184301) | Corn rhizosphere microbial communities from Kellogg Biological Station, Michigan, USA - KBS Corn C5-2 (SPAdes) (version 2) | ecosystem: Host-associated > Plants > Roots > Rhizosphere > Soil ...
AAGGACGACGACGCGGTGCTCGCGGGCCTCGCCGGCTGCGTGCTCGCCGAGCGCAATCCTGAACGCATCGAGCGATTGCTGAACGCTATCGCCGGGCTGCCGGCGCCCAGTCTCGCCCACCAGATCGCGTTGCTCAACGGCCTGGCCAGTTCTCCCGTGGTCACGCCGCGCCGCCCGATGAAACTCGCCGCCGAGCCGGCCGCGCTCGCCAAGCTCCAGCAATCGTCGAGCAAATCGCTGCAGACCGCGCTTGGGAAAGCCGTTCCGGTGCTCACCTGGCCGGGCAAACCGGGCGCCGTCGCCGAAGTGCCGGTTGAGCCGCTCACACCGGAGCAACAACAGCGTTTCGAGCAGGGTAAAATGCTCTTCACCGGAACCTGCGCCGCGTGCCACCAGCCGCATGGACTCGGGCTCGACGGCCTCGCGCCACCGCTGGTCGATTCCGAGTGGGTCAATGGCCCCGTCGAACGTCTCGCGCGCATTGCGATCAACGGGGTGCGCGGCCCGATCAAGGTCGCCAACCGAAATTTCCGGCTGGATATGCCGCCCTGGGGAGTGCTCGACGATGCATCCCTAGCCGCCATCTTCACCTATCTCCGCCGCGAATGGGGCCACACCGCCGCGCCGGTCGACCCCGGCACTGTCCAGCGCATCCGCGCCGCGATCGCCGATCGCCACGATGCTTGGACGCAACCCGAGTTGCTCGCCATCCCGGCCAAGTGAAATGCTTGTGATCGTTATTTCGCGATCCTACCGAGGCGCGATGACGAGCTCGGACGAGCGCGGGAGACCAATAAGTTGGCTAAAGCCCTCGTTCGTCGAAAAATCTTCGAAGAAACAAAGTTTCCTCTTGCTGACTCAGCCAGTCCGAAGTAAATAACAACTCCTCAATCGCGGGGTGGAGCAGCCTGGTAGCTCGTCAGGCTCATAACCTGAAGGTCGCGGGTTCAAATCCCGCCCCCGCAACCAATTCTTCGGCTGCTGCTCCTCCAAAGAAATTCGGTCACGTGTATCAGGTCTACGTGATTCAAAATCCGGCCGGAAAGTTCTACATCGGTATCTCGGAGAACGTGGAAAGCCGATTGCGCCAACACAATGGGGGCATTTCCAAATGGACCAAAGGCAAAGGTCCTTGGACTCTCCGATGGACCAGCGAAGCGATGTCCATCACCGATGCGCGTAAATTGGAAAACCACCTCAAACGCCAAAGAGGTGGGAACGGTTTCTACCAACTCACCGGTCTTCCCCGCTCGTCAGGCTCATAATCCCGCCTCGGCGGGATCGCGGGTTCAAATCCCGCCCCCGCAACTAATTCTGTGGCGCTGCTCCCCACAGAAATCCGGTCACGTGTTTCGGGTCTACGTGATTCAAAATCCGGTCGAAAAGTTCTACATCGGCATTTCCGAGGACGTGGAAAACCAATTGCGCCAGCACAATGAGGGCGTTTCCAAATGGACCGAAAGCAAAGACCCTTGGACGCTCCGATGGACGTAACCGCCCCCCGGACTTCGAAAAAGTCATCATTTTTCAACATCGGGCCAAGTGGAAAATCCATGGAGAGGTAGTCTGTTTTGCACCCCCTTCGAAATCGCTTCCCCCCCGTGAAACACTCCTTTTTCTTCCTCACGACCGCCCTGCTTCTCGGCATCCTGTTTGGCGCCGGTGTGATCGATGCCGCACCGTCGGCGCCTGCAACGGCCCCCGTCACCATCGTGGCCTTTGGGGACTCGACCACGGCGGTTCGCGGGGAGACGACGATCTACGCCGCGATTCTTCCGGAGGAGTTGCGCCATATCCAGGTGATCAACGCCGGAGTTCCGGGGAACACCACGGAAATGGCGCGCCTGCGTTTCGAGGCGGATGTGCTCTCGCATCGGCCGCAGGTGGCGATCATCCAATTTGGGATCAACGATTCCATGGTCGATGTGTGGAAGACACCGGCCGCCACGCAGCCCAGGGTTGCCTTGGAGCGCTATGAGGCCAACCTGCGCCATTTCGTTCAGGAACTGAAATCCGGGAACACGCACGTGTTCCTCATGACGCCCAATCCGCTGCGCTGGACGCCGAAGCTCAAGGAAATGTATGGCCGGCTTCCTTATCAACCCGACGATCCGGACGGCCTCAATCTCCGGCTCGCGACTTACTGCGAAGTGGTCCGCCGCGTGGCTCGCGAGGAGGGCGCGGAATTGATCGACGTGCAGCAGGCGTTCTTCGATCAGGCACAAAAACAGGGCATCAGCGTGGATAAGTTGCTCCTCGATGGCATGCACCCCAACAACCTCGGTCATCGCATCGTCGCGGATCTTTTGATCGAGCGCCTTCTCGCCCTGGCGAAGGAGACCAGCCTGCCGATCACCGCGGCGCCGCGTCCGGAAATCCTCACCGCCATCCCGGCGGAGGGAGAGCTGAAGCTCAACTCCTATCCGGTGGTGGCCGCGCTGCCCGACGGCCGTCTTTTTCTGACGTGGGAAGCGAGCGGCGGCCAATCGGGCAGCACGCGCATTGTCGGCGCATTCACCAGTGACGGCGGACGCCACTGGGACAAACCGGAGACGATCATCGACACGCCGCTGGCCGACGGCGACCCGGCCGTGATCCTGGCTCCGGATGAGATTCAGGTCTACTCGACCACCCACCCGGGCCCACAAATCGTTTCCTCGGAGACATGGAAATCCACCCGCAAATACAAGGGCGGCACCTGGAGCCCGCCGGTCAAGATGCCGGCGCACCACAAGTATGAGGTGGGCAAGAATCACATCGGCCTCACGCTCTCCGACGGCACGTTACTCATGCCCTACAGCTGGGATGTATTTTTGGAAGAAACTCAACCGGTCGCTGGGGAAGGGAATATGAAGCTCAAGTCCGGCGTCCTCCGTTCGCGGGATGGCGGAGAAACCTGGACGCCAGGCGGGGACATGTTCGTCGAGGTCCCGCGAAAAATGTCTCCCCGCGCCACCGGCGGAGTTTGCGAACCGGCCATGGTGGTACTCCCCAACGACGAAATCTTCGCCCTGCTGCGCACATCCGCCTCGCATCATTACCAAAGCCGCAGCCACGACGGCGGGCAGACTTGGGACACCCCGACCCCTTCGCCGTTGGCCGGCCATAACTCTCCCTCAGCCCTATGGCGCCTGCGCGACTCCGGCGATGTACTGGTCGTCTGGAACAACTCTCCCCTGCATCGCTGGCCGCTCGCCGCCGCCCTATCGAAAGACGGCTGCAAAACCTGGTCCAAACCGCACACCCTCGTAAACACCCCGGGCTATCAGGCCGCCTACCCGTCCGCCACCCAGACCGCGGACGGCACCTTGATCGCCGTGTGGTTCCAAATGCTCCCCAACAACACCCGCGAAATCCGTCTCGCCCGTTTCACCCGCGAATGGCTCGAGGCGGACTGACCGGCACGCTCAGCCCTGATCGACGCTGTATTTCCCAGGCCCGATGAAGATGAGGGCGATGAAGAGCAGGCAAAGCTCCAGGGCATGGGAGGCGGCGCCGAGGCCGCCTTTGGTGTGATAGTCGGAGATGGCCGCCATGGTCATGGTGATGACCAGCAGCACGCACGAGGGACGGAAGGCGAGGCCAAGGAGGAGCAAGCCCATGCCGATCGTCTCGGAGAAGGCGGCCATGAATCCCCAGAAGCCGAACCAGAAATGGATGTGCACGAATTTCATGGCATGGCCGACTTCCTTCCATCGGCTGATGCCGCCGGCCAGCTTCGGCCAGCCGTGCACGTAGATGTATTCGAGGCCAAACGTGACGCGGAAAAAGAGCAGCGCGGCGTCGCGGTAGTTCGAGAGATTCTTCCACATGCCGCGGACGCTACCGAGGGCGGCGGGCGAGCGGCCAGATTAAAAGACGCGGATCATGCGCAACGCGGCGAGCGCGGCGAAGCAGAGGAGCAGTGCTTCGAAGAAATCCTGCTTGATGTAGCGGATGAGCCAGCGCCCGGTGAAGGTGCCGACCGCGATCGCGGGGACGAGGACGAGATTGAAAAGCAACGACGAGCCGTGGATGAGGCCGAGGCTCCAGCTAAAGGGGACCTTGAAGGAATTGAGGATGAGAAACATCCAGGCGCTGGTGCCGACGAGGGCGAATTTCGGAGTTTCCGTGGCGAGAAAGTAGAGCGTCATGATCGGGCCCGCGCCATTGGCCAGCATGGTGGTGACGCCGCCGGTGAGGCCCATGGTCCAGGCGAATTGCGGGGTGTGGGGCGCTTTTTCAAAGGCGCGCGGATACCAGCGGCGGATGGCCTGGAGGATGACCATGATGAGGACGATCCAGCCGATGATCGGGCCGAAGATGTGCCCGTCGGTGAGCTTCAGCATGATGAAGTAACCTGCGATGATGCCGATGATGGTGGGCGGCAGCATCCGCCAGACGATCGGCCAGCGAGCGTGCTGATGATAGGCGATGACGGAAAGGATATCGCCGCAGATGAGCATGGGGAGGACGACGCCGGTCGATTCACGAGCGCCGAAGAGCTCGGCCATGACGAGCACATTCAGCAGGCCCGCGCCGGAGAAGCCGCTCTTGGCAAAGCCGATGCAAAACGCCGAGAGGGCGGCGAGGGACCATTGAATGGGGGTGAGATGGGGAAGCATTGCCGGGCGGCAAGGCTTTCAATCCTGCGCGATGCTGGCAAGCGGGAAGGGTTGGTTTCTGGTTTAAGGTTTCTGGTTCCTGGTTTTTCCGCTGCCGAACGTCTGGCGATGACGCTGCGGAAAACCAGAAACCAGAAACTAGAAACCAGAAACTTGCTTCTTCCGCGTTTCCGGCTTTCTAAAACCCTGCGTTACTCGACGCGCTTAAGCACGAGCACGGAATTGATGCCGCCGAAGCCGAAGGCGTTGTTCAGGACCACGCGTAGTTTTTGTTCGCGGCCGACGTTGGGCACGACGTCGAGATCGCAGGCGGGATCCGGCGTACGATAGTGCAGCGTCGGCGGGATGAAGCCTTCGTGCAGGGCCAGCGCGCAGATGACCGTTTCGATCGCGCCGGTGGCGCCGAGCGGATGGGCGGTGTAAGCCTTGGTGCCGGTCACGGTGAGCTTCGAGGCGTGTTCGCCGAAGACGGCTTTGATCGCCATGCATTCGTTGGCGTCGTTGAGTTGGGTGCCGCTGGCGTGGGCGTTGATGTAGTCGACGGTGTCGAGCGGAACCTGCGCTTCTGCGAGCGCCTCGCGCATGCAGGCGATGACGGCTTCCCCGCTGGGCAGCGGGGTGGTCATGTGATAGGCCTCGTTGTTCAGGCTGTAGCCGAGGACTTCCGCGTAAATGCGCGCGCCGCGCTGGCGGGCGTGTTCGTATTCCTCGAGCACGACGGAAGCAGCGCCTTCGCCCATCACGAAACCATCGCGGTCCTTGTCGAAGGGCTTGCAGGCAAACGGCGGGTCGCCCGTCCATCGGCTCATTGTCTTGATGAAATCGAACGCGCCGTACGTGAGCGGACTCAGCGGAGCTTCGGCGCCGCCGGCCACCATGACGTCGGCCATGTTGTCGCGGATGTAGCGCATCGCTTCGCCCACGGAGACCACGCCGCTGGCGCAGGAGTTGGAATTCGTCGTGCCTGGGCCACGGAAGCCACACTCGATGGCGATATTCGAATGGGCGCTGCCGCCGAAGACTTGCAGTGCGAGCGTCTGGTTGACGCCGCGCTGTCCTTTCTTGAGGAAACGCTGGTGTTCGTGCTCGGCATTGGCGATGCCGCCGAGGGCGGTGCCAAAGCTCACGCCGGCGCGAAAGGTCGGTTGCTCGCGCGACCAGGCGAGGCCGGCGTCCTCGAGGGCGAGCAGGGCACTGGCGACGGAGAATTGCGCGTAGCGGTCGAGCCGCTTGAGGCGGTGCGGCGGAAAAAAGCGCGTGGGGTCCCAATCGAGAATTTCGCCGCCGCAATGCGCCTTGAGTTCGCTCGTGTCGAAGGTCGAGACGAGCGAGATCCCACTCTTGCCGGCGCGGATGTTTTGCCAGAAAACCTCGCGGCCGGTGCCGATGCAGGTGATGGGGCCGAGGCCGGTGATGACGACGCGCCGTTTCATTGTTCGAGGTGGGCCTTGAAGGCGGCGAGGGTCTTGTTCGCGATGTTTTCGATGAAAAAGCCGCAGATGATCGGCTCCGCCAGCCAGGCGAGGAAAGGGATGCGGAATTTCAGATCGTGGATGATCTCCACGCGCGTGCCGTCACGGGTGGGCGTGAGCGTCCAGACGACTTTCATGCCCTTCGTCCATTTGCGCAGATGCTCGAAGTGGAGCTCGAGGGCGCGTGCGTCTGTCCAATATTCGGAGACCCAGGAAATCGGGATGCCAGAGCGGGAGGCGGCCATTTGCACGATGCTACTCTCTTCGTTTTTCTCCAGGGTTCGGACGTAGCGGTAGTGGGAAAGCAGTTCCGGCCAGCGATTCAAGTCGCTGACCAGGGCAAAGATTTTTTCCCGCGGGGCGCGGATATGAATGAAGTTGCCGGTATGCAAGCCGGGCAATCTCCCGAGCCAACCCCTTGCTGTCGAATGAAATCGAGATGGCGCTGTAGCCGGGCTCAGTGAGGCCGGGTCTGGCGTTTGGGATTACTGAGCTGACCTTTATACAGGAATCGGTACAGGCTGCTCTCCAGGCCGGAGGCCTGAAATAAGCCAGCCCAGGGCAAGCGAGTCTGCGAGCGCCACCCTGGGTATCGATCAGATAACCACCAGCCCCAAGAGGGGGCGAAACAATGGTCGTCCGCTTGGCTGGTTTGTTACGCCCTTTCAGGTCTGGACATTTTTTGGACGCCAACCCAGGGCGGCGCTTGCAGACTCGCTTGCCCTGGGCTGGCTTGTGGAAGGCCTTCGGCCTAATCAAGCGAGCCCGACTTGTGGGTAAAGATCAGGTGATCGACCTCGGCTGCCGTTCAGCGGCTCGAAATTCGAAAACGCAAAAAGCACTCGCCATGGATCACTTCCATCGAGCGGAGCTTTGCCTCGATGGAGCGAGGTAGGAAATCTCCGGCGATGCCCGTGAGGGTCGGGGCCTTGATTCCGCCGAAAACCTTCGGGGCGAGGGTGAGATGGAGTTCGTCGATCAAGCCGGCGCTGAGCAGGGCGCGAAAGATCTGTGCGCCGCCTTCGCAGACCAGTCGTTTCACGCCGTAGTCCGCGCGCAGGGTCGCCATCATGGCGGTTAGATTCACTGCTGGGGCCTCGTGCAGCCAGAGATCGGCCTTGCCGGCGAGCGCGCTTTGCACCCGCGCCGGCATGCGCGTAGTGGAGAAGATGACGATGGTCGAAAAGGTGCTCTCGAAAAGGCGCAGCCCCGGATCGATGCGGCCGGAATTCGTGAGCAGCACGCGTAGCGGGTAGGCGCTCTGGCCGCGCTTCCCGCGCGCGGCGCGCAATGACGGGTCGGGCAGACCCATCGTCATGTTGTCGGACGCGATCGTCTTCGCGCTGGCCAGGACGGCATCGCACTCCGCGCGAATCTCGATGAGACGGTGTTTGTCTTTCGGCGAAGTGAAATTCGCCGGCGTAGCGCGACGCGTCGAGATGCGGCCGTCCCACGTCATGGCGAAATTCGACGTGACGAAAGGGCGGGACAGTTGGCGCGGCATTTAGCGCTTTTCCTTGTCGGGCTCGCCCTGGGATCCGCTCCCCACCTTTCCACCTGCCGCCACCTCGGCGGTTTCGAGGGCCACTTCTTCTTCCGCGACGGTGTGCTCGAAATCGGCGACTTCGCTGCGGATGTCGCGCAGGCGGGCGTGATCCGAAGGGCGGTAAAACAGGTAGACGACCCCGCCGATAATTCCCCAGAAAAAGGTGAGAAAGTAGCCGCAAAGAGAAACGAGCGACGCGTCCGACACAGGCACGCTGCAAAGGTGATTGAGGAAAACCTGGAACAGCCCTTCGCGCACGCCCAGTCCGCCAATGCTGATAGGCATGGCCGAGATCGTATTGACGATGGGCATGATCGCGCACATCTCGGCGAAAGTGGGCATGCGGACATTGTCATGCCGCAAGGCCTGGCCGGCGCAATAGAAGACGGCGAAATAGCCCAAGTGCGCGAGGAAGGAGAGACCGAAGGCGGAGAGCGTGGGCTTCCAGGAGCGACCGTAGAGATTGTAGGCCAGGGCGAGTTCCGCGAGTTTGTCGCGGCCCGGAAAGCGCGCGGGCAGACGGTGGATCCAGCCCCGGCTGGTCATGATGTAGATGCCATGCAGGCCGGCGAAGCTGCCGCCTAGAATGATGATCGCCGGCCAGACGAACTTGTCCACCACCGGGGAACTCATGAGCCATTGCCAATCGGCGATGATCAGCACCGCGGCAAAAACGCTGAGCGCAATGAGCCCGACGAGCCGGTCCACGAGCACGGAAAGCAACGCGACGGTGCGTTTCCCGGGAGTCTCCTTGAGCAGGTAGAAGGTCTTGATGACATCGCCGCCCGTGCCGCCGGGGATAATGAAATTGAAGAAGACACCGATGAGCAGCAGGCAACACAGGCGGGCCCACCCCAGTTCGATCCCCTGCACACGCAGAAGCAGTTGCCAACGCCAGCCGGCGACGAGTTCGACCAGCCCATACATGAGGAACCCGAGAAAAAGCCAGCCGGCATTCGCATTCCGCAGCGTCGCGGCCATCTTCGCCCGGACCTGCGGGTCATGGAAGAGATAGTACAGGATCGCCACCGTGACGACGATCTGGAACGTGGTGGCGAGGGCTTTTTTCAAAGGGTAAAGGAGGAGGGATGAAGGATGAAGGGTCTCGCTGTTAAAGCAAGTGGCTCTTGCGAAGGACGATACGACAGCGATTAGGATGGCTGGCGGGGAACCATGGGGGTGAAAATAAATCGAACGCCGACCCAAGTAAGATCGTGGGTTTATGAGGCCGGTTATTCATCCCTCGTCCTTCCGCCTTCATCCTCCTCTTCTCACGCGCCGTATTTCTGGGTCCACTTTTCTCGCGCCTCGACGATTTCTTCCTTGGTGCGCCGAGGGCTCATCTCGAAGACGAAAAGGGTATCGCGCGGCAGCAGGGGAATGAGCTGGTCGTAATCGATATCGCCCATAAAGGGTGCGAGATGGTCGCGGCCGGGCCATTTCGTATCGTGCAAGTGGCAGCCGATGAGCCGGGGGGCCGCCTCGGAAAGCCATTCGCGGTGATCGAGGAAGCCGAGGTTGTGCTTGACCTGGACGTGCCCGAAATCGTGCCAGTAGCCGACCTCCGGGACGTTGAATTCATTCAACACCGTGGCCATTTCCAGCTCGTTGGGGATCTCCTCGTAGCTGTGCCGGCTTTCGATGCCGAGCTGCACGCCCTTGCCCTGCGCGTATTCCACGACGCGCTTCAGGCAATCGCGCGCCCGCTGGAGATACGGTGCGGCTTTGTCCTCGCGCTTGCGAATGCAGGCCATCTTCTCGCGCACAAAGGTCCGCGAATGGAGCAGCCCGACCTCGGCCATGTGCACCAGCTTGTCGGTGTATTGATCGATCGGCGTCCGGCCAAGATGTAGCACCACGAAGCGCGCACCGAAGCGCTGGGCGAAATCGATGGTTTGAAAAGTGTGCTTCAGCGCCCGCTCGCGTTCCCGTGGATCGGACGAGGAGAATTGATAGCAGTCGGGCGCGGCCCGGGTGATCTCGATCGGGAGCGGGCAGAAGTTGTGCAGGCTCGAAATGGTGAAGCCGCCCTTGTTGAAGCGCCGCTGGATGCCTTCCATGAGCGATAGACGGACGCCGTGCCCGAGCTCCACGCGCTCAAAACCGAGATCGAGGATTTCTTGCAGCATCGCTTCGCCGTCCTGGTGACGGCTGGAGTTCCAACAGGTCGAAAACGAAAGCATTGCAGATATCTTCGGGCGAGATTGGCGTGGAAAATAGGCAATCGGCAATGCCTAATCCGCGGAGCCGGCTGATTTTTCCGGGGTTTGCAAAGGGCCGATCTGGCGGACTTGCGGCCATTTCCATGCGGTTCCGAACACCACGAGGATGGTCCCGATGCCTCCGCCGACGACCGAAAGCACCGGTCCGAAGAGCGCGGCGGTGATGCCGGATTCAAACGCACCGATTTCATTCGAGGAGCCGATGAAGATGTTGTTTACCGCGGAGACACGACCGCGCATGGCGTCCGGGGTGAGCAATTGCACGAGCGTATGGCGCACCACCACGCTCACGTTGTCGCAGCAGCCGGTGAGCGCGAGGGCGAAAAAGGAGAGCGCGTAATTGTGCGACAGGCCGAAGATGATGGTCGCCACGCCGAAGCCCGCGACGGCGAGCAGCATGGCGTCGCCCGCTTTTTTCAGGGGTGGCCGGTGGGCGAGGATGAAGGCCATGAGCACCGCGCCGATGGAGGGCGCCGTGCGCAACCAGCCGAGCCCCACGGCTCCGACGCCGAGGATGCGATCGGCAAAGATGGGCAACAAGGCCAGGGCGCCGCCAAGCAGCACGGCGAAGAGATCGAGAGTGATGGTGGCGAGGATGATCTTGTTTTCGTAAACGAAGCGCAAGCCGGTGAAGAGATCCTCCAGCGGGTGCGGATGCGTCTCGGCGATTTCCTGCGGTGCGAAAATGGGAAGGATAAAGAAGAAGCCGATGAGCCCGCAGCAGGCATCGAGGGCATACACCGAAGGGATATTGATATGGGCGATGGCCAATCCGCCGAGCGCCGGGCCGAGCACGCAGGTGAGTTCGAAATTGCTGCTGTTCCACATCACCGCGTTACTTAAGGCGGAGCGGGGGACCAGGTTGGGGAAAAGTGCGCTGCGCGCGGCCCAGCCAAAGGCGCGGCTGATGCCATTGATGAACAGCAGCAAATACATGAGCGGGAGGGCCGCCTCGAAGATGACCCCGCTCTTTTCCCCGAAGAGTGCCGCCATCCAGTAGAGAGCGTGCGTGGCGGCGGTCAGGGGAGCGACGGCCGGCACCGAGACGTGTTCCCACGCCAGGACGGTCAGGCCGATCGACGTCAGCATGGAAAGCAACTGCATGACGAGGATGATGGCCTTGCGGTTCATCCGATCCGCGGCGATGCCGGCGGGAATCGAGAGAAAGATAATTGGCAACGCGCCCATGAGGCCGACCAGCCCGAGCGCCGTGGCTGAGTGGGTGCGCTGAAAGATTTCATACCCGAGCGCCACTCCCAGCATCTGCCGCCCGAGGTTCGCCACGAAGCTGCTCACGGCATAGCTGCGATAAGCCGGAGACCGGAAGGCCGCATAGGCATCGCGTTTGGCTGGGGCGGGCGAGGGGACGTCCGTCGGGGCTGGGGACATGAGCCGGACAGGGTGGCGGCTGACGGCGCTCGGGACAAGCAAAGACGCCGTTGGTGACAAAGGCAGAACATCCAACGCCCAACATCCAACACCCAACATCCAATGAAGGCCCACCACGGGCCCCCTACGCGCGGCGACACGCTTGCGTCATTGGGGGTTGGATGTTGGGTGTTGGGTGTTCTCCTTTCCCCTCTGTCATTCGTCATTTTACAGCTGTCATACATGCACTTTCCTCTTTGCAGTCGCCAAAACGCCACGTTTAGTGGGCATCCTCCCCAGTGAAGTTATGAAATATCGGACCTATCTTATTTTCGGCGCACCCGGCAGTGGCAAAGGCACGCAAGGCAAAATCCTTGGCGCAATCCCGCGGTTTTTCCACTGCGCGTGCGGCGATGTCTTTCGCCAGCTCGATACGCGCACGTCGGTCGGCCAGGCTTTCATGGAATACTCCAGCCGCGGCGAACTCGTGCCCGATGAAATCACGGTGAAGCTCTGGATGGCGCGTATCGGCGACATGGTCGGCTCGCACACTTTCAAGCCAGATATCGACTCGCTGGTGCTCGATGGCATTCCGCGGAGCGTAAACCAGGCAAAGCTCATGCAGGAGATGATCGAGGTGAAAAAGGTGTTTCATCTCTCCTGCCCGGATCGCAATGCGCTCGTCACACGTCTGAAAAAACGCGCACTCAAGGAAAACCGCTTCGACGACGCGAACGAAGAAACCATCCGGCGCCGGTTGGCCACGTACGATGAGGAATCGAAGCCGGTGCTCGAGTTTTACGGGCCGAATCTCGTGAAGGACATCGATGCGACGCAGACGCCGGTGGAGGTGCTGGAGGATATTCTGCAGGCGGTGAATTCTGACAGCTGAGGAAGGGAAGTTGATAGTGGAAAGTTGATAGTTGATAGTCCGCCGCTTTCCCGCTTTCTTGCGGCGCTCCGCGCCAGACGGTTGATTTGATCACTCGCCGCCGAGTGGCCCTTCCGCCGGTTACGAGGCGGTCTATCCCCTATCAACCCTCCACTATCAACTTCTTCTCCCGAATGCGCGCTATCTTCATGGGCACCGGTGAAATCGGGGTGCCAGCGCTGACCTGGCTGCTCGACAGTCCCGAATGGGAAGTCGTAGCGGTCGTCACGCAGCCGGACAAGCCCGTCGGTCGCAAGCAGGAACTCCACGCTCCGGCGACCAAACAGCTCGCGCTACAGCGCGGCGTGCCGGTGTTGCAGCCGATCAAACTCCGCGCGCCCGAGTCGGTGGCGGAGATCGTGGCCTTGCAAGCGGATGTCATCGTCGTCATGGCCTACGGACAGATCTTGCCGAAGTCAGTGCTCGATGCGCCACGGCTGGCTTGCCTGAATTTGCACGCGTCCCTGTTGCCACGCTGGCGCGGGGCCGCGCCGATCCAGGCGGCGATCGAAGCCGGAGATGCCGCGTCGGGCGTGACGGTGATGTATATGGCCGAAGGGCTCGATACCGGCGACATCCTGCTCATGCATGAGACGCTGATTACCAGCCAGGATACCGGGGGTAGCCTGCACGACCGTCTCGCCAGTATTGCCGCGGCCGCGATGGCCGAGGCATTGCCGCTCGTCGCCGCGGAACACGCCCCGCGCACGCCGCAGGATGAAGCGCGCGCCAATTACGCACCGAAGCTTTCCCGCGAAAACGGCCTCATCGATTGGCAGGCCACGCCGGCGCAACTCGACCTTCGCATTCGCGCCATGAATCCCTGGCCCGCCGCGCACACCTTCCTGCCGACGCCCGCCGGGCCTCGTCAGCTCAAAGTCTTCGGTTGCGCTTTGCAAAGCGGCGCTTCCGGTGCTCCCGGCGAAGTGCTGCGAGCCGATGGCCAGGGCCTGCTCGTCTCGGCGCAAGGCGGGACCGTTTTGCTGACTGAGATCCAACTCGAGGGTAAGCGTCGCATGCCGGCGGGCGAATTCCTTCGTGGCCACCCCATCATGGCCGGTACGATTCTCGGTTAAATGCCTCGTCCTTCCGCTGCCCAACGCCGGCTCGACGAACTCGTCACCCACCTCCGCGGCTGCGCGCTGTGCCCGAAGATGCACCGCCCCGCGGTCTCCGGTGGGCCGGTCTTGAGCAAAGTCATGATCGTCGGCCAGGCGCCCGGCACGAAGGAGCCCGTCCTCGGCCGGCCCTTTGCCTGGACGGCGGGCAAGACCCTCTTCGGCTGGTTTGAAAAGGCGTGCGGCATGAGCGAGGTCGAATTTCGTGAGAGCATTTACATGGCAGCGGTTTGCCGCTGTTTCCCCGGCAAGAACGCCACCGGCGGTGACCGGGTGCCCGACGCCCAGGAGATCGCCACCTGCTCCCGCTGGCTCGAAGCCGAGATCAAACTGCTGCAGCCGCAACTGCTCGTCCCCATCGGCAAGCTCGCCATCGGGCAATTCATTGCCTCCGACAAGCTCACCGAGATCATTGGCAAAAAATCGCGCGTCACCTATCACGGTCACGCCTTCGATATCGTGCCCCTGCCACATCCCAGCGGTGCATCCCCCTGGCACCGCATCGAGCCCGGCCGCACACTGCTCACCCAAGCCCTCGACCTCATTATCCGCCACCCCGCCTGGCCACGGAAGGGTTAGCTACTTCAACTCACTCAGCCGCCAGCAATAGTCGAAGAGCCCTTCGAATTCGACCCGCTGGAGGTCGGCGAGTTCCTGGAGGCTTTCTTCCGCGCCAAAGCGGGCCTGTTCGCATTCGCCGGTGAAAAGATACGGGTCCCAAGTGGATTGCCGGGCCATGTCGGCGGAGCGCTCGCAGGCCGTCCGGTGGAGTTCATCGAAGATGGGGAGCTTGCCGGCGCGACGAAACCAATAGCGGGCATTGTCGAAATCTCCTTCGCGACGATGCATCATGCCGTGCCAGTAGGAACCGAGATCGCCGGGGCTGTCCTGGAAGATCTTGTGGGCTTCGTCGATGGCGTCGAGAGCGTAGAAAAGACCGCCCCGCACCAGAGTAAACATGGCCGGTTTGCCGATGGCCTGCTGACCGCTGAGCGTGGCGTCATCCGCCGCCCGGAGCTGGAGCAGCAGATCGTAATCGAGCGGCTCGGTGGGAATGAGTTTCCGAAAAAGGCCCTCTCCGCGCAGAACGCCGTCGACAAAGTCCGAGTAGGTCTTCATGGGTCCCAGCCTCTGAGTGAATACGATGGGCGGCAAGGAAATTCCCACCCGTGGCAAGGGGACTGCTACACAATAATACTGTTATGAAATCCATCGCCATTTGCGCGTTGCTGACTCCTGTGATCGCCGGTGGAGGCCTGGCCCTTTGGCCACAAGGCTCCGCCCCGGCGGCGAGCATGCCTTCCCCCTCGATGTCCCAAGCCGCAGTCGTTGCCCTCACGGCAGCGTCCAATGTCCGGCCCGGCAAGACCGGCCAGGTCGTCAGCACCCAGCCGCAGACCCTGGATTTGCATACCGCGATCGAACACGGCCAGCTCGCGGCCGAATTTCGCGGCAACGGCCGTGACACCGTGCGGGCGATTTTGACGAACCGGACCGGCGGTCAACTCACCGTCCGCGTCGCGGGTGGACAGATGTTTGAGTCGGGCACGAACCTGGTCGTCGTCCTGCGCTCCGGTGAAGTGGAATTGCGCCCCGGCACCCCGGTCGAAGTCACCATCCAGACCGCCGCCACCCGCTCCGCGAATAAATTCGCCGACCGCGGTTATACCCTTTCCTACGGCACGCTGCCCCGCTTGAAGCCCCTGCTGGCCTATGCGCAGGATCATCCGGAACTCTCCACACCGACCCTGCAGACGGCGGTGCTCGCACTGACGGAAAACCTTCCGCTGAGCGCCGTTTCGAAGTTCAGTGCCGCCGGCGCCGATCTGCCGACCCACTTCGATACCAGTGCTTTCCGCGTGGAGACAGGCGATATCGTCCATGCGCTGCTCGCGCTGCGCGCCATCGGCGTGCGCGACGGCGACCTGGCGATGAATATCGATCCGCAGCTCAAGATCGAGGCCATGATCGAGCCGCTGACCCGGCCGTTTGCCATGCGTTACTACGGCATCACGCCGGCCACGGAATGGGATTACTGGAAGTCGGAGTTGCTCTCCGGCGATCAGGCCACCCGCCACTACGCTCTCTACGGCATCGCGCGGTTTTATCCCGACATCGCCCTTGAAATGCTCCCGAAATGGGCACGCGAGACGAAGATGGCCGAAGTATTCCGCATCTCCGCCATCCAGGCGCTCGCCGACACCCAGCGGCCGGAAGCCCTGCCGATCCTCGAGAAGCTTTCGGATGAATTCGGCTCCGATACCGAACTGGGTAAGGCTGCTTCCAATTCTGCGAAATTTTTGAACACGAGCCTCGCCAAGCTGTCCGCAAACCGCACAGCCACAGTGAGTTTCCGTAGTTCCGCTGCGACTTCTCAATTTCAGTAAGTCGCGAGAGAAAACATCCCAAAAGCCGGGGCTTTACCTTCCCCAAAGCTATGAAATCGCTGATCGTGTTACTCGCGGTCTGTTCGTTAGGCTACGCCGTCGACCATTGGCAGGAATTGGCGGAAAAACATTCCTCGGTGGCGACGGTCGATGCCCGCGAATTGATCCTCTATAGTTCGAAAGCCGAACCTTCCTGCGTGCGGCTGGAGGCCGAATTGAAAAAACAAGGCATTCCCTACCAGAGGCGTGACCTCCTGGCGAATGGGACCCGACGGGAACTGAACGATGAACTCGCTCGCGTCGGCAAAAAGGTCGACGGCATCCCGATGCCAGTCGCGGAGATCGACGGGGTTCTCTACGAGGGTGTGACGTTCGAGCAGATCGTTCACCGGTTGCATTAGGCGGATTCGCATTGCCGATTTTCGATTGGCGATTGCCGATTGGTCCGGAGCCTTCCTCGTTCGGCACGGCGTCTCCCTCATCGGCAATCCACCTCACTCCTTCACCGGGAGCAAGGCGAACGATCGCAGGTCGTAATCGTCATCGTGCACTTCGCCCTGACCGTCGATAATGCACCGCTCGCGCTCGAGGATGTCGGCGCGTTTGTCCTCATCGTCCTTGTATTCGGATGATTTCTTCATCGTGTCGGATATCTGTTTCATCCGCTCCACCTCGTCGTGCCAGGGCGTCTTTTCCAGTTGCCGCACGGCTTTCCTGCCGGGGCCGTTGGTGAGCACCGTCATGTCGAAACAGAAGAGGTCGATCCGCAGCGAATGGGGGGCGGCGCTGCCGAAAAGCTGCTCCCGATAATCCGGCAGCTCGCCGTCCCAGCTCTTCTTGCGCGTCGCGGCAAGCTGGACGTCCCGGAAATGCGGAATGTTATGGAACTCGGCGAAAAGCTGCGCAATCTCCGGTCGCGGCTGCTGTTCATCGGGATCAGCGCGGGGGTTGCGAATGACGAATTTCACAAACTCCTCGTGACTCTTCTTCACGCTCTTCGGATGGAAGCTTTCGACGAGTTCGATGAATTTCGCCGCATCGCGTGGGGACAGCCGTTCGCGCGCGAGTTGGAAGACCGCCCCGTTCGTAGCCGCATTCGCCTCCTGGAGAAAAGTCTGCAGGCTGCCATCCTGCGAGGTAAAGCCGACGATGCCGAAGGTGACGTTGGAAAAGTTATCCTGACTTTCGGCGGAGCCCTCGAGTTTGTTCAGCGTGCCTTCCCAGCAATCGATAAGATTTGTGCAGCGCACAAAATCATCGGGCCACGGCAGCCCGACCGCGGCGAATTCCGCCGGTCCCGCCCGCCCGCTGGCCGAGTGCGCGCCGGTCAGGGTGGTCTGGAGCTGGCGCGTGTTTTCCGTCGTCTCGGCGCCGAATTCATCGATCGTTTTCGGAGTGCGCACATGCTCCGGCGAAGCGGTTTGCAAAAAGGCGACCAGCTTTTGGTTATAGTCGCGGATTAGAAAACCGCGCGCCCCTTCCGCAAAAGAATAATGGTCCTCCGCGCTCATCGACAAAATCGGGAGCACCAGCAGCCACGCGGCTATGAGGGAAAGCGAGGTTTTCATGCAGCGACCGGGAACGTATCGCAGCCCGGTCGCGGTGCGAGCGGGAAACGCGATTGCTCTCCTATGTCTCCTATCCTTCCTATTCCTCCCATATCTCCTATCCGCCAGCCGCACTTCCCCATTGCCTCGCCCTGCCAAAAGATGATCGATTGCCCGCGATGAAAAATCTCGCTGACGCGCTGCTCTACGGAATCCTCGATCTCGGCTACACGCCGGCGGAGGATGTCGAGCGCGTTGCCGGGCAGATGCTCGCCGGTGGCGTGGATATCCTGCAACTGCGCGCCAAGGACTGGGACGAGACCGCGGTCGAATCGCTCTGCAACCGCCTGATCCCGCTTACCGAAGGCGCGGGTGTTCCTTTCATCATCAATGATTATCCGCAACTCGTCCCCTCCGTCGGAGCGCAAGGCGCCCACGTCGGCCAGGATGACTTCAGCGTCTCCGATGCACGTTGGCGGGCCGGTCGTGCCCTGGCTGGGGAGGTGCCACCGGCGATCATTGGCAAGTCCACCCACAGCTTCGAGCAGGCCGTGGCGGCAGCCGCTGACGGCGCGGACTACATCGGCTTCGGCCCGCTCTTCGCCACGCCGACCAAACCGGGCCGTCCAGCCATTGGTCTCGAAAATATCGCCCGGGTTCACGAGGTGGTGGACATTCCGATCTTTTGCATCGGCGGCATCAAGTTGGAAAATCTCGACACGATCATCGAGGCGGGCGCGCGTCGCGTGGTCATCGTCTCCGGTCTGCTGCAAGCTCCCGACATCGCCGATTATGCGCGACGGGCGAAGGAGCGGCTTCTGCGCGCATTTTGACGTCCATGGGTGCGCCTGCGAATTTGCCATTGCGACCGATTGCCGCTGTCGCGCCCGATCGCCCGACCCGTAAATTGCGAACACTGCTATGAGCGAATCTTCCATCCAAAATGTCTCCGATACCGCGTTCATGGTCGCCGCCTATCGAGCAGCGGAGACCGAGCGCCCCGATGCGCTCTTCCAAGACCCACTGGCGTCCCGCCTGTCTGGCGACCATGGAAAAAAGATCATCGAAAGCCTCCCCAAAGGGGCATTTGTCGGCGGTTGGTCCGTCATCATTCGGACCTGTGTGATCGACCGGTTGATCCAGACGGCCATTGCCGAAGGGATTGATACTATCTTGAATCTCGGCGCGGGTCTCGACACGCGGCCTTATCGAATGGATTTGCCCGCGTCTTTGCGTTGGATCGAAGCGGACTTCCCGCACATGATCGAATGGAAGGGAGACAAGCTGGCGGGTGAGACCGTGCGCTGCCGATTGGAGCGCATCAGCGTGGACTTGGGCGACGATGCGCAACGGGAAAAGTTCCTTTCCGAAGTGGCAGCGAGTTCGCCAAAGATCCTCGTCCTGACCGAGGGCGTGATTCCCTACCTGACCCCGGAGCAGGTGACCGCCCTTGCCCGGGATCTGCAATCGAAGCCTTCGTTCCGTTATTGGATCGCCGATTACTTTGCCCCGGAGACGTATCGCTATCGGCGGCGCAAAGGAATGACGCGGGCGATGAAGAACGCTCCCTTCCGATTCGAGCCCGCCGACTTCTTCGGCTTCTTTCGCGAACGAGGCTGGCAACCGAAGGAGATCCGTTATCTCGCGGAAGAAGCGGAACAGCTCAAACGTCCACTCCGTTTCCCATTGCTGATGCGAATATGGATCAAGCTCGTGACCCTGCTGATGTCGCCGGAAAGACGGGCATCCATGAAGCGGTTCATGGGATACGTGCTTTTTGAGCCGATGTCCGGAAATCCAGCGGTCTGATCTGGTAGCGCTTCGAATTTGAAGCAAGCAATCCGCGCGTAGGGCGAGAGCGCGATTTATTTCACGCGTTTGAACAGAGGCTCGCCGATTTGATATCCGATCTTCGCCTCTTCGCCGGTCGCATCGATCAGGCGAACAAGCTTGAGTCCCTCCTGCTCGAGAACGAAACGGGCGATGAGAAATCCGTCACGCTTCAGGATCATTTGGACCTCGGAAGTTTGATCGCGTCGTGGTCCGGATTCGTTATCGATTGCCGCATCCACCAAGACGCAGCAATTTCCCGTATGCATGATTCCGCCACCGGCCAGCGTGCCGTCGTTGCGAAACCAATAATAACTCGCGGTGCCGGCGCCCGGAACGGCGAGTAGCGGATGCCGGAAGAGAAGAAGGCGATATTTCGCACCGCCCACTCCGACAATGGGCGTGTTCAAGAGCAGGTTCGACGGGGATGGCCCGAGGACGTCTTTGAGGGTTGCCACCTGACGCACCGCTAATGCCTTTTCGAGATTCTCCGGCTTGCAGAGAAGAGCATCAAAGGCCTGTTGCCATTTTTCATTCATCTCTGCGCCGTAATCGCGGCCGCAGAAATTGGTTGAGATGAAATTCAGGAGAGTCGCGCCTGGCCGCGGATCTGAAGTTCTCCAGGGAATATCGATCACGACGGAGCCGTCTTCGGGATGGATCTTTCCCATCAGGGCGAAATCACTGCAAACTTCCCAGACGAAATCACGGACTGAGATCTCAGGTCTCTGGGCGTCGATCGTCCAACTCGAAGACTTCCCCTTCGACCAAAGCTTCTGGATAAGGGTCGACGTGTCGCTCGGGCAAATGACCTTCAGTCCGGTTCTTGTCTCGATCAGCTTGATCGCTTCTTCGAAAGACTCGTAATCGTGCCCATGCGGAACGAGTTTGTCGTAGGGATCGTGCGTTTGCGCAGAGCCGGGCGGTGTGAATAAAAAGAAAAGGACGGCTGCGGCAGCGACCGGGAATCTCATTGCTCGGGCGGATGAGTGCGTTCAGTCCCACTCGGTGCGGGCGCGGTGGCCGGAGCGGGTGCAATACTGTAAAGCCGAATCCCCGGCTGAAGGTAGGAGATCGTGCCCTTCGGCCATTCCTTGAGCAGTTTGCCCTCGGCGAAAAGGTGGGCGTAGAAATCGCGCTGCTTGTTGTAGCCGGATTTCACGGTGGCTTGCGGCTTGGTCTCGTCGTTGAAATAGCGCCCGTAATTTTGTTTGCACACCGCGACGTAGCCCACGCCTTCGCTGCGCAATTTGTCCAGGTTGCCGAGATCGGGCGCGAGGCCGGATTTCGCCTCGAGCACTTTTTGCGGTACGCGGGCGGTGCTGCTCGGGCCATCGTTGCCTTTGGTTGCGGCGAGATTCACGCGATGATCCTCGGCGATGACCGCATTGATCGGCAGGTTCGCCTTGATCCACTCGGCGACGGCGGCGGGGTCATCGTGTTGAAAACCCTCGAACGAGCGATGAAACGCCGGCCATTCCACATAAATCGTCCACGCGAGTAGTGCCGCGGTGACGGCGTGACCGAGAAGAATGCGGCCGCGAATATCCGATGCCCCGAGCACGCGCCCGACCTCGCCCACACCGAGGGCGGCCAACAGGGGCACCATCGCACTCACCGGCAGGAGGTAACGCTCGGCGACCTTTGGCGAGCAGGAGATCATCCCAAGGAAGAGGATGGGGAAGAGCAGGTTGATCCACTCAGCGGGTGTGCGGCGCCGCGCAGTGACCAGCAGGGCGAGAGCATAGATGGCGACGAAGATCCATTCGACCGGTGGCACCTTGCTCCTCAGCGAGTTGACGTATTCCGCATGCGGCACCTTGCGGGTCAGTCCGTGATGGCCCCCGGCCACACCATCCATCTCGTTGCGGATGCTGCGGAAGGGACTGGAGACCTGCCAGCCGAACATTGGGAAATTGCAGATCAGGAAGGTGACCACGAAGACGATGGCGAAAGATTTCACCCGCGCCTTCCGCGGTAGGAAGGCATCGCCCGCCTTGTGCCAGATGACGATGGGCAACGCAAAGAGGATGGCAACAATGCCGAGGTATTTCCCCGCCGCGGCCAGCCCGCAAGCGATGGCCAGGAAACGCAGTGAGCGTTTTCCCGGACGCCGCCACCAGATGTGCGCCGCCAGCAGCGCGAGCGCCAATCCGAAGAGCAGCGCCGGATCCTCCTTCATATAGTGCGACATTTCAAAGAGATCGTCCTGCAAAGCCACGGCCAGCCCCGCGCCCCAGCCGACGAGCAGTCCATAGCTCCACCACGCAAGGAGGGCAAACGCCACCACGCTCCCGGCGGCGAACGCCGCCGAGACCCAGCGCCCCGTTTCCACGGTCACCTGCGGATCGTGCGGCAAAAAGGCGAGGTGCGAGACGTAGGCGGAGACCTGCAGGAGGAGCAGGGGGTGATGGTAATTGCGGCTGCCCACCAGGACCTGCGTGACCTTGCCGCCTTCGTCGGGGTGATAGGTGTAGGGGAAATGGTTGGACCGGGTGTGCAGCCACAGGGTGAGGGCAAAGAGCATCCCGGCCATGAGCCACACGCCAGGGGTGACGCGCGGAGATTCGGCAGGAGCGGGAGAGGGAAGGGGATCGGTCACGGTGAGAGGGCTCAATGATGGAGGAAGGTAGAACCGCAGCCGAGCGGAAGAACATCCAACATCCAACGTCCAACACCCACCTTCCAATGACGCAAGCGCGTGGACAGCGCACTCTTGATTGGATGTTGGGGGTTGAGTGTTGGATGTTGGATGTTCAGTCTTCACGACTGAGCACCATTCCATTGAAATTCTCGAAGTCCTTTTTTGCACGTCTGTTTTGGTTTCTCGTCGGCGGGGTGTTGAGCATCTGGGTCAATGCCGGGCTGTTTCGGCTCTTTTCCCACGGCTTCGGCTGGAAGGACTGGCTCGCCTACGCGCTGAGTCTGGCGATCGTCAATGTCCTCCTTTTCCTCTGGAACTACGTCGTCGGTTTTAAATCCGACCGGCACTGGACCGATGCCGCCTGGCGCCAGGCCGTGTGCTTGAGCGTGTCCAATGGGCTCAATTACGCGCTCGTCCTCGTCTTGCTGAAGCTCATTCCGCATTGTCCGGAGTTGCTCGCCAAGGCGTTCGATTGGTCGCCTTTCATCCACCAAAAACTGGTCGACCTTTGGAAAGAGGGCATCATCGCCGGCGTGCAGGTCTTCATCGCTTTTTTCAAATTTGGTCTCTACCACTACTGGGTCTACCCTCAGCGCGAATCGACCGCTTCCCCGGCCGAGGCGGAGCGGGCGTAGCGTATTTACGCTGCCGGGTTCCATCAGCATTTTCCGTTCGTCTGCCATTTCCCATTTTCGCCATCCCATGCCTGAATCCACGGCGTCCGAACCCCTTCGTTTTTCCCTGCAGTGGCGCCGGCTCGTGCTGCTCTGTCTTCCGGCGCTGATCCTCGGCGCCATCTTGCGGTTCTCACTCCTCACCGCCTTGCCGGAGGGCTACTATGGCCCGGACAGCAATTCCTACTTCGACACCACCTCCGCGCTCTGGCTGAAGCACGAGTGGGACATGGGGCCCAAACGCCGCTGGGTCTACCCGCTGCTGCTCATCCCTACGCCGATCCTGCCCGGGCGCAATGTCGCCACCATCGCGGTCGTGCAGCACATCGTCGGTTTGCTCGTGTCGGTCATTGGCATCGGCTGGATTACGCTGAATCTCACCCGCCGGCCGAAGATTTGGGTGCCACTGGTCGCCATCTTCGTGGCCATCTGGCCGCGCATGGTCTGGTACGAGCAGGAGGTCGTCGCCGAGTCTGTTTTGCTCGATAGCATCATTCTCGCCATGGCCCTGGCCTTCCCGGTGCAACGCTTGCGCGAGCCGAAACGCCTCTTCTGGTTCCTCATGGCCGCGGCCTTGATCATCGCCATCAAGCCACATGGCCGGCCAATCTGGATCGGGCTGATGATTTCCGCCGTACTGCTCGCCGGATGGCCTTGGCGCTGGAGCAAGCCCTGCTGGGGTGCACTGGCGCTCTCGCTGGTCGTGATCCTGACCACCGGCAGCTCCAAGCAGGGACCCTGGCTGCTGCTCAGCTCTTCATTGCCGCTGGTGGACCCGGACCACGGCAAATGGCCCGAGTATCGTGCCGCTCTCAAACCCTACATCGAAGAGGCCCGCGCCGATCTCTCACAGTATCCCTGGAAACAGGCCCGCTATAAAAAGATGCTGGTCGAGTCGGGCGACCATCCGCTGCTCGGTCCCGTGTGGCAGGAGATGCTCAAGGAACGGAAAAAGACAAAATTCCTCCGCGTCTGCAACGATTTGGCCCGGGACGCTATTTTGCATTCGCCTCTTACCTATGCGGAGATGGTTTTGCGGAAAATCGGCGCGGTTCTGGCCGACCAGGACGCTGGCACATTCATGGCGCCCCGCGCCTTTTGGAAAAGTCAGCTCGACGACAACCAGGAGCGCTGGGTGAAACATCCGGATGAAATGAAGCTCCTCTACGAGATGGATGAGAATGCCTATCTCGCGCTGGCCGAAGAACGCCGAAAACAGGTGGAATGGTACGAGCCATGGGTCTACCACTTCGCCCACGCCTTTTCCTGGATGAAGACCAGCCGTGACGAAGCGCGAAAACTGCATTTCCATCCCGCGTGGTTCGGGGTTCTCGCCCTGTTCGGCTTCCTCACTTGCCTGCGCCCTGCGCGCTGGCGCGAGACCTCGCCGCTCTGGCTGGCGCTGGGATTTTACCTGGCCATCATCTTTGGGATCGGCGATGCCGTGAATCGCTACCTGCAGCCGATCGAGTGGATCGGGCTGATCTTTGTCGCCCTGGGCCTGGACTGGTTGCTCGGGCTGGTCTGGCGGGAAGAACCGGTTCCCGCAGAAGTGGATAGTGGAGAGTAGATAGTGGAGAGTAGATAGTGGAGAGTAGATAGTGGAGAGTAGATAGTGGAGAGTAGATAGTGGAGAGTAGATAGTGGAGAGTAGATAGTGGAGAGTAGATAGTGGAGAGTAGATAGTGGATGGTCTCCGCG
>Ga0207667_10002295_pt1 | contig 24024 bp, 19 predicted proteins | sample KBSCornC52_FD_184301 | JGI IMG/M metagenome (GOLD analysis project Ga0207667, IMG submission 184301) | Corn rhizosphere microbial communities from Kellogg Biological Station, Michigan, USA - KBS Corn C5-2 (SPAdes) (version 2) | ecosystem: Host-associated > Plants > Roots > Rhizosphere > Soil ...
GAGACCGGAATGGTAATGGCTGGAATGATGGTCGCGCGCCAGTCCTGCAGGAACAGGAAGATGACGACGATAACGATGATAATCGCCTCGGTCAGCGTCTTCTCGACCTCGTGGATCGAGTCAGCAACCACCCTGGTGGTATCGACCGCGATAAAGTAGTCCAGTCCCGGCGGGAAGGACTTCTTCAGATCGTCCAGAACCTTCAGGCAGCCCTGCTCCACGTCGAGAGCATTCGCATTCGAAAGCTGCTGAATTCCAACACCGATGGCTTCACTGGTTGGGATATCCGCAGAGCCATAACGAAGGCTGGTGTTGTAGTTCTCCGCGCCAAGTTCGGCTCGACCCACGTCCTTCAACAGCACGATCCCGGAGCCGTTCGAGGTGGCAGCCATCCCTGGCGTGGAGGGTGCATTGGACTTCAGAATGATGTTTTCAAACTGGTGCGGATCACTGAGCCGGCCCACGACTCGCACTGCCATTTGATATTGCTGTGTGGGATCCGAAGGCGGCAAGCCCAGCTGGCCGGCGGGAACCTCCACGTTCTGTTGTTGCAGCGCGGTGATCACGTCCAGCGGCGTCAGCCCGCGGGAGGCCAGTTTGCTCGGATCAAGCCAGATGCGCATCGCGTATCGGCGTTCGCCGAACAGAAGCACGTTGCCTACACCCGGAACGCGCTTCAGGGCATCGCTCACGTAAACATCGAGGTAGTTCGAAATGAAGGGAGAGCTCAGCGAGTGATCCCGCGAGAGAAACCCAATCGCAAGAACGAAATTCGAGTTAGCTTTCCTGATGGAGATGCCGGTATTATTGACCGCCGCAGGAAGCCGCCCCTGGGCTGTAGCCACGCGGTTCTGCACGTCTACCGCGGCGATATCCAGGTTGTATCCGGTCTCGAAGGTGATGGTAATGGCCGAAGTGCCGTCATTTGTAGAAGTGGAAGACATGTAGCGCATGCCTTCCACTCCGTTGATCGCCTGTTCCAGGATGGTGGTGACCGCAGACTCCACTACCTGCGAGTTCGCACCGACGTAGTTGCAGGTCACAACAACCTGCGGTGGCGCGAGCTGCGGGTAAAGCGAGATCGGAATGGTGGGCAGCGTAACTGCACCCGCCAGCACAATCAGCAACGCGCAGACAGTCGCAAATACCGGACGCCGTATGAAGAACTCAACCACGAGCTAGATTCCTTCCTGCTCTGCACTCATACACAGAGCCTCACAGAGGGTGCCGCCCTGGAGCGGCTAGATTCACCTCGCTGCTAATGCGCAGGCTGTTGGGCTTTGCCGGCGGGAGCCTGCATCGGCATCACAGGCACTCCTTCCTGCAGCATCTGAATGCCGGACGTAATCACCTTGTCGCCCTCGCGCAAACCTTCATGCACGGGATAGAGGTTTGCCACCGGCTCCCCCAGCGTGACCGACGTCTGGTGCGCAACGTAACCGTTGCCTTGTGGGGTGGCTACATACACAAAGCTCTGGCCGCCGATACGCGTTACCGCAAGCACCGGAACCGTGATCGCAGGAGCAGAGCTCCACGTTATCCGGGCGTTCAGAATCTGCCCGTTCCGTAGCATCACGGCTGACTTTGGAATCGGAGCCTTCGCCAGAATCCCCTGCAATCCGTTGTCGACCTGCGGCGAAACGAAGGACAGGGTCGAATGCGCAAGCAGCGTGCCACTCGCATCCAGCAGATCGACAGGCAGTCCTATCTTAACTTGGGCAGCCCGATCTGTGGGCACGTAGATATACGCCTCGAGACCCTTGTTCTCATCCACCGTCGTCAGCGTCGTCTGCGAATTCACGTAGTCACCCAGGTGGACCGGGATGTCTCCCACGATTCCCGCGAACGGCGCACGGATCTGGTAATAGGACAGCTGCTCCCGCTGAGTCTGCACCTGCGCCGAAGCTGCATCCAGTGCAGCCTTGGAATTCTGAAAGGACTGCACCGCCTGGTCGTAGGCCTGGCGAGAGATGATGCCGCTCTTGAAGAGCTGTTCCTGGCGCTGCAGCTCGCCCTGGTTGTAATCGAACAGAGCCTTCTGCTGCTGCGCACCGGCCTGCTGAGCCTGAACGGTCGCAACCTGCTTCAGCGGATCGATCTGCATCAGCAGCTGGCCGGCCTTCACCGAATCCCCCGACTTGACGAAGATCTTCGTCAAGTTGCCTTCCACCTGAGGCTGAAGCACGGCGGAACGAAGGCTCTTGATCGTGGCAACATAGGTGTCCGCATTCGGCACTGATGCCATGGATGCCACTTCGACCGCCACTGGCATGGCCTGCGCCCCCGCCGACGCGGCCGCCGGGGGCGGTCCGTTCTTGCAGCCTGCCACTGAGAGGAGAGCCACTCCCGCCAGCACGACAGTTTCTCTCACCGCTCTCTTTAGAATTACAGAAAACGACACGTTAGATCTCCTTCGAATACCGTGGCCTCCAGAAGACACAAACCTGCCGTGCGGCCGGAACTCAGTCTGGGTGGTTGTTGGATGTTGGGGTTGCAGCGCGCGATGCGAAAAAATAGCGCAAGAAATACCTTCAGGTCTCTCCAGGAGCACTGAAGCGGAAGGGGTTAAAGTTCTCATCGCGGTCAAACGCGTCCGAGTGCTCCGCCCTTTTCAGCCAGCCGACGACAGCGTACGTCAGCGGAGTGGCAAGCACTTCATACCCCACCTTCAATCCATAGCCGGTCAGGATCATGTTCACTAGCGTCGCCCCCGAATACTTGCCGCCGAAGGTCAGCACAATCACCAGCGTGGTGTCGACCGCCTGCCCGACGACTGTGGATCCCACCGTGCGGGTCCACAACATCCTGCCCTCGGTCCACAGCTTCATACGCGCCATGGTGTACGAGTTGGCAAAATCTCCCGCCCAGAACGCAATCAGGCTGGCGGTCTGAATGCGAGGCAGAAAGCCGAAGACGGTCACAAATGCCTGTTGATTCTTCCATCCGGGCGCACCCGGCAGCGCAATCACCAGAATTCCCATCGCGTATAACAGCGCAGTCCCAAAGGTCCCCAGCCAGATCGCTCTTCGCGACGCGGAGAAGCCGTACACTTCCGTGAAAACGTCTCCAAAGATGTACGTCACCGGAAACAGCAATACGGCGCCACTGACGGCCAGCGGACCGATCATGCAGATCTTCTGTGCGACCAGATTCGATACCAGCAGAATCACCACAAATATGGTCGTCAGAACGTCGAGATACTTGTACCGGCGCACATCAGAGCTCATTCCACCATCTTTCGTGTTTAAGCCGCAGGCGATGCTCTCTGCGCCGGGTCCTATTTTCGCGCCGGAGACTTCAGCCCCATCTCCGCCATCACCATTTGCAGATCTTTCCAGGCCTCGCCCTTCTGGCGCGGATCGCGCAGCAGAAACGCCGGGTGGTACGTCACCGCAAGCTTCGCACCTCGGCAGCTATGCCAGCGTCCGCGAAGACCGCTGAGCGATTGTTTCATTCCAAGCAAATACGTTGCTGCAGTCGAGCCCAGAGCGACAATGACCTGCGGCCGGATGATATCGATCTGCTTCAGCAGGAACTGAGAGCAGGTATTGGCCTCCACCGGCTCTGGCACGCGATTCCCCGGTGGCCGGCACTTCACGATGTTTGCGATATAAACCTCTTCCCGCTGCAGTCCCATGGCGGAAATCATGTTGTTGAGAAGTTGACCGGCCTTGCCGACAAAGGGAACGCCCTGGGCGTCCTCATCCGCGCCCGGTCCCTCGCCTACAAACATCAACCGAGCTCCAGGCGAGCCGTCGCCAAACACGATCTTCTTACGCCCCGCATAAGCGAGCGGACATCGGGTGCAATCCCCGATCTCCTCCCGCACTGCCCTCAGTGCAGCGGCACGCTGGTCAATCGGAACCGATGATGCTGGAAGCGGAGCTAAGGAGTCGAAAGAAACCAGCCGTGTCGCCATCTCTCCTGAAGTCGTACTTACAACCGAGATGTCTGGCGGCCGAATCCGCGCCACTGGACCGGACGGAACCGCAATCGGCGGGGATGCAACAGCGGCTGACTGCACGATCTCCAGAACTTCATCCTCGGGAGCAGGGTTCGATGCAATGCCGCCTTCTCCTGCTTCGCCCCGGAGATAGAAGTCATAAACCCCGAGATCGCGGTAATACTCCACCCAGGCCCGGAGCTGCACCCCTCGATCGGCTTCCACTCCTGGCTACACCTCAGGCTCTTGGGGAGTTTCTTCCGCCTTATGCTCGGCCGGAGAAACCTTGAAGCTGACGTGCCCCTGCAGGATCTCGTCCTGCGCGACCCGGCATGCCTTCATGGACTTGGTCGGCACCATCGGCTCGGCTCCCGATTGAAGCTGGCGAGCGCGGCGTGCGGCGCCCTTTACCAGGCTGTACCTGTTCAGCAGTGGATTCTCAGACGTCATGGCGACACCTCAACAATGCTTCCAATCTACCCCAAACCGGAGTCTTTGTCCCTCGCCATCACAAGAGGAAATCCGAGCACAAATGGTGGAATATAGATCGTCAGCAGGGGATCTGAAACATCTCCAGGGCAGCACACAGCCGACGCGAACGCGATGCGGTGCGGCAGCTCTCAGCCGTGACCGAGCTGTCCTCCCCAGCGCCGCGCTCATGCAGCACAACCGCTCTTAACTCCGCAACCGCCTGATCCAGAACGTCGTTCACCAGAGCGTACTTATAATCCCACACCTGCTCAATCTCACTGCGAGCCTGCTGCAGCCTGCGCTCAATCACCACGGCGGAGGTCACGTGCTCAGCCTGGCTGCGCTGGCGTAGGCGCATCTCCAGCACCTGCGGACTCGGTGGCAAAATGAAGATGGAAACTGCGGCGGGTAACCTCTGCATGATCTGCTTGGCGCCCTGCACATCGATATCCAGCAGCAGGTCCTTCCCCGACTGCCGCGCATGGTCGAGCGCCGCGAGCGCCGTGCCGTAGTAGTTCCCGAACACCTCCGCCCACTCCAGGAACTCTCCGCGGCCGGTCATCGCTTCGAACGTGTCGCGATTGGTGAAGTGATACTCACGGCCGTCGATCTCGGATCCGCGCGGCGCACGCGTCGTGTAAGAAACCGAAAACTCCAGCCCCTCCACCAGGCTTCGGAGTTGCGCCACCAGCGTAGATTTCCCCGAGCCCGACGGAGCCGAGATGATGAAGAGGATTCCAGCCATGCCTTTAGGAGAGTGTAACCGCTGCAGCCGCCATCGCAATGCTATTCAAGGTTCTGTACCTGTTCCCGCGCGCGCTCGATCTCGGTCTTCATCTCCAGCCCCAGGGTAGTCAGTTTCAGGCCAAGCGCCGGGTCGCCTCCGCTCGTCTTGGACAGCATCGTGTTCGCCTCGCGGTTCAGCTCCTGCAGCAGAAAGTCCAGCCGTTTGCCGAGCTCGCCGCCTCCATCCAGCATCTCCACGAAGCTCTGGATATGCGCCCGCAGCCGCACCAGCTCTTCCTCAATATCGGATCGTTCCACCAGCAGCGCCGCCTCAGCCAGCAGCCGCTGGTCAGAGATCTGAGTCTCCCCTTCTCCGGTCTTCGCAGCAGACTCCTCCGTGCTCCGAAGCAGCTCCCTCACGCGCGACCGCAGCCGTTCAAAGTGGATCTCCCGCGCATTCATGCGAATCTGCGCGCACTCCTCCGCCAGATCGCGCAGGCGCATCATCGAGGCGCGCAGCTCCTGTGCAAGAACCGTGCCCTCGGTCCCGCGCACCTCATTCAACTGTTCCAGCAGCGAAGGCGCAAGAGCCGCAACCGCCGCCTCCAATCCTGCCGAACGCGGCACTTCCGGCGCGGCCAGGGCCTCGGTCGAGAGTACTCCCGGAATCTTGAGCAGCTCATGCAGGTCTGGTTCGGCATTGAAGTGGTGCGCCTTCGCCGCCTCTTGGAACGCCTTCATCAGGGAACCCAGCAGCTCGTGATTGACCTGAACCGCCTGGGCTTGCTCCTTTCCCCTGCGCTCAAAGTAGAGCGTCACGTCCACATGGCCGCGCTTGATGCTCTCCTTGAGCAGGCGCCGCAGCAACAGCTCGACCGCATCGCAGTCTCCCGGCAACCGCATATTCAGGTCCAGAAAGCGATGGTTCACGCTCTTGAGCGTCAGCGTGAATGCCAGCCCATCCTCCGTGGTCGATTGAATCGTGGCATACCCAGTCATCGAGTACACCGGGCGCGTTGCCGACTTCATCTCTGCATTGCTCACTGAATTCCTTCCAGAACTTCCGCCTCCGCAGACTCCGTCGCTGCGCGGCGGTCCAGGGGCTCGGACTCAAACTGCAAATCATACAGCCGGCGATAGGTTCCCGACCGCTGCAGCAACTGCTCGTGCGTCCCCGTCTCGGTAATCCGGCCCTCTTCCAGCACAAGAATGCGGTCCGCCCTGCGCACGGTAGATAAGCGGTGCGCTATCACAAAGACGGTGCGGCCCTCCATCAGATTGGCCAGCGCCGCTTGCACGTAAGACTCACTCTCCGTATCCAGGGCCGAGGTCGCCTCGTCCAGGATCAAAATCGGCGCATTCTTCAGGATCGCCCGCGCAATCGCAAGCCGCTGCCGCTCGCCGCCCGACAGGCGAACGCCCTTCTCGCCGATCACCGTGTCATACCCTTCCGGCATCCGCAGGATGAAGTCATGGGCAAGCGCCATCCGCGCCGCTGTCTCCACCCGCGACAGCGGAACATCTGGCTGACCGTAGGCGATGTTGTTCCGCACCGTATCGTTGAAGAGGATCGTCTCCTGCGTCACTTTCCCGATCTGCTTGCGCAGTGACGCGATCGTCACATCGCGCACATCGTGTCCGTCAATCAGCAATCTGCCGCTGCTCGCGTCGAAGAAGCGCGGAATCAGATTGACCATCGTCGACTTGCCTGACCCACTCGGCCCAACAATAGCGACCACCTCACCCCGGTTGACCGTCAGGTCAATGCCGCGCAGCACCGGCTTCAACTCGCCGTCAGCTTCAAAAGCGAAGCCCACGTTCTCGAAGACGAAAGATTCGTTGAAGCCCTTCAGCACGACCGCGCGCTTCTTTTCCACGACATCATCCTGCGATTCCATAAAGCGGAAGATCTCTTCGCTCGCTCCCAATGCCTGCTGGAAGCTGTTGTAATAGAGCGCAAACTTTCGCACCGGGTCATACAGGCTGAATACCGCAATAATGAAAGCGACAAAGGTGCCCAGCGCCATCTCGCCGCGTTGTATCTCCACGCGCCCCAGGTAAAGTAGAAGCGCAATGGCCACCGAGCCGATAGCGTCCATCAATGGCGAACTGATGGCTTGGACACTCACCGACCGCAGGTTTGCGCGGAACAGCCGCCGCGCAGCACTGCGGAACCGGTTCATCTCCCACAGTTCCATGCCGAATGCCTTCACTATCCGATTGCCGGTAATCGTCTCGTGCAGGATATTCTGGATCTCCGCAAGCTTGTCCTGACCGGTACGCGTGGTCACCCGCACACGGCGTCCGATCTTTCGCGCTGAGAGCACTACTACGGGAACAAACAGAAGCAACACCCACGCCATCTTCCGGCCCAGACTGGCGGCTACCAAGATAAGGAATGCCAGCGTGAAAACCTGCTGCAAAAAATCCGCCAGCACAGCAGATAAAGCGACCTGTACCCTCTCCACGTCATTGATGAGCGTGGAGAGCAGCGATCCCGTAGAGTGCCGCTGAAAGAACCCGACCGATCGTCTTAAGATGGCGTCATACAGGTCATTCCGCAAATCCGTAATCAATCCGAAGCCGGCGTAGTTAATGAGATAGGTGCCTGCGTAGTCGCATATGGATTTCACAATCGTCGACGCCACCAGTGCGTATGCCACCACATCCCACGCATTGTGAAGATGATGAGGCACCAGAAATTGCAGATCGATTTGATGGGAGGTCCCTGGAACGTGCAGAAGTAGAAAATCCCCACTTTGGTTATCCGGACGCAGCACCTTGTCGAAGATTGGTTTGACGAGGAATATGCGCAGCCCGGCCATGGCTCCGACGATCGCCATCAGCACCACGGAACCCAACGAGTACAGCACATACGGCCGTGCATACACCAGGAGCCGCCAGATGCGCTTCATGCGCACACCTTCCCTGTCCCGGGCTGCCGGAAGTAAATCACTCCCTCAATTCTAGTGTTTTCTGCTCCTGCGTGGCCGCAAATGGCGCTCAACGCGGCATATCCCGATGCACCGTTCTCACCCGCCGTCCCTCTGTCTCAAGTCGCCTCTTCATCTCCTCGGCGATAAACACAGAGCGATGCTGGCCGCCTGTGCATCCGAATGCGACCGTCAAATAGCTCTTTCCTTCGGCAACATAGTGCGGCAGTAGAAACTTCAGCATCTCGGTCGCTTTGTCCAGAAACTCCCGCGTCTGCGGAAAGCTCCTCACATACTTGGCCACCTTAGGATGGCGCCCAGTCAGCTTACGAAACTCGGGCACGAAGTGCGGATTCGGCAAAAATCGCACGTCGAAGACAAGGTCCGCATCCGCCGGCACACCGTTCTTGAACCCAAAGCTGTTGGACGAGATCGTCAGGTCCGGCTTTCCAGTCTCGCGCTGGAATCGAGACTGGATATGCGCTCGCAGCTCGTGAACATTAAACTTCGTGGTGTCCAGCACGATGTCCGCAACGTTGCGTATCGGATCCAGCCGCTTCTTCTCGGCTCGAATTCCATGCACGACCGTCTCTTCGCGGCCCATTGGATGCGGCCGTCTCGTTTCGGAAAACCGGCGCACCAGGGCATCTTCACTTGCTTCCAGAAATACGACGCACGTCGGAATAACCTGCCGCACCTTCCGCAGGATCGCGGGGAATCTCTCCAGGTTCATCCCCTCGCGAACATCGACGACCAGCGCCGCGCGATCAATCTCGCTCGATTGCCGCACCAGATCGGCAAACCTTGGGATAAGTTCGAGCGGCAGGTTATCAACTGAGTAGTAGCCAAGGTCCTCGAATGCCTTCAACGCCGATAGCTTGCCGGATCCGGACATCCCCGTCAGGATCACCAGCTCGTCGCTCTTCGGATGCCCCGAGGATTGGGTTGTGCGCTTGCTCCGGCTCTGCCTTGACTTCGCGACCTTCTTGCCCTTGGCCGCAACTTTCTTGGACGCCATGGAGGAATCCTAGCACCCCGCAGATTGTGCCATTCCGCCAGCCAGCCCCGGTGCAGCAGGCATGGCCGGCCGAAGGACACACAAACTGTCTGCCTATTTTTCAATTGGACGAGCTTCGGTTTTCCTGCTTACCTGACGCGCAGGCACTAGCCCGCAGCCAGAATCGACGGCGTCTCCGGCTTGGAACGCCGCGCCACAGTTACAGCGCGCTTGCGCTGCTTCACAGCCTGCTGCTCGATTTTCTCAAGCGCGTCCCGCAGCGCAGTTGCCATCTCGCTGGATTCGCAAGCGGCTGCGATGCTGTGGTCTCCCTGCATCACTGTAATGTCCGCAATCCGCCGGTATTTGTCGGCTGTCAGTACCACCTTCGCCGACGCCGCACCGTTCACCAGTTTTTCAATCCGATTCAGCCCAGACTCCACCAGTGCCTTGTACTTCTGGGTTACCGTTGTCTGTCGTCCCGTGTACTCGATGATCATCCATCACCTCGAACTTCGGTCTTGAGACCTCAGCTTAGCACCGAACGCGGCGCTGGTGTGTCGATGGGATTTGCATATCCTCGCGGTACTTGGCAACCGTGCGGCGCGTCACCTGAATGCCCTGCCGCTGCAGCTCTGCTGCAAGTTGATCGTCCGTCAGAGGCTTGCTCGGGTCCTCATCCTCAATCAGCTTCTTCACCTTGCGCTTCAGCAGCACCAGCGGCAGATCTGCACCCTCCGGCCCATTCACGCCTTCGCTGAAGAAATAACGCAGCTCATAAACTCCCTGCGGAGTATGCACATACTTGTTGGCCACCGCGCGGCTCACCGTCGAAGGATGTACCCCAATCTCTTCGGCGACCTCTTTAATCATCATCGGCTTCAGCGCCTGTTCGCCGCGCTCCAGAAACTCCTGCTGCCGCCGGACGATCGCCTCGCATGTGCGCACAATCGTGTTCTTTCGCTGCTCAATGTTGCGCAGCAGCTGGATCGCCGATTTATACCGCTCCTTCACGTAATCGCGGACGTCCTTCTCCGTGCCCTTCTCCCGCATCATCTTGCGGTAGGCGTGGCTCAGGCGAAGCGACGGCATGTCATCCTCGTTCACCACCACAACGAACTCGCCATCCCGCTTCACGAAGGCAACGTCCGGCTCAATCAATCTCGTCTGGGTGGTGTCGTAGCGCTGTCCAGGCCGCGGATCCAGCGTCCGGATAAATTCGACCGCGGCTTGCACCTCTTCCGTCGACCGTCCACAGCTTTTCGTGAGCTCGCGGATATCGCGCTTTTGCAGCAACTGCAACTTGTCGCGAACGATCGTGATCGCAATTTCGAAGATATCTGCGTCCACGCTGCTGCTATTTGCATGGCCATTTTCAGCGGCCTGTGCGGGAACCTCCGAAATCTCGTCCGTCCCATTTCCATTTGCGGCGTGGCTCTCCTCCACGCGTCGCAGCACAAGTTCGGCCTCGCGCCTGCGTTCCTGAATCTGAATCAGCAAGCACTCGCGCAAATCCCGTGCTCCCACTCCGATCGGATCCAGCCGATTGACGATACTCCGCGCCTCGACGACAATCTCCAGCAGCTCACGCAACTTGTCCTGCCCGGCGAGAGCGCCGTTCTCAGGGACCGCGTGCTCTTCATGAGCACTCTCGGCTCCAGCCGTCAGAGTCTTCCACATCTGTTCGGACCGGACACCCCGCTCAAATGGAATCAGCTCCGCTGGCTGGGGGCCAAGCGCTTCTTTCAAGGAAAGCGCCATCTCCTCGTCCGTCGAAGTCAGATATCCATCCTCATTCAAATTTCCAAGGATAAGATCGGCCGCCAGCCGCACGGTTTCCGAAAGATTCATTGCGCCAAGCTGCCAGCTCAGGTGATCCGTTAGCGTGCTCGGCTGCGAAAGAAAATTGTCGAAGGACGGACGGTCGAACTCTTCAAAGCTGGAACCTGTCCGGAAACCCGGGTCCAGATAATCCTGGAAGTAGCTGCCGAAATCGATCTCATCGAACGGATCCTTCTCCGTCTTCGGCGCCTCTTCGGCCGGGCGTTCCAGCGCTGCCTCGCGTCCCGCCATCTCCTCCAGCGTGATCCCCGACTCCTCAATCTCTTCCAACACAGGATTTTCTACGATCTCCGCGTTGATCATCTCTTTCAGCTCCAGCTTGTTCAGCGCAAGCACGCTGACCATCTGGACCAGACCCGGTGTCAGCACCTGGCGCTGGGAGACTTTGAGATTTAGCTTCGGTTGCAGCAATCCTTTAAGACCTCATCGTGCTGATTTCTCTGCGGTGTCGCAGGTTGAGGGCCCCGTTAGGCAGGCCCGCTGCCTTCGATACTGCCGGGTGATTGCCCACAGTCTACACGCGCCGCATGCTTCTGGTTGCACTGGTGACATCGCCAGCCGTCACACGCAGGACAATATCCTCTGTACTGTTAAATTACTCGCGGGTCCGACCCGTCCGCGCAATACCACCTTTGAATCAACATCTCGTCAAATCTTGCACATACTCGCCCCAAGAGCCTGTGCCTCTCTTCCATCACATCGAGAACTTTTCCCCTAGATAAATCCTCTTTACTTCAGGATTTCGCCCCAGCTCGCCCGGCGTCCCGGTAAACAGAATCCGCCCATCGTTGATGATGTACGCGCGGTCCGTCACGGACAGTGTCTCCCGGACATTGTGATCTGTGATCAGCACCCCGATCCCGTTCACCTTCAGGTCGAAGATAATCTCCTGCAGTTCCAGCACTGCGATTGGATCGATCCCTGAGAACGGCTCATCCAGCAGAATGAACGCCGGTTCAATCGCCAGGCAACGCGCAATCTCCACCCGCCTGCGCTCGCCTCCGCTCAGAGCATACCCAAGCGTTTTACGCACGTGCCCCAGATTTAGCTGCTCAATCAGCTTCTCCGTTCGCGTGCGCCGCGTCTCCCAGCTCAACTGCTGCGCTTCCAGCACTGCCTGGATGTTCTCTTCCACCGTCAACTTGCGAAACACCGACGGCTCCTGCGGCAGATAGCTGATCCTGTGCTCCCGCGCCCTCAGATACATCGGCAGCCGGGTAATGTCCTCGCCATTCGCCAGAATCCTCCCAGCATCGGCACGCACCAGGCCCACAATCATGTAGAAGCAGGTCGTCTTGCCGGCCCCGTTTGGCCCCAGCAGCCCCACCACCTCGCCCTGCGAGATGGTCATGGTCACACCGCGCACCACCTGGCGTCCGCCATAGGACTTCGCGATATCATCCGTCGCCAGCATTCGCACGCCGGAGACGGCCGGGCTTCCTGCGTTCTGTCTCACCGGGTCCTCAATCTCACTCGTACGTCGCCCTGCCAACCTGCGAATCAGCGATCTCACCTGCTCGCCTTCTCCCTCTTTGCACCCGTTGCCGTAGACTCGGTCTCCACCTTCCGCGATGGCGTCCCTGGTTCCTCGCCCAGTGCTTGGAGCGTATTATCGCAGGCGCTGAAGTGGAACGCCGCCGCCGTCGTACTCCCCCGGGCGTCCACCGCCCTGGCCGGCTGCTCTCCACCCTTGAGGACAAAGCTCCTTTCCGCCGCCTGATACAACAGGTGCTCCCCCGAAACCCGCGTGCCGGGACGAGTCAGCACCACCGCGCCATCGGCGACAATTCGCTCCACCCCGCCTTCCAGCAGGCCTGGCCCCGCACTCTTGCCGTTCTGCTTGCCGAGAAAGGCAGTCGCCTGCGCTGCTTGCACGGTCTCATCCGTCATCTCCGCCCGAACTCCCCCGGTAAATTCCACCTGGTGCAGCGCTCCCGAATAAACCAGCTCCCCGCTCGAGATCCTTACAGCATTTCCGGCAGGCTGTCTGCCAGCACTCTTCTGCGACGTTGCCGCGTTAGCTGTTCCACACGCCGGCACAACTCCCGCCGGGCCACCTGTCTGCCCGGCACCACCGCCATTTCCCGCACCCACCAGGATCGTCCGCACCCCAAATGGCGCTCCGCCGCTCAGCGCCGTCATCCGCTTGTTCGCGCGTTCCACCTGCACCTCAGGGGCCTGAACTTGGTTCCCACCCTGCCACACCCTCACCGGACTCCCGTAGAAGATGGCCGAATCATTCCCTTTCCGAACCTCCGCGCGCTGCGCCAATATGTGCATCGGTTCGGAGCCGGCGTCCCCTGAGCCAGCCTGTTGCACATACTCCGCCTTCACCGGCCCAGCCGCGTGCGCGTCGCCACTGCTGCGCTCAATCGACACCTCCTGTGCCCACATGGCCCCCGACGCATCGTTCATCCGCACTCCGCCTGAAAGCACCAGTTGGTCGGAGCCGCCGTTGTAGGCCACCCGATCGGCCGTTGCATGCTGCACCTCCCCGGCCTCTCCCTTGCGCTTGCCAGGAAGACGCCGGGTCATCGTCACGTGCCCCTCCTGGACCGCATTCTCGATTCCCCCCGTGCCCTGCAAACCCTCCGCTGCCCCTGACTTGTCCTTCCCTACCACGCGATCCGCCGGACGGAAACTCGCCTCCAGCGTCTCGCCCATACTCGTCTGCTCCGCACCGGCAGCCGTTACCTGCCGCCAAATCGTGTTTCCCTTCCCCAGCACGCGATCCACTGAGGTCGAGTTCCCCGCCGGCTTCATCACCGCCTTCAATTCATCCGCCGCCAGTTCAGTCCGAACCGCCGCATCCGGCTTCAATCCAGCCGGGTCCTCGGACTCCACCAGCCTTGCGTTCCCCGTGCTCACCGCGTTGCGAAGCAGCATCCGGCCGCCCGGCCCCTCAGTCATCCAGGTCTCCACCTTGCTACCGGTCAGCTCGCGCGAGCTCCACCGCCCACCCTGCTGCTCCGTCCGAACCCGCTCCATCATCCGTACCGCTCCGGAAAATACTGCGTGATCCGGCGCTCTGCCAGCCGCTGCCTTGGAAAAGCTCACCTCCACTTTGGCCGCTTCGGCACGAACCTGCCTCGGCGGCTCGTCCCCCGCATAGACCACATTTCCACTTAAGGTGGCCAGCGCCGGCTGACCTGCTGCATCCATCTGCAAGTCAAGCTGGCGACCCGTGGCTTTTCCATCGGCCGCCTTCAACACCACATTCCCTTCGGCCTCTAACCTGCCAAGCTTTCCGTCCCGTCGTCGATAGAGCACCGCAGTATCCGCCGCAATGCTGCGGCCTTCTGTCGCATACGTCGCATGAGTCAGCCGCGCCTGTTGGTCTCGTTGATTGAACTGTGCCTGCTCGGCCGTCATCCGCACCGGGTGGCCGGCGGAAACGCCCGCCATCTCGACTGCGGAATGCAGCATCAGCACTCCCGAATCGCTGCTGTAGTCCGCACCGCGCGCATGGCCCTTCAAATCCCCGGACTGGATATCGACATCTTCACTCGTCGCCGCAATTCCCAGCTTCTCCAGGTACACCAATCCGCTTGTTGTTACGTGAATCGCGTCCGGGCCCAGGCTCTCCTTGCCATGCGGCCCCTCCGCCACGGAAGTTTGGCCCAGTTGCCCGACCGCCTTGGCCGCCGCAGCGCTCTGCAGATCGATATGGACCTGACCCAGCGCCCGCAGCACCCCGTTTTTCTCGTCGTATTCGAAGTCCTGTCCTGATACTCGGTCGTTGCGGTCGCCATCTTTTCCAAACAGCACCAGCGAAACATCATGCAGCGTCGTCTTTCCGTTCTTTCCCTGCTGGAATCCCGCCGCGTGAATCGTATACAGCGTCCTCGATCCATTCGCCCGCGAGTAGGTCCACCCGCCGGCCTCCCGCACGATGTTCACGCCAGGAGGCAGAGGCAGCTTCAGGTGCTGCAAATGCGACACATACCTCCCATACCCAATGAACCCGGCAATCACGGTCAACAGAAGCAGTGCGCTTCCGGCCAGCCAGATTCTCAGTCTTGCAACTCGATCGCGCATCCATCCGCCTGACCCATCTTCTCACCCCCCTGCACCGCTGGCCTTACGAATGAAAGGGATCCCACCGCGGAGCACTCCGCCGCCCATCCAGCTCACGGATTGCTCTAGACTGACAGCAATGGCCGATCGTCTCTACCTCAGCCTCTGGTACCCCAACTTCCGTCTTGAGGGCCTTCCCGGCGCACTCAGCGGAGTTCTGCGGCAGTTTGCAGTCATCGGCAACAAGCGCGTCTCCGCCGCTTCGGCCTATCCCATTGATTTCACCGAGGCGCCCACCTACCAGCGCATCTACGTTGAGCCCCGCACCGGCCCCGCCGAAACTGCACCCACCGATCTCAGCTCGGAAGCCACCGACTCCGCCATCGAAGCGGCCGTGGCCGAGGCCACCGAGCAGCTCCACGACGACATGGCATACGAGTTCGAAATGCGTTGGCAACTCTGGTCGCCCGAGCAGCCCGATCCCAACGCCAGCCGCTTCGGTGCCCTGCCCGAGGACGACAGCGACGTCGATCCCGATCTCGAAGCTCCCGATACCGATTGGAAGCTTCGCCCCCACGTGGTCCGCTTTCTCGGCTTCGGCCCCCAATTCGACACCGCCGGATACGAGCAGAACGGCCACATCCTCGTCGACTTCGGCCTGGATACGCCCTGGATTATGGACGAGAACCTCAGCGACGACACCCTCGATCGGACCGCACAGACCCACATTCAGCAAAACATCGAGAAGCTGCTCGCGTTCACCCTCTTGGTCGAAAAAAATTGCGGCATCTCCTCGCGCCTGCTCTGGACCGAGTCCGGCGAACCACTCGCCGAAAAACTCATCGCCCGCCTTCAGCGCGTCAATTAGCCGCCCGGCCGATTAGCCTCTTCCGCCCCGCAACCGCCCCACTACCCTGCCGTCACAATCTCCGAAAAGTCCGCAATCCCCGAGAACGTCCGCAAAATCCGCTGCAGCATCAACAGCCGCCGATGCCGCACCTCGCGCTCTGGATCCATCACCATCACTTTCTCGAAGAATGCATCGACTGCCGGCCGCAGGGTCGCAATCGCCTCAAGCGCCGCACCATACTCCCGCCGCTCCGCCAGCCCACTCACCTTCTTGCCAATCGCCCCCGCCTGAATCTCAAGCTCCGCCTCAGCCCCGGTCGCATCACCCCGCCTGTCCTCGTCCCCACGCGGCAGATCGCCCTTTTCAGCCGCCTGAGCCAGAATGTTCTTCATCCGCTTAAACGCCGCTGAAACCGCCGCAAAATCGTCGCCACCCCGAACCTGGGTCACAGCCTCCGCCCGAGCCGCTGCATCGCGAACGTCATTTGCCCCGGCCGCCAGCACAGCCTTCACCACGTCATAGGCATGCTGCTTCGCTTCGCGGAGATAGAACTCCAGCCGCTCGGCAAAGAAGACCTCCACCTTCACGCGCACCCCCTCCGACGCCGACGCCGCGTCCACGACATCTCCCAGCGTCAACGGCAGCGCCGGCTCGCTCTCCGCCAGAATCTTCACAATTCCGTTCGCAGCCCTGCGCAGCGCAAACGGATCCTTCGAACCCGTCGGCTCCAGCCCCAGCCCGAACATCCCAACAATCGTGTCCACCTTGTCCGCCATCGCTAGTAGCGCACCCTCCGGCGTCCGCGGTACCCGGTCCTCCATCGACTTCGGCAGATACTGGTCGTAGATCGCATCCGCCACCGCCTGTTCATACCCCTGCGCCCGGGCATACAGCCCGCCAACCTCACCCTGCAGCTCCGTAAATTCCTTCACCAAGTCGGTCGTTAGGTCGGTCTTTGCCAGCGTGGCCGCCAGCGCCAGCGCGGTTGCATCTACCTTGCCGCCGCGCGCCGACATCTTGCCCGCCAACCGTTCAGCCACCTGCCCCACCCGCACCGATTTCGCCGCGTAGCTTCCCAGATCCTTCTGGAACGTCACCTTTTCCAGCAGTTCCACCCGCTCGCTCAGCTTCACCCTCTGGTCAAACTCCCAGAAGAACCGCGCATCGTTGAACCGAGCCCGCAGCACCCGCTCATTCCCATGCCGGATCACCGCCTCGCCGGCCGCATCCGACTCCGTATTCAGCACGGCCAGAAAATGCGCCGCCAACGCTGCTGTTCCCTGCTTCTCCACCGCAAAATACTTCTGGTGGTCGCGCATCACCGTCACCAATACCTCTTGCGGCAGCGAGAGATACTCCGCCTCAAATCCACCCGCAATCACCGTAGGCCACTCGGTCAGGTGCGTTACCGTGTCGATCAGGCCTTCATCTTCGCGCCAGCGCAGACCATCGCCAGCCGCGCGCGTCACCTTGTCCAGAGCCTTGCGGATCCGCTGCCGCCGCGTCTCCACATCGGCCACCACCTTCGCGCGCGCCAGGCTCTCCTCGTAAGCTCCTGGCCGATCCATCGCCAGCGGGGCATCCCCCCACAGCACCCTGTGTCCGCGCGATTCCTTCCCAGCCGTCTTGCCTGCAAAGCTCACTGGAACCACATCGCCATCGAGCAGCGCCACCATCCAGCGCACCGGCCGCACGAACCGTTCCGGCTTGCCCGCGCGCCAGTACATATTCTTTGCCCAGTAAATTCCCGCCAGTTCCTTGGGCAGCTCCTCGGCAATCACCTCCGCCGCCTTGCGTCCGGCCTTCCTTGAAGTCGCCGCCAGGTAGTCGCCCTTTGGCGTCTCCACCTTCTTCAACGACTCGACCGCCACCCCGGCCTTTTTCGCAAACGCCACCGCGGCCGGCCCCGGCTGCCCATCCTTATAGGCGATCTTCACCGCCGGACCCATCAGCTCTTCGCTCACGTCTTCCTGCTGCACCGCCACGCCGCCCACCCAAACCGCGAGCCTTCGTGGAGTCGAAAAGCTCTTGCTCTCGGCACCGGCGCCAATCAGCCGCTCGCGTTCCAGCATCGCGATCACGCGTCGCTCTAACTCCGCCTGCGCGCCCGCAATCATTCGCGCCGGCACTTCTTCCAACCCAATCTCGAACAGGAACTCAGCCATGCGCCACCTGTTCCTTATTGCCTGGTCCCTTGCTGTCCGTTCCCTGCCTCAAAGCCTCGCCCTGCGCCACATACGCCTTCGCCACACCAATCACCAGCGTCCGAATCCTCGCGATCACACCCACCCGCTCCGTCACGCTGATCGCGCCCCGCGCATCCAGCAGGTTGAACATGTGCGAGCACTTCAGGGCCAGCTCATACGCCCCCAGCACTGGAAAGCGCTTCTTCGCCAGCTCATCCGCCGAGCTCTTCTCGCCGAACATCCTCTTCGAGCGCTCCAGCAGCTCCAGGCACTCCGTCTCATACAGCCGCAGGTGCTCCCATAGCTTCGGCACCTCCGCATAGTCGAAGCTGTACGCCGAAAACTGTTCCTCTTCCGCCAGCCGCATGTCGCCGTAAGTCACGCGCTTCCCGCTCGGCTCCACCGCCCACACAATGTCGTAAATCGATTCCACATCCTGCAGAAATCCCGCAATGCGCTCCAGCCCGTACGTGATCTCTCCGCAGATCGGGTCCAGGTCCATGCCGCCGCACTGCTGGAAGTAGGTAAACTGCGTAATCTCCAGCCCATCCAGCATCACCTGCCAGCCCACGCCCCAGGCGCCGCCCACCGGCCACTCCCAGTTGTCCTCTTCGAACTTGATGTCATGCTGCTTCAGGTCAATCCCGATCGCCTCCAGGCTCTCGAGATACAGCTCCTGAATATTCTCCGGCGGGGGCTTCAGAATCACCTGTAGCTGCGTATGCCGGAACAGCCGGTTGGGGTTCTCGCCATAGCGCCCATCCGCCGGCCTGCGGCTCGGCTGCGCGTAGGCAATATTCACCGGCTTTGGCCCCAGCACCCGCAAAAACGTGTCCGGCGACATCGTGCCCGCGCCCACTTCCACGTCATACGGCTGCTGCAGCACGCACCCGCGGTCCGCCCAGAACTTCTGCAACCGAAACAACAGCTCCTGAAACGTCAGGGCTTCCTTCTTCTCAGCCATGCCTTGCATTCCGCTCAAGTCCTTCAATTTCTTCGATTGCTTCGATTCTAACCGCACCCCATCCAGCCGCGAATACGCGACATGCGCTTGTGGACTCATGGGACGCAGTCAGGATTCCAGTGTGTTTCAGGACTGCATTCGCTGTGTGTCGGGTTTGGGATCACCCTAATTCTGAACGCTCATCCACTTGGGGCGCACACAGCGCACCGTTGGAACCAGCGTCCGCCCCTCCCTGCTCGAGCGATTCTGTGCGGACTTTGGGGGCAGACGCCTCTCACTGCGGTATCCGAAGGCAACCGGCAACAGTTTGATTATTTCGCAGACTTTAATTCCATCGACGTCGGAAATGGAGCCCGAGGGTCCGGCAACAGCTTCGTACATGGCGCGGGTCTCCTCTGCGTTGACGAGGATACGAACTGAACGAACCGCGTCCTTACTTCAGCTCGAAGAAATAGGCCCGGTCCGCGCCAGCGACTTCCTCTCCGTGGTCCACGGTGCCGCGCTTAATGTAGGTGACCCGTGGTTTCTGACCTTCCTTGAAGGCGACAGCCACCGTATCCATTTCATGGTGGTGCGCCGGCGGCTGAGTATCCTGCGCGAGAATGTCCTCCCAAATGATCACGCGGTTGCTCTCGCGAACCTTCTTACCGAGCCCTGTGGAAGGAGTGTCCGGGGCGCCCTCGGGCTCGGGTTCCTTCAACTCAAGCATTACAGCCCGCAGCGGCTCCGCGCTCGCCCCTTCTTCACTGTGCGTGACGCCCTTACGGATAAAGAAAGTATCCCAGGCGTTGGTGTGGGTGGGCCTGCGATCGCCCGTGGTAGACACAATCACCCGGTCGCCGCTGGCGTAATAAACGCCGGTATAGTCGTAAAGGTGGCGGTGTGTGGGATAGGCGCGCTGCAGCCAGGAGACGTCCCAAACGATAACGCGGTTGTTCTCCAGCACTTTGGTTGAGCCTTCACGCTCAAACGGCTGGGGGTAAGTCTTGGCGTTAGGCGGCTGGGGCGAAGTCTGGGCCTGGGCCGGCTGAGGCGAAGTCTGGGCCGGCGGCTGGGGCATAGCCTGCGCCTGAAGCGGCTGAGGCGAAGTCTGGGCCTGAAACAGTAGAGCGGCGAGAAGGGCAAGGAATCGCATGCCGAGTATTCTATGCCGATTCCGATCCCGGATGGGCGAGACTCTCGATCAAAGCAGGGGACAAATCTGGCGCCATCCGAGCGGGTACATATCTGGTGAATGGCCCCTCCCCTGCATTCCGCTCAAGCCCTCGGCTTCTTCGGCTCCTTCGATCCTCCCTCCATCTCCACCATCCAGCATTCCCAGGTCCCCATACCATAGGCTTCGCAGCCGGCCGCACTATCGGACCCTGAGCGTGAAAGGAGTGCATGTCGCAATGGACATCCGGACGGTCTGCACGCTGTAGAATCTCGTGACTGGAGACTACACATGACAAAGAGATCGATCGGCAATCAACCTCGGCGTGAGTTTCTAAAGCTCGCAGCTCTCACCGGAGCGGCAGTGTTTGCACCCAGCGAATCCGCCGCTGGAGCCATCTCCTCCAGCGGTTCACAGGCGCCGGTGATCGATCGCCAAAGCCAGACGATGAGTATGCTGCGCGTACGCGGCCGCGACATCGTCGACAGCCAAGGCAAGAAAATTCAGCTCAAGGGGACCTGCCCCGGCGGCTGGATGAACATGGAGGATTTCATCAATGGTCATCCGGGAGCAGAGCACACCCTCCGAGCCCAGATGGCGGAGACGCTCGGCGCATCGAGAGCTCAGTTCTTTTTTGATCGATTGCTCGATTACTTCTTCAATGAAGACGACGTGGTCTTTCTTCGCCAGGCTGGAGTCAACGTCGTCAGATTCCCTCTGAACTACCGCCATTTCGAAGATGACATGGCTCCCTTCAAATACAAGGATTCCGGCTTTGTGCGCCTCGATAAGATTCTCGACCTCTGCGAAAAGCACGATCTCTACGTCATTCTCGATCTCCATTCGGCGCAAGGTTGGCAGAATGTTCACTGGCATTCTGACAATGCTTCGCGCATCAGTCTGCTCTGGAGAAACGCCTCCTATCAGGATCGCTACGTGGCCCTTTGGAAGGAGTTCGCCCGGCGTTACGCTAACAGATCAGTCATCGCCGGATACGACGTGCTGAACGAACCCTGCAGCAACAACGAAGTGGGCGATTACCCATGGAACGTGCCTCCAAACTACAAGCCAAACTGGAACGGAATGAATACGCTCTACCGGCGTCTCGTGACCGAAATCCGCAGCATAGATTCCCGGCACATCATCTTTCTGGAAGGCGATAGCTACGCCACCATGTTCTCAGGGCTGGAGAAGCCTTTCGACGACAATCTCGCCTACAGTTCGCACAACTATACCGTTCCAGGATTCGGTCCCGGCCAGTACCCCGGCACGGTCCATCCCCGGAATTCTCTGGGAAGCGGTTCGGAGCCCTGGGATGCTGCCCGGCAGGAGCAGTTCTTCCTGAACGCGGAAGGCACCAAATTCACCCAGCAGAATAACGTCCCACTCTGGGTGGGAGAATTTGGATCCGTCTTCAACGGGCCCGCGGACGAGACGGACGACCGGCTCCGCGCACTCGACGATCAACTCACTATCTTCGAGCGCCACAACGCACACTGGACAACGTGGAACTACAAGGACATCGGCGTCATGGGCATGCTCACGCTCAATTCTCAGTCGCCTTACATGGAGCGGATCAAAGATCTCCTCGGCAAGAAAAGAGCTCTCGGCACCGACGACTGGATGAGATGGCTGCCGCCGACACCAGTAAAAGATTCCACCGCCCAACTCGCGGAGCAGATCCGGCGAGTGGTGGACGATCCGCAGATTGACCCCGTCCTCAATGCAAAGAGCATCAGCCAGACATTGCTATGCTTCTATGCCGGAACGCTGATGCAGCCCATGTATGCCGCCCTATTCAAAGGACTGTCGGAGACCGAGCTGGACCACATCCTTTCGTCCTTTTCAGCAAAACAGTGCGTCCCCAACACCGGCCTCGTCAACGTGCTGAAGAAACATATCTCCCAGCCTGCGTAGCAGCTAAACCTTCACTCTCGATCAGAAGCGGAAGTGCAAATCCTAACCAGTCACTCCCGCTACGCCGACTTATCGCCTTCTTTCGCTTCTATGGTGTTAGCTAGGCCTTTCTTCCGAGCAATCATCGGCATGAGGAAAGAACATGCTTACCACGGTGCCGGAGCAATGCGGAGTCGTGCTGGTTCGCACCTTGACGGTTCCCGAATTCTTCTCGATCAGCTCTTTCGTAATCCATAAACCCAGCCCCGTGCCGCCAATCCCTTTGGTGGAGAAGAACGGCTCGAAGATACGGCTGGCCGTCAGGGCATCCATGCCGGTTCCTGTGTCAGCGATTGTGATGCGCACGCCTCTTGAGAGTGGCTTTGGCCCTGAAACATCGCGGCAACGCAAAATCAACTTCCCCCCAGTTCTCATCGCGTCGAAGGAATTGGATACAAGATTGACCAGGATCTGGCGCATCTCTCCCTCAAAGCACCACAGCGGCGAGCAGCGGGCGCAGTCGATTGTGACTGCAATGTCCGAATTCGTAAGCCGCGCCCGATAAAGCCCAATCACGGAGTCGACCAAGGCTCCCAAATCCAGCAGGGTCCGGTTGCTGCTTTGTTTATGAAACTTCAGCGTATGCGTTGCAATGTGCGAGACGCGCGCAAGCTCTTCCTGAGCGGTCATTACGAGCGTCTTGGTGTCCTCGTCCATTACGCGTGACTCGAGAATGTAAAGCAGGTTGGTCACGGACTCCAGCGGATTGTTGATCTCATGCGCGATCGAACTGGCCAGTCGTCCCACCGACGCAAGCTTTTCGCTCTGAATCAAGGCTCGTTCGGACTGCCTTCGCGCAGTGATATCCCGTATCACCGCGGAAAATGCAACCAGCGTGCCCGGAGCCTCCAGATGCGGGGTCAAGACGATGGAAACTTCGACCGTCTCGCCCGATTTGCGCAGAGCGCGCGTATCTCGACTGATCTCGACGCCGCGTTCAAGCTCCACCACCTGCGCTCGGATTTCTGCTTTCAACTCCTCATCAAATAGCAGAAGGAGGGATTCCCCCATCATTTCCGAGGAAGAGAAGCCGAAGATGTGTTCCGCCCCCTCATTCCAACTCTGGATCGTCCCGTTCGCGTCAAGGCTCAGGATTGCGTCCGAGGACCGGCGCACCACCTCCGCGACGCGCTCCAGTTCTCTACGGGCACGCAAGAGCTCACGCTCATACGCTTTGCGCTGTGCTGCCGGGAAGATGGCCAAAAAGATGCCGTCCGGGGTTCCATCGGTGCCACGCGAAAGAGTCGCGTTTACCAGCACCGGAATCCGTTGACCATCCTTGCGCTTCAGATCCAGCGAAATCTCGCTCAAAAAGCCGCGCATCAGTAACGTCGGCGCAAACTGAGTCTCGTAAAAGATAGCGCCGCCGCTGGCGAGAAGGTTCTGCAGGCAATGTTCTTGCAAGGGCCGGGTCTCGTCTAACTCAACCAGCTGACGAAAAGCCGCATTGGCAAACAGCAAACTACCGTCAAGCGCGAGTAAGACCTGCCCGCTCGGCGTTCGCTCCAGAAGAGCAGCCGGGTCGAGGTTACTTAGAGAAAGTTTCGCAACGCCTGCACCACCTCGACCGGGGCGCTCATGTGCGGGCAGTGGCCCGTTGCTTCCAGCATCACGAGTTGGCTGTTCGGGAGGCACCGATTTACGTATTTTCCCACGTCAGTGCAGGCGATCACATCCTTCTGGCACTGCAAAATCATGGTCTTCGTTGCCACTCTGGGAAGATCCTTGCGATTGTCCGAGAGGAAAGTAACTCGCGCAAAGTGATGAGCTACCAGCGGATCCATGCGACAGAAGCTCGCCTCAAGTTCCGCGGAGAGCTCCGGCGACTCAAGATTACCCATAATAATGGGTGCCATGGAGGCAGACCAGGCTACATGGTTACTCTCCAAAGTTTCCAACAATGCCTCGATATCCTTGCGTTCGAAGCCGCCCACATAATCGCCCTGATTGATGTAACAAGGCGAGGGACCGATCATGGTGATCGTC
>Ga0207667_10002298_pt1 | contig 24013 bp, 21 predicted proteins | sample KBSCornC52_FD_184301 | JGI IMG/M metagenome (GOLD analysis project Ga0207667, IMG submission 184301) | Corn rhizosphere microbial communities from Kellogg Biological Station, Michigan, USA - KBS Corn C5-2 (SPAdes) (version 2) | ecosystem: Host-associated > Plants > Roots > Rhizosphere > Soil ...
AGCGTGTCCGCATCGGCGAGGCGTTCCTGGCTGAAACCTGCGATATCCTGCAAGGACGTCGGCAGCCCGACGGCCGCCAGATGGCTCTTGATCCGCGCGGCATCATCGCCTGAAATCATGCCGGCCTCAGCGGAGAATTCCGCTGCCAGCACCATGCCGATGGCGACTCCCTCGCCGTGAAACAGACGGTCGGAAAAGCCGGTCGCTGCTTCCAGTGCGTGGCCAAAGGTGTGGCCGAGATTGAGCAGCGCGCGATCGCCGGTCTCCCGCTCATCGCGCGCGACGATCGCGGCCTTGGCGCGGCAGGAAGTGGCTATCGCATGCTCGCGCGCCGGCCCACCGGCGAAAATATCGCCATGATTGGCTTCCAGCCAGTTGAAGAAGGCCGCATCGCCAAGCAGGCCATATTTGGCCACCTCGGCATAGCCGGCGCGGAACTGGCGCGGCGACAGCGTATCCAGCACACTCGTGTCGGCGACCACAAGCACCGGCTGGTGAAAGGCGCCGAGAAGATTTTTTCCCTGCGGCGAATTGATCCCGGTCTTGCCGCCGACCGATGAATCGACCTGCGCCAACAGCGAGGTCGGCACCTGAACGAAATCAACGCCGCGACGCAGAATGGCGGCGGCAAATCCTGCAAGGTCGCCAACCACGCCGCCGCCGAGCGCGACCACCAGATCGTTGCGCTCGATCCGCGCTCCGATCAGCGCTTCGCTGACCTTTTCCAGACCGCCATAGCTCTTCGAACCCTCGCCTTCATCCACGACAATGCGGGAGGTGGGGATGCCCGCCTCGGCAAGGGAAGCCTCGGTTTTCTCCAGCCAGTGCGAGGCGACCGTGCGATCCGTGACGATGGCGGTGCGCGCGCCCGGCCGCAAGGCGGCGATACGCTTACCCAGCGAAGGCAGGAGGTCGCGGCCAATGACGATGTCATAGGCGCGCTCGCCGAGCGCGACATCCACGGTGATGGGATCGGAATGTCTGAGCGGCGCCGTCATCGAGGCAATTCCATCGTCTGCGATACCGTTTGCTTGGCGCCAGCCGCACCTTCGCACAATTGGCGGTGCAGGGCGGCCACGCACTCATCGACAATTTTCTCATGCGGCACATCGCGCGAGGCGATGGTGATATCCGCACTGCGATAGATCGGCTCGCGTTGATCCAGCAACTGCCGCACGGTTGCGGCGGGGTCCGCCGTCTGCAGCAAGGGCCGGTCGGCACGCCGCCTGACCCGCCGCAGGATGACATCCGCATCCGCTTTGAGCCAGATCGAAACGGCCCGATCACGGATTCTCCGGCGGGTCTCTTCGCGCAACACCGCGCCGCCGCCGGTGGCCAGTACCCCCGGTCCCTGGTCGAGCAGCCGGGCGATAACCCGCGCCTCGCCATCCCTGAAATAGGGCTCGCCATGCTCGGCAAAGATCTCGGGGATCGTCATCCCGGCATGGGCCATTTCGATCTCGCTATCGGCATCAACAAACGGCAGCCGAAGCCGCGCCGCCAGACGGCGTCCGATCGTGGACTTGCCCGCTCCCATCATGCCGATAAGCACAATCGAGCGCGCCCCCAGCGCCGGGACGATGTCGGCCTCGAACGAGTTGCTGGCGGTGGTTGGTACGGCTTCGGACATCAGAAAAAGGGCTCACCCGCCTCCACTTGGAGGATCATGGCCCACCTATACTACCGCCGCCGACGCCGTTGCTATAGCGTTTTGAAGCGGAGCCATCGCGAAGAACCCCTTCGAAACAAGAATGTAGCGGCCACGGCGGGCTTGCAAGGAGGGAACGAACATGTTGGTACTGCACGCCTCGCCCCTTCCATCGAAAACAGCGCAGCCCGGATATGCCCTCCCTGTTTCGATTTTTGACGGTGGTCGCGGTGATTGGCGGAATCATCTATGGCGCTATTTACCTGTTGGCTAATTTCGTCACCCCCAAGCCGCGCGAGATGACCGTGACCGTCCCTCCGGACAAGTTCCTCAAGAAGTAAGCGTGGTCAAACCTTCCGGCAGGCGACAGAAAACCCATGCGCTCCAGACCAACTGATGCCCGGCTGATCCAGCTTTTTACGGACATGCTCGCGGCGGAACAGGGTGCCGGAAGCAACACGCTGGATGCCTATCGCCGCGACCTTTCCGATCTCTCCGGCTTTCTGGCGCGCGCAAGCCTGACCTTCGCCAATGTGACCACGCAGGGTTTGCGCAACTATCTCGCCGACCTCGACGGCCGCGGCTACAAATCCTCCAGCGTGGCGCGACGGCTGTCGGCGATGCGCCATCTTTTCCGGTTTCTGCTCAACGAACGGGTTCGTCAGGATGATCCCGCCGCCATCCTTTCAGGCCCCAAACGCGGCCGTCCGCTGCCCAAGGTGCTCTCGATTGGCGATGTCGATCGCCTGCTCTCCCATGCCAAAGCGCTGACGGAAATTGCGGAAGCCTCCGCCTCTCAGCGGTTGCGGGCACTCAGGCTTTATTGCCTGTTGGAGGTCCTCTATGCGACCGGGCTTCGCGTGTCCGAATTAGTCGCGCTGCCGGTATCGGCGGCCCGACGCGACGCGCGCATGATCGTGATTCGCGGCAAGGGCGACAAGGAACGGCTGGTGCCGCTCAACGAGGCTTCGAGACAAGCCATGGCTGATTACCTTGTCGGGCTTGGCGAGCTTCGCAAAAAGAGTAGCCGGTCTACGGGCGGCAAATGGCTGTTCCCATCCGTCGGCGAAAGTGGTCACCTGACCCGCCAGCATTTCGCCCGCGACCTGAAGGAACTCGCGGTTGGCGCCGGGCTATCGCCCCGCCTGATCAGCCCGCATGTGCTACGTCATGCCTTCGCAAGTCACCTCCTGCACAACGGCGCGGATCTGCGGGTGGTGCAGACCCTGCTCGGCCATACCGATATTTCGACCACGCAGATCTACACCCATGTCGTCGAGGAGCGGCTGAAAAGCCTGGTGCGGGACCTGCACCCGCTTGGGGATAAATAGCCGTGGGAGGCCGCGAGCTGCCAAAGCGAAACGCCGTCCCGGGCCGCTGACTTGACTTCGCGGGCTTCTGCCGTGAAAGAGCCATACCCCGCCGCTCCTTTTCCAGCCGCCGAATCGTCCTTTTCCCGAAGCGCACGGTAACCGATTGAAATGACGTGTTTTCGCCGCAGGGCCGAAATTCGCCTCCCAAGCCCTTCTTCCGTATAGTGGATTCCATGCCGGACCCGATGCGCAGCTATCTCGACTTTGAAAAGCCCGTAGCCGAGCTCGATTCCAAGATTGACGAGTTGCGGGCGCTGGCGGCCGGCGGCAGCGACATCCACGATGAGATCACGCGGATCGCCGAAAAGGCCTCGCAGGCGCTAAACGAGCTCTATGCCAATCTGACGCCGTGGCAGAAAACGCTGGTGGCCCGCCACCCGCAGCGGCCGCATTTCCAGGATTTCATTGCCGCCCTGATCACCGACTACACACCGCTGGCCGGCGATCGCAAATTCGCCGAGGACGAGGCCTTGATGGGTGGTTTTGGCCGCTTTCGCGGCGAAAGCATTTGCGTGATCGGCCAGGAAAAAGGCGCTTCGACCGAATCGCGCATCAAACACAATTTTGGCATGGCTCGCCCGGAAGGTTATCGAAAGGCCGTCCGGCTGATGGAGATGGCGGATCGTTTCGGTATTCCGGTACTTTCGTTGGTGGATTCCGCGGGTGCCTATCCCGGGATTGGCGCGGAAGAACGGGGGCAGGCCGAAGCCATTGCGCGCTCCACCGACGCCTGCCTCTCGCTCGGCGTTCCGAACGTGGCGATCATCACCGGCGAAGGCATGTCGGGCGGCGCCATCGCCATCACCACGACGAACCGCGTGTTGATGCTCGAACACGCGATTTACAGCGTGATCTCGCCGGAGGCTGCTTCCTCCATTCTCTGGCGCGACGGCAGCAAGGCTCAGGAAGCGGCCAACAGCATGAAGATCACCGCGCAGGACATGCTGCGCTTTGGCATCATCGATTCGATCCTGAAAGAGCCGCCGGGCGGCGCGCACCGCGATCCGGCGGCCATGATCGCGACCACCGGCGAGGCGATCGCCCAGGCCTTCAACAGCCTGCGCCAGCTCGACCCCGACGGAGTACGCAAGCACCGCCGGCAGAAATTCCTCGATATCGGCCGGAAACTCGGCTGAACGCCGCTCGGCAAGCGGAACCTGGCCCAATTGCGGCAAGATCTGTGCAACTCGCCTACTCAAAAGGTGCCGACCTCCGGCGTTTAGCGACTATTGACCATGATCGGCGCGAAGAAAATTCCTGGCCCGGATCAGCTTGCGAGGCATTGGGCCGAAGGGTAATATTTTAGCTAATGGCTTCAGGACATGACCGCCGTTATCGGGGTGCGGCCATGCCCGTTGGGTGTGGAGCTTTCCATTGAATCTGAGCCTGCTCGTTCGTGCGGCCACCGTCGCGGCAATATGCGTCGCCGGCGCTTTTCTTGCCGGCTGCAACAGCGACGAGATTTCGCTGGCCAACAACGCCAAGGCTAATCAACCCGTCCCGCCGAAGCTCGTGGCCGACATCGCCGCCAAGGACATGGATCTGCAATCGCCGATCCTGATCCGGCTGTTCAAACAGGAAGCCGAGCTCGAAGTCTGGAAGCAGGACCGGTCCGGCCAGTTTTCGCTGCTCAAGACCTACCCGATCTGCCGCTGGTCGGGCGACCTCGGTCCCAAGATCCGCGAAGGCGACCGGCAGGCGCCCGAGGGGTTCTATTCGATCTCCCCGGCGCAGATGAATCCGCAATCGGCCTATTACCTCTCGTTCAACACCGGCTTTCCCAACGCCTTTGACAAAGCTTTGGGACGCACCGGCTCCGAGCTAATGGTACATGGCGATTGCTCCTCGCGCGGCTGCTACGCGATGACGGACGAGCAGATCGCCGAAATCTACGCGCTCGGGCGCGAGTCGTTTTTCGGTGGCCAGCGTGCCTTCCAGCTTCAGGCATATCCGTTCCGGATGACGCCCGTGAACATGGCGAAGCACCGGAACAATCCGAACATGCCGTTCTGGAAGATGATCAAGGAAGGCTACGATCATTTCGAAGTGACGCGGCACGAGCCCAAGGTCGACTTCTGCGAGAAGAAGTACGTCTTCGACGCGGCCAAGTCGCCGAACGCCACCCGTGAGCCGGTCTTTGACGCCTCCGCCAAATGCCCGGCCTATGTCATCCCCGATGAAATTGCGGACGCGGTGCGCGAGAAGCAGCAAGCTGATGAAGCGGCAACGGCGAGCCTGATCGCCAAGGGCACGCCGGTGGCGCGCCTCAACACCGGCATCGATGGTGGCATGAACCGGGTATTCGCCTCTAAGCTTTCCAATGGCAATACTGGCCTGTCCGAGAGCAGCGACGGACCGAGCCTCGACCTGTTCGCACGCGCCCCCGGCACTATTCCGGCGACCGTCAATCCGCCGCGTGCCTCGAATGGGACTTCCGTGGCGACGAACATTTCCACGCCGGCAACGCGGGTTGCTTCCGCCGGACCGGCCGAGGGCTTTGGCAGTCTGATCCGTCGCCTGGGCGGCAGCGCCGATACCACGGCAAGCGCGGCGGCCACTTCGACCGTCGCTCCGAAGCCTAGGGCAGACATCAAACGCGCCGAGGCTCCGGCACGTCCGCCGGCACCAGGGCCGAAAATCGCGGCGGCAAAGACCGACAGTAAACCGGGCGTCAAGTCTGAGCCGACTCAGGCTAGCGGTGCCGGCTTAAAGCCGTCGATTTCCGATAACGTCGGAGCGCCCTCTGCGCCGTCCACAAGCACGGGCCTGGTGGCGGGCTCCCAGCCGATCATGTCATCGGCCTCCTTCGACAGCCGCTTCTCTGCCGTGAAGTAAACTCGCTGCCTTTTCAGGCATAGCGCCGTAGGCAGTGCGTGCGTGTTTCGGATGCAGCGCGGATCCGCATCGCGATATTTGCCAGAGATTTTGAAACCACGTTGCGATTTCTTGAGCACGCGCCGGCGATGAGCCGTCGCACATCCTGCATCTGACGGTAGATCAGAACCACCGAAACCTATCAACCTCCCGGCGCGCGGTTTGCTGCGATGCGACAGCAGGGACCGCAATACCTCACTTTTATTAAACAAGACAAACCTTTGCACCCACACGTACCAATTCGGTACAACCGAACAAAACGCTGGGGTCTAAACACAAAGGAGTAGTGTGAACGAATCGCTAACGCTTATCGTTGTGATCTCGGAAATTTTGTCCTAATCTTGGCCATGTGGGGGGCGTGGTATCCTTAGTTAGGAGTTGGCCATGACCATGAGGAATGATTTCCTTCTCACGTTGCTGAAAGAAGGCGCACCGGTTTTTCTGGCCTCGGGAGATGCGCGCGGTTCGCGGCTAACCCTGCACGTAACCTCTGGAAGCGATATTGAGCAACTGAAGCTTCGCATTCGTACCGTATTATCCGAAACCTCGGCGAAGCTTCGTGTATCGGTGCGAACTCACAAGCTCGATCGGCTTGCTTTTCCGCGTTCTCTCGAACATTGGCTGCGGCCGTTCGCTTCGGAAGGCGTCCTGTACGATCCTACGATGATCGCGGCGCGCGCGCAGGAACTGTTGAACACGGCGCGATCTTGTCGTGCAACGCTCGGAAAAATCGTCGACGGAATCTTCTTCGATGCGGCGTCACGCAGCATGCTGGTGGTGGTGCGCGGAGGAAATCTCATTGAGCTTCAGTCGAAGATCGCCTCTATCGCCGTAGTGAGCACCAAATGGGAAGGAAGCATTCGGGTTGTTTCCGTCCTTCCACGGCAAACTTTGGTCCCGATTGATGCGAGATCGGCAGCGCTTCTTCTCCGGCTGGGTCGTTTCGTCCGTCGATGGCGTTCCCCTGGCGCCATCGCACTCGCGATTTCGGCAGCATTGGCCGTTCCCGCTTCGGCGCATACCAACGCCGGGCGCCTCGACCTCGATCGCGCAACACTTTCCACGATTGTCCAGCCTGCCAACGAATACGGCGTATTGGCAAAGCTATCGGTCTTTTCGGACGGCGCGCGATTGGGCGAGTCGGACCCGTTTATCTCAGTCGGTTTGAAGACGTATTTTGGAGACAAGCAGCAGTTCGCTCAAATCAGACGGACGCAAAGGCGGTGCGAAACCGGTCGGGTGAACGCGAAAGGGCAATGCCCTGAGGAGGAACTTGGTCAAACAGGCCCGGTAGGGACAGGGCCCGGTACCGTTGGCGCAGGGAGTGGTGCTTCAGGCCCAGGTTCTTGACTATGAACGCGATGGGGCAGCGCCAAAATACTTTCTGCGCCCTACCCTTCGAGCATCTTTGTGTGGGGCCAGAGGGGACTGCTCGAATCTGTTGCGTCGCTCACGAGCTGGTGAGCGAGCACGGCGCGCCGATGTCGCTCAACGTTCATTCCATGGACCAACTGTGGAATTCCGCTTACATGCGGAAGGTCCGACGCGCAATGGTAAAGGGCGAACGCGTATCAGCCTGCGAGGTTTGCTACGAGAGCGAGGCCAAGAGCGGTCAGAGTTACCGAACGCATACGGGCGTCCGGCCGATCGAGGGGCGAACCGTCTCGATTGGGACGCTCTCGCAAAAATCGATCGCCTCGGGACACCGGATGGATGATCGTCCTGGCTTCATCAAGCTCGAGATCAGCAACCTCTGCAATCTGAAATGCCGAATGTGTTACGGGGCCGCAAGTTCGCAAATCGAGCGAGATCCCGTGCACAGCAGATGGAGCGGCGGCGTCGACCCTTTACATGCTATTTGGCGTGGTGAAACGGCCAGGGTAGGGCCGGAGCCGAGAATCGGGGTCCGCGCCTCAGGCCTGTATCCACACGAATTCAAAAACGGATCGCTGTCTCGTTGGACCGATGGTCAAGCCATTTTCAATATTCCGATACGTCCGGAAACACGACTTACCAGACTGGAAATATCGTTTGGTTCTGAGGGTCTTCGGGGCCAAACCTACCAGATCGTGATCAATGATCGACCGGTTGCCGGTGGGACCTTGCAAGAGAGCGGCACGGTCGTGGAGGTTGATCTGATAGATGGCCCGTTCGGCGACGAACTGATCCTCGAAATCCTCAGCAGCAAATCCATTGAGGGATCACTAGAACGTGGCGTACCGCTGAATTCGATCGTGTTGCACCGTCAACAAACTGGCGTGGCGACGGACTTCCCACATCCGCAAATAATGACTTCCCGAGCGGATGAGGAACGCCCCTGGTATATGGATGACACCAAGATCTTCGGTGACGTCCTTGGATCCGTCGACAAACTCGAACGTCTTTACATCACCGGCGGCGAGCCTCTCATCAACGAGCGCGTCTCGGAGATTCTGGAGCATTTAGTCCAGACCGGCGCGGCAAGCCACATTCACCTCGAGCTGTCCACCAATTGCACCGCGGTCAACGCCCGGGACATTGAAAGACTGAAGAAATTCCGCCGCGCCGAGTTGCTGCTCAGCCTCGACGCGATCGGAAGTGATTATGAATACATCCGTTTTCCGGCGCGCTGGAGCACCGTAGAGGCAAACGTTCGCAAGCTTAAGCTGGAGCACGGATTGGTTTGCAAGGTTCCGCCGGTCGTACAAGCCTACAACATCCTGGGACTTGTCGATTTGTGCCGCTACTGCGATGCAATGGACATGGAAATTACCATGAACATTCTGCACCTCCCCGACCGCCTCGCAATCCATCACTTGTCGCCAAGTGTGCGCGCGAGGGCAGCACAGCGACTGTTCGAATACCACGATGAGGACTGTCATCCGTACACCAAACCCCAGGTGTTGTCGCTTGCCCGTTATCTTTCGGAGCTGACCACTCCCCTCAATCGCGAGATCATGCGCGAGTTCATGCTGTTCACCAACGATCTCGATGTTTCCCGAGGACAAAGTTTCCGCGAGTCACATCGAGAATTCGTCGAATTATTGGCACGAGACGGATTCGAATGGACGGACGAGACTCGTTTCACGGAGGGCGCTCCCCGGCCACGGCCGGCGCGTGAACGGGATTATGCATGGCTCTAACCTAAAGCTCGACACCAGACTCGAGAAACAATCTGAGCGCCGACTGCGAGTCGTGATCGGTTGCGATCTTGACGCGCCATCGGAATTGCTGCGCGATGCTTTGCGCATCGGGGGGGCGCTGACAAGGCATGGCCATCAAGTCAATTATCTGGTCGGGGATCCCATCGCTTTAGTGGATCAGGCAGGCTCATCGATCACATCGGGTCTGCATCAGGCCCCGACGATGCGGGCCGCACCGCACCTGGTGATGAAGCGGCCCCCTATCGGGGGCTATGCCGACCGCCTGGCCGTCCTCGGCTTCGACGACAAGCAGACCTTGATGACGCTTGCATCCGTTTGGAATGCCGAGCTCACCAATATCCAGCCAGATGCAATCATTGGGATCGGAACCCCGGTCCTTTGGCTTGTAGGCCGTGCTCACGCGCCAACCTTCGCGGTCGGAAATGGCTGCATGCTTGCTCCACCGCTTGGAAATTCTTTTCCCAGGCTGACGCCAAATTCAACGCCGCTTGCCGACGACAATGCAATGCTGGCCAATGCCAATGCCGTATTGTCGCGAATGGGACAGCCATCACTTGCGACGCTGGGAGAGCTCAGCAGCGATTGCCAGCCGATGCTATATGGATTATCAGCCCTCGATCCCTATCTGCAGCTGCGCAGTGGCCGCACAACCGGGTTGCTCGGCACGGCTCCAAATCCCAGCCCGCTTCCGGAACGCGAGCGGCTTGCAGCCTTTCTGGATGTCAACTGTCCGAACATCGAGATGTTAATTCTTGCGCTGGCCGGCTTTGGTCGTGACATCCCACTCGACATTTGCATTACCGGCGCGACAGCCGGCATGCGAAGATTTCTCCAGCAGCAGCCGCACGTGACACTGTGGCCAAACTACGCATCTCTCATAGAGCAGGCCCAGCGTGCGAGCGTGCTCCTGCACCATGGGGTACAGGATGTCACTGAGCAATGCCTCGTGCTTGGACGTCCGCAGCTCATCATACCGTGGACAGCAGAGCAGGAAATGCTCAACTACATGGTAAGTTGGATGGGGATCACCTGGTCAAAGCCACCAACCATATCCATTGAGGAAATGGCTGCCACATTGCAGGATCTGTTACGGGACACGGCTCTGCTGGTTTCAGCTCAGCATCATGCACGCGAACTGGCCGGCACCGACATCGGCGACGCCTTGCCGGCAATGATTGAGCGGATTGAGAGCGTGCCCGAATTTGCTTAGCGGTCGCGATACATTCGCTTGTTGTGCATCACCCACCTGAACCGCTGCCATCGATCGCGAAGTGAGTGTTCGGGACACCTCAGACTGGCCCACAGCGTTTTATACAACGAGACGCGGCCAAGCCAGTATAGATTGGTGATCCGCCATTCATTGTGGTCGAGATTGATGTCGAATCTCGTACCCACTCTGGTCAGGACCTGGCGCAACGAGAACATGCGCCATTCCACTCGTCTGACATCGCTTTCACGAATCTCTCTTGACCGATAGGTCCGATCATCGCGGCCATTGGCATAGAGATTAGTGCCGTGAAGCCGTCGCAACGCCAGCACCTCGCCGAGCGATGCAATTTCAGCGGTGACAGCACAGAAGTCGGTCAAAACAGTGTCGGCGCCTTCCCGGTGGGCGTAGGTCGGGATTGGCAGCGCACGTCGGATATGCTCCGGACGGAAAGTCAGTACTGACGTGATGGGACTCCACCAACTGCCGCCGGTGCGCAAGTATTTCTCGCGGTAGTTTCCGTCAGTCAGCGCCAGGGGTTGCGGGACGCCCACTTCCCTTCCGTTCGCGTCGACATTCTGAAAGCGATGATAAAGCATTGCTGCGTGCGGACGCTCGGCCGCGAACTCGACCATACGCTCTACTTTGGTTGGCAACCATGCGTCATCGGCGTCGAGCAGCATCAGCAGTTCGCCGCGCGCCAGGGGTATGCCCACATTAAATGCATGGGCCTGACCGCCATTTGTTGTGCGGATACTCCTTATCCGATCGGCATAATGCTTTAAAACTTCTTGTGTGTGATCGGTCGAACCGTCATCGATAACGATGATCTCGATATTCTTGTAGGTTTGGTTGAGCACGCTATTGATCGCAAACGGCAAAAATCTGGCGTAGTTGTACGTGTTGATCAACGCGGTCACGAGAGGTTGCTGCGTTTGCATCGACGTACCAGCCCCGTCAAAGATTTTCCTAAAACGTCCGCCAGGCCCTGGATCGAAGCTAAGTCTAACATTGTTTCAAAAGTTAACAAGCAATTGATATATCAGGAACAAGCGGCTTTCGGCCTTTCAGGGTTAATGAACACTCCTTTGATACTGATGCGCTCCTCAAAGGAGCCGCATCATGAAAATCTCCCTCGGAATTGCCGGACTGCTGCTAGCCGTTCTCACGGCGACCCCGCTCGCCGCAGCCCCCGCCCTCGTCGGGTCCCAGGCCATCATTCGCGCGGTCGGTGACTGTGGCGATCCTTGCGTCATATCCGGTAGCAACGGTGGCCGGATCGTCGACTTCAGGGCGGCCGCTGCGGCAATCCAGAGCGGGGCGCGGAAAAGCGTCGTCATTGACGGGTATTGTGCATCCGCCTGCATGACCCTGGCCGCTCTGACGCGCTCGAAGGTTTGCATCACGCAACGCGCCGTCTTTGCTTACCACAAGACGAACTTCAATCGCCCGATACCACTTGCCCCGGATATGAACAGATGGATTTCCCGCAATGGGGGCTTTCCGGAATTCGGCGCCACGCCAGGGGTGCTACCCAATGAGGTCGCACAGAGTTTTTGGCGGGTGTGCAAGTCGACTTGAGAAAAGTCGACTTGAGGAAAGCCGATCGGCGACCAATCTCTCCGGCCAGACTTCCGTCCATGTAGCCGTTGGTGAATGTTCACGCGGCGCGAATTTTGTCAGTCTCTACTTCGGGCAAGATATCAGACGCCTTCACGCCCGAGCGAAGCATCGTCACGGTTAAGCAGTTTGTGCAGCTGGGCAAGCCGCACTAAGCATATTTGCCGTGACAATGTTTGTATTTCTTGCCCGAGCCGCAGGGACAATCCTCGTTGCGGCCGACCTTGCCCCAGCTGGCCGGATTAGTGGGATCGCGGTTGGGATTGGCGGCCGGCACCAAGGAGGCATTGGCAAAGGCCAATTCATCCTCGCCGGTATTGGGATCGAATTTATGGGCTTCCATTACGGGCAACACCGGTTGCTGCTCTTCCGGCGGCACGATCTCGACCCGCATCAACTGCGCGGTGACGGCCTCGCGCATATGGGCGATCATCGCTTCGAACAGGCTGAACGCCTCGGATTTATATTCCTGTAGCGGATCGCGCTGACCATAGCCGCGCAGCCCGATGACCTGGCGCAGATGATCGAGCATGACCAGATGCTCGCGCCACAGATGGTCCAGCGTCTGCAGGAGAATGGTCTTCTCGACATAGCGCATGATGTCGGCGCCCCACTGCGCCACCTTGGCGGCCATGTGTTCGTCGACCCGGTTCTCGATGCGCGTCAGCAATTCCTCGTCCGCGATGCCCTCTTCCTTGGCCCATTCATCGACCGGCAGATCGAGATCGAGCACCCGCTTCAATTCGTCCTTGAGGCCGGCGACATCCCACTGCTCGGCATAGGCGTGCTCAGGCACGTGCTTGGCGACGAGATCTTCCACATAGGCGTGGCGCATATCGGCCACCGTCTCCGCCACGCTGTCGTCCTTCATCAGGTCGACGCGCTGATCGAAAATTACCTTGCGCTGGTCGTTCTGCACATTGTCGAACTTCAAGAGGTTTTTGCGGATGTCGAAGTTGCGCGCCTCGACCTTCTGCTGCGCCTTCTCCAGCGCCTTGTTGATCCAGGGATGGATGATGGCCTCGCCCTCCTTGAGGCCAAGCCGGGTCAGCATCGAATCCAGGCGATCGGAGCCAAAGATTCGCATCAGATCATCTTCCAATGAGAGGAAGAATTTGGAACGGCCGGGGTCGCCCTGACGGCCGGATCGTCCGCGCAGCTGATTGTCGATGCGCCGGGATTCATGCCGCTCGGAGCCGATGATGTAGAGCCCGCCCGGCTTGGTGACCGTTCGCGCCGGCTTCGATCCCTTGGCCGGTTCGACTTCGACCTCTTCCTCGGCCTTCAGCACGATCTCGCGGAAACGCGCGATGTCCTCTTTGATCTGTTCGATCTTTTTGGCCTTCTCGGCCTCATCAGTGAGGTCCGCGGTCTCCTGCTGGATTCGCATTTCCAAGGAGCCGCCGAGTTTGATGTCGGTGCCGCGGCCGGCCATGTTGGTGGCAATCGTGATGGCGCCGGGAACGCCGGCCTCGGCCACGATATAGGCTTCCTGCTCATGGAAGCGCGCGTTCAGCACCGCAAACAGCTTCGCCGGTTTGCCGGCCCGCGCGGCGGCATAGAGCTTTTCCATGCCGGATTCGCTGGAAAAATCGATCTGCTTGTAGCCATGCTTTTTCAGGTAATCGGCAAGCACCTCGGATTTTTCGATCGAGGCGGTGCCGACCAGAACCGGCTGCAGCCGCGAATTGGCGCGCTCGATTTCGGCCAGGATCGCGGCGTATTTTTCGTTCTGGGTCCGGTAAACCTCGTCATCCTCATCCAGACGCGCCACTGGCAGATTGGTCGGGATTTCCACGACCTCGAGCTTGTAGATGTCGAACAATTCGTCGGCTTCGGTCGCGGCCGTACCGGTCATGCCTGCGAGCTTTTCGTACATCCGGAAATAATTCTGGAAGGTGATGGAGGCCAGCGTCTGGTTTTCCGGCTGGACCTGAACATGCTCCTTGGCTTCCAGCGCCTGGTGCAGGCCTTCCGAATAACGGCGGCCCGGCATCATGCGGCCGGTGAATTCGTCGATAATCACCACCTCGCCGTCGCGAACGATATAGTCCTTGTCACGCGTGAACAGCGTATGCGCGCGCAAGGCCTGGTTGATGTGGTGGACGACCGAGACGTTTTCGACGTCATAGAGCGAATCGCCCTTGAGCTGGCCGGCGTCGCGCAGCAGCGTCTCGATCTTTTCCATGCCGGCTTCGGTCAATGTCACCGTGCGCTGCTTTTCGTCGACATCGTAATCTGACTTGTCGAGGCGCGGCAGGAATCCATCGATGGTGTTGTAGAATTCCGAGCGATCGTCCAGCGGACCGGAAATGATCAACGGTGTGCGTGCCTCGTCAATCAGGATCGAGTCGACTTCGTCAACGATGGCATAGAAGTGACCGCGCTGGACCATGTCCTCCAGGCGATACTTCATATTGTCGCGCAGGTAATCGAAACCGTATTCGTTATTGGTGCCGTAGGTAATGTCGCAGGCATAAGCCGCCTTGCGCTCGGCATCGTCAAGACCATGGACAATCACGCCCGTGGTCAGGCCGAGAAAACCGTAAATCTGCCCCATCCAGGCGGAGTCGCGTCGGGCGAGATAATCGTTGACGGTAACGACATGGACGCCCTTGCCGGCGAGCGCATTGAGATAGACGGCAAGCGTTGCCACCAGCGTCTTGCCTTCGCCGGTTTTCATTTCGGCGATGTCGCCCTCGTGCAGCACCATGCCGCCAACCAGCTGCACATCGAAATGCCGTTGCCCGAGCGTGCGCTTGGCCGCCTCGCGGACGGTGGCAAAGGCGGGAACGAGAATGTCGTCGAGCATCTTGCCTTCTGCCAGCTCGCGGCGGAATTCCTCGGTGCGCGCCCTCAGGGCTTCGTCCGACAGCGCGGCGACTTCAGGCTCGAGATCGTTGATGGCTTTGACGCGGGACTGGTAACCCTTGATCCGCCGGTCGTTGGCGGAGCCGAAAAATTTGCGGGCGAGCGCGCCGATCATGCCAAATTCCTGTCGTTATGGTTCGGCGTTGCAGCCATCGAAGAACGGGCGATCTTCCGAAGGCCCAAAGCGCTTCAAATTACGGCGTAATTTCAGCGCCACCGGCCCGCGGGAGAGATATGGCTGGGGCAAAGCCTTGTCAACGGCGGCCGGGCTTTCAAGGATCGAAGGTGACTCCAGCGCATATCCGATGGGGCGAGCCCCGGTTTGAGGTCGGGAGTGGCCACCCTGACAAGCCCTTGGAAGTTTCGATTCCGGCTTTGCGTCAGAGGCCTATCACGAAACCGGGAAGCACGCCCGTTGGGGACCGCGCCGGCACCGTCTTCATGATTTTGACAGAGTTTTCACGTTGCCAAGGCCTTCCGATTGGGCGAGTGTCGCGCCGGCCGCAAACGCCGCTCTTCCACCTTTCAGGATTTAAGGATTTTCCATGAGCTCATCGTTCCCGGAAACCAACACCGGCCTGCGCTGCGGCATCACCGCCATCGCCGGATGCCTTGCGCTGGCTTTGTCGCTGGCTGCGCCAGCCCTGGCCCAAGATGCCAATCAGGTGCTTGCCAAGGTAAATGGGGACGCGATCCGACAGAGCGATGTGACGCTCGCCGAAGAAGAGCTCGGGCCGAGCCTTGCACAGATGGACCCCGCCTCCCGGAAAGAAAATGTCCTGGGCTTTCTCATTGACATGAAGATCGTCGCCAAGGCTGCCGAAGCCAAGAAGATCGAGGATCGCGATGACTTCAAGGCAAAACTCGCCTTCGCCCGCAATCGCCTTTTGATGGACAATCTTCTGGGCTCGGAAGGCAAGGCCGCCGTCACCGATGACGCCATGAAGAAAGTCTATGAGGAGGCCGCCAAGCAGATTTCCAGCGAGCAGGAGGTCCACGCCCGCCACATACTGGTGGAGACCGAGGACGAAGCCAAGGCCGTCGAGGCCGAATTGAAAAAGGGCGCCGACTTCGCCGAGCTTGCGAAGAAAAAATCGAAGGATCCCGGCGCCTCCGACGGCGGCGATCTCGGTTTCTTCACCAAGGACCAGATGGTGCCGGAATTTTCCACCGTCGCTTTCGCGCTTGAGCCGGGCAAGGTTTCCGATCCGGTGAAGACGCAGTTCGGCTGGCACATCATCAAGGTCGAGGAAAAACGCAATCGCAAGGCGCCGGAGTTCGATCAGGTCAAGCCGCAGATCGAAACCTATGTAACCCGCAAGGCGCAGGCCGACTATGTTGCCAAGCTTCGCGAAGCTGCCAAGATCGAACGCACCGATCAGCCGGCCGATGCCGCCAAGGATGCCAAGCCCGATCCGGCGGCCAAGCCCGCCGATTCCAAGATGGCACCTGTCAAGAAGTAAATCGACTTCGCAAGTAAACTTCATTAAGTAGCGATGATGCCCGGCCTTGCGCCGGGCATCACCTCTTTGGCGCCGGAGTTGGCGATCAAGGAGGTGAATGGACGGACCTAGCCGAACGTCAGCATCGTTCCCCCGCCGCTATGTCCGGCCAGGATGATTTTCATTTTTCAGTTTGGATTTGGCCCATGTCCACCGCCGTTTCTCCCCTCGCCCCGACGGATGTTCCCGCGATGCCGGTGGTTGCCGGCATCAGGCTTGCGACTGCGGCTGCGGGTATTCGCTACAAGGGACGCACCGACGTGCTGCTTGCTGTCCTGGACAGCGGCACCAGCGTTGCCGGCGTATTCACTAAATCCAAATGCGCCTCCGCGCCGGTCGAATGGTGCCGCGCCCGGCTCGGCCGTGGCGGCGGAACCGCACGCGCTTTGGTGGTCAATTCCGGCAACGCCAATGCCTTCACCGGCAAAACCGGAAAACAGGCGACCACGCTGACGGCCGAACTCGCCGCCAAGGCGCTCGGCTGCAAGCCGTCGGAAGTGCTGCTTGCGTCCACCGGCGTCATCGGCGAGCCGCTCGATGCCTCCAAATTTGATGGCGTGCTCGCGACCCTAGCCAGAGAAGCCCAGCCTGGCGCCTGGATGGAAGCCGCCAAAGCCATCATGACCACGGATACGTTTCCGAAGGTCGCCACCGCGACGGTAAAGCTCGGCAAGGCCAAGGTCACCATCAACGGCATGGCGAAGGGTGCAGGTATGATCGCCCCGGATATGGCGACCATGCTGTCATTCATCTTCACCGATGCGCCGATCGCGGCTGCCACGCTGCAAGCGCTTTTGAAAAGCGGCGTCGAGGATACGTTCAACGCCGTGACCATCGACGGCGACACCTCGACCTCGGATACCCTGCTGGCGTTCGCGACCGGCGCGGCGGCAGCCAGGGGCGCGCCCCGGATCACCAAAGCGGGCGACCCGCGCCTGAAGGCATTCGCCAAGGCCTTTCATACCGTGCTGGCTGATCTGGCCGAGCAGGTGGCCCGCGACGGCGAGGGCGCCCGGAAGCTGGTCGAGATCATCGTAGAGGGAGCGACCTCCAAACCGTCGGCGCGGCGCATTGCGATGTCGATCGCCAATTCGCCGCTGGTCAAGACCGCGATCGCTGGCGAGGACGCCAATTGGGGCCGTGTCGTGATGGCCGTCGGCAAGGCGGGCGAGCCGGCCGATCGCGACAGGCTGTCGATTTCCTTCAATGGCATCCGGGTGGCGAGCCGGGGTGCACGCCACCCTTCCTATGACGAAGCCGAGGTATCGAGGGCGATGAAGAATCCGAAAATCCAGATCAAGGTCGCGATGGGTCTGGGCCAAGGCCGCGACCGGGTGCTTACCTGTGACCTCACCAAGGAGTATGTCGCCATCAACGGCGATTATCGATCGTGACGGCAACTTTGAAACTCACCCTCGTGGTCGCCTGCGCGCTGATCGATGCCGACAACAGGGTGCTGATTGCCCAGCGCCCGGAAGGCAAGACGCTGGCCGGATTGTGGGAATTTCCCGGCGGCAAGCTGGAGCCGGGCGAACGGCCTGAACCTGCGCTGATCCGCGAATTGCACGAGGAGCTGGGCATTACCGTGCGCGAAGCCTGTCTGGCGCCCCTGACATTCGCAAGCCACGCCTATAACGACTTCCATCTGCTGATGCCGCTCTATATCTGCCGACGCTGGGAAGGCGAATTCATCGCCCGCGAAGCGCAGAAACTGGCTTGGGTCCGCGCCAACAAGCTGCGGGATTATCCAATGCCTGCGGCCGACATTCCGCTGATCCCGCACCTGATCGATCTGTTGATGTGAGGGCCAAGCCTGGGCGTCAAGCCTGGGCGCCAAGTCTGGGCCCCAAGTCCGCAAGTCACGGCCGTTTCACCGACTTAACCGCAGCCTCCAGGCTTGCCTTGGCCGACCCCGGCTTCGCAGGCTTCTGTTGGCTTTCGTGCGGCGCCCAACCCGACAACCACAGGACATCGAAGGTAGCGCGAATGCGGCCATCGGAATCGGCAAAGCGCTCTTGATAGACCTCTGCCATGCGCAGCATCGTGGCACGACGAGTCGGGCGACGACGACGCTCGTTCAAAATATTGGTCGCGCCCATGCTTCGAAGGTCGCGCATCAAGCCGAAGGCGTTATCGTAACGAACCACAATGTGGTCGAGATCGGTCACCGGCAGCGCAAAGCCCGCACGTTGCAACAAACCACCGACATCCCGCAGATCCGCCGATGGCGACACCCTTGGCGAGATGCCGCCCTCGCACTCGGCTTCGGCAACCGCGAAGGACTGCCGCAACTCCGTCAACGTATCGCCGCCGAGCATCGCTGCCAGCAACAGTCCGTCGGGCTTGAGCGCACGGCGGATCTGGACCAGCGTTCCCGGCAGGTCATTGACGAACTGGAACGCGAGCGCGGAGACCGCAAGGTCCAGCGAGCCCGGCATCAGCCCTAATCCCTGGCTTTCGTCATCCGGCAGATCGATCCGTGTCAGCTTCCCGGCCCGGCCCGCCAGCACCTCGCCCAGTCGCGCGGCGGGACTTCCGATATCCACCGCGTGGCCAAATTCGCGCAACACCGCGTGAAGACGGTCGCGCATGTCTTCCGCGACGCGATCGAGGAGAAAGGTCGCCGGCGCGCCGGTCCGGACTCGCCTCTGTCGCACCCGCAGTAATGCGCGATCGAACAAGGGAGGAGCGGTGCCTGTTTCGCTTTTGGCCATCTGAGCCTGATACGCTGGTCTGCCCCGCGCTGGCAATCAAGGCGGCCCGCCAACTGACCTATGCAAAGAAAAGCGGCCGAAATCGAGTAGCGGCCGCGGTCGGGGCAGAGGTCTCGGCGGCTTGAGCCGGGCTGGGCGCCCGGCTAGTGTTGCCAGGGCCGAGGTTTTGCTTGGAAGGCACCCGACAAATGAGCCTGACTTCGGATTCCCCGCTCCAGGCTCCAGCCGTGAATGCCACGGCTCCCGCATCCCCTTCCATTAGCGATCGTTTGCGCGGCGCGTTCAAGGCGTGCCGCCATGCATCGATGCAGGTCTCGCGCGCCCTCCTCGACATCGCGCTGCCCACGCTCTGCATTGCCTGTCGTGATCCTGTCGATGGTCCAGGCGTCTGCGCCTCCTGCTGGGCCAAATTGTCGTTCATCGGACCACCTTGTTGCCCGAGGCTTGGCATCCCTTTCGTCTACGATCCGGGTCCCGGTCTGTTGTCGATGGAGGCCATCGCCAATCCCCCGGCCTACGGCCGCGCCCGCGCCGCGGTTCGTTATGATGACGTGGCACGAAAACTGGTCCACGCCTTGAAATATCAAGACGGCACCGATCTCGCTCCCATCATGGGACGCTGGATGGCGCGCGCCGGCCAAGAACTGCTGGCAGATGCCGATCTCTTGGTTCCGGTGCCGCTGCATTGGCGGCGCGGCTGGAGCCGCCGCTACAACCAGTCGGCGCTGTTGGCGCGCGAGATCGAGCGGCAATCGGGCGTTCGGCTGACACTGGAAGTACTCCGCCGCACCCGGCAGACCGATCAGCAGATCGGACTTTCGAGGCCACAGCGGGCCAGCAATGTGCAGGGCGCCTTCGCCATCGGCCCCGATCGCCGGCATGAGATTCTGGGCCGCCGTGTCGTCTTGATCGATGACGTGCTGACATCAGGAGCGACGGCAGAGGCCTGCGCCCGCACCCTGCTCCGCGCAGGCGCGCGAGAGGTAGACGTGCTGGTGTTTGCCCGGGTTGTCGAGGCCGGACGGCCTCCCATATAACTTGCATGACGCACTATCAGGGTATCCGATGACCGCTTCTGTTGAAATCTACACCCGCCCGGGCTGCGGCTATTGTACCGCCGCCAAATCCCTGCTGACGCGCAAGAATGCCGCGTTCAGGGAATTCGACGTCGCGGTCGATCCGAAATACCGGCGGGAGATGACCGAACGTGTCGGCCCCGGCGCCACCTTTCCGCAAATCTTCATCGGCAAAACCTACGTTGGTGGATGCGACGACCTTTATGCGCTCGATCGCGAGGGCAAGCTCGACGCGCTGCTGGCGGGAGAAAAGGCCAGCTCATGAGTAGCGCAGGCGTCTTCACCGCGGCCATGGTGCAAATGCGCACCGGACTTCTGCCCGAGCCCAGCCTCGAGCAGGGCGTTGAGCTGATCCGACAAGCGGCCGCCGAGGGCGCCGATTACGTGCAGACGCCCGAAGTCAGCAACATGATGCAGCACAACCGCGCCGCGCTATTTGAACATCTCGCTGCCGAAGAAGACGATATTTCCCTGAAAGCCTATCGCACGTTGGCGCGGGAGCTGAAAATCCATCTTCATATCGGATCGCTGGCGTTGCGCGCCTCGTCCGAACGCGCGGTCAATCGATCTTTCCTGATCGGTCCGGACGGCGCGATTATCGCAAGTTACGATAAGATCCATATGTTCGATATCGAACTGCCGGATGGTGAGAGCTATCGCGAATCAGCGAACTACCAGCCCGGTGAGACCGCCGTCATTGCTGATCTGCCGTGGGGCCGGATCGGCCTGACGATCTGCTATGATCTGCGCTTCCCGGCGCTGTTTCGGGCGCTCGCCGAAGGTGGCGCCTCGTTCCTCACGGTGCCTTCTGCGTTTACGCGCAAGACCGGCGAGGCGCATTGGCATACGCTGCTCCGCGCGCGCGCGATCGAAAACGGCTGCTTCGTTTTTGCCGCAGCCCAGGCTGGCATGCACGAAAACAAGCGCGAGACCTATGGCCATTCGCTGATCATCGATCCCTGGGGCGAGATTCTGGCCGAAGGCGGCGTGGAGCCCGGCGTATTCCTCGCCAGGATCGATCCGGCCAGGGTGCAGACCGTTCGCAAGGCGATTCCCTCACTCCAGCACGGCCGACGATTTAGCCTCGCCGATCCCAGGGGAACCTCCACAGCCGGGGATCATCGCGAGGTTGCCGAATATCTGCATGTTGTCAGGGGATCCCCATGATCCGCTACAATTTACGATGCAAGCAAGGCCACACCTTCGAGAGCTGGTTTCAGAGCTCGTCGGCCTATGAAAGCCAGGAAAAGCGTAAACTCGTCAGCTGCCCCGCCTGCGGCTCGACCGAGGTCGAACGCGCCATCATGGCCCCGCAGATCGTGAGCAAGAAGGGCACCGAGAAACCACAAGCCGCGCCCGCAGCCGAGAAGCCCGCTGAACCGGCGTCGTTGATGATGGCGAAGGAAGCTGAATTGCGCACCAAGCTGCGGGAGTTGCGCGACCATATCGTCAAGAATGCCGACAATGTCGGAGACCGTTTCCCCAACGAAGCGCGGAAGATGCATTATGGCGAGATCGAGCATCGCCCGATCTATGGCCAGGCCTCCAATGAAGAAGCCCGCGCTCTGATCGAGGAGGGCGTCGAAGTCTCCCCGATGCCCGTATTGCCTGAAGACCGCAACTGAACAGGCCGGCCCTGAGCCGGCCCGCAGGCTGACAATCAAAATAACCTGGATTTCGGTTTTGATTCCATCAGAGCCGAGAGCTCTAGACGGACACCAGCAACGCCACGCCGACTAGGATGATGGCAATTCCGATAAGTTCACGCGCGGATATCGGCTGGTTGAACGAATAATATGAGACGCCTTGCGCGAACAAAACCTCGATCAGCGCCAAGGTTCGCACGTTTGCCGCCGCCGTGAGCGCAAAAGAGAGAAACCAGAACTGCGAGGCCAAAGCGCCGGTAAAGCCGGCGAGCATCGAGGGCTTCCACAATAACATGATGGCCCGCAGGGTCCCGGGCGCCCGCGCCAGGAGATAGATCGTCAGCAGCAATGTTTGCAAAAACAGCGCGAGGACGAGAGTGAAGGAGGCAGCCGTCACGAAGGCCACGCCGGGTACTGCCAGGATCGCGCCACGATAGCCCACGGCGGACAACGCGAAGGCCGCTGCTGCAGCGAGGCCCAACCCCGCCGAACGAACGTCGAACAATTTCTTTTCAGCTCCCGGCCGCAAAGCGGTGATGACGACTCCCGCGGTCGCCAGCACGATCGCGATCACCCTGAGCCAGGTGAGATGTTCGCCGAGAAAAATCAGGCCGAAGACCGCCGTCTGGATCGCCTCGGTCTTCAGATAGGCGGTGGTCACCACGAATGATCGCTCGCTCATGGCGAGCAGCATCAGACCAGTGGCGAGAATCTGGGTGAGCGCACCGACCACAAGCCAGGGCCAGAACGCCAGGCCCGGGTGGGGCATGGCATCACCCGTGGCCGCCATCGCGACGGCGAAAAACACCAGCGAAAACGGAAAGCCGAACAGAAAACGGATATTGGTTGCGCCCCAGGTGCCGAGGGCACCGGTCAGCGACCGCTGCATGGCGTTGCGCGCGGCCTGGGCGGCCGCGCCTAGCACGGTAAAGGGAATCCAGAGCGCGGTGATGGTCATGCGACCTGACGGGATTGAGACAGCCTACGATCCGCAAAAGCCGGCAAGCGGCTCTTCTCCGAAAACGCGTTGTGCTGGGGACGACGAGGACAAAGACAGCCCGCCGCAAGTTCAGCGGATCATGTCGCGAAAGCACGGTGCCTTGCGGCGCTACTACCGTCAACCGGATTGTCGGTATGCCTGAAATGCGACCACTTGCCAGCAAGACGCGATGATCAGGCCGGCTCCGCCACCACCATGTAATTCACGTCCATGTCGGACGACAGGCTCCAGCGATCGGCGAACGGACTATAGACCACGCCGCTTTGCTCGGTGATCGAGAGCCCATTCTGTCCGAGATAATGGGCGAGTTCATCGGGCGTGACGAATCTGTGCCATTGGTGGGTACCGCGCGGCAACCACCGCAACACATATTCAGCCCCGACGATGGCCAGCGCAAAACTCTTCCAGTTACGGTTGATGGTGGAAACCACCATCAACCCCCCGGGCTTGAGCATGGACGCGCAGCGTTTGAGGAACAGACCGATATCGCTGACATGCTCGACGACTTCCATCGCCAGCACGATGTCGAAGCGCTCGCGGACATCCATCTGTTCGACGGTGGTGCAGCGGTAATCGATCGACAGATGTCCCTTTTCGGCGTGCAGCCTCGCCGCCGCGATGTTGGAAGCCGACGGGTCAACGCCAATGACCTGCGCGCCCAGGCGCGTCATGGGTTCGCACAAAAGCCCGGCGCCGCAGCCAATATCGAGAATGCGCAAGCCCGCAAGACAGTTCAGGCTTTTGGCACTGCGCTCGAACTTGCGGCAGGCCGCATCCCGAATATAGGCCAGCCGCAGCGGATTGATCTTGTGCAGCGGCGCCATCTTGCCGGCCGGATCCCACCACTCATCCGACAGCCGGGAAAATTTCGCGATCTCGGCGGGATCGACTGTACTGCTCGCGCTTCCCTGGGGATCCGGAATATCCTGCTGAATGGCCATGAAGGGCGCGCCGCTCCTATCGCGCGGTGATGCTGTTGCGGAATGCAAGCGGCGAGGCAATGGTCGAGAGTCGTTCCTCGCTCTTGCCGACGCCGGTGATGGTCACGTCACCATAGTCGAAGATGCGTCCGGCGACCGACTGATCTACATCGACGCTTTCGATCTTGTCGAGACTCATCTCGAAAGTCTGGCGCGTGATGAAGCCGGTCTTGTGCACCACGCGTAAATTGGTGACGTCGGTCTCTGTGGTCCAGCGGTGGAACCAGGCGGTCATCGTCTTGTAGAGCGCGACGATGCCGACGATCGCCGCGAGTGCCCAGCATACCAGGATCAGCGCGCTGCCGGGTGGGGCCATCCATGAGAGCACAAGCAGCACGGCGGCCAAAATCCAGAGCAGG
>Ga0207667_10002300_pt1 | contig 23997 bp, 23 predicted proteins | sample KBSCornC52_FD_184301 | JGI IMG/M metagenome (GOLD analysis project Ga0207667, IMG submission 184301) | Corn rhizosphere microbial communities from Kellogg Biological Station, Michigan, USA - KBS Corn C5-2 (SPAdes) (version 2) | ecosystem: Host-associated > Plants > Roots > Rhizosphere > Soil ...
CCCGCGTCATGTCCGCCGTGTTCCGCAAGGGCGGCGACGTCACGTTCCTGGTCGAGGAACTGAAGGCCGTGTTCGATCCGCGCGGCGGCTACTTCAAGGCCGGCGGCGTGTACATGCCATCGATCGTCGCCGAACTCGGCAACATCATCGAGACCCACCTGACCGCGATTGGACTGCTCAAGGGCGCCGAACTCTCCGACGCGCAGAAGCAACTGATCGCCGAGAAGCGCGCCGCCTTCGAGCGCAAGAGCGCAAAAAAAAACTCTGAAATAAGCACCGTCGGCGAAATGGGCGGCGCGATGGTCGGTGAGGACACCGGCGAATATGCCGCCCCCGCCGCGCAGGCCAACCCACCCGAAGAATCCGCCGGCGCCTTCCCGCCCGGCGCCGCGATGTGCGGCAAGTGCAATACCCAGGCGCTGGTGCTGCTGGATGGTTGCCAAACGTGCCTGAATTGCGGCTATTCGAAGTGCGGTTGACAATGAGAAATTCACACGGGTCTCTCTCCTGTCCTGTGCGTCATAAGCTTGCACTTGGTACGCATAAGCTTGCGTCTGCGTAGCGCATAAGCTTGCATTTTTTAAGTTCGCGTACTCGACACTGCCAGCGGCGCCCATCAAACCCCGGTCTCTGACCGGGGTTTGCTTACTTTGGCTCAAACATTGTGCCGCTGGGGTCTGGGGTTGTTGCTGCACGTGAGTTCGGGTGTGTTGCACCGTCAGGTTTATAGAAAACCTTCATCGCTTGTCCGACTTGTTTGGGCGTTCCGGAAGCAGGGTGGCTCGGCAGAGGCGATCAAAAAATCGTGTTACACAAGCTGAGGTCTCAGCTGGGGGGCATCGCCTTCCACACAATTCCTGATGGCCTTGAGCCATGACCTCACCATACCCGATAGACGAATTCCCTCAGCATGGATGTCAACGTGGAAGTACAACAGCGAACGTGGCATCGCCGACTGGGAAACGAGGTTCCCGCAAGGCGTCCATCGGGTGCGGTTGCTCAACCTGTTGACGGGCACCGAACGCAGTAACTCAGTCGCTAAATATGTTTCCCGACCCACATACGTAACCATAAACGCGGTGCACGGCTTCGGAGATTTTGGGCAACACCGCGAAGGCGCACCGGTGTACGCCGGCACGGGCTATTCGACTCTTTACCTGTGCATCGAACTGGCGGCCGCGCTGACCCGCGAACTGCCTCATTGAGGGGCCACAGCGCCTGGGATCGCTCCCGCCGATCGCGCGCAGGTGCGGCCCGTATCTCTGCAAGTTTCGGGTGACGGAAACTCGGCAGTCGGCTTGAAGTGCATCATCCTACCGCGCTGATCGAAGCAAGTTGTGCACTGCTCGGATGCGGCAATCCGTCGCCCAAAACGTCCCTACCTTATGGACGCGTTCTTCGCCGCTGCAACCACGCTTTGAGCCGTGGCCACCAACCCTTGCGCTGCCCTTGGAAATATGCGTTCCGCCGCACTTCTTCTGCCCATCGCCCCTGTAGCACTTCTTCATCGGTCCAATCACGTTGCCAGAGCACGCGGCCGTCCCTAATGAAATAGTGTGAGCGACATGGCTTCTGCCAATTTCCAACAGATGGGAAGAGCGTGGGTCCGGAGCGACCTGCTGTAAGACGCCAACCCAAGTCGCCTAATTGAGTACGCACTTTCTCTCCACAGCCGCACGCGCAAAGATGCGCTGCAGTACGATATTTCTTTGAGACGTACAGGATTCCCGGTTCCAGATGGGACGGCATGAACTCGACGAGTTCTAGGCGTATGCGTTCAATCGCCATCGGGATCCAAGAGCGAGAGATTGTCCAGTGTGAGTAGAAGCTGATTGGACGATGCCGGACCTACGTAGAACCCGCGGATCTGCTTGAAGCGGAGGACAGCCAAGGCTGCGTTCAACGCATTGAGTTCCGCTATCTGAACGTTGCTTTTGTAAACATCATCCGACGGATCGACTTCGGGAGCGTAGCCCTTCTCGCGGATCGCGTGCCCCCTATCTCTCGGGAAATAGGTCGTGCGCACCGTTCCACTGATGGGGCCAGGCTTGCGATTCAGGCCCATTCCGACGTCGATGAACGGGATGTTCTTCGAGATCAGCAAATCGAAGATGCGCTTGCGCGAGCTTCCCTTGTCCACGCATACGAATGCGAAAGTCACGCCATCGAGCTCGTCGCCAGATGACTCATCGACAAACAGTGGCTTAATGGTGAGCCCGTGCCGAAAGGTCTCGTAGCGCTTCCGATAGACCTCAGCCTTCGACTTCCGTAGTTCGCCATCCTCCCCAGCTTCCAAACGCCCAGGCGACCGGAAGGCGTTGTGCACAAAAAAGTTGTCCCCGTCGAACCCGCGTATCTCCCGGACTGGCGTTTTCACCATGAAATCGAGCAGATAGGCGCCCGTTCCACCCAACCCAATGACGGCGACCACGTCGTTCTCGAAAAGCTTGGCGAGATCTGAAATTTCTGCCCGGCTCGTCAGCGTATCGCGCAGTTTGAAAACCGAATTCGGCGATTCCTGTTCGTAGTCACGAAACGTGTATGGGTCAACATTGAATTTCTGCATCGCGGGACCTGAAATCATCGCGACGTAGCTCTCAACCTTCTCGAAATTATCTACATACGGACGCTTCTGACCGCCTTCCTTGAGCTTATGGGAAAACCGCTGTTGTACAACCATATCACTACAATGCTCGCTCAGATTGAGCTGCGCCACATCGCCTCCGAGGCCATGTACGACCTGACCATCCAATCCATACGGGCGGGGACCCGTCCAGAAAGCCTGATGGTCCTCCGGGCGAACGGTTATATCGTCCTCAAAGACGAGCTTCGCCACGAGCGCACCCCACTTCAACTCACCCGCCGCGTCGAGATACGGAATGTCTCGGACGACGAGGTAGTTGGTGTCGAGGGCCAGCGCGTACCCTTTTTCCAGGAGCGCCTTCAGGTCCGGATTATGATTCGCCAGTGTGTTTAACAAAGAATTCCATCCCTTCTTTGACTTTGACCGAGCCGCCTAGCGACAGCACCCCCTTCTTGTTCCCATGTCCCCGCTCGTACGTCACTGAGTACACCCGATCGGGATGCTGCGGATATTGCGGATCTTCCAGCGTGACGACTTCGACGTAGGTGATCTCGCCCTTGGGCCACTCGTGCGCGGTGCCTTCGACGATGATGGTGACCAACTTTTCCTTGTGACTCATGAGATCTGCTTGCTCGTTCACGGATTGATCCTTCTTGACTGAGCGCTTCAGATGTGATTCTATTTGTTTCAGTCGTAGGACGTATCTCATGCGAGACATATCGTCTTACTTGCGAAACACTGTACTCGGCAGCGCCTGAGCCGTCAAGTCTCGGGCGCTCTTTGTGTGCGCGGAGGTAATGTGAGCTTAAAGATCAATGATTTAGGTAAGATGATTGTCGCCAAACGCGGTGCTCGCGGCGTGAGGGCCGCAGCTTTGGAGGCGGGTGTGAGTCCAGCGACTCTATCCAGGGTGGAGAACGGCCACATGCCCGATCTGGCTACCTTCGCCAAGCTTTGCAAATGGGTCGAACGCGATCCCCGGGAGTTCCTTGGTATGGAAGTCAGCAACGACGAAGCGCAGCCCCCAGCCGCCGTTGCACACTTTAAAAAGAAAAAGACAGTGTCGATGGAAACTGCAACTGCTTTAGGAAACCTCATCATCGCTGCGCAGGATGCAATGCGTGCGCGCGAAAGCCTCTTGGGTAAGTAGCCTTGCGCCGCGGCTTCAAAGCTCAAGCGGAACGGAACGCCGCTGCGGCAAGGGCTGCATTGGGGCTAACAGAGGTCGCACCGCTGGACCCTTGGGCGTATGCCGAATATCTCAACGTAAGCGTTCTCGACTTCGCTGTCCTTGGGTTGGAGCACGAAGTCAGCCGCCAGTTGACGGAAACTGATGCTTCGAGCTGGTCCGCTTTGACGCTGCAAGAGAATGGTGCCTTTGCGATTGTGATCAATCCTGCTCACGCGAAAGTACGGCAACGAAATGATCTCGCACATGAGCTGTCGCACATCCTTTTGCGGCACGTTCCTGCTCGAGTAGATGTCGCACCATCCAAGCTCCTTCTCTTGAGTGACTATTCCGACGATCAGGAGCAGGAAGCAGACTGGCAGGCAGGAGCGCTTCTTGTTCCACGATATGGTTTAGTGCACGCGCGCTCCCGCCAGCAAAGCGTGGCACAGATCGCCGAGCACTTCGGGGTCAGCACGACACTTTGCGAATGGCGACTGCGAATGACCGGGGTAGATGTGCAAATACGTCGATCTGCGAACGGCTGAACGTAGACTCGGCGCAGTAGCTCGCCCAAGCGCTCGGGTCCGCGGCGATCACGCGTGCGCGGCGCAGCGCTTCTTCAGCTGATACCGAACGTTCGATAATCTGGGCTGCTCTTGAATGTGCTGTCGCGATGGTTCCAACACGTGAGAGACGCCGTCGAGACTCGAAGGCGACTTACGAAGCGTGACGGCCGGTTGCCACAGAAACTAATTGACCGAGTGCGCATCTGGCACCGACATGCAGCCTCGCCACCGGCGCCACGTTTATTGTTCGTGCGACGTCCTGGGGCCGTGCAAGTTGGCTGCATCCATCTGCTCGTTGAAGGCCTTGAAAAGTTGCTCGAGTCCTTCGCGATCTTTTTCAAGCGATGCGATGCGCTCCATGGCATTGGCTATTGCTGCTCGCAGATCTTTGACGCGAATATCCGCTTCTGAATCGAGCGCGGCGGCGGTTTCAGCAGCTGATGTGTGTCGAAAGTCGGTTGTCCCCATTGCATGTTCTCCCTACGCGAGCCGCACCGCGCAGAATCAGTTTGGCGCCTGCAAATCCTGCGCTGTGTCTTGTGATGCTCTAGCAGAGCGCCTGTACACAGGCTGCAACTTCAGTGCTTCGATCCAAGGTGGCGGTGCCCCTGGATCGAAGTGCATCATGTCAACAACAGTCCCGAATTTTGAGGCTTGTCGCTGCAATACCGTCGCCAGCGCGCGGGCTGCACGCTCAGCGAATTTGGCGTCACCCCCCACTGCGAGCAGAATCGTGGGATCAGCGTGCTGGTCCTGCTGAATCCCTGCCACGTAGATGCTATCGACGTAAGCGAGGTCTCGAACTGCGGCTACCGCTACCTCGACCAAACCCGCGGGAATCTTGGGAGGCGAGCAAACGCGAGACCCACCATCATCGACATTCCACTCCTGGACCTCGGCCATGTACCCCTCATCCAGGAGCGCCGCCACTTCCTCGGGGTACAGGAAACAGCACGGTGTGTCCTGTGGGTTGAGCACCAACGTCGAGCCGCGAGTCGCCTCCAAGAAAGCACGCCCCCTCATCGCCACCACACGAGCCATACCCTGCGTTGATCTCCTGGCACGGGCCTCGTCCGTAAAAAAGGGCACCACTGATACACCATCCGGCTGACGATTGAAAGTCATGAAGCGGGCCTGTCCTGGCCGCTTCGCGGTTGGTACATGTGCGTAGACTGTTGCGCGGAGCAATGCGGAGAAGAACTGCGCGTCGGCTCGCGCATCAGCCTTTGCACGCTCCATCAGATCTTCGAGTTCCGCGCCAGATGTCACTGGGTTATGCCCACGACCATTGAACACCGCTCGATGCGCATGCGCTACCTCGCCGCGCAAACGGTGCCGCCTCGCAAGGTTCACTGTGGTGGCGGTCCGCGCTACGATCCAAACAGAGCCAAGCTCTTTCGCAGGTCACCCTCGTCGACGACCCCGGTTGCAGCAAACTGGGAATAGAACAGCTTGAGCAGCTGCATTCGGGTTGCCGTTGTCGTCGGCGTCGATTTATCACGAGCCCAGAGATCGATGTTCGACATGATCTCTCCAGCCAATTTCCAGTCGAATTCTGCAGCGGTGCCGGCCGACAATGGTCGGCCGGCCAGCAGAAACATGGGATCCGCCCCGGCAGACACGGCGTGACTGAGGTACGCGAGATCAGGTTTGTACGTTCCTGCCTCATACGACACCTGGGAAGTCTTGCTCACTCCGCATGCCTTGGCCCACTCAGCTTGTGTGTAGCCCAGGCGCGTGCGCTCGGCCCTGATTCTACCTCCGTATAAGTTTTCTTGCCTTAAAGTCCGCATTCTTGACATTCCCCGCAGCCGGCGCTACTGTGCGCCGCGGATGCGCGGAGTGAGCCCCGCGGTTGCGTGACCTAGTAAGGTGAGTCTAGCCGAGGTTGGCGGATGCCGATTCTGTTGCTGCCGACAGCAACGATCCGGGCCCGATTAGCAGGGCTCCAAGGCCAACGACTCGCTCCGAACGCTCGCGATCATGCTCCCCCACCAAGGATATGGCCTTGGTAGCGCTGGCAACAGCCGCGTTCGAAATCGGCAACAGCCGATACCTTCTAACCCCCTCTCCGAAACCCAGACCCTCGCTCATTCGAGCGCAGGAGCGTCTTGGCTCCAAGCCGGTTGCGGGCCTTTCGATCGAATGGCCGTCTCCATTCCCCAGTCGTATCCGAAAGGTCGTCACGCGCTCGGGTGCTCACCGGCGCTACGTCGTTCCGTGCTACCGATGCGGCGATGTTGAAGCCCACGGGGACGCTGCCGAGGAGGCCGCAGCCTTCATCCTCCTGGATGCCTGCCCGGATATTGAATTCCAGGAGCAACCGGCGCGAATCACTTTCGAATGGATCGGTCGTTGGCATCAACACGTCCCCGACCTTCTCGTGGCAACCGACACCCGCTTCGAGTTTTGGGAATGCAAGCGAAGCTTCGAAGCCGGCCGATTCTGGATCCGTAAGCGGTCGGAGCGTCTCCAAGAACTACTCACTCCACTGGGCAACGGGTATCGGGTAGTAACCGGCGAGACGTTGTACCGCGATTCGTTCCTTGCTAACGCCAGGCAGCTACGGCGGTTCGCAAAACGGCCGATGTCGGAAACCGTTATTGCCGAGGCGGCTCTTCGCACGCGCACCGCCGGCGAACTCGCGATCCACGAATTGGCCGACATGCTGTCCGACGACGAACCGGCTTCAGATGTGCTGGCGCTGCTCTACGCGGGAGTCCTTTGCACCGATCTTTCTCGGCCTCTCACCCGGCAATCACGAGTCCACCTAAGGACTCAGGAGGAACACCCATGGGTTTGGCGACTTTTCGACCGGGTTGCCGCATAAGACTCGACGGTGTGATGTTCGAGCTCACCGGACGGCTCCCGTCGAACAAATGGCAACTGATGGAGATAGATACCGGGCTGCGCGACGAACAGACAGACGATGATCTCTGGAAGGCGTACCTCACGAATCACCTGCGGTTCGTTCAAAACGACCCCAACGAAACTGCAACGCAAAAACGCTTGTTGGAGCGCATGAGTGAAGCCGCAGAGACGATGTCCCCTTCATGCAGCGAATGGGTCGCCCAAGCTGCGCTCAGCCGGTGGAAATTCGTACAACAAGTCAGCGCATTGAAGGGACTGCTGCCTATTGATGACGCAATTGACGAGGCATGGAAAGCGGTGAAGTGGCCCGCTACGAAGCCATGCATCCGGACCGCTCAGTACTGGTGCGCCAAGGTTGCGGCAGCCTCCGATCCTGTCACAGCGCTCGTGCAGAAAGACAGCAGGAAGGGAAATCGGACAGCTCGTTACCCTGCTGAAGTCATTGAGATCGCGGACCGGATCGTACAAGACAAATATCTGAAGAAAAATCCACGCATTTCCATGACGACGGCTGCAAAAGAATGTGCCAGAGCTTTGCGTAAGGAAAACCGGTGCAGGCCCCGCTCGGAACAACTTCCCGTTCCAGGGCGCCGAATGTTCGAGTCACGCGTCGCGCTTATCCCGAAGCGCGAACGCATTGCAAAGCGCCATGGGTCGGATGTCGCGTTGGCCCGCTTCCGTACGTCGCTCGGCGGCATCAAGACAACTCATGTATTGGAACGCGGCGAGGTCGATCACACGACGCTTGCAATCGTGTTGCTCGACGAAGACTTCATGCCATGGGGACGGGCTTCTTGTTCTCTGTGCGTAGACGGGCACATACCGATACCCACCGGGATATACCTGGGCGCGGAAATTCCTAGCATCGTGAGCGTATCTCATTGCACGGAACGTTCGCTGCTTCCTAAGACCGAATTGTTGAAACGCTATCCCGATGTCAAAGGGCGTTGGGATTGCTACGGGGTTCACGAGACCTACGTGTATGACAACGGTCTGGAAGAACACGCCTCGGCACTACGCCACGCTCTCTCCGAACTCGGTGGCTCTACCGCCGAGTTCTGTGCCCGCAAAGCGCCTTGGTACAAGCCGAATGTGGAGCGCTACTTCAGGACCCAAGACCTCGATCTGCTGCAGACCTTACCTGGGTGCACCGGCGAAAACATTTTCGCCCGCCCGGCGTTCGACCCCAAAAAAGATGTGCTCGTCCGTCGATCGACGTTCGAGAAGGTATACATGATCTGGCTTGTCGACATATACCTGCGGGAGTCGTTGGTGTCGCTCGGCAACATCTCTCTAGCCGAGGCGTGGAAACGATCGATCATACTCGAAGAGCAGCTAGTTCCGACGCGAAGAATTCTCCTTGAACGTCTCTTCCTGCGGAAGGAACCTGAGCGCACCTTGGATCACGAAGGGATCCAATTTGACTGCCTCATTTACAACAGTACTGATATGGGAGCGCTACGGGCGGAACTAGGCGCAAAACTCAAAGTGGATATCTGGGTGAGCGACGAAGACTTGGGATACATCTTTGTCGAGGTGCCACGGCAGGATATCTCGATCCGAGTTCCTTGCCTCGACCAGCACTACGCCTCAGGTCTCACGCGATGGCAGCACGACAAGTGCAAAGACATGCAAAGGATAGGCAAAGACGAAGGGTTGCAGCTCACGCTTGACGACGCGCGCGAGCGGATCGGCGAACTGATAGATGCGGATCTCAAAGAGTGCAGGCACGCACGGCGGAAGACCCGTACGCGGTTTACCGAACGCGCAAAATCGGCTCCTTCAACGGGTAGTGCCGAACCACAGAACGAAATTCCGGAAACACGTAGCTTTTCGAGCGCGGCCGATGAAGCGCTCATGCGATCTGAAGAACAGGCAACCATCGTTCTTCCATGCACTTCTCTGCAAAAGCCTGAATGAAGTGTCTTTGACCCAAGGTCGGCAACACGCGTCCGATCACTCGAATGCGATGTGGCCACAAACAATCCTTCGATGAGGTACAGCCATGGTGGACCAACTTGCCAACAGTCGGCGAATCGTCAATGACATCGTCATTCAACACCACTCTTTCCACCAGATGCTGGAGTGCATGGAAGCTCTGTGGCGAGACGCCGAAGCGCGGATACCGATCATCGCTCCCTTCATCGGCGAAACCGGCACTGGGAAGACTACGGCGATCAGGGCATTCGCGATGAAACACCCGCCCAGACGGACCCCCGATGGCTTGGTGATCCCAGTATTGGTCATCGAGATACCAGCAAAGCCAACTCCGCGGAGCTTGGGCGAGCGAATACTCAGGGCACTGGGCGATCCGCGGCCAACGGCTGGATCTGCCGCGAACAAACTGGACCGCATCGTCACCAACATGGCAGGTTCCCAAGTTCGCGTCGGCATCCTGGATGACGGGCATCATTTTGTCGACAAACGACAGCGGATCGCGCTCTTCGAAGCCTCGGACTACTTAAAGGAGATCCTCGTCAGCATTGACATAGTTCTATTCTTGTTCGGCCTGCCCGAGTGCCAAATTCTAATCGAAAGCAACGAGCAACTGTTGACGCGCAGCAAGGCCGTTTGTGAGCTACCGCGCTTTGATTGGATGGATGGTGCGTCCCAAGACCAATTCGTTGCGGTCTTGTGGCAATTCCAGCAAAGCATCGATGGGTTCGAGTTGCCGGACCTGAGATCACGGGAGCTCTCCATCCGGATGTATCTCGCGACCGGCGGAATCATTCGATACGTGGCTGCCGTCCTGAGCAAGGCGGTCCGCAACGCCATCGATCATGGGACGACCAAAATCCGGATGCAAGACCTCTCTTCCGCGTGGTCGGAAGAGATCGTCGGGGCCAACACCAAATACCCGAATCCGTTCGAGCGTTCGTTTGCCCTAAAAGACCTCCCAAGCAAGATTGCGCTTGCAAAAACGATAGGTCAGCGGGCAGTGCGACCTCAGCCCGCTGCTAGGCGAAAACCGAAGGCGGTCCTCGCGGAAATGGGGATGTGAACATTCCAGATGGGCTGTTGATGCGGACGCCCGCCTACTGCGCTCTCGAATCGCCTCTGCACTACATCCTGAGATTGTCAGAGGCAAACGGCTACCCCACGCCATCAGTTGTGATGGCGCTCGCGGCACCTCGCGAGGACTGGCGCGTACTCGCGAAGTGGGATTGCACACACCTCAACCCCTTCTTCCCGAGTCTCGACACGCGCCGCCGACTTTCACATACCGTTGGCCCTCTTCGGATCATCGGTGCGATCTGTCGCTCTTGGGAAAACCGATGCTTTCCCGGCACCTCAATGCGCGACACGCTGGAATCTGCCCCGGAGTGCGTACATGAGCTCGGTTTTGCTCCCGCCTGGTGGGACATCCGGTTTGCAATCGCCTGCCCAACGCACAATCGAATGCTGGTCGTCAGATGCCACGCCTGCGGTGAACGACTATCCCTTTACCGGCCTGGCTTATGCACGTGCTCTTGCGGCGCTTTTTTGTCGATCGTTGCTGATGAACGGCCCTCGATCGAGTTGATCTGGCTAATGGCACTCCTCAAGCAAAAGGCCGAGACACAGTACCAAGAATCAGAAGCGACCGAGGATGCAGAACGGCCGTTGAAGCCCGAAGACGCGGATCTCGGCACGCTTTGCAGGATCATCGAAGTCATCGCGAAAGCGGAGCATCGGCTATCGGGAGGCACCGGTTCCTGGTCCCTCGACGTACAACGCAGGTGTCTGCCAGTCGTCGCAGCGTTCCTGTATGGATGGCCCAACGGAGTTGGCCCCTTCTGTTCGCGCTGGACCAAGGGGACGGTCCGACACAGCGGCGAGGTTCCGAGCCTGCGTTCCGCCTTCGCATGGGCCTTCGAAAGGCTCATGCATTGCCGCGGCACTAATCGCCGCGAAACTCTCTTCGTTGTCGACGCGGTGCTGCAATACGCCTCGTCCGAGCTGCCCGGACGCACCATCGACATCCGCGCACGCGACTTGCGACAGCTTTCCCAGGCGGGCCGTGCATATTGCGGAGTGACACGCGTGGCGGAAATGTCTGGCATCCCAAGGCACACAATGATCAGGCTCGTCAGACGTGGCCGCGTTCCGCATCGTGTCGCTGCCCGTGGCACGCGGACTATTTACGAGATCAAGTACGAGACCGCTCGCGAGCTGCGACTCGAATACCAAACCGCATTGCTGCACCGGCAAGCATCCAAGTACCTAGGGGTCACGCACGCTGTGTTCCGGGATTTGAGACGCAGCGGAGTTCTGAAGAAAGTCCACGAAACCATGATGCCCAAGGCGATTGCGATTTGCGACCTTGACGACTTCAAGCGAGGCATCTTCAAGGACGCTCAGCAAACGATGAGCAGCGCAGGTCTAGTCTCCCTGGATCGGCTCCGACTCATGAAATGCCCTCGCCCTGCCATGGTGCAAATCGTGGCTGGCATCCTTGGAGGCTCGATCCCATGCTTTCATGTTGAGAAGAAACCCCGACGCATCAACGACCTTCTTGTGTGCCGCTCTGGGATTGACGCCATTATTTCGGAGTATTCGCCGCGTCCTGTGCCAACAATTGCACAGCTTCGGGCTCGCTACCGTCTTAGCGGCCACGAAGCATCCACGCTTGTACGCTATCTATCCGGGGTGCCGGCCTCTGCCACGAAAATTCCCCCCGGCACCGTTGACGAGAAGAAACTTGAAAAATTCATGGCTCGCTATTGCGGCTTGGGCGCATACGCACGCTCGCAAGGAGTTGGGTGCGTGAGGGCGTTGAGCAGGCTGATGCGCGTAAAAGCCAAGCTCCTCAAATTGCCTGTTGCAAAACCGCCGCGCCGCTTCGTGTATTTCGTTCCACGGGCTCGCGATTAGCGCGGCACTTGTGACGACGCGCACATCGGAACAGCTACCCACGCGCTCTGAGGCAGTCCGGCCGCGGGTTTTCCGCGATCTCAGGCGTTCTGGCACTCTCAAAAAAGTCCGAACGACCATGATCCCGAAGGCGATCGCGATCTGGGATTTGGCGTAGTTCAAGCAAAAAGCCTTCGACGCTCCGATTGAACCTCGTGCCGCCTGCAATCTGGTCCCGCTCGATGCCCTCCGCCGCAGACGGTGCCCACGTGACGTGATCGTCCGCTTTATCACTGGGCGCTCGCCAGATCGATACCTTGCCTCACTATCGGGCACAACCCCAAGTCCACGGCTTGATGCCTTGCTTGTGCGACGTTCGGATGTAGCTCAGGCAGTGCTGGAAGGTACGGAACCTCCGAAACATTGCGTAATGGTGTAACACTCAGACAGTTCCTGAGCGATTGCCCTGCCCAAGATCAGAACAACGGCTTTGTAACCTCGGCCGTATCAATCCAGCCCCGCCAATACGCTACGCACGCGGTCGAAACCGATGAATTCCTGCTCTAGTCGCAGATTGGCGCGGATGCGCTGGTCGCGCAGGTCATCGTAGAGACGTCGTTCTTCTTCACGTAGCCGCAACAGGTCGCGTGTCAGCGGATTGTCCTCCCAACCCCAAACCGACTCGAAGGCCATCAGCGTGGCCCGGTCCATCAGGAAGGACTGCGCGTCGGGAAAGCGGGCGCGCAATTGATCAAGGATGGCAAAGCCATGTGTATCTATGTCGCCCCAGTAGTACAACCTGGACTGCTGGAGCCAAGTATTTCCGTCTAGGACCTCAAATCCATAGCCAGCCCCGAACAGCGCCAGGCTGCCGGCGACTGCGGGGAAGGCGAGAAAGTTGGTCTCGTTCTCAGTGATGAAAATGCGTGTCACACCGCAGCGCAGTGCCCGGAAACTGTCCACATCAAGTGTGATGTCGCCACTGGTTACGCCCGGAAGCAGCGACAGCGCCGGGTCGAGCACGCGGAAACGCACGCGGTCCGGTTTGGCAGCAAAGCCGTAACGACGCTGGAAACCTGTCACGCCGCCGGCATCGGCATCGATGGCACTTTCTTGCAAGACCGAATCGAAGAGTTCGATCAGCACGCCGCGATGACGTTCGATGAACTTGCTGTGTACGCCATGAATGTCCACTTGGCGCAGATAGATGCCCGGACGCGGATGTGCCTGCATCCACGCAACCACATCCAGCAGGTGCGACCAGTCCGAGGCTAGGGCAAGCGCCTGCATTGGCCGCGCCTGTAGCCAGCCGAGCAAACCCGGCTGACGGTCGCGCGTGAGCTGGACCATATGCGCGAAAACGCCGGCCTCGCGCGTTTGCCCTACCAGCGCCAACGCATCCCCGAGGCTATCCACCCACGCTTCGTGCGGCAGCGTGCTGATCCCGCGTACACGGTGTCGGAACTGACGCGTTTCGATCCTCATGTGCCGCAGCAATCCCAGTTCGGCCGCCCAAGTGCGCACCTCGTCGAAGCGATCCACCAGGTCGGCGGACGCAGGGCCGCGCAGCTTCAACCGTAGCGGGAACGGGGACTCGCCACCCGCGAGGGGCACCAGCAGCGCGCCGCGCGCCCACGCCTTGCGAACCTGAGCAACCAGGTCGGCCGGCCGCGTCCAGGTCATCCGGCCAGCCTCGCTTTCTCGGCCCGGTACTCTTCGATAGAGAGGTTGCGAAGCTTCGAATCACGGCCTTGCTCGTTATGGACGAAGCCGACGCTGGACACGAATGGCTCGATCACGTGGATTTTCTGCAGCGGCGTGACGATCAGCAGCTGCAAGTTGAGCTTGGCGAACAACGTCAGCCCGTACTGTGCGGACTCATCGGAGCCGCGTCCGAATGCCTCGTCGATGACCACGAAACGAAACGTGCGTGAGCGCCGCTCGCCCCATTCCAGCCCGAACTGATAGGCCAGGCTGGCCGCGAGGATCGTATAGGCCAGCTTCTCCTTCTGGCCGCCAGACTTGCCGCCGGAGTCGGAGTAGTGCTCGTGTTCGGCGTTGTCTTCGTGCCAGCGTTCGCTGGCGCCGAACAGGAACCAGTTGCGCACGTCAGTGACCTTGACCGTCCAGCGCCGGTCCAGCTCCGCCAGCCCCTCCCGTCCGCGGAAGCGATCGACGATAGCCTTGACCTGCAAGAACTTGGCTTCGGAATACTGCGCATCCTGCCTACCGCCGAGCACGTCGTCCGTGCAGCTGCGCAGCTCGACTTGAAAGTCTCGGATGTCCGCATCCGGGCTGGGCTGTGGTTCGAGCAGGATGTAGCGTCCGGGGTTGTAGTCAATCTGGACCAGCGAGGCGTTGATGCGATCAATGCGCTCTTTGATGGTTTCGCGCTCGCGGAATAGCTGCGACTGGAAGTTGGCGATCTCGCGGATGGTGTTCTCGTTCAACAGCTCCTTGAAGCGTGCCTCGAAGCGCGGCAAATCGTCGGCCTGCAAAGCCAGCAACATCTTGCGGTACTCGTCGAGTGCCTCGACGCCGGCATCGACCTCGGCGGTATCGAGCGGATATTCGTGCCGAAACTCGCTCATGGCTTTGATGATCTTCTCGCGCAGACGCTCGATGCGCTTGTCCTCAACATCGATCCGCTCCTGCAGCCATTTGCGGAAGTCGCTCTCACGGTTGTCGCAAGACTCCACGCTGAGCTGATGTTCGCCCAGCGCAGCATCGCGCAGCACGGCCAGCGCTTCGAACCGACTTGCATGCACGACGCTGTCGGGCGCATCCAGGATCTCCCGACTCTGTTGCTGCAACGCCTGCGCATCGGTCTGCTTCTGTTTGACGCCGCCCAGCTTGCCCTCGTGCTCGCGCCGTTCGCGCTCGTCGCTCTCGATCTGCACCCGCAGACGCTTCAGCTGCTCGCTTAACTGCTGCAACCGGTCCGAGGATTGAGCCAGTGTCCGCTTCTCGTCCTCCAGACGCGCCAATTCGGCGGCTAGGCCACGCCAGTCGAGTTCGCGCCAGTCGTCATACACCTCCAGCTTGCCAAGGGTCGACAGGCGCGTCTTCAGCGCTTTCTGCTTCTCCTGCAAGCCGGCGATATTGTCAGCGACCGCAGCCACCCTGCGCTCCAGTTCGGCGCGTTCGGCTTCCAAGATCCGGATCTTGTCGGTGTTGCTCCAACCCAGCACGTAGCGGCTGCGATCGTCGAGGCGATGACGATCGTCCTTCTCGTGACGCTCGCCAGGCAACTTGACCTGACCTGCCTTAGTCACCGCGCGTGCTTCACGACGGAACTGCTCCGGCGTCTCGCAGCAAGCGATGTCGAACCTCCGGTGCAGCTCCTGTTCCAGCCAGTCGTAGAAGGGCGTTTCCTTGTGGATCTCCAGCTTGCGGACTAGTGCGTGCGGATGCGGCGACGGCAGATCGCCTTGTCTGCGCTCGCGCACCCGGTAATACACCAGACGTCCTCGCAGATGGGTGCGGTCGACCCAATCTGCCACGCGGGGGTAGTGCGGATCGGGCACCAGTAGCGAAAGGCCAAAGCCACGCAGAAGCCGCTCGGCGGCTCCTTCCCACTCGCGCTCGTCCTCGCGTACCCTGATCAGCTCGCCAGCGAAGGGCAGTACGTTGTCATCCAACTCTAACGCTGCGCACAGGGCGCGGCGCAGCGCGATCTGTTCGGACGGCAGGTTGGAACGACGCGCTTTTAAGCTTTCGATCTCCGTGCTGAGCTTGGCATGAACTTGGCGCCCATCGCGCAGCTCCACCGTCAGTTCGGTGCGGTCGTTGTCGAGCTCCGCTTCCCGGTTGCGGGCCGTCTCGACCCAGCCGCTCAACTGCTGGCGCTGGGCTTGGAATGTGCCGGCATCGGCGGCCGGGGGCTGGTCAATCTCATGCAACAGACCCGCGTACTGGTCCGCACGCTGCCGGCGTCGCTGGAGTTCCTCGTCGGCACGCCGCATCTGTGCGTCCAAGCGCTCAAGCCGATCGCCACCGTTGCCGCTAATCGCCTGCCGCAGCTCGACCTCGTCGGTGCGACGCAGGGCCAGCCCCTCATCCAGCTGTCGCAACTGGGCGGTGTGCCGGGCATGGTCTTGCGCCAGCAGTATCAGGCGACGTTCGAGCAACTCGTGCTTGAGCCCGGCAAAGTACGTATGCAGCGCTTCGCGGTTGGCGCGCAGGTCTTCGCTCTCGGCCACCAAGCTAGCATGACGCTCGCCATCGGCGACCAGAGGCGTCAACAACTCCACTTGGCGTTTGGCCTTGAGTACAGCCTCATGCGCCCGGTTAAGGTCGTCGAAATGTCCGATCAGCGCCTCGATGCGCTGGCCAACATCAGAGGGCTCGAGCATATGCCCTCGCACGAAATCAGTCAGGTTGCCGACCGACTTCATCGAGACGGTCTGATGGAACAACTCCATTGCCTGATCGTTGCCGATGCCAAAGCGGCGCTTGAACCACGCGCCGTACGGCGGAAAGCTGTCCTCGACCTCGGCGCCAACGCCGCGCAACTTCTTTCGCAGCTTCGACAACTCGCTGCCGAAGCCGGAAAAATCGCGCACGATCGACAGGTCGCGCTCGGCGCCGACGAAGAACCGGGCCGGCTGTCCCATGCCGTCCTTCATCCAGAACACCTGCACCAAGGTCACAGTCTCGTCGTAACCGGCATTGTGGAACACGCCCAGAATCACCGAATAGCTGTTGTGATCGCGCAGCGGCACAGGCTTGGCGGTTCCCGTGACGTCGCTACGCTCGGACTTGTAGTACCCCAATACGTAGGAGCGCAGCGAACGCTCGTTGCTGTCAGCACCCGCCGCCTTGTTGTAGGCGATCCGCTGCGCCGGCACCAACAGCGTGGTCACCGCGTCGACAAGGGTGGACTTGCCGGATCCGATGTCGCCGGTCAGCAGGGTATTCCGGCCATCGAGTGCCAGCGTCCAAACCCGCTGGTCGAAGGTGCCCCAGTTGAACACTTCCAGCCGTTGCAAACGGAAGCCGGCCAAGGTCTGCTCCGGCTGCCCACCACCGTCTGGCTCACCCTGCGGTGCCGTGTCGAGCACCAGCTGTTCAACCTCGTTCATCGCCCCCTCCGACGAGTTGCATCTGATACGCAGCCAGTCGCGTATCGAAATCCGCCAGCCATTGCGCATCCACGAACGCCTTGAGGATACGACGCACCTCGTAAAGCGCAGGCTGGCCACCCGTCTGCCCGGCGGCCGGCTTCAGGCGCCGCAAGAACCCCAGTTCCACGATCTTCGCCAGATGCTGTTCGATCTGATCGATCAGTCGGGCCTCGTTGCTCGAATCGGGCAGGAACACCCGCACCGTCTCTACGATTTCCTCGCGCGTGAGCACGAGGCGCGTGTCGCCGCCACCAGCGTCGAACTCCGCCAACTTGCGGCGCAGCAACGCCAGCAACAAGCTGACCGGGAACGACAGCGGGCGCCGGGCCACCAGTCGCGGGATCGCATCGACGACGCCATCGTCCGCCTCCGGTGCTGGACGTGAGCGCAGGAAGGCATAGCCCTCTGCCTCATCCAGCACGAGCTCCAATCCCAAGACCGAAACGTAGTCGCGCACATTGGCCTGCGATCCGAGCAGCCGGCCCCAGAGCTGAGGATCGGCTTCCTGGTAGATCACGCCCTTGAGCAGTTTCACTACCAAAGCGGGCAGCCCATCGCCGGCAGCGGCCGTCGTGGTCTGGCTATCCATCCTGCGCCCCCAGAAAAATTACGCGCGGCAATCGCGCCCGTCGATGCAACACGCCGCCCGCGGCATCGGCGCCCTCCCAGTCCACCTGATCGGTGACCTGTTCATCGATCGTCGCCTGGAAGGCATCATCAGCCAGTTGCAGGTACACCACCAACTCCGCCAACCCGTGTTGGATTGGTCGCAGCTGGGTCAGTTCGGCAAGCGTGATCTGGCTGCGCCCCTGCAGCGCATGACGAATGTGCCGGGCCAGCCCGGCCTTGTCCACAACAACCTGCGCGTACAGCGCGGCATAGTCCACCTCGGCACCGTCTGCTTTCAACACGACGTCCACGATCTTCGGCCGCAGCGTAGCGGCATGCAGCGGCCGCTCCATCGGTAGCTCCACCGTGGCCGCAGTATCGTCGACGTGCATCACCGTGTCGGTAGGCTGCATATCGCGCAGCGCCAGAGCACGCGCCTCGATCGAATGCAGGATGTCCATGATGCGCCGGTTCTCCAGCCAAGCCTGGTCGTCGAGGAAACGGCGCAGCTGGCGACTGAGCTCGGCCACGGTGCGCTGCGTGTGCTCCCCGGCTTCCAACCAGTCGTAGTGGACGCGGCGCAGCCGCAGATCCGGCTGCTGCTCGCCTACTGCCGGCAGGGCGAGCACCCGCTCCAGCAGGTCGGACAGCTCCTCCTGGCGGCGGCTGGACATCAAGAAATCCCAGAATGCGCGGAAGCTGCGCCCTTGGTCAGAGTCGGCGATGGCGTCGCGCTCGCCCATCACCTCTTCCAGTAGCGCCCCCTTGCCGCCTTCCCACAGCGCAATGCGCTCGCGCACCCGCCGGTCGAGCTGGCGGAAGTTGTACTCCACCTCGCGGAAGTCGCCCAACAACTCACGTGCCAGCTGCAGGAACTGCTGGAAGCGATCGCGCACAGCGGTGTTGTCCAACAGCGGTGGCGATCCGCTCAGCACTTGTTCGATCTCCGCTTCGATCTCCGCGCGGCGACGCTGCAGCTCGGCCACGCGCGCCACCGGGTCCGTCTCAGTGCCCTCGCTGATCTGGCGCAGCAGCTCGAACAAAGTCAGCAGGCGCGACTCGGTGCCAACGAAACCGCGTTCGGCCAAGGTCCCCAGCCACAGGATCGCCTTCTCTGCCGCGGGCGTCAGGTCGAACTGGGGCTCGTCCGAATCGGCCCGATAGAACTTGCGCAGCCAGCCCTTATCGGCCGCGGCCCAGTCGTCCAGATACTGCAGAGCTGTCTTAGGAAAAGCGGCATCGCCCAGCCGTTCGCGCAAACCGAACAGTTCGTCCTCCAGCGCCTCGGCCAAGTCGGCCTGCGGCATGGTGCGCACATTCGGCGCCACGAAGACCCGGTGCAGGAAACTGACCAATAGCACCGCGTGATCGGCGCGCAATAGACGCCACGCCGGGTGTTGCTGGCGCAGCATGTCCAAGGTGGCGTAATCAAAACGCATGGACCGGATCGTAACCAGTTCGGGCGCACCGGATGAGAATGCGCCCCCCACTTGTCCGGATGCTACCAGCCTGGGCAACCGCGGCGCTCACCGGCGTTTCACCCACTATTGGGGGAAGGTCACCGCGAACGTGACAAGCTTTTGTTCGGGGACAACGAAGATTGACACCTGCAACTGCACCCGCTCATGCGGGCGGAGCTTTCTTGTGCGCCGAAAGATCACCCGCCGCGCGTCCGAGATGTGATAGGATTCAATCCTACTTGAATGAGATGCGTGGCATGCGCTCCACCCAGCAGTTCAGCATCACCCTCCCGAATGAGATGGCAGATGCCGTGAAGGCGAAGGTCGCCTGTGGCGAATACGCGACAGAGAGCGAGGTGATCCGCGAGGGCCTCCGCGCTCTGCTTGCGCGCGACAAAGCCATCGAGCAATGGCTGCAGACGGAAGTGACGAGCGCCTATGACAAGCTCAAGGCAGATCCTTCGCAGGCGTTAACCCCGAAGCAGGTACGCGATTCGCTTGCCAAGGCACGCGCCAAGCGTGACGCGCGCAGGTGAGTTAAGGGCCTTGCCGCACACGAAACCGATATCGAGCTCATTCACATGCGCGTCTACGACATGCTCGTCCGCAACTACATGATTCCGAGCAACGATTTCCAACCATCGTGAAACGCCGCGGTCATCATGCCGCAAGCCGGTGTTCGTAATACGGCCGGTCCCGGTCATCCAGGATCGCCTGCAGTGTGACCAGATTCGCAGGATCAGGATCCAGCCACGCGTCCAGGTGTTCCCGCTTGATGGGGATGATGCAGCGATCGTGACCGGCCGCCGCGATCTCCGGCGGCGGGTCATCGGTGATCGCGGCAAACGAGTACAGCCCATCGCGCTCATCGAACGACCACAGGCATGCGACCAGCATGTCGTGCGGCGGATTGGGCTGGAATTCCAGCACCACGTTTTCTTCTTTCTCACCCGGTGCGAGTTCCCGGTGCTCCACCTTGTGCCGCGGCACGTTCTCATAGAAGGCGTTGACCACCATGACGCCGTGGCGGTAGCCAAACAATTTGCCCCACGTCTTCTCGAGGTTGTCGCGACGCGCGTTGTAAGTCCCGGGGTACTTGCGCTCCATCGCCTCATTCCAGCCCGGTAGCCGGCATTGGTAGCGCATCGGGATCAGCGTGCGCTTGCCATGCTCGAGAATCATCACCGGCACGTATTGGCCGGGGAAGATGCGCGCATCGCGCGGCAACCGTTCGGTACGGCGCAGGTCGGCCAAGGTCCGCTGCGCGGCTTCCATCTTGTTGCGCGCGATGCGCTGTTCGTTCTGCGCCTTCTTGGTGACCTTGGCCTGCAAGGCGCGCTCGGCGTCGGCGAGCCGCTTCTTCTGTGCAAACAATTCCGCCTCAAGTGAACGGGCCAGCTCCGCGTCACCTTCCACGATCAGGTCGTGGATCTTCCGTTCGTCTTCAGTGCGTGGGTCCGCGAATGCATCCTTCATGGCCTTGGCGAGCTTTCGCCAGGTGCCGCCCTTCTTCTGCTCCCAGAACAGGCGGACGTACTGATTGACGTTCATGACCGCGCCGAACTCCCGCTCGAACTTGCGGAACTCGGCCCAGATTTGCGCGGAATAACACATGGCAGTCCTCCTTGGAGCCTGCTCGCCGGCGCGTTGCCTCAGCGTCCGGGCGGCAACGCCTTGCGGTTCGCTTCCAGGATCGGCAGGTTCGCCTCGGTGGGCACGTAGATGATCTGGTCCTTGGTGTCGGCGAGATTGTTCACGAAGAGATAGCGAAGGTACGCCTCGTTGTCCTTCAGGCTGTCGCCGATGATCTTGTTGGCCTGCGCAACGCCCTTGGCGCGCTCAACCTCGGCCTGGGCGAGCAGCACGGCGGCATCCTTCTTGGCCTGCGCTTCGCGCACGGCGACCTGCCGGCTGTACTCGGCGTTGGCAAGTTCCGCTTCACCCGCCAAGCCCTGCCGGTATACGCCGTACTTGGGCAGCAGCCACATCGTCAACAGGATTGCGGCGATGATCAGCACGATGATCGCGCCGGTCGCGAAAACCGTCGGGTTGATACCGCCATGTTGTTTGCTCTGCATTGTCATCCCCCCTGTGTTGGACGGCGCTCGCAGTGGCCGCGGACTGGTGTTGAATGCCGTGTTGCTGCGCTTGCGTCGGAGCCGGCCCCGGTCGGTGCACGACAAGGCGCGGTCGTGGCGCCATTGTCGGCCGAATCGAAGTGCAGCAGCAATCGCGCGAGCGCGGCCACAGCGCCGATGCGGGCCAATGACCGAAGTGGGTTGATTTTTGTCAGCGGGCCTATGGCATCTTCAGCCCGGAGTACTTGGAATTACCGAGGTCGACCGCGCCGACGTGACGGGACACTGGCATCAGGGTCACTGCCTCCAAGCTCTTCCAGACGACGCGCGGCCTCGCTCCGTTTGGCACGATCCGCACGCGATCGAATGTCCTGCGCCGTGGCCCTCGGCAGCGCAATGAAATCCCCCTCTGCCATGGCGACATAGGTTTCGAGGAATGGCAGGTACAAGTCGACCCTCCATGTACCTCGCTGCTTATGACCTGCGTAGGGATGGAGAATCTCTCCGTCGTCGCGACACCGATCGAATCGCAGCACGCCCTCGTGTGGATAGCGATGCCCGAGTCGCGCTTTCATCATCCGCCGGACGACTTCTGCCGGATAGCCGGGGTGACCGCTCGTTTGGTGATTGAGCACGGCCACAGAGATCGCATCTTCGATCGTCAAATGGCAGCGACCAATCTCCATCTCATCGAATACTATTTCCTCGGTGATGTACGGAGGCCCTTGGTACCACTCCGGGTTCCTGTGGTTGAGCTGGATGGCCAGGATGGTTCGCGTGCCCACATCGGTACAACGGTATCGAATACCTCCAGCACCCACGAATTCCAAGCCTATATAGAAATCCGAGTGGTTCATAAGGCACCTATCACGCTGGGGTCAAAGCTGCGGCTGAGTAACCTTGGAGTTTCACACTTTTGGGCCGAGCGGAAAGCCCCCGGCCCCGGTTGTCATTGCGTACCTCGGCCCTTTGCGCAATTGATCCGCAACGCCCGACTGGCCTGAGCGCCGGTGGCGCACCACTGTGCTCGGCTCGTTCAACATAGTAGTCACGACGCTCCCGGATCCTTGGCATGAAGTCTCGGCCTCGGCCATCTCACGGATTGCGAACTGGACGGCGGCGGAAAGCCAGGTCGGTACACCAGTTACCGGCGAAGGGACCTGGCCCTCAGTGTCGCCTCAGCAACCTATGCGCTTGCGGTGCCCCCCCCCCGCGGGCCTACGCTCTCGATGCATCCTGCATCCTCACAAGAAACCGCGGTTTATCCGACGAGACGACCGGGTGGACAAGGACGTCGTGCTTTTGCCCGGGCGCCGTGACCACGGAGTAGGATGGAATGAAAGGAAGCGCGAGAAAGCATGCATGAATGGGCATTCCCGCCGGGTCCTAACTTCGGCGCAGGTCGCGTCCGCCTGCGAGCTGATCGATCGCGGCGGATACACCGTGAAGGCAATGGCCGCAAGGTTGGGCGTGCACCGCTCCACCTTGTATCGAGCGATCAGGCAGGATGTAGTCGACCGCATCTTGCACATCGGGCGGTACAGCGTCGGCGTCCCCGTGTCGCCGGGCCGTCGGAGGGCCATGGTTCGCGAGGCTGCACGCGAATCACGCCTTGCAAATCGTGCGGATACTGAAGATGCCGAGCTGGAAAGATTCTTGGATGACGCTTTGGACGACATCACCGACCTTGAATAAGCGGCTGCCCACTTCGTAATCCCGTGTAGGGCTTCTCCTACACTTCCACCTGGCCGGCCCCTACACGCCATCGCGACGTCACCTGATGTGCAGTGCGCCCCGCGTCAACAACACTGTGCTGGCGCCGGGGAAGTCAGGGACGCTACGGAGAGCGATGTACCGATGCACCCGGCGCGTCTCAATGCGTGAGCCGGAAAACTCCCAAAATGGACCTATGCCCCATCGCCGCCCCACCAAAGCCGAGCGCGAACGCGTCATTGCCGTGGACCTGCTCGCAGATTGGCATCCCTACGCGACGCCTTGCCAGAACCCTCAATATGACTGGCGGTACTTCGGGACCATCACCATGGAGGGTGAGACGGGCGCCTTGGCATGGCGAGCGGGGAGCTACGGGTTTGGCGTCGGTGCACTCGTGCGTGAACTTGGCCAGTGGGACCGGATCAAGGTCAATTCGATCCTGCTTGCCGCGCCGCCTGGCTATGCCGGAAGACCGCGCTTTCCGCCCGCCCAGATGTTCGTAATGAGTCAATGGCGGTGAACAACGAGGGTGCGGCGACCTCGATTGCATGACCTGCCAAACTTCCGCCTGCGGCCAACTTCGGACTTTCGCGCGCGCGCAGTCGAATTGTCCGATAGCAGCCGTTCGAGTGCTGGCATGACCCATCGCAATTCGGCCCTCGCTCGAAATGGAGAGAAAGGCGTCAGGGCGAGGATGGCGACGATGCCGAAGCGGGCGTTTGCGAAGCGGTGTCGTACTTTTTCACCAGCGCCTGGAACGCGGGCTGGCCGCGCAGCGGCAGCCACCCCGCATTGACGCTGAGGTCGGTGCAGCCGACCGGGGCCGCTGCGCAGAGCTTCGGCAGCAGGTCCAGCGCAGTGTCGTTCTGGCCAAGTGCGACATAGAGCTGGAGCACGTCGCCCATGGAATCCGGATCGAGGTCGGAGCGCTTGCGCAGCGCATCCACCGCGGTCAGTGCCTGCGCGTGCAGTTTCGGGTCCAGCAC
>Ga0207667_10002301_pt1 | contig 23996 bp, 23 predicted proteins | sample KBSCornC52_FD_184301 | JGI IMG/M metagenome (GOLD analysis project Ga0207667, IMG submission 184301) | Corn rhizosphere microbial communities from Kellogg Biological Station, Michigan, USA - KBS Corn C5-2 (SPAdes) (version 2) | ecosystem: Host-associated > Plants > Roots > Rhizosphere > Soil ...
ACGTCCATGTTCACCTCCTTGGCATTCGCGCTCGCGCGCCATACACAACGAAGGATAGGACGGGCCCGCCGCTTTCGGCGCCGATCGCCGCGTACTAAGCTTGGAGAGCCCATTGCGGCGCGCGCGCCGCATCGCCAGACGAGGTCCGCCATGCTGCAATTGCAAACCGTCGCCGTCGACAAGCCTGAAGCCGTGAATTTCATCCTCGGCCAGTCGCATTTCATCAAGTCCGTCGAGGACATCCACGAGACGCTGGTCGGCACCGTGCCCGGCATCCGTTTCGGGCTCGCGTTCTGCGAGGCATCAGGCAAGCGGCTCGTGCGCCGTTCCGGAACCGATGCGGAGCTCGTCGAACTCGCGTGCCGCAACGCCCGCGCGATCGGCGCCGGTCACGCGTTCATCGTATTCCTCGGCGACGGTTTCTATCCGGTCAACGTGCTCAATGCGATCAAGGCCGTGCCGGAGGTCTGCCGAATCTACTGCGCGACCGCGAACCCGACCGACGTGATCGTCGCGGAAACCGCACAAGGACGCGGGATCGTCGGCGTCGTCGACGGCTTTCCGCCGCTCGGCATCGAAAACGACGACGACGAGCGCTGGCGCAAGGATCTGCTGCGCACGATCGGATACAAGGCGTAGACGCGGGCCGCCCCCCCGGCTGCGGCCGGTTCATGCAGGAGATGCCGCAGCTTGACCGTGACTCGCCGCCGGGTGCGGCGCGGGATGCCCGGCCGATGTGCCGCCGCCGCGGCCTTGTTCTATAAGACGCAAAGGCCTATGCATCAAAGGCGCGTTCGCGGCCGTGCATCTCGCGCCAGGCGACATCGTCAGCATCCTCATCGGCGAGCAGTTCAGCACGCCCGAGATCGAGGCCGCGATCCGCCAGGAATGGGGACTCGACGAACCGCTGGCGCTGCAATACGCGCACTACCTGTGGCGCGTGCTGCACGGCGAGTTCGGCCGCTCGTACATCCTGAACACCGACGTCGCGCCGCTCGTGCTCGGCCAGCTGTGGCCAACGCCGAAGCTGACGGGCGCGTCGCTCGCCGTGACGATCGCGTTCGCGGTGGGCCTCGCGGTGCTGACGGCCGGCCGCCGCTGGGCCGGGCGCGCGGCGTCCGGCGTCGAGCTGCTGCTGGCATCGACGCCATCGTTCTGGCTCGGGATCATGCTGCTGTTCGTGTTCAGCTTCACGCTCATGCTGTTCCCGGTAGCCGGCGATCGCGGCTTCGCGTCGCTCGTGCTGCCCGCGCTGTCGCTGGGGCTCGCGCCGGGCGCGGTGATCGGCCGCGTGCTGCGGCAAGGCATCGAGCGCGCGCTCGATGAGCCGTATGCGGGTATGAACAAGGTAAGCGTTTATGCGCTGCAGGGCATAATGACGAACCTTGTTCACCCCCAACTGAAGGCGCAAGCCGAAGCGCTGGCACAACAAGCGGAAGAAGCGCGGCTCGCAGAGCTGGACGCCATCATTTCCTCCATCCGTGAACAGATTGCCGAATACGAGATCACGCCCGAACAACTTTTCGGTCGACGTCGCGCCGTTGCATCGAGCCCCCGTGCTCCGATTGCGCCGAAGTATCGCGATCCGAAGACCGGAGCGATGTGGAGCGGCCGTGGGAAAGCGCCGCACTGGATTGCAAACGCAAGGAATCGCGACCGGTTTTGGATCACGGACGCGGATTAAAAATCCGAACAAGCCGACCACAGAAATAAGCGCCGGGACTGAATCATGCGTGGGCTGGAGGGCGAGTAGCGTCATACCCCCTGCCCGCGCGCGACCTCAAAGCAGTCGCTAGTCAAACCGCCGGATCCAGCGCAGGGTCTCTTCTTTCTTGTCGAGATTGTCCGGCACGCGGAACAGCCGACTCGAATATGCCTCGAAGCGAACGGGCTTCGTGTACCTCGCGACCATCCGATACGCCTCTGGAATGTCACCCCGTGTCGCGTCGCCGAGCTGCGGATACTCTCCTGCCTGAATCACAACGCCACCTGGATATTCGTGGATCTTGCACGTCGGTTCGAGCGCAGCACGCATCGGACCGTCGCCACCGAGTTCCGCGACAATTTCGTCTCCAAGCACCGTCAGCCAGTTCACACACTTGATGCGGTTATGAGTCGCTTCGGCCTCCATCGTGAAGTCAACGCCATCGATGAAGTCAAACCCCGGAAAGCGTTTCATCAACGGCAAGGCGTACTTAGTGTTCTGCGACATTCCAGATGCGTAAATTAGGGTAAGTCCCGCAGTACCGTGTACGGGTCGGCACATTGCACTCCACCTCAACACCGCGCCAAGCAACACTGCATCGTTCGGTTTGTCACCGCCACAGACCGGCATAAAAGCAGCGACAAACGAGAGATCCGTCTGGTTGCTGCGGCTGATCAGGACATGTGCTTGATAGGGAGCAACGTCGTCTTTCTGCAAACCGATGTCGACAGCGCCAAATAGGGCCGCACTGTAACCCGCATCTGCAGGTTCCTTGTCCGCGTCGTTGCGAAAAAGAGCCTCTGGATCATTCGAGATCTTGACGGAGCGACGAGCGTCTTGCCGAAGGAACTCGTTGACTCGATCCGGGAACATCCCTTGATAGTTCAGTAGAAACTGAACCGCCTGCTCACGGAGCACGGCTCGATCGACACTCGGTAAATAAAGCTCGCAACCCAAACCAAACTTGGCGGCCGGCCCTGAATCGGCGCTCGCATAGGGAAGATGTAGTCTATCCAATGCACATAGGCCACCATGTGCTTGGAGCAATTCCGCTATCACCTGATTTGGATCCATCGTTTCATCTCTTCAAGAAATTTTCCTAGGTGCTAAGTCGGTATTCACGGTAGCGGCACCGCATTGCGTGGTAAGTAGACCCGACTGACCTCGGAGACTACCACGTAAGCAATCAAGAGACCGCCAGCCAACCGCACCCCGGTCTGCGAATAAAGCGCGTCGCTCACCTTGCCCAGGAATCCTTTTTCCTGCGTCGCAGGTGCTGTCACTGGGACGGTCTTCGGCGGCGGCCAATCGTCATCGCAATTGCAGCGCTCGTCGACACGGAACTCTTCGAAATTGTCAGCGTCTCCAGTATGCTTCCGAGCAATCTCTCGGTAATCCCTTCGCGCTCCACTCGTTAACTCATCCTTTTCAAACTTAAAATCGTACAGCTTGGTCACTTTGCCATCTTTGACGGGAACGATATCAAGGCGTCGCGAATTCGGACGAATGTAGTTCGACGTCGGGATGTCAGGATTTCCCTTGCTACCAATGAGATCCCAATTTGAGCCTCGATCGTACGGAATCTCGCGCCACGCTTTTGCGTCGGGCTTCGGATGCCCGTTCCCATCGTAGTACTTGTCGTCGATTTTCTTGCGAACGCAGTCCTGATATGTCTTGCCCTGCGGCAGCTTCCCTTTCCACTCGTTCAAACACTCGCACGCCATCTTGCAAAGCTCGTCGAGTAGCTCCTGTTCATCTTCAGGCAGATCGCGTTGCTTCAGTCCCGCCATATTGACCGTGTTTCGATGGTTCATGAACAGCTTGTCGGTCAACCTGCAGGCCGCCTTGCCTTCGAATTTCACGTCAAACGAATGGGTGATCCAGTCGGTTTCAGCAAGGTGCGTGCCCGACACAACGCCGCCCATCGAGCCCGCCTCGTCGAAAATGCTCTTCGAGAACTGGCTGCCGTAGTTCGCGATCATATTCCCGCCGTCGGCAAACACTGACGTCGTGCCCTTGACCAGGTCGCGCGAGTGGGCCTCGTTCCGATAGGGCACCGGCACGCCGTTGCCCGGCGTCTTGCAAACGTCCGGCAACGTGTTGTCGCTGACGCCGCCGCTGCCGCGGTGGCAAAGGGTCAGGCCATTAACGTTGATGGTGATCGCCATGAGCGGCTCTCCTGCCATGCGGGCGAGGGATCGGTGGGGCCGATGAGCACTGCACCACGCAGCGGGTCATCGGAACTGGATAGAACGAGGTGATTCGCCTGCCGTGGGCGCTTCGACATTCCGTAGGCGGCCAACGCAACATGCGCGACCGCGCTGGCGGAAGCAAGATCGCCACTCGCCAGCGCGGGAGCGACACGCTGCCAGCCCGGCGCCAGCGCTTCAGCTAGCCGAAGCGCCGTGAAACCGAACTGGTCAGCTCGATACGGCTCACCGTTCAGATCAACCGAAATCCAGCCGATTTGGTCGGCACTAAATTCCTGCCCCTGGCCGAGCGCGGCACGGGCCGCTTGAGATAGGCCCGCCCCTATGCAGACCTTCCTGGAGTCGTGAGTGTGCGGCTCGTGTGCGTGTCCCACGCCGAGGAGCCGCGCCCAACATTTTCCGCCCGACGCTAATCGCCCGGATAGCGCAACCGCGGCCGCACCTTCGCCAGGCACACGACCATAGGGCTCTACCCGGAATCGACCGCGATACGCGCGATGCGCTCCATGCAACAGCGATCGTGCGTCGAGCCACATCAATGCATCGTGCCCCAGACCCGACTCGACGCCGAGTACGACGGCCAGCGCGGTCGGATCCTCTTCGAGCCTTTCGGCGGCTTCTTCGATCGCGGTGACACCCGCGGCATGGCCGCCCTTCCGGATCAGAACCTCTGTCCACCCTTCCGCTACCTCCTGGACCGATGCCTTCACCGTCTCGACGAGGTCCGAAGGCAGGCCAGGACGAAGCGCGCTCTCCGGAAGCACGATCCAAAGCCAACGGACTCCGCGGTGCAGAGCCTCGTGGCCTCGACGGACCAAATCGCCCATCACTTGCTCAAGCGCCTCGCACGCGAGCGCCCCCCAACGCGCCGAGTCGAAAGGACGATCGACGGGGAAGAAACTGCCGCGAACCGGCTCACCAGCGCCGTCGACGTAGTCGGGATGCCTCTGGTGTTGGGCCAGCTGCGCGCGCACTGCCGTGTCCGCGAGCTCGATACGGGGGCCGGACGGAAAGATGCACGACGCGGAAACAATCACCGGCGTACGGTTCATGCGGGTTGCTCCGTGTCGGATTCAGGGCTCGCCTCAGCTGCGGTCAGGACATCGCCGAATACGGCTTGCCACGCCTTATCGAGTGGTCGACGCTTCATCGTCACGCGGGTCTGTTCTAGCAAATTGACCTTCTCGTGACACGGCAATGCCATGTGGTACACCACGCATACGCGAAGGTCGTCCGGCTCGAGGATGACTGTGTGTATCACTGGCCGAGTATGTACGCGTGTGCCGTCGTAAAAGCGCGTCTCGCACACCAGCGAGACCTTGGGTAAGCGGAACTTCAAGCGGCCGCCGGGCACCAAATCCGGCCGTGTCACATTGAGGAGCGTCACTGTTTCGCCGCCCGACAGACGGCCGTTGACCTGCTGTTCGAGCGGGGCGATCTGCCAGAACCGGGGATCAAGGTCTTCCGGCGGGAGCGGGTGCCGCGTGTTCCGCCAGGCGTCGTCGTAAGTACCCCCATGCTGCAACCTCGCCGGCCAGTGCGCGGGAAGTACGCCGAAGCCCGTTGTTGGGGGCATGTCGTTCCGATAGCGAATCGGCTGCGTCACAGATTCGATATTCGGTAACCAGACGCGCCCCTCAGTGTCGGGCACAGAACCCCGTCCAACGGGATTTCGGCTTGCGGGCGGCAGTTCCAGCATGTCACCACCGAACGCACGCTCATAGACGAGCGGCATGCTCACGAACGCCGCCGCCTCGCTGGGGCGCCAGGACCAGAGCTTGCGCTCCCAGTAGCGATCGCCGTGCACGGTCGCGAAGTGGCTTGTTGCGCCAATCTGGAAGCCCGCGCGCAGCGTGCGAACGGGTTCACCATTGGGCGCCCACGCAGAGCCGTTCAGCACGATGTCAGTTGCCAGCTTGGGCGGCCCAAGATCAGTGTCGTAGAGCAAACCTGCACGCCCGCCGGCCGGCACGGGACCATGATTCAAGGGCAACTGTTCGCTAGCGAGCTCGACGTTCCCGTCGGGCAGGATGCTGTACGTCGCCTTCACGGCGACCACCCACACCTCCGCGCCATCCGGATCTCGTACCCAAGTCCGGTCTGCGACGAATGGTGTCCAGTTATCGACGCGCCACATACCGTCAGTTCAATTCGACCTGGCCGCCGGCGATCCGGTTCACACCGGCCGCGTCGCTCACGATGTACTCGCCGCGCAGCGCGATTTTGCCGTTCGGATAGAGCGTGATGCTTGCCTTCCCGCATCGCAGCGTGATTTTTTGCTTCGCCTCGAACACAAGTTCGTCCTCAATAGCCGCCGGCGGCTCGGCGGCCGCGCTCTCCGGGTCCGCCGCTGACGTATCCGGCGGCAGAAGACATTCAATTTCGAGATTCATGCGATCCCCTTCTGGGTCAGCGTCTGGAAAAGCGCGCGCTGTGCGGGCGCCGAAAGGCGGGTCGGGAAGCGCGGCCCGCGCGTCAGTCGTTGCAGATGTTCAGCAGCGAGCGGCCGCCACGCGAGCGGGCCGCTAATCAAAACCTCGCCAAGCCATTCAGGCGTGATCGGTCGGCCGGCGAAGTAACCGTTGGCGTTGCCGAATCGCGGACCATGCACGTGCCACCATGCTGCGAAGGCGGCGGCGTCCGGCCAGGGCAAATGCGCATCGGGATCGACATCGGGAATCTCGTTGTCAGCGAACTCATCAGCGCCATTCAGCAACATCTTCGGGCCTTGCCAGTCGTCACGAACCGGATCGGCCCCAGTGATCAACGATAGCGACGCCGCGGCAACCCGCGCGGTCTGAGGTTCCGCAAGGTGTTCCATCAAAACCGGAACGGCACTTATGCGGCCGAGCCAACCCAATGCGATCAGGTAAAGGCGAATCTCCCCGGATTGGGCCAGTCTCTCCAAATGGCGTGCTGCGCGGTCGGGTGCGTGCAACGTTAGACTGCGCAGCGCGGTGCGGAAGCCTCCTGTATCGACTGCGGAATCGGAGAGCAGCTGGTCGAACGTATCGCATGCGGACGGCGTGTGATCTGCCGGCGCGAGCGCGAGTAAGGTCTGCGCCGCGGTAAACCGCACGTCGGGCAACGCATGATCGAGATACCGCCGGGCCGCGCTTGCAAGGTCGTGCCGGCCGACGCCTTGCACCAGCTGCAACGCATCGGCAATCTCTGCGGCCGTCGGCTCCTGGATCGTCTGCAGTTGTTCGAGCGCTTGTTGCGCGACGCCGGGAAAATCACGATGGCGCACGCCGACCAGCGGCAAGCGAATTGAACTGGGCAACGCTTCGACGCGCGCCCGAACTCGGGGAGTCGCCGGCGCCCATTCAAACGCGTCGACCATCCCGACGCGAAGATCATGAATCGCCGTCGCAAGCGCCTGGCACGCGTCCAGCATTTCGTGGTTATCGCTCGCCAGCGCATATAGCGTCATCGCAAACATCTCGCCGGCGCGCACCGGGTCCGGCGTCGACACCTGCATGCGCAATGTCGCTGGCTTGCCAAGCAAGAGGAGCGATTCCAGGGCGGCCAGCAACTGATCGTCGAACTCAGCGAGGTCAGAAAAGTCGACTGCCGAACTGGCCAGCATGGTCGTCCGCCGACGCCATCCCATTGCGAGCAGATCGGCATATCGGTCGGCAAGCGTCTCTGCCGTGCTCGCAATCAGCGGCGGCCCCATGCCGCCCTCGATGGGCGACGTCAGAACCTCCGCGGTGGGGACCGGCAACTGACTGTCAGGCATATCTTCGACTGTGCGCATGCTCTACGAGATCAATTGCTGTTGATCGTATTGCCGTCGACCTTCACCGCGCCGGACCCGACGATCTGTATGTTCCCACCACGGATGGAAATGTTTCCGTTGCTCTCGAGCACGATCGAAGCCTTGCCAGTGCGCAACTCAATCCGATCGCCCGCGGTAATCGTGAACGTCTTGCCGACCTTCGTCGTCTTCGACAACCCGACCTCCTCGGCCTGCGCGAGCCCCACGGCCGTGTTCATCGCGCCGACCACCGTAATCGTGTAGGCGCCGCCGACGACCAGCGCCTTCGCGAGGCCGACCTCTTCAGCTGATGCGAGCGCGATAAGCAGGTTCTGCATCCCTTCGATCGTCTCGACACGATTGCCGCCGACCGTCAGCGTTTCGTTGTTACCCACGTGCTCGGTACGGTCCACGCCGATCGTGATTGTCTCGTTGTTGTCGACGGTTTCAGTCCGGTCGTGCTTCACGTGCACCGTTTCATCGTGGTCGATGTTCTTCGCGCGATCGTTGCCGACCCAATGCGACTCGTCGTGCTCGACCTCGATGCGCTGATCCTTCTCGGCGTGCAACCAGACCTCCTCCGCCCCTTTCTTGTCCTCGAAGCGAATCGCGTTGGCCGTGTTGACGTTGCCGGTCTTGGTTGAGCGCGTGAGAATCCCGCTCTGAGTCGCGTTCGCCGGCAGTCCCCACGGCGGCATGTTCGCAGAGTTGTAAACGCTCGAGATGATCAGGGGTCTATCGGGATTACCGTCGAGGAAAATTACGACCACTTCGTTGCCTATCCGCGGAATCTGAATCATCCCGAATCCGCTGGCGGCCCACGGCTGCCCGACGCGCACCCAACATGAACTCCCCTGATCGCGCTTGCCCAGTCGATCCCAATGGAACTGCACCTTCACACGACCCAGGTTGTCCGTGTAGATCTCCTCGCCCTCAGGGCCAACGACGACGGCAGTTTGCGGCCCGATGATTGTCGGCCGCTCGATGGTGAACGCCGGACGATACGGGATCTTCTTGCGGATGCAGGTGAAACTGCACTGGTAGGTCGCTGCGCCCTCGCCGGCCTGATAGTTGTTCGTACCGCTATGCGTCACCGTGGTCAGCAGGAACTGGCGATCTTCAGGCTTGGTGCTGCCGTGGTCGTAGTGATCGTCGAGCTCGAAATACTGGCAGGGCGACACCCGGCGGCTCGTGCTTGTCCCGATGAAGATCTTGCTATGCGCGGCAAGCGCCTGCGTCCTGAAACGGGTCAAGGCCTCGCCGCGATCGCTGTCTGGAAAGCCATGCTCTCCAAGGTAGTCGTAGACTTCGTACGACGGCACCTCGCCTTGGTTGACTTCCGTGCCCCCAGACACAAACCGGCGCGCGTGCGGCACCTTGTAGTCGAAGGTCTTCAGACCGACGTTGGTGGACTCGAGCTGACGGCTCGCCTGAAATGACGTAATCACCGCCAGATTGTCGAGCGCCTCGCCCTTCGTGTACTGCAGGACCGGACTGCGGCCGCTGATCGGCTTCGCGGCGATCGAGTTGTCCGTGATGATGAGCTTGTGGTTTTCCTTCGCGTGTTCGAAGAAGAAAAACAGCCCGTCTTCCTGCATCAGCCGTTCCACGAATTCCAGATCCGTCTCCCGATACTGCGTGCAGTAGCTGCGATTCTTTGTCGCCTTCGACAACCGGAATTCGAACGACGCGATCTTTCCGTATTCGCGAAACACCTTCGAAAGAATCGCTTCGGTACTCTCTTCCTGAAAAATCCGAATATCGCGGCTGCGCGAAAGCATCCAGAGCCATGGCACGATGGTCGCGCTATAGACCGTGAAGCTGCCGTCGTGGTCGAGGTGCGTGAAGTTGGCCACGTACCCGTGGAAATATCGTTCCTCCGAGCTCGCCAACGCATCGGTGAGTTGTAACGTAATCGTCACAGGCTGGCCGATCAGCTTTTTCAGTTCGATATTCGAATCTTGAGAAGCGAGTCGAACGTGGAACTCGAAATTTTGAGATAAACCTTCGGTACCGTGAAAATCGACCAGCACCAGATCAGACCGCCCTTTCATTGGCGTCTGGATGGTGAACAAGCGATTGCTCTGCAGCCCAAAAAAGCCTGGAATATCTGACAGTTGCATGGCGCCCTCGGAACCCCGCATCGGAACGGCAGGATATTATTCGTCGTGGGATTTTAAACCGCCTGCCCCGGGAAGGATCAAGTTTTGCGTTTCTTATACCTTGAATATGGGGACGGAGCCGCACGGAAGGTGAATGGATAACCTGCTGCCCCATTACGAATACGAGGTCGGTCTGCTGTTGCGCGGCGTCGCCGAATTTGCCCGGCGCTATCCGAAGATTGGCGCCCGACTAGGCATCGCCAATGGCCAGGGCGATCTGCATGTCGACCGGATGATCCAGACGTTCGCGCTGCTGGCCGCCCGTGTCGACGCGAAGCTCGAGGACACCTACCCCGAATTCACCGAATCGCTACTCGAAATTCTGTACCCGCAGTACCTGCGCACCGTGCCCGCCTGCGCGATCGCCCAGTTCGATCCGACCAACCTGTTCGGCCAACTTACGGCGCCCTTCACGATGCAGCGCGGTACGTTGCTCGATGCGAATGCGGCACCATGCCGGTTTCAAACCACCTACGATGTCACGCTGGCGCCGCTGCGGGTTCACTCCGCACGTTTTGCCCCAGCCACGATGGTCCCCGCGGCTGTCCGGCTGCCGGCCAACGTCTCCGCCATCCTTTCGATCGCGTTCGCCAGCGCAACGCCTACCGAAACGTTCGATGACGCGATCCCGTCTGGCGCGGTTCGTATTCACCTGGCGGGTGATCGCGCCCGCGTCGCCGCGCTTGCCGACGCGCTTCAGCTGCATGCCAGCGCGGCGTTTGTCGAGGTCGATCAAAGCGGCCGGTGGGCGGCATTATCAAAAATCCCGATCGAATCGGTTGGCTTTGGCGAGAACGAACGGCTTTTGCCGAAAGAATCGACCAGCACGTCGGACGCATTCCAAACCCTGATCGAGTCTTTCGCGTTCCCCGAGAAGTTCGATTTCGTCGACATTGACCTGGGGCGAATGCGCCGCGCTCCGCGCGCGCCGGAAGCGCGACAAATGACGTTGCACCTCGCCATTCGCGACGCGCCAACGGGATCGGTCGCTGCCCAGGCGCTGCGCGACCTGGACGCCACGTCGTTCAAACTTTTTTGCACGCCGGTCGTCAATCTGTTCAAGCGAGACGCCACGCCCATCCAGCTGATGACCACCGATCGGGCGCACCCCGTGACGCCCGAGCCGCTGGAGACCGGCACGCCGCTCGACGTGTACTCGATCGACGCCGTTCATCTGGGTGATCGGACGCAGTCCGAACTCGAAAAGGGAATGCCATCGTCCGCCGCGGTTTCACGCACAACCGTGCTGCCGTACCGCGCGTTCAGCCATGGCCGGAAACCTGACTCTGCAGTTGCTTACTGGACTGCGTTCCGGGATCCGCATGCGGCGGCTGGCAACGCGCGCGCCCCGCTTCTCCTGTCGCTCGTCGGGCTGGAAGGTAACACCGCCCGGGTGAAGCACCCGCAAATTGATGTCGACGTCACGGCCACCAATGGAGAACTACCTTCGCGGCTACCGATCGGCGCGCCGGACAGCGACCTCGTTCATGAAGGCGCCGCGCTGGCTTGCCCCATTCGGTTGCTCACGCGGCCGACTCTGCCGAGCGCGCTTCCGCGTGGGCACGATGCGTTGTGGCGAGTCGTGGCGGGCATGTCGTTGCATCCGTTCGATCTGACGCAGACTGGCCTGAAGGCATTCAAGGATTTCTTGCGGCTGCACGCACCGCGCGCGAGCGTCGTCGCTCAATGCAGCATCGACGCGATCGCCGGGCTGGACTACCAACCTGCGAGGAAGTGGATGTCGCTCGACGGTCAGTTCCCGTCGTTCGTGCGTGGTGTCGAGATCATCGTGTCGCTCGATGAAAGCATGTTGCGCGATGTCACGTTGCACCTGTTCGCACGAGTGCTGGATCTACTTTTCGCCCCGTACGCACCGATGAACAGCTATGTACAGCTCATCATCCGTTCGTCGCAAACGGGACACGAACTGCACCGCTGCCCGGCGCAATCCGGAACGCGGCCGTTGATCTAGTCAATGCAGATAGCCCACCAGGATGCCGGCGCCGGCGCCCGCTTGCAAGCCAACCGTCGTGCCGCCCATCAGCAGAATCGCGGGGGCGTGCGCGATCGCGATCTCGGCGAGCCACGTCATTGCCGGATTTGACAGGCCAAGGGCAAGCTGCGCCGAATTGATCCCCAGGATCATCGCCGAGCCAGCCTTGCCGTAGCCGATGCCTACGCCGCCGTCGAGGTACACCGTAGCGCCCTGGAAATCGCTCTTGGTCAGCTCGGTGCCGCTGAACGCCGGCGCCATATAGATGAGCCCCGCGCTGTCGAACGACTTGGCAGACCCTGCGCCCCCGACCTCGCGGCCGGCGATCTTGGGTATCTTGATCTCCGGCAGGGAAAATCTCGGGAGCTTGATCTTCGGGAGACGAAGGCCGAAACCGATGCCCACACCGACGCCACCGTAGTAAAAATCGGTTTCGGTTCCGCCGGGGTCGGCGAGAACGATCGTGCCGCCCGACGCGACGACGAATTCGATGCTGACGCCGCCCGTCGCACCCGTCTTATAGCTCCAGTTGCTTGGTCTCAGAATTGACACGGCCGATCCTCTCAGAGGTTGTTATTTTTTTGGCGGAAGATTCATCACCGCGAAAACGATGAATCCGACGCCGAAAATCGTGGCCATCAACGTCCAGTTCCACACGGCGCCGAACCGGTCGATCGTGGCGGTGCGGGCGGGGGCCTCCGGCTGATACAGGACGGTAACCTTGTCGCCCACCTTGGTACCGTAGATCATCCCGCCTTGCGGATAAGACACGCGTTCGCCTGCTTTCGTCATGAACTCGATCTGCGGGTGGCTGCCACCGGCGTTGAGGCTGACCACCTCGCCAGGCACGGCGATCGCAGTCTGCAGGAACCCTCGCGTGGACCACCCGATGACAGCCGCGATCACGAGAAAAACGACCCCGATCGCAATGCCTGCAATTGCCTTGAACATGAGCCCTCTCGATTTCTGTTATTCGACATGCGGCACCCCTTCAGTTGCGGGTCTGTGCGCGATTCTAGCGCATTGGCGCACACCGGCCGCCGACGCGCCGGTCGGCCGCTTACCGATTGCCAATCGCAATGAGCCGGTCCGCTACGTCCGCGCCTCGACCGTCATTTCCGGGCAGTTTCATGCAGCCGTTTCCGACGCGTCTTGTCGGTCGTCGTGATGCTGATGAAATAGCAGCGCGCGCACCAGTGGCCGCGTCGGATCGTATTCGGCGTGGCGAGCCATCGGTGACCGCGAGCACATTCCCACTCCAGTCTCGTGGAACTGTTCAAGTAGGTTTTCGAGACGCACGCTCCACCTCGCTCTGCCGCGATCGCACGCATCAAGTCGATGCCGAGCTTGCCGGCGTCGCGCCCACACGTGGCGCACCCGTGGCCCCGAACGATCGCTCCGGGATAGGCCCACCACCGATGACCTCGTGCACATTCCCATTCGAGCCGGGTGGTCGTGTTTCGATAGGTTTCGGACAGGCAACGTCCGCCGCGTTCGGCTGCCAACTGGTGCATCCGGTCGATACCAAAGCGCTTCGCTTCGTGCTGGCACTCGAGACACCACGATCCACGAAAAATCCGTGCGCCCAACATGTCCCACTCGTGACCTGCCTCGCACCGAAATCGATAGTAAGCCTTGCTGCCTTCGTAGACCTTGGAAAGGCAGACGCCACCATGGCTTTTGGCGCAGCGACGTAGGCGGGCCAATCCGTCCTTGAGCCGGTACGCTTGGACCTTGTCTTGGTTCGAACAGAGGCGGCACCATGCGCCACGCACGACCTCGAGACCAACCGTCTCCCATTCGTGCCCTGCTGCACATCGAAAGCGATAACGATCCGCAAGTTTTGTGTAGGTCTTTGTGAGGCACTTGCCACCATGACTGCGGGCAGCAGCACGAATCCGCTTCATTCCGTCCGGATCGGCCATGCGCTTCGAGTGCTCGGCGCGAGCACACTGAACGCACCACGAGCCTTTCTCTAGGCTGTCGACCGATTTTTCGAAAGCGTGCCCTTCTCGGCACACGAACTGATAGCGAGCAGTTCGGCCGGCATAGCGGTCCGAGAGGCAGCGCCCGCCTGCTTTGCGCGCCAGTTGATCGAGGCGCCGCAACGCGTCCTCATCCCTGCAGGTGGGGCAGCGAACCAGGTGATAGAAGAGGTGCGAACCCGAACGAGTCAGTTCATGGCCTTTCCCGCAACGGAATCGATATTGCGCATGCCATCCTTGCCATTCCGATTCGAGTAGCTTCAAGCCGTACGGTAACAACGCACCGCGCAATCGCTTCAAGTGATCAGTGGACAACCGACCTCCTCATTGTTGGCGAATGCGAGGCTCACTGAAGTCAACGGTTCGAACTCGAATTGCATCGACCTTACCCGAGATCGGTGCACTCTCGTTGCGCGTCGGACTGGTGGATCTCTTCGAAGTTACCGAAGAAATCTCTCTGGCCGGGTGGCGATGGCGGCGGCCTACGGGGCGCGCGCGGACGCATATGCCCTGCCCGCGTCAACGTGCGCGCGATCACTTTCAATTGGGCCCAAAGGCAGTCTGCTTCCTCGACTGAAAGCGTGTCCGCCGCCGCCTCGAGCGCGGCGATGATCGTATCGAATTGCTCAGGAGCGCCAGCCAGTACCGGTAGAGCTCGCGCGCGAGCCTCTTCTTCTCGATAGACCGCCATCCAACATGTGAGCGTCCTACGCTCCTCGCGCGTCAACATATCGAGCAATGCCGCCGGCACTGGTTCCTCAACGCGAAACGATCCGAGCACATGACGTTTACCGCGGCGGCGCTGAGGCGTTCGCGCGGCTCTGGCGGACCCTGTCGAAGATTCAACACGCACCAGCTTCACTAAGCGTCCCTGTTTGCGAATCAGCATGGGGGTTGTCTGGCTCACACGATCACCCCAGCAGGATAGCGCAAACTTTCGTCACGATCGATGCCAATGGCGTTCAACAACAAGGTGTCGCCTAAGCGGCTGATGCACGCGCGTCAGGGGCTGCGCCAGCGCGAATCCCGGCGGTAATGAAAGTCACCAGATGTTCCGCCTTGCGCTTCAGGGCGCCGGCCTTGATCTTGCCGCCCGAGATACGCTCGATGCGACTGTCGAACGCACTCATCACCAACGCGCCCACCGCGAACAAGTAGGCCCAGTGCGCATAGTTGGCGCTATGGCCTGGCAGCGTTCTCCTGATTTCCCTGATGAATTCCGCCGCAAACGGATCGAAATATTCAGCAACGATGCCGCGCTCGGCCTCGCGTGGATCGGAAGCTTCGCGCGCAACGAGTTTGGCATACGCAAGTCCGGACTCGGTATTCTGGATTTGCATCACCGGGAGCACGAAGGCTCGCACGATATGCTCAAGCGGGTCTTCACCTTCGGCGACTGGTTCACGAAGCAAAGCCAACCGGGTGTCGAGCACCGTCTTGCGGCGCTCGAACAGGGCGCGGTACAGGCCCATCTTCGTCTCGAAGTGATACACGATCAACGGCAGCCCAACCTCTGCCGCCGACGCAATATCCCGCATCGAAACGCCATCGAAACCGCCTTCGGCAAACAGCCGCTCTGCCACGTCGAGCACCCGCTCGCGCTTGCTCGTCTCGACCGCCTGTTGAGCTCCCTTCCTGCGCCGGACGCCGGTCGCCCGTCCCGTGACTTCCTTTGATTGCATGGTGTCTCCTCTGTCCTGTGACTCGATTACCGCGAATGCCATTCCGTTCATTACGCGCCGCCAGTTTACACCAACACAATACTGACTGTACGATCGTACAGTCTGCATAACATGAACGGTGCTATGCGGCGTCGGTGGTAAGTCCCCCAAACCAGGAGCAACCGCACATGACACGACGCTTCGTCGATCTTTCGATCTATCTGGAAAACGACGTCATTTCCGATCCACCGGGTTACGGCCCCAAGATTCAGTATCTGACGCACCGGAATACGGCCAAAGCCGTTACGGCCTTCTTTCCCGGCCTACAGGAAACCGACCTGCCTGACAACGAAGGCTGGGCCATCGAACACATTCAGTTGAGCACACACAACGGTACTCATCTGGATGCGCCGTACCACTTCCACAGCACGATGAACGATTCGAAGGGCGAGCGGCAGCGTTCGACAACCATCGACGAAGTCCCGCTCGATTGGTGCTTCCAACCCGGCGTGAAGCTTGATTTCACTGGCTTCGACGATGGCTACGTCGTGACCGCTAGTGACGTCGAATTCGAGCTTGCGCGCATCGGCCACGATCTAAAGCCGCTTGATATCGTCGTCATCAACACGCGTGCAGGCAAGCGCTATGGACAACCCGACTATGTCTCCTCGGGTTGCGGCATGGGCTTCGACGCAACCATGTACCTGCTCGAGCGAGGGGTTCGCCTGACTGGCACCGACGCGTGGAGTTGGGACGCACCATTCGTACATACCGCAAAAAAATATTCCGAAACGCGTGATGCATCGCTAATCTGGGAAGGACACAAGGCCGGCCGCAAGATCGGCTATTGCCATCTGGAAAAACTCCACAATCTCGAGGTGCTGCCACCTCACGGCTTCTTCATCTCGTGCTTCCCGCACAAAATCCGGGGCGCCTCCGCTGGCTGGACTCGCGCAGTCGCGATCTTCGACGACGCCCTCAATGCAACAGCTTGCGACCTGCATCGAACCGTATAGGCGAGGAGCCTCAATGGAACTGAATCACACACATGACGTCACTCAACGCAGCTGGCTCGAAGCGGCCAACGTGGCGGGGACCGACTTTCCGTTGCAGAATTTGCCAATCGGCGTGTTTCGCCGCCGGGCCGGAGGCGAGACCTGGCGTGGCGGGATCGCGATCGGCGACCAGATTGTTGACCTCGCTGCGTTACAGCAAGCGGGATGCATGGACGGTCTGGCACTCGAGGCCGTGCGAGCGGCAACGGCATCCACGCTGAATGCACTGCTCGATATGGGGCCGGCCGCCTGGCAGGCACTGCGCCACTCACTCTTCGAACTGCTTCGGGCCGGTAGTCCGCATGAGCCGGGCGTACGGAAGACGCTGGTATCACAAGCGGAAGCCGAGTATGCCGTACCCGTGCGCATCGGCGACTACACCGATTTCTACACCTCTCTCGATCATGCGGTGAACTGCAGCCGCCCGCTCGGCATGGCGATCAGCCCGAATTTCGACTGGTTACCCATCGCTTATCATGGTCGCGTGTCGTCGATTGGCGTCAGCGGTCAGCAGGTCTACCGGCCAATGGGACAATATCGCCCGAGTCCGTCCGCCTCTCCCGTTCACGATGCATGTCGCCGGCTCGACTACGAGCTGGAACTGGGCGCAGTGATCGGGGTCGGCAATCCACGCGGTACTTCAATCCCGCTGCGTGAGGCTCAACGGCACATTTTCGGACTCTGCCTGCTGAACGATTGGTCCGCGCGCGACATCCAGTCGTGGGAAATGCAGCCGCTCGGGCCATTCCTCGCGAAAAATTTCGCGACGACGATATCGCCCTGGCTAGTAACCCTCGAAGCATTGCTGCCGTACCGCACCACGTGGTCACGCGTCGCCGAACGCCCGCAGCCACTCGACTACCTGTCCTCAGACGACAACAGCACGGCCGGTGCGTTCGACATCCAGCTCGAGGCGTCGATCCTCAGCGCGCGTCAGCTCGCGCAAGAACTGCAACCGCGTACGTTGACGCGGACCAGTTTCCGGCAACAGTACTGGACGCTGGGGCAGATGATCGCGCACCACACGATGGGGGGCTGCAACCTCCAGCCGGGTGACCTGCTGGGAAGCGGCACCATCTCCGGCCCGTCATCGGGCGAAGCCGGTGCGTTGATCGAACTCACGGCAGGCGGCGCGCAACCCGTGGATATCGGCAATGGTGAAAGCCGCACGTTCCTCGACGACGGCGATACCGTCATTTTCCGGGGCTGGTGTGAACGCGATGGTTTTGCACGCATCGGTTTCGGCACCAACTACGGAACCGTTTTGCAGGTGCCGGCCGCGGAAAGCGCTCATTGACCGCACGTCATTTCGCAATAGGCCACTGATTCAATGCGAGGGCCACGTTCGTGGTCCTCGCGCTTTGAAGCGCCCATCCGGTGGACTCGCGGTGTCTGCGCACCGTGCTTGAACACCGCACCCCAATTCCAGGACGCATTCGTGAAATCGCCGCCAGCAATTAACGCTGGCGGCGATTTCACGGCATGTGTTTCTCAGGTGCGCTAGAAGAGGTGACGAACGCCAACAACGATGCCCACGCTGCTACCGGTTGGCTCATACAGCGCACCATTCACGGTGAACCCGGTGTGCATCAACCCGTGGTTGTTCACGCATGCCGCGGAGCCGTACAAAGTCGTTCGTTTCGACAGAAAGTAGTCCAGCCCGGCAGTCGCCAGCAAGGAATGATTTGCCGGGTCGTTGCTGTCCCGCATGTACCAAACGCCTACGTCGGTGGACAGTGTCGGTGTGATCAGATATTCGCCGCCCGCAGCGTACACTTTCTCGTTGAAGGAGCCGGCGATCTTGTAGCTTGTGTACGATCCCTTGAGTGTTGCGCCTCCCCACCTATAGCTCGCGCCGATCGTTCGACCGCTGAATTCGATCGTTGAAGGGAATGGCGTAGAAATGCTGGCGGACCCGTCAGGGTTTCCACTGAAGAGGGCCGCGTTCACGACCAGGTCTTTCCATTCGTATCTCACGCGAGCCGCATATTGGCGCCCCGCCTGAAATCCCTTTGGATCGCCACCCAGCGCAAGCAATGCACTCGCCTGTATGCCGGCGATTGTCGGGCTCGTATAGGACACGGCATTGGCGACGAAAATGCCGGTCGCAAAAAAGTTGCCCATGTAAATGCCGGCCTGACTCCCGAAGAACGACGCATGCCGCGCGTCGGTATCGACGATCGCAAGTCCGAACGGCGAGTATTGCAGGCCGGCCTTGACGGTACCGAAGTGTCCGGAGAGACCAACGAAGGCTTGCCGCCCGAAGAGATTCCCGTTCGAGTTGCCCAGCGCCCCGTTGTTCGTAGTAAAGCCGCTTTCCAGTGTAAAGATCGCCTTTGTACCTGCTCCCAAATCCTCGGCACCGGTGATACCGAAGTGAGAACCCGAGATCCCGCCATCCGTTGCCGATACCTGATGCGGGCCGCTCGCACCCGTTCCGGCGTCGAAGGTGCGGCTCGTGTACATCACGCCGGAGTCCACGACACCATACAGTGTGACGTTACTTTGCGCATGCGCTTTTGACGGTAAGCCCAATACTGCGATCGAGATAGGGATCAGCAGCATCGGGCGGATTTTTTTGATCTTTCTCATGTTTGATGTCTCCTCCAGCCATGCAGGACTGCAAAATAATTGAATATGAGTCTGCCTCCATGCGGCGCTCGACGTATGGCGATCAAACGAAGCCGGGTCGTTGGCCGCTTAGGCTTCTGTCCTCGGTGTGCTGCCAGGCATGCGCGCCGGGGCGTTGGTTTTTCTTGAGCCGCCGCGGGTCCGGGAGTGATGTCCCTCGCGACGTTGCCACGGGCTCGGATCACAAATTTGAACGTACATCGGCCGCAATCGGTTCACGGCATCGATGACGTGGCAAAGCAGTAACGTGTTTCCGCTGCTGCTTGACACTCCACACAAGCGGCCCGCGCCGCACTTGCTCGCTCGAAGTACGAGAACCGATGGGGCGGTTATGTATTCACGGAAAGCGCCAACGGCATCAAGTCGCTGGCTTGCGTCCGCGAGAGGGCATAGAGCTCGAACCAGTTGTACCACTCGACCATCAGGTGGTCCGAGTGGCCATGAACGAGTTCTTCGGGCGCGGTCGATGGCCAGAAGATCTCCAACCGCGCATCGAACCCCGGAAGCGTATCCCTGAATTGGTGCAGCAAGTAACCAATGGTCACGCCATCGGGCGTCTCGACGCGCCCCATCATCCGATGCGGCATATCGGGCGCCAGTTCGATCGGGATACCGCTCCAGTCATCCAGATGGCGGAGCTTCAGGAGGGCCGGCGACTTTGTATGGCCGGGTACTTCCAGAATGCCGACACGCCCGTCCGAGAGTGGTAGCGCACCGAGATGCTCAGGGTGGGCCCGGAGCATTGCCGGGCTGTTCGGCCCGCCATACCCCGCCCAGAACCAACTCACGAATTCTGCGCCGGTGCCCACCGCGACGTGCGCTTCGGCAACCGACGAACTGAAGCGACCATTCGCACGCAGCGACCAATCCTTCTCGTTCGATTCGTGCTCCGCGATCTCCTTCGCGAACAGGCTGACCATGCCGTCCGCCCCCAGTTTCTCCATGAGCAAGGCCATCATGTAGCGAGCCCTTTTAACTTCCATTCTGAGGATGTCCTCGCAAGCCACCTCTGTACCTGACTTGAAAAACGTCACTGCTTTCACTTGAACCTCCGTAGTGCGGGTGAACGAGTTACCATGTTTCCCGACTCGCGCCACTAACACAAGTAAACTTGCGTTAGTGTTTACCGCATGCCTGTCGGCCGTCGCGTGGTCGTGGTCGTGGCCGGACTGCCGTGACGAGGCAGGCAGTCGATGAAACGATGTGTACAATCCGCTCATGCCAAAGTCAGCCGAACAAGAATCGCCGTCGCCACGTCGCCGTCTTGGCGGCCGCAGCGCACGTGTCCGTCAAGCCGTGATCTCCGCAACGATCGCCCAATTGCAGGCAGCGGGTTTCGAGGGGCTCAACATCGGCGCCATCGCAGCGCTCGCGGGCGTGCATGAGAGTTCGATCTATCGCCGCTGGAAGAGCAAGGAAGGGCTGATGATGGAGGCCGTCTTCGAGCTTTTTGCCGAGCACATCGCGATACCGGATCGGGGCTCGCTTCACGCGGATCTCGTCGCGCTGCTGTCGGCAACCGCGCGCTACTTGCGAACGGGTGTGGGCAGGTCTGCCATTCAGTTCGTGCTGGCCACGTACAACGACGCGGCCGTGACGGGCGAACTGCGCAGGTTGTGGACGAACCGCTTTTCGGCGGTTCAGCAGATTTTCGACCGCGCCGCAAAAATGGGCGAGTGGTCGCAGGGGGCGGATCCAATGCCACTACTTCATTGCCTGATCGGCGCCGTTTATTTACGCACGCTGATCCTGCACGAGCGCGTCACGACCGATCAGATTCGAGACCTGACGCTGTGGATACTTCGCGAGCGAGGCTCCTGAGCATCGGGCAACATCAAAGATGAGACCATCGAGGCAAGGAAGCGCTCTATGAGATTGCGCCCAGTTTGATCGAGCGGGAATTTGCTGTCGCGCGACCAACGGCACACCGTCGTTGACGTAGCGATCCGTAACGAGTTTTGGAACGCACATAATGCCGTCGGGAACCAGTGCGAGCGCGAGATTCGGATGCGCACTAAGTGTAGGCGTTCACAATTAGCGCTAGCCGTGTTCACAGGCGCGCTAATGTGTTCAGCAACCCTGCTAGCGTAGGGTTATGAGCCGCGAAAACCGGGGAGTTTGATAGCGCGATATTGCTCGTAGACCAGCATCGATAGCTGCGTCTTTTCGGAGATTGGGCGCCTGGATTCAGTTTCCCAACAATCACGGAGTGCTTGGGCGGCCCGCTCTGCCTGCTTTCGCGAAGCCGTGCCCTTCCCCCAGCGGCCTGTAGTGGTCAACTAATCCCGGACACTGCATTAAGTTTTTCTTCCGCAACGGCCGGTGCCAGTCCGTCGTTGAACTGATGCGGCCGTATCCAGTTGTACCGGTGCATCAGGTAGTGGCTGATGTCCCGATGTGCTTCCTGTGCCGACATGTACCCCACTGACGGCAGCCATTCCGTCTTGAAGCTGCGGAACAGCCTTTCCATCGGGGAGTGTCCCAGCAGTTTCCACGGCGGCTCATGCTCTGCTGAATCCGATAGCGCCACAGGCGCTGACGGAATTTCCGGCTTGCATACTGGGCGCATTCAACCGGTCGTCGCAACACCTTTAATCGAGGAGGTGTTGCATGGGTCGAATTGCAGAATGGGTGTATCAGATAACCGGTCGAGGAGCGATGCACTCGCCAGGTGCGCCGTCGCTTCGGCATGAGATTGAGCGTCGATTTTGGAAGCAGATCGCCACCGGTGTTACGAGTGAGAGAGCCGCAGAGGCGGTTGGCGTGTCCTCCGCGGTGGGCTCGCGCTGGTTCCGTTATCGTGGCGGTATGCCACTTTTCATGTCGAAACCTATATCTGGTAGGTACTTGTCGTTCGCCGAGCGTGAAGAGATCGGGTTGCTCTCGGCCCAAAACATAGGGGTGCGCGAGATTGCTCGCCGAATCGGACGTAGCCCGTCAACCATTTCGCGCGAACTTACGCGTAACGCAGCGACCCGTGGTGGCCGCCTCGAGTATCGTGCTTCGGTCGCACAATGGAAGGCAGAGCACTTTGCCAAGCGACCCAAACCAGCGAAACTGGCGACTAACCAGCGACTGCATCATTATGTGCAGGAGCGCTTGGAAGGCAAGGTGTGTGACGCTGATGGCCGTAAGATTGCCGGACCCCAGCAGGCACCGTTCAAGGGGCGGAATAAACCGCATCGCGGAGACCGAAAGTGGGTCAATGGTTGGTCGCCGGAACAGATCGCCAACCGCCTACGGATCGATTTCCCTGATGATGAATCCATGCGCATTTCTCACGAAGCCATTTACCAGGCTCTTTACATTCAAGGACGTGGCGCGCTCAAGCGCGAGCTTGTGGGTTGTCTGCGCACCGGACGCGCGTTGCGCGTGCCAAGGGCCAGGGCGCGAGCCAAAGCATGGGCACACGTCAGCGAGGATGTGATGATCTCCAGTCGCCCCGCAGAGGTGGAAGATCGTGCTGTGCCGGGCCATTGGGAAGGCGACTTGCTCATTGGCCTAAATCGATCTGCTATTGGCACGCTGGTGGAGAGATCATCCCGTTTCACCATGCTCGTACACTTGCCTCGGGAGAAAGGTTACGGATTGATTCCCCGGACAAAGAACGGCCCTGCGCTGGCTGGCTACGGAGCTGTCACGATGGCCAATGCGCTCAAGAAGACGGTGACAGATATGCCGGCCCTGTTGTGGCGATCATTGACTTGGGATCGCGGCAAGGAGCTGTCCGATCATGCTCGCTTTACTGTCGAGTCCGGCGTACAAGTATTTTTCGCCGACCCGCACAGTCCATGGCAGCGTGGCACAAACGAGAATACGAACGGTCTATTGCGACAATACTTTCCAAAGGGCACAGACCTATCCCGATGGAGCGCACAAGAGATCCAAGCCGTTGCGCATACACTGAACACTAGGCCTCGAAAGACGCTTGGATGGAAGACACCGGCAGAAGCTTTGAACGAGCATCTAAAATCTGCTCAACAATCCCGTGTTGCGACGACCGGTTGAATGCGCCCTGGCCGCCTTGATCCGAGTGAAACAGCAAGCCTTGCGGTCGACCACGCTGCTCATACGCCATCTCCAGCGCCTGCACGACCAGATCGGCATCCGGGCGTGTCGAGAATGCCCAGCCGACCACCCGACGCGTGAACAGATCGAGTACCACGGCCAGATAATGCCAACGGCCCTGCGCCCAGACATACGTAATGTCACCACACCAGACCTGATTCGGCGCACCAACCTCGAATTCACGATTGAGATGGTTCGGGATATCGATCCGCTCGACCGTGGCCTGCTTGTAGGCATGGCGCCCGGCTGCTTGCAGATCAGTCCAAGTTCTTCCATCAAGCGGCTGACCTTGAAGCGGCCAATCACCGTACCTTCCTCGCGCATCATGCCCATGATGCTGCGGCTGCCGGCAGAGCTTCGGCTCTCGGACGAACAGTTCGTGTATCCGGCTACGCAATGCCATGCGCTCAGCGTCAATGCGCTGGGTGCGCTCACGGTACGCATACAGGCAGGAACGTGATACGTCGAATACCGCGCAGATCAGTTCGACCGATTCGCTTGCGCCAATCTGATCAATTACCTCGTACGTTCGATGCCTTCCGACATCAAGAGCGCGGTAGCCTTTTTTAAAATGGCTTTCTCACGCTCGAGGCGTTCGATACGCGCCTCGAGTTCCTGAATACGCTGTTGATCCGCCGTGATTGCCTTGCCCTGCGGCGTGACGCCCTGGCGTTCCATTTGAAGCTGGTGCACCCAGCGACGCAGTACCGTCTCGCCGACGCCGACTGAGCGACTCGCCTCCATATGGCTATAGCCCTGGTCGAGC
>Ga0207667_10002302_pt1 | contig 23983 bp, 24 predicted proteins | sample KBSCornC52_FD_184301 | JGI IMG/M metagenome (GOLD analysis project Ga0207667, IMG submission 184301) | Corn rhizosphere microbial communities from Kellogg Biological Station, Michigan, USA - KBS Corn C5-2 (SPAdes) (version 2) | ecosystem: Host-associated > Plants > Roots > Rhizosphere > Soil ...
GGCCGGGGCGGGGAAGGAAGGCAGAGTTTACCTGATCGACCGCGATAATCCGGGCAAGTGGCGGGCGGGCGCGGACGATCAGATTGTGCAATCGATTCCGAATGCGATCGGCGGGCTTTTCGGCAATCCATCGTACTTCAACAAGGCGCTGTATTTCTGCGCGTCGGGCGATTCACTGAAGGCGTTTTCGGTGGCGAATGCGCAGATGAGCGCGACGCCCACTTCGAACTCGCCGGAGTCGTTCGCTTCTCCCGGGTGCACGCCCTCGATCTCGGCCAGCGGGAATAGTAACGGGATTGTGTGGGCGATCCAGCCTCGTGGCGTGCTGGCGGCTTACGATGCGACGAATCTTGCGAACGAGTTTTATACGAGCGACAGGAATGCCGGGCGCGACGGGTTTGGCGCGAGCGTGAAGTTTTCCGCGCCGACGATTGTGAACGGCAAGGTTTATGCGGGTACGAAGAATCAGTTTGTCGCGTATGGTCTGCTGCCGCAGGGGAACGTTGCTCTTTCGGTAGCGAGCGCGGCGAGCGGAACGCCGAATGCGATTTCTCCCGGTGCGATCGCGTCGTTGTACGGAAGCGGGATTGCGGCAGGAATGGCCGCCGCGGCGTCGTTTCCATTGCCGATGTCGCTGGGCGGAGCTTCGGTCACGGTGAATGGAATCGCGGCGCCGCTGCTGTATGCCAGCCCGACGCAGATCAATTTTCAGATTCCATTCGAGGCTTCCGCAGGCTCGGCGGTGATTGCTCTTTCCGTAAACGGGGCGCCGGCGGGATCGATCACGGTGCCGCTGTTCGCCGCCGTTCCCGGCATTTTTCTGCAGCCCAGCGGCTATGCAGCCGTGGTGAACCAGGATGGGTCAATCAATTCGGCCGATCGACCCGCGCCGGTGAACAGCTTCATTTCGGCGTACGTGACGGGGCTTGGGAATGTGAGTCCGGCGGTTGGTTCGGGCGCAGCAGCGCCGGTGGATAGCCTATCGGCGAGTGCCGGAGTTACGGCAACCATAGGTGGCCTGGCGGCGACCGTGACTTTCGCAGGACTCGCGCCCGGCTTTGCGGGTCTGTATCAGGTGAATATTCAGACGCCGCAAATGGCCGCCGGAACTTATGATCTGCGGATCTTTGTTTCCGGATCCGGCAGCAACACGGCTCCTATCAGCATTCGATAGCGGCTCGCAAAATCGGGGTGTTCGGTATATTCGTGAAGATGCAAAAAATCGGGCGCTTCGAGCGGGACGGCAGGCAATTTTACGGCAGTATTGAAGGGCAGGAAGTGAGCGAAGCCGAGGGCGTATTGTTCGATGGCTCGGGCAAGCTCTCGCGCAGCGGAAAACTTCACGCGGTCGGTAGCCTGAAACTGCTGGCGCCCGTGATTCCTCCCAAGATTCTTGCTGTGGGCCTGAACTACAAGAGCCATCTGGGTACGCGTCCGGCGCCGACTAATCCAGAGATTTTTTACAAGCCGGTCACGGCGTTGCAGCACCCCGGGGAGCCCATCGTTGTCCCGCCGGATGCCCAGGATGTCCATTTCGAAGGGGAACTGGTGGTCGTGATCGGCAAAACCGTGCGCAACGCGAACCGGGAGGAAGCTGCCGCCGCGGTGTTTGGCGTCACCTGTGGTAACGACGTCAGCGACCGGAACTGGCAGCGCGGGCCCAATGCCGACCGGCAATGGTGGCGAGCGAAAGGCTGCGACACCTTCGCGCCGCTCGGCCCGTGGATCGTGACCGGCATCAATTATGGCGACCTGGCGCTCGAAACGCGCGTGAACGGCGAAGTTCTGCAGAAGCAGCGGACGAGCGATCTGATCTTCGATGTTCCGGAGACCATCAGCTTCGTGAGCCGGTTTGTTACGCTCACGCCCGGAGATCTGATTTATACCGGTACCCCGGGCAACACACGCAAGATGAATCCGGGCGACGTGGTCGAAGTCGAGATTGAGAATATCGGCGTCCTGCGGAACCCGGTGAAATAGATGGATCGCGAACTAAACGGCAAGGTCGCGCTGATTACGGGCGGCGGTCACGGTATTGGCCGGGCGGCGGTCGATTGCTTCCTCAGAGAGGGCGCGAGCGTCGGCGTGATCGACTGGTCGGCCGGCGTCGATATCGAGAAGATGCCCGACGGCGTTTTGTATTTGCGTCTGGATATTTCGAAGGCGGCGGATTGCGAAACCGGCGTGCGGGAAGTAGTGAAGAAGTTCGGCGGGCTCGACGTTCTGGTAAACAACGCCGGCGTTCAGACCTACGGGGACGCCGTCACGACGAACGAAGGAACCTGGGACTTCACGATGAACGTGAATCTGCGGGGCCAGTGGCTGATGGCGCATGCGGCGATTCCGGAGATGCTGAAGCGCGGCGGCGGCGCAATCGTGAATGTCTCGAGCGTGCAGGGCCTGGCGTCGCAGCGCAATGTTCTGGCCTATTCCACCAGCAAACACGGAATGATCGGGCTGACGCGCACGATGGCGGTCGATTTCGCAAAACGCGGTATTCGGGTGAACTGCGTTTGCCCCGGCACAATCGACACGCCGATGGTTCGAGCGACGATCGAGCAGGATCAGAACCCGGATCGGCTAAGAAGGATTCTGGCGGACATGCATCCGATTGGCAGGATTGGTCAGCCGAGGGAGATCGGTGAAGTGATCGCGTTTCTGGCGAGCGATCGCGCGAGCTTCATGACGGGATCAATCGTGGTGGTGGATGGCGGGCTGATTACTCCCCTGGCGGGGTCGCCGGAATAGACGCTTTACGCGCCAGCCGCGAGCGGCTCGGCTTTTATATTCCAGCCGCTAGCGGCTGTTCCATAAAGCAATAAGCAATCATGTGGCACACGATCATGTGCCCGTCTTCGATCCGCCCCATGTGCGGTTCGGGCACGTGCACCTGAATTTTCGCCAGCGGGCCCAGCTTGCCGCCATCGCGGCCGGTCAGCGCAATCGTGGTGCAGCCGATCGAATTGCCGTATTCGACGGCATTCACCACGTTCGGTGAGTTTCCCGAACCGCTGATGGCCATGACCACATCGCCCGGTCCGGCGAAATTTTTCAACTGCTCAACGAATACGCAATCGTAGGAGATGTCATTCGAATACGCGGTGATGGTGGGGAGCGAATCGGTTAAGGCCATGATGCGAAACCGCGATTCGCGATTGAAGCTCGCGCCTTTCACCATATCGCAGACGAAGTGCGATGCGGTGGAAGCGCTGCCGCCGTTGCCGCAAACAAAGATATGACGGCCATTCCGGCGCGCGTCGTCCAGTGTTGCAATGGCGTGAGAAATGGCTTTGAGGTCGATGGATGCGAGGACGTCGGTCAGGCGGTTCCGATACTGTTCTGCGAACCCGGAATAGTCTGTATTCATTTCGATTGAATTCCACGAAGATAAGAATCGTCGCCGCGAATCCAGTCTTCGCGCGCCGGCGTGAAAAGGTCTGTGGCTTCCGCGTCTTCCAGCACCACCACGCTGTGAGGAAGATGCGGCGGCACTCGCAGCACGCCGCCGGCGCGCAGTTCAATGTCTTTGCCGCCCATTTTGAACACCAGCGCGCCGCTTGCCACCATACAAACCTGCTCGTTCGGATGGCTGTGCTCAGGTACGATTGCGCCCTTTGCCAGCCGCAGGCGGGCGATGGTCATTCCCGGGGTATGGATAACCTGGCGGGTCACCTGCGGATTCATCTGCTCGACGGGGATGGACTGCCAGTTGTAACGCTCCATGGAGGTCAGTATCCTATTTATTTCGTCATGAAAGGCATTGTTCTCGCTGGCGGTACCGGAAGCAGGCTCTTTCCGCTCACCAAGATCACGAATAAACACCTGCTGCCTATCTATGACAAGCCAATGATCTATTATCCGATCCAGGCGCTTGTGGATGCGGGCATCGGCGACATCATGGTGGTGACGGGAGGCAAGAACTCGGGCGATTTCCTGCGGCTGCTCGCAAACGGGCGGCATTTCGGCCTGAAGCATATTGCGTATACGTACCAGGAAGGCGAAGGCGGCATCGCGGAGGCGCTCGGACTCTGTGAGCACTTCGCTGACGGCCAGAAGATCTGCGTGATTCTGGGCGATAACATCATCGAAAAGAGCATTCGTCCGGCCGTTGAGGCGTTCGCAAATCAGGAGCGCGGGGCGCGCATTCTTCTGAAGGAAGTACCAGACGCGGAGCGCTTCGGAGTGGCCGAGTTCGATGGAGACCGCATCGTCGGGATCGAGGAGAAGCCGAAGCATCCGCGATCGAGTTACGCGGTTACAGGCATTTACATGTACGATGCCACGGTGTTCGCGAAGATCGCGACCTGCAAGCCTTCGCGGCGGAATGAACTCGAGATTACGGACGTGAACAACGCCTATATTCAGGAAGGCACGCTCACGTTTTCAATCCTGGATGGCTGGTGGACGGATGCGGGCACATTCGATTCGTTGCTGCGGGCGGCGAATCTGGTGGCGCAAAGCCGCCCGGTTACGGCCGATATGGACACGCCATCCGAGACGGTAACGGCATGACGGAAGCAACCATGGAAAAAATTCTGTCGCGCGAACGGGGTATTGAAATTCCCACGTGCGAGCGCGGCATCGGTGACGTAATCGTGACACCGGATTCGCCGCGGCTCATCGGGGGCGTTCGTTGCGCGCCGCTGGCCGTCTGGCCGGATGATCGCGGTTATTTCCTCGAAGTGCAGCGGGCGGGGCTGGGGCTGATCTCCGAATTCCCGAAGGAGACGACGCAGATATCCGCCGCTCTGAATTATCCCGGGATCATCAAAGCTTTTCACTTCCACCTGCACCAGACCGATGTGTGGACGCCGGCGATGAACATGCTGCAGGTCGCGCTGGTGGATCTTCGGCCGGATTCGCCGACGTTCGCGCGCCGCAATACGATTTATGCAGGGAGCCTGAGGCCGTGGCAATTGCTGATACCGCCGGGAGTGGCGCATGGATACAAGGTGCTGGGGGCCGGGCCTTCTGTATTGATTTACGCCACGGACCGTTTCTACAATCCCGCGGACGAAGGGCGGATTCCCTACGACGATCCGCGCCTGAATTACGATTGGGAATTGCAGCATAAGTAAGTGCGCGTTGCGCTCGATGCCACTCCCCTGACGCTTTCTTCGGGCGGGCTTCCGCGCTATGTCAGCGAGTTGGGTCTTGCGCTGGCGCGCGAGTTTCCCGAAGACGAGTACATCTATCTTTCCGATCAGCCGTTTTCCATGCCGGCGGAAGCGCCACCCAACCTGACTCGCGGACGCAGCGTGGAAACGCCGGCCGAAAAACACTGGTGGCTTTGGGGCCTGCGGGGCGCGATTCGCGATGCGAACGCGGCGGTTTTCCACGGCACGAACTTCGAGGTTCCGTACCTGGGCGGTGTGCCCTCCATTCTGACGATTCACGATCTTTCCCCCTGGCGCGAGCGCGCCTGGCATGATGCCGCAGACCGCGTTCGCCAGCGAACCCCATGGCTGCTGAAGTTCCGGCGGGCCTGCGCCATCATCACAGTGAGCGAAGCGGTCCGGCGGGAGGTGATCAGCTATTTCGGAGTAGACGCCCGGATTGTGCACGCGGCGCCGCTGGCGGCTTCGGGGCGCTTCCGTCCCGGACCTCCGGCGGCCAATGGCGGGCCTCCGTTCTTTCTGTTTGCAGGCACGCTCGAGCCGCGCAAAAACATTCCGGCGCTTCTGGAAGCATGGCGCGCGACCCGCGATGAAACGGGCGCGGACCTGGTGATCGCGGGGCGCTCGCGTTCGGATTCGCCCTCGATTCCCTCCGATAACGGTCTTATTATTCTGGGCGAAGTGGCTGATGATGAACTGCCGCGGCTCTATTCCGAAGCGCTGGCATTCGTCTATCCGACGCACTACGAAGGGTTCGGGCTGCCGGTGCTGGAGGCGATGCAGTGCGGCTGCCCGGTGATTACGTCAGCCGATCCGGCAGTGGTTGAGCTTTCGGGTGGCGCGGCCATCCATGCCGCCTCGGTAGAGGAGATCGCCGAATCCATGCGCGCCATCGCCAGCCGCCCGGAGGTTCGGGCGAGCCTTCGGGCGGCTGGCCTGCGGCGCGCCGAGGCCTATTCCTGGGCCCGCACCGCGAGACTCACGCGCGCGATTTATCAGCGGGCCGTGGGAGAGAAAGCCTGATCCGATCGGTCCTGATATTGTCGCCCGAAGCGCCTTACCCGCTGAATGGGGGAGGAGCGTATCGAACGGCGTCACTCCTGCACTATTTCGCGCGCATCGCTCCGGTCGATCTCATCTTCATTTCCAACCCGGGCCAGCCGGCGCTGCTTCCGGAAAACCTTGTCCGCTCGCAGAAGGTGATTCCTCTACCCCACCATCGCCGCGATCCTCTGGCCCGGTATGCGCGAAACGCTCTGCGTGCCGCACGCGGAACGCCGCCGCTGATCGATCGCCTGAGCGGGCTTGGTCCCGCGATCCGGGAGGCCATCGCGGGGCGAGAGTACGACATCGGCGTGGTCGAGCATTTCTGGTGCGCTCCGTACGTGTCTGAAATGTTCCGGGCCTGCTCGCGCACGATTCTCAATCTGCATAACGTGGAATCGATATTGCATCAGCGCTGCGCCGGGGCCGCGGGCCCTCTGGTGCGGGCGGCTCACGCTCGGTTCGGCCGCGCATCGCGCGCGCTCGAACGGCAGTTGCTGCCGAAGTTTTCCCTGGTGCTCGCAGCTTCAGAGGAGGACGCCGCCCGGGTCCACGCGATCGTGCCGCGTACGTCTACTTTGGTATACCCGAACGCCTTGCCGTGGACGGATGTTCCCAACGTGGCGCGACGAAATGAAATCGTTTTTTCCGGGAATTTCGAATACCATCCCAACGTCGACGCCGTCCGGTTCCTGATGCGGGATATCTGGCCGGCGATCCATCAGGCGCGGCCGGATGTTCGGCTGCGGCTCGTCGGACGGGGAGCCGAACATATCAGCCATCTCGTGCGCCACGATTCATCGGTGGAAACGACCGGACGGGTGGAAGACGCGCTGGCGGAAATCGCTGCCGCGAAGGTGGTGATCGCCCCGCTCCGCGCCGGTAGCGGAACGCGCATCAAGATTCTCGAGGCGTGGGCCGCGGCCCGGCCGGTGGTGGCCACGCCGCTCGCGGCGGAGGGTCTTGCGGCAGAGCACGGGCAAAATTGCCTCATAGCGGAAAATCCGGTGAATTTCTCAACGTGCGTGACGAATCTTCTCGATTCGGAGGGAGAAATGCACCGAATAGGCATGAGAGGTCGCGGTACGTTTGAATACCAGTACAATTGGGAGGTCGTTTGGAAAAACCTCGGTGCGGCCTTGCAAGTGCGCGATTCAGAAGTACTTAAACGATATACTGAATGAATCGAATGCGTTTTGCCGTAGATGCTCATGCAATCGGCCGCCGCCTTACGGGAAACGAAGTTTATGTACGTAGTCTGCTGCGGGAATTTGCCGAGCTGGACCGGGCGTCCGATTTCGTTGCCTGCGTATCCGGACCGGGAGCCGGTGAATGGATTCCGCGGCGGTTCTCAGTTCGCCAGGTCTCGTCGGATCCTCTCAAGCGACTGGGCTGGGATCTCCGCCGTGTAGTAAAAGCATTCCGGGCGGACATGCTGCATGTGCAGTACACATCGCCACTGGGAGTTCGCGTACCGATAGTGGTGACGGTGCACGACGTGAGCTTTATCGAGCATCCCGACTATTTCACGTTCGCCCGGCGAGAGCAGTTGCGACTAACCGTCCGCCGGACGGTAAAAACGTCCTCGAGAATCATCACCGTAAGCGAGTTTTCGAAGAGCGCCATCCTGAAGCACTACGACGTTCCCTCCGATAAAGTACATGTGGTGCCGAATGCGGCGAATCCCTATTTCCGTGTTACGAACCACGAGCGGGCGCGGTGGGTAGTGCGGGAGCGGCTCAATCTGGATGCGCCCTTTGTCCTTTCGGTAGGAGATCTGCAACCGCGAAAAAATCATGTCCGGCTTATCGAGGCGTTCGCGCGGCTCATATCGGCGCATCCAAAGCTCACGCATCATCTTGTACTGACTGGCAAGGACACGTGGTTCGGCGAAAACGTTCGGCGGGCGGCGGCGCGATCCGGGTACGCATCTCGCATTCATTTCACCGGTTTTGTGGACGACTCCGAACTGCTGGATCTTTATAACGCCTGCGATTGTTTCGTGTTTCCGTCCCTTTACGAAGGTTTCGGACTGCCGATCCTCGAAGCGCATGCGTGCGGCCGGGCGGTCGCCTGCTCGGGTACTTCAGCGATCCCGGAAGTGGCGGACGGCGCCTGCATTCTTTTCAATCCGACGGATACGGGGGAAATCACGCGCGCGATGGCGGACCTGCTGCTCGATTCCGAACTGAAACTCCGTATGGAAAGGCTGGGGTTGAAAAATGCGGGACGCTTTAGCTGGCGTTCCAGCGCTTCAGCGACGCTCGACGTCTACAGAGATGTGGTCGCTCAGCCCCTCGAGCGAATCGAGCGGACTCCGGCGGCCCTTCCACACGCATGAAAATCCTCTTCCTGCGGCGGACGGCTTTGTCGGCCATCAGCATAATTTGTTTCGCGGCTGCCGGAAGAGCGGCGACGGCGAACGGCTTTCCCTTCGCTGCTGAGAACCTGACGTATTCAATCAACTGGCCAAGCGGGCTGAGCCTCGGCGAAGGTCATCTTCGCGCCAGCAATGAGGGCGGGACCTGGTCATTCGACCTGGCGCTCGATGCGAGCGTACCAGGCTTCGATGTGAACGATCATTACCATTCGTCGGCGACTCCGGACTTCTGCTCGAACTCATTTCAACGAACCTCTACGCACGGAGCCCGCAAAACCCAGGAAACCGAAACCATTGCGGAGGGCCAGGTGACGAGGGAGACGGCGAGCGGCGGCGGCAAGAGCGTTTTCAAAGTCCCCGTCTGCGTCAAAGATGCTCTCACATTTCTGTTTTTTACGCGGCGCGAGCTGAGCCAGGGCCGCATGCCGCCACCGCAACAGATTGTCTTCGGACCCCTTCATACGGTGCGCTTCGATTATGTGGGAGCGCCGATGATCCGAATCGCGGGCAAGCCGGAGCAATCCGATATGCTCACCTGCACGATGACGGGACCGGCTTCCAGCATCAAATTCGAAATGTATTTCGCACGCGACGCCGCGCGCACGCCTCTGCTGATCAAAGTTCCGCTGCAGATGGGCACGTTCGCGATGGAGATCGTTCGCTGAGTTGAGAATCGCGTTTTTCTCGCCGATGCCGCCTGCAAAGACCGGCATCGCCGATTACTCCGAAGCCCTGGTAAAGGAACTCGCGCATCTGGCAGAGGTCTGCGTCTTCGACCGCGCTGATAAGCCGTTCGACCAGGGCGACTACGATGTGGCTCTTTACCACATCGGCAACAATCCCTGGCATGGTTTCGTCTATGAGGCGGCGCTGAAGCATCCGGGCGTCGTGGTGATGCATGAGGCCAACCTGCACCATCTGATCGCGGATCTCACCATCAGGCGCGGGGACTGGGACGCCTACGTGGCCGAGTGCGAGTACAACGGCGGCGCGGAGGCGCGCGAGCGCGCCATGCGGGCGCGGACTCTGACAATCGGCCCCGATTACGAAGGCCTTGCCATGACGCGGCGGCTGCTGGAAGCGAGCCGCGGGGTCATTGTGCACAGCAACTTCGTCGCGGACCGGATCCGGGAGCAGGGATTTACGGGTCCTGTGGCAACCATTCCGCACGGCGCCTGGATTCCGGATGTGGACCGTAACGGGGCGCGCGACGAGCTGGGAATTAATGAGTCGAATTTCCTGGTGGGCGCGTTTGGGCACATCAAGCCGTACAAACGGATCGCAGAATCGCTGCGGGCATTCCGGAGACTCGTAAAAATCGAGCCCAACGCGCGGATGATTCTGGTGGGCGAGCCGCACCCGGAGCTTGCGGTGGGCCAGATGATTCGAACGCTCGGGCTCACGGAATACGTCCGGGTGCTCGGGTACACGCCGATTGAAAGATTCGTCGATTACATCTCTGCCTGCGACGTCGTCCTGAACCTCCGGTATCCCACGGTAGGCGAAACCTCGGGCAGTCTGCAGCGGGCACTGGGAGTCGGACGCCCGGTAATCGTGAGCGCCGCCGGCGCTTTCAGTGAATTGCCGGACGACATCTGCCTCAAAGTACCCGTGGCGTCCACTGAAGAAGACCTGATTTTCGAGTACCTGAACCTGCTGGCTTCGCGTTCGGATCTCGCGCGCGCCATGGGAGAGCGCGCGAAGCAATGGGTGGCCCGCGAATGCAACTGGAGTGCGGTGGCGCGCCAGTATGTGCAGTTTCTGGCGCAATTCCGCGCGGGCTGCGAGGCGGCTCTGTGCGAACCGCCAGCAGCCACTGCCATAGATGGCGCAGACATCCGTTTGCCGGAGCGCATCGAGCCGGAAGCAATTGAGACCTGGATCCATCCCGAAGGCCGATCTTACGCGGCTCGGCATAAGGATCGATTCGTCCACACGCTCGAACTTGTGCCTCGCGGCGACGCTTCCAAATCCGTACTGGAGATGGGCGCGTACATGCAAATGACCCCCGCGCTGAAATTCGAGCTGGGCTACGGAACGGTGCGGGGTTGTTATTACGGTCCCCGCGGCCGCGTCGAACGCAAGACCGTCATCTCGCAGCAGGGTGAAACCTTTGAATGTGAAATCGACCTTTTCGATGCCGAGCGCGATGCGTTTCCATATGCCGATGCGGTTTTCGACACAGTGCTCTGCTGCGAGCTGATCGAGCACCTGGTGAACGATCCCATGGCGATGATGGGCGAGATCAACCGTATCCTGAAGCCCGGTGGACATCTGGTGCTTACGACGCCGAACATCGTTTCCGCGCGCGCGATTTCGGCCATTCTGCTGGGCTATCATCCTGCATTTTTTCCCGCGTATATTCGCCCCCGGAAACAGGACGAAGAGCCCGAAGCGCGGCACAATCGCGAATATGCCCCCATGGAAATTCAGCATCTGCTGACCGATGCGGGATTCGAGATGGTGCGGCTCGAGACGGGCGAGTTTCTGGAAGAACCGCATCCGGAGTTCGCGTGGGTGATGCATCTGCTCGACCGCTATCAGCTGATGCGCGATCTTCGTGGTGACGGCATCTATGCGCTCGCGCGCAAAATGGGCCCGGTACGCAACCGGTGGCCCGAATGGCTTTACCAGTGAGCGCCCAATTCCGCGCCGTCAACGTACAACTCGAATCCCACAGCCTTCACATTCACTCGGAAATCGAGAACCGCGGTCCCGAACGGTGGTCACCCGAAGATGGATGGGCGCTCGGGTATCACCTCTTCGATGAGCCGACCGGCACGCTCGTAGTGGATGGCAAACGCGCGCCGCTTGATCTCCCGCCAGGCCAGGCGCACGCCCGCGATCTGACGGTAGCGCTTCCCCCCGAGCCCGGCGAATACGCCGTGTATGTCTCGATGATGCGCGAGAACGTCGCCTGGTATTACGCGGAGGGCTGGCCGTTCCTGCTGGTGAACGTGATGGTAAACGAACAGGGCAGCGCGGAACTGCGCGGCTTTCGCGTGACACGCTGGCGCGAAGTGCGGCGCCGGCGGCTGCAGCGCGGAATCGGCCGGGCGTTCGTGCTGCCTGTGAAATCGATCTGGCGAAACCGGGCCCTGATTCGGACGCTGGTCCGCCGGGACGTGCTGAGCCGCTACAGCGGATCGTTTGCAGGCGCTTTCTGGGCGCTGCTCAACCCGTTGCTGCTCATGCTGACCTACTTCTTCGTCTTCGGCCTGGTGCTGAACTCGAGGTTCGGCAACGACCCCAGCCGTGCAAGCTTCGCCTTGTATTTCCTCGCGGGAATGCTGCCCTGGCTCGCCTTCAGCGAGGCCATCGGCCGTGCGCCCTCGATCATGATCGAACACCGCAATTTCATCCGGAAGCTGGTATTTCCCGTGGAGACGCTGCCGGTGAACCTGGTGGCCGCAGGCCTGGTAACGGAGGTGTTCGGGATTCTGCTGTTCACGCTCGCGCTGCTCATTATTCGGCACGATCTCCCTGCAAGCGTGGCTTATCTTCCGGCGCTGCTGGCGCCGCAGATCCTGTTTACTGCGGGCGTCTGCTGGTTCCTCGCGGCGCTGGGCGTCTTCGTTCGCGATCTCGCTCAGGTGAACGGGTTCCTGCTCACCGTGTGGTTCTTTATCACCCCCATCTGTTATCCGGAGTCCTCACTTCCACAGGCCGCGGCCGGGTTGTTGCGCAAGAACCCGATGTTTGTCCTGGTTCGCGGGTATCGGGCGATTCTGCTCGAGGGTTCGGCTCCGGACTTAGACTCCCTTGCCTGGCTTACCGTGCTCTCGGTTATCGTCTTCTTTGCCGGGCACGCATGGTTTTATAAGCTGCGCAAATCGTTCGCCGACATTATCTGAAGCGATCGAAACGGCACGGGGCCGAACACTGCGCCACTTCTCCTGTTCGCGGACTCACGACGGAACCTCACCTGCCACCACGCTTCGCGAAGGAGACAACAATGATCGACACCGACGAGATCCGTTCGACTCTGAACACCCTGATTGAAACCCTGAAAGATGGTGAGCAGGGCTTCCGCGAATCTGCCGACAAGATGAAAAATACGTCTTATGCTGCGACTTTCCGTTCCATCGCAAGTGAACGCGCAAGCGCCGCAAGCGAATTGCAGGCGGAAGTAGCGCGCCTTGGGGGCAAACCTGAGACTTCAGGCTCCGCCAGCGGCGCGCTGCATCGCGGCTGGATCGGATTGAAAGCCGCGCTGACGGGCGGCAGCGACCACAGCATTCTGGAAGAAGCCGAGCGCGGCGAAGACAATGCCGTAAAGAACTATCGCGATGCGCTGAGCAAAGATCTGCCCACGGATATTCACGCAATCGTCGAACGGCAATACAGGCAGGTGCAACAAAGGCACAACGAAGTGCGCGCAATGCGCGATGCGGCTAAAACGGGAGCTGTAAGCGAAAGTTCTTCGATGACGGGAACTCCGCGGACCTATTGAGCTGAAACGCGAGGCGTGATTATTTTAGCCTGACAGACGGATAAACGCCGAGACGATCGGGACTGCGGTTGCCCAACGGATCCAGGGGCTCCGTAGTCCTCCGTCTGGCCACACGGCAGGTGCGCTAAAACACATCGAATCTACGGTCGAAATCGATCCGCCTGGCTGCGGCCAGGAACCGCCAATTGCCCTTGGCCCCGGCGTGTTATTCTACACGTTTCGGGGCTTTCTGTCAGAATCGTTACAAAACGCGGAGCATCGGTTGCTGGATCTTTGGGCAATCCACGATCTCACGCCGGACGCGGCCGAGGTGGAAGCAAGCCGCGCGTTCCACATTGAATACTGGCTCCGCATGGCTGAATCGGCCATAGCGGGAGATCACCGGAAGTCCTGCTACGATTCACTCACGCCCAACATTCGCAGTCTCATCGAAAGCATCCCCAATCCGCTCAGCGCCGATCGGGAAACGATCGCCCTGCTGCGCAAGGAACTCGCCTTTCTGGAGGGCCATGTGAAAGCTTACCGGCAGATGGTGGAAGCGTTGCGCGGCCTCGGCGATTCAACCCGCGCTCCTGCCGGCGATCAGGATTGCGGCTGGCCCGAAGCGTAATAGCCGGTGCGCGTCTTCACCGTCACGTTCGGCGGTGAATTCACAATCACCCTGATGCGACGATACGTGCCATCCTGCTTCGTATTCGACGGGGTGTAACCGATCGTGTACTGATTCCGAAGATCGTGGGCCACGGCTTGTGCGATGCTGTCCACCTCGGCCAGGTCTTTCGGGTAGAAGACTTTGCCGCCCGTTGCGAGCGTCAGCGCGTCCAGATCGTGTTTGGCGCGCGCGGCCTCCTCCGGCTTCGCATCGTTCAGCAGCCCGATCGCGTAAATCAGCACGCCGGTTTGCTGGGACTCGCGTACCAGTTGATCCAGGTCTACCTTGCTCGCGTTGTCTTCACCGTCTGTAACCACAAGAATCGCTTTCTTGTCGTTGGTCCCGACGCGCTTTGCATGGTGGAGGCCGATCGAAAGCGCATCTCGCATTGCGGTCGCGCCGCCGAGCTCGATGCCATTCAACGCCTTCTCCATATCCCCGATATTACGCGTGAAATCCTGCGCGATCCACGGTTGGTCATGAAAACCCATGATGAAGACCTCGTCGCTCGGATTGGAGGCTCGCACAAGCGTTAGCGCGGCTTTCGCTATTTTCTCGCGCTTGTCACGCATGCTCGAACTGGCATCGATCAGAAGTCCCAGGGAAATGGGCGCATCCTCGCGTTTGAAGAGCGTGATCTGCTGCGGAACATCGTTTTCGAAGACGCGGAACACGTACTGTGGAAGGTTCGTCACCAGGTGACCATCGGGGCCGGTAGCGGTCGCCTGAAGTATCACCAGCCGGGCCTCTGAATGGAACACGGCATCGCCAGGTTCGTCCGGCGGGAGTGTCGTCAGGCTCGCCTGCTGCGCTATGGCGCCAGCGGCGAGCAACGGAAGCAGGAAGATTACGCGACGCATTCTCCAATTCATTGGACGAGCGTGGACCGCGAACGGTTCACGTCCCCTTTCAGTCTATTCTTAGCAGGAGAAATACCATTTCGGAAGCGGCTGGACAAATTAGCCGCGCACGAACGGATTCGATCTTTTTTCGATTGCGATCGTCGTGGTTGCGCCATGTCCGGGTATCACGATCGTACTTTCCGGCAATGCGTAAAGTTTTGTTTGAATCGATTTCACGATTTCCGCAGAATCTCCGCCTGGCAGATCCGTCCGCCCGATGCTCCCGCGAAACAGAGTATCGCCCGCGATAAGTTTATTCTCAGCGGCAATATAAAGGGAAATGCTCCCGGGCGTGTGTCCTGGCGTGTGCAGCACCGCCGCCTCGATGGACCCGGCCCACAGTGTGTCGCCCTCGCGCGCGGCCGTATCGATCCCGGGGTTCTCCGGCGTTTCGACGCCCAGCCACGCCGCCTGCATATCAAGCTGATCGCTCAGCATCGCGTCGTCCTGGTGCATATAGACCGGTGCGCCGGTTGCGGCTCGCAGACGCGCCGCGCCGCCGATGTGATCGATATGCGCATGGGTCACCACAATGGTTTTGAGCGTAAGGTTATGGCGCCGGAGAATGTCAAGAATCTGCTCGATGTTGTCGCCCGGATCGATCACCATCGCGTCCCGAGAGGTCTCGTCGCCAATCACCGAACAGTTGCATCCCAGCATGCCGACAGGGACAACTTCGTGAATCATGCGGCGGTCCCGGATTGCGTGGGATTGCGCGCTTCGGATTGCATCCTGATCCGATCATCGCTCATCATGATCGTTGGATGAATGCGATCAATTTCGTAGCCCTCTTCTTTCGCGCCCTGCACGTCTTATCGGCCATCACGCTTCTTGGCGGCGTAATCGCCTGGCGTTTCGCCGCAATCCCCGCGGAAAACGCGCTGGCCGCAGATACTCGCGCGAAGCTGGGCAACGCGACGGCCGGGGCATGGAGGCCATGGGTATTGACGGCGATTACCGGCCTGATCGTATCCGGCATCTACAACTTCCTGCACAAGACCGGGCTGACGTCTGCATATCACGCGATTTTCGGCATCAAGATCCTGCTTGCGCTGCATGTTTTCGCGGCTGTGATTCTGGCCGCCCGCCCCGATAACCGGCGCCGCTCCCGCCAACTCACGGGAGTGGTCGTGAGCGGCATTATCATCGTGATTCTTTCGGCTGTACTGCGAGGTTTAACACTGCGATGACTACGAGCGAGTCCATACTCTCTCCGACTCCGGGCCACGACGCTCTGATGAACAGCGCCGCCGTGCTCGATCTATCCGAGCGCGGGAGAATCCGCGTTACGGGAGAAGACAGGGCGCGGCTTCTGCACGCCATGAGCACCAACCACATCCAGGGCATGCAGCCTGGGCAGGGCGTCTATGCCTTTTTCCTGAATGCGCAGGGCCGCATTGTTGCGGATGCGTTCATTCTTTGCTTCGAAGATCATTTTCTTCTCGATACCGTCGCCGCCGCGCGGGAAAGCCTTCGCGAGCATCTGGATCGCTACATCATCGCGGATGATGTGAGCCTCGACGACGTGACGGACCAGACTTTCGCCCTCGGACTCGAGGGCCCGAAGTCGAGACAGATGGCCGCCGCGGCCGCTATGCCCGGCCCCGCCGATCGGTTCGCGCATATTCGATGGGGCGATTACACGGTGGCCTCGATCGCGGCCGCGGGAGCCGACGGACTGCGCATCTATGGCCCCGAAGAGGACCGCGATTCCGCACTCGAACTGCTTGAAAGCGCAGGAGCCATCGCCGCTTCCGAGGAAGATGCGGAGGCCGTCCGGATCGCCAACTTCAGGCCGCTGTACGGCGTCGATATCGACGACCGGACGATCCCACAGGAATCGCAACTCATGGACGCGGTGCATTTTCAGAAAGGATGCTATCTCGGCCAGGAGATCGTCGAGCGGGTACGCTCGCGCGGTCATGTGAACCGGCTGCTGATGGGTTTTCGTGTTGCGGCCGGGGTAGCGGTTGCGCCAGGCGCAAAGGTTTTGTTCGAGGGTAAGGAAGCAGGTGAAGTTACGTCGGCTACGGCCGGGGCAGGCCTCGCCTTCGTGCGCGCGCCAGCGGCGCGTTCCGGCTCTCTGGTCGAAATCGAAGGCAAACCCGCCGAGTTGTTTCCGCCGTCGTTGTGGCCGGCGGCAACAGGTTCTTCCGAAAGCTTCTAACGCCCAAGGTAACGAGGCGGTGAGCAGCGCTCACTGGTTTTTCGGCATCCGGACCAGCATTCCGAGATCGTCGATCTTCTCGTCCAGCAGCGTCAGCTTGCGGGCCAGGCCCTGAATGTCGGACGCCGCGCGCCGGTTCACTTCGAAATCAAGTTCTCCACGCACCCGGTCCTTTGCGTCCTGGCGATTCTGACTCATCATGATGACGGGCGCCTGAATCGCCGCCAGCATCGAAAGAAAAAGATTGAGCAGAATGAATGGATAGGGATCCCAGGCGTTTTTGTCAAGAGCAATATTAATGGCCGTATACACGGTCAAAAAGACGCCAAACAGGATGATAAATTTCCATGAGCCGCCAAAGCGGGCTACGGAATCGGCGATGCGCTCGCCAACCGTGGTTTCCTCCTCGATCACCTCATTGGGATTCCGGCTGGCGCGCGTTCGCACGAGGTTCTGGGCGGCGTGAAACTGCCGGCCGAGTGTGGTGAGCAGATCCATTCCCGCGTGCGGCTTACGTTCGAGAAGCGCCTCAATATCGTCTCGTGATACTTCCAGACACACGCTCTCTTCAAGCGCATGAGCGCTGGTTTGGTGCGGCGTCCCGTCCAGCATGGAGGCGAACCCGAAGAAATCGCCGGGCTCAGGCTGGTCGACAACGACTTCCTGCTGATCTTCATCAATGGTGGTGACTCGGATTTTTCCCGAGACAACTACATAGGCTTGCGGCGCCGGAGTTCCGACCTTATAAATGCGTTCGCGGGGAGCGAAGCCCCTGACGTCGACCTGGCCGGCGAGTACCGCCAGCTCATCATCGTCCAACAAAGCAAAAAGCGGGACGTTCTTCAGCATCTCTGGTTTGCTCGCCATGTTCTCTCCTAAGTACCGACCGAGGTCGATAGTAACAAGTGAGTCTTTAAAACATCCTGAACGAATGTCGCCCACGAGTCGGTTGGCCCGGTACATCGGGAAAATCCATCGAGAGCCAGTGCGACGGGGCTATTTATTTAGGGGCCAGCCGGTTTCGCGATGGGGATGCGCTTAAGTCGCCATCAGCACATGCTTGCCGCCGCGCTCGGCGGCCTGGTAGGCGGCAACTGCATCCCGGAGCGGATGCGTTTCCACGTGCGGCGGCGTGAGCGCGCCTTCTTCAAAACCGCGTGCGAGTTCATCGAGGATCGCCCCCACCGCCCGCATGCTCACTTTTAGCGAATCCACGCCGATCAGCCGCGCGCTCTTGTGATAGAACTCGATCAGATCGAACGATACGCGGCTTCCGCCCGTAGATGTAATTGCGGTCTGCCGGCCATGCATTCCGAGGCAGTTCAGGCCCGGCTCGAACATTGCCCCACCAACGGTATCGACCACAATATCCACGCCGCGCCCGCTGGTACGCGCCTTTCACCTGTTCTGTCCAGTATGGGTTGGTGGTGTTGATCGCGGCATCGTCGCGCCGGTCCGCGCCGATAACGTGTGCGCCCTTCCAATGGGCGAGATGGGAGGCCGCCGACCCCACTGCCCCCTGAGATCCGATAACCAATACAGTTTCGTCCGGCTTCACCTGCGCGCCGGTCAGGCAACGCCATGCAGTGAGAAAGGCGTTCCGATTGCCGCAGCCTGCTCCATATTGAGCGCGGCGGGTTTGGGACGAATCGCGCCCTTGTGGATCAGCACATACTCGGCGTGCGCGCCGTCCTGCGTAAAGCCGATTTCGCCGCCGGTGGACCAGATTTGCTGGCCGGTCTCTTCCACCACGCCCGAAAAATCGCGGCCCGGCGTTCGCGGCAGGATCGTCTGATGAAATTTGCCGGCCACATTTTTCACATCGCTTGGATTGATGGCAGCCGCATGAACCCGCACGAGCACCTCATCCGGCCCTGGCTTCGGTTGTGGGATTTCGCGCAACTGTAACTCCGAAGGCGGGCCGAATTTCTCAATTCTTACGGCAAGCATCGGCTTTATCTTAGCGGCCGGCGATACTTATTCGGGCGGCTTGTACCAGTTGAACAGCTTCTCCTTGAGTCCTTTCACGGTGGACTCGTAGGATCGATCAGGCGCCAGGTTCCGCAACTCCTCGGGATCGGCCTCGAGATCGTACAGTTCCGGAATATCGTGCGTCCAGTAACTGTACTTGTAGCGCCCGTCGCGAATCATATATTTCGCGCGCGGATTGTGAAGATTATATTCCGCGAAAACCGGCCGGTTGCGCGCGGCATGCGGATCACGAATCTGAGGAACCAGACTGCTCTCGTCCATCTGCCCCAACACCGGCACGCCCGCCATCTCAGCCAGCGTAGGCAATACCGAGACCAGGCTGACCGGACTGCTACAACTGCCCGGTGTTGCGCCGGGCGCACGAATCATCAGCGGCACGCCGCAGGAACCCTCATAGAACTCGAACTTCTGCCACATTCCATGCTCGCCCAGCATTTCACCGTGGTCCGATGTATACAGCACGATCGTGTCATCCTCGAGCCCCAACTCTTTAAGCGTGCGCAGAACGATTCCCGCGCAATCATCCATCTGCGCCAGGCTCGCGTAGTAATAAGCGATTCGGCGCCGCGCCGCCTCGGGATCCGACAATTCCGGCGTCGGCGCATTACGCCGGATCGAGTCCCGCACCTCCTTCGGCACGGCCTTCAGATCTACTTTGCCCCAGCTTGCAGGCAGCCGCATATCCTCCGCGCGGAACATCTGCGCGAACCGCGCTGCGGGCATAAACGGATCGTGCGGTTTCAGGAACGAAGTCAGCAGCAGAAAGGGCCGGTCGCGCCCGAAATTCCTCAGAAACCGCACCGACTCGCGCGCCACGAAGCTCTCGAAATGATCCTGCTCCGGGATCTTTGAAACGCGACCGACGGCTACCGGACCCTGTCTGTCGTCCAGCTCCCGATCGCCCTTCCACGGATCGCCGAAATCGCGCCACAGATCGTCGATCTGCGGCATCCCGGCTCCCGAATTGGCGCGGCTCAACTCGTCCGCGTACAGCTTCGCCTTCGGCCCAAGGTACTGATACCAGTCGTTGAAGTCGAGGTGGTAATCGAACCCGTGCGTCTGGGCATCCACGAAGTGCATCTTGCCCACCAGCCCCGTCATGTATCCCGCGGCTGAAAAATAATGCGCGATGGTTTTATGCGAAGGCGGCCAGGGCGTCGTGTTGTTCCATGCCCCGTGGTTATGGGTGTAGAGGCCCGTCAGCAGCGACGCCCGTGAAGGCGTGCACACCGGATTGCTGCAATAAGCGCTGGTGAATCGAACCGAAGATCGCGCGAGCGCATCCAGATTCGGGGTCCGCGCCACGGGATTCCCAGCCACCCCGAGACAGTCCCGCTTGTGCTGATCGGACATGATCAGCAGCACATTTTTCCGGCTGGTCGCGGCGCGTGCAGGCCGCCCAAGGCATGCCCCTGCCGCCAGCCCTATGAGTTCACGGCGAGTCGGTCTGGAAATCGCGTTTGGAATGCGATCAGGCTATCACGCGGTTTTGGCTTTTCGGGGCGCGCGTTTCCGCTTTGGCTGCTCGGCCACGGCGTTGGACTCTTCTTCCTCACTCGAACCGGCCGCTGCGGTCGCCGTCTTCGGCGGCTTCCGGGTTTCGAGGCTCTTGCGCAGAGCGTCCATAATGTCGATCACGGGAGCCACGTGCGGCGCCGGCGTCTCCACCACTTTGTGGCCCTGGACCTTCGCTTCGATCATCTTGCGCAGGTTCTCGCGATAATTATCGTGATATTTTTCCGGCTCGAACGATGAAGCCAGCGATTCCACCAGCGTCCTGGCCAACGCCAGTTCTTTCTCTTTCACGTGGCTCGTGTCCGTCCGGAATTCCTCGCTGCGCCGCACCTCGTCGGCGTAATACATGGTGTGCAGCAGCATCCCTTTGTCGCCCGCCCGCAAAATCACCACGTGCTCGCGATTGTGCATCGCCACTTTCGCCACGCCGTAATACTTCGTCTCCTTCATGGCCTCGAACAGCAGCGCATACGGTTTTTCGCCGCCCTCGTCCGGCGCCATGTAGTACGAGCTTTCCAGAAACACGGGATCCACATCATCTGCCTTTACGAACTCCTGGATCTCCATGACCTTGGCGGTCTTCGGCGCGACCTTCTTAATGTCCTCATCATCGATCACGACATACTTGCCCTTCTCGTATTCGTAACCTTTCACGATCTCGTCGCGGGGAATCGGCTTGTCCTCGGCCGCGCAGTAAATCACCTGCTTGATGCGCGATGCGTCCTCTTTGTGGAGCTGATTGAAGCTGATATTCTCGCTCCGAGCCGCCGTAAACAGCCGGACCGGGAAGGAAACCAGTCCGAACGTCAGATGCCCTTTCCAGATGCTCGTCGCCATGTAAGAAGCCTCACGTTTGTCGCAGAACTACTCAGTGTACAGTCATAACATGGAAATGCGAACATTTCCAGTCGTTTATGTCACTGCAAGAATATGCCCGTAAGCGGGATTTTCGGAATACGCCGGAACCGGGCCCGGGTAAACCGGTTCGCAGCGACAAACATTCGGGCCGATTCTTCATCCAGCGCCACAACGCTACCCGCCTGCACTACGATTTCCGCCTCGAAATCGACGGAACCCTGAAATCCTGGGCGGTCCCCAAAGGGCCGTCGCTCGATCCCTCCGTCAAACACCTTGCCGCCATGGTGGAAGACCACCCCCTCGATTACGGCGATTTCGAAGGCAACATTCCGAAAGGCAACTACGGCGCGGGCAGCGTGATGCTGTGGGACCGCGGCACATTCGAACTCGAGGGCGATGCTGCCGGTCTCGATCAGATCGCGCGCGGCGATCTCAAATTTACGCTCTACGGCGAAAAGCTCCATGGGTCATTTGTGCTCGTCCACATGAAGAATCGCGGCAAAGGGAATGAATGGCTGATCATCAAGCACCGCGATGATTACGTGCAACCTGGCTGGGATATCGAGAACTACGCGTACAGCGTGAAAACCGGCCGCACCCAGGAAGAAATCGCGGCGGATCTTCCGGCGCACGAAAAGAAATCAGCTCCGGCAACTAAAAAGAAATCGGCAGGCGCTAAAAAAAAACTTCACGCGTAGCAAGCTTTGATCCCTCGTCGCTGCCCGGGGCTGTCGCGGCGCATATGCCAGGGTTCTTCGCGCCAATGGCCGCGAATCTGACGGACCACCCTCCGACAGGCCCCGACTGGCTCTTCGAAATCAAATGGGATGGCGTTCGCGGCCTGGTATTTATTGATAACCAGAACCTCGCGATCTACACCCGCAACAACAATCGCTGCGACCGCCAGTATCCGGAGCTGCAGGTTCTTTCGCATTTCATCGAAGCGAAGCAGGCGATTCTCGATGGCGAAATCGTGGCCCTCGACCCCCACGGCATTTCAAGATTCGAACTCATCCAGCCACGCATCCATCAGCAGGACGCGAACTCGATCGCGAAGATGGCGCAGAAGTCGCCGGTTCATTTCTACGCCTTCGATCTTCTTTATCTCGATGGCTACGATCTGCGCCGCGTAGCGCTCTTCGATCGCAAGCGCGCCCTGGCCGAAATCATCAAGCCGCACCCGCTGCTTCGACTCTCCGATCACTTCGAGGCAGGAGGGGAACTGCTCGAAGCCGCGCGCGCCGCCGGGCTCGAAGGACTGATCGCCAAGTGCAAAACCAGCGTTTACGAATCGCGCCGTAGCCGCAACTGGCTCAAGCTGAAGCTCACCTCTCAGCAGGAGTTTGTCATCGGCGGCTATCTTCCGGGTGAGCGCGACTATTTCGGCTCTCTTGCGCTTGGATACTACGAAGGCGGCAAGCTGATCTACGCGGGCAACGTCGGGACGGGATTTAACGAACACGCTCTGCGCGAAGTCTTTCTGGAACTCGACCCGCGGCGGGTTTCAAAATCACCGTTCGCTGCCGGCGACAAGATTCCGCGCGGAACCGTCTGGGTGAAACCGGAACTCGTCGCGCAAATCAAATTCCAGAACTGGACCGATGACAGCAAGCTTCGCGCGCCCGTGTTCCTTGGCCTGCGCAGTGATAAATCCGCCAGCGAAGTCGAACGCGAGGATGTCGCCGAAGTGGCGCCGAAGGAATTCCTTCCCGCCGATAAGAAGGAAGTCGCGCTTGAGATCGACGGACAGTCGCTGAAATTTTCCAATCTGGATAAGATCTACTACCCTGAAGACGGTTTCACCAAGCGCGATCTGCTCAACTACTATTCGTTCGTAGCGGATCTCCTCCTGCCTTACTTGAAAGATCGTCCGCTTTCCCTCAAGCGTTACCCGAACGGCATCCACGAGCCGTTCTTTTTTCAAAAGAACACTCCTGAAACGTATCCCGACTGGTTGCGGACCGAGACCATCAAATCCGAAGGCGAAAAACGCGCCATCCGCTATGTCCTTGCCCAGGATCGCGCCAGCCTGCTTTATCTGGTGAACCTCGGCTGCATCGACCACAATCCCTGGATGAGCCGGATGGGCTCACTTGATCGCCCCGATTTCATCCTGATCGATCTCGATCCGCAGCAGTGCGAATTCGACAAGATCGTGGAAGCGGCTCTGCTGGTGAAGGAGAAGCTGGACGCGATCGGCCTTGCCGGTTACCCAAAGACGACGGGTGGCGACGGCATGCACATCTACGTGCCGATTGAGCCGCGCTACAGCTACGAACAGGCGCGGTCCTTCGCCGAAATCATCTCGCGTCTTCTTGCAGCCGAGCGACCGGATCTGTTCACTACTCCCCGCACCGTATCCCAACGCGAGAAGAACCGCGTCTACTTCGACTACCTTCAACTCGCGGAAAGCAAGACCATCTCATCGCCGTATTCCGCGCGCGCCTACGCCGGCGCGCCCGTCTCGACTCCGCTGAAGTGGGAGGAAGTTCGGCCGGGCTTGCACCCGGCTCAGTTCGATATCGCGAACTGTCCGGAACGCTTCACCCGCCTTGGCGATCTCTTCGAAGGCGTCCTTCGCAAACCGCAAAAGCTCGAGAAGGCTTTTACCAAACTGGAAAAACTGGTTCGCAGCTAAATGCTGCGGGCCCGGCGCGGCGAATGATGGCGCATGCTCTCACTGTCGCCCGAGCCCACAGGATTTCCGCGTCTTAGTTCTTACGTGTTACCGTCAACGTCGCCGTCCTGGTAGTCCCGCCAAAACTTGCCGAGATCAGCGCACTCGAGTTGGCTGTCACCCGTTGCGTCCGCCCGGAGAAGCTCGCACTGGTCTTCCCGGCCTGCACCGTAACGCTTGCCGGCACGGTAGCAACCCCCGTATTGCTGCTCGAAAGCGTAACCAC
>Ga0207667_10002303_pt1 | contig 23977 bp, 22 predicted proteins | sample KBSCornC52_FD_184301 | JGI IMG/M metagenome (GOLD analysis project Ga0207667, IMG submission 184301) | Corn rhizosphere microbial communities from Kellogg Biological Station, Michigan, USA - KBS Corn C5-2 (SPAdes) (version 2) | ecosystem: Host-associated > Plants > Roots > Rhizosphere > Soil ...
CCCAGGTTGATGCGCTTGTAGTGGTTGTAGACCGCGACCGCCAGCGACTTCTTCGCGCGGTCCTGGCCGATCACGTACTGGTTGAGGATGTGGTTGATCTCTTTGGGCTTCGGGATGTTCCGCAGCCGCAGGCTCTCGTCGACGTTCTTATAGAGCTCTTCTTCGATGATCTCGTTGCACAGCTCGATGCACTCGTCGCAGATGTAGACGCCCGGACCCGCGATCAATTTGCGCACCTGCTCCTGCGACTTGCCGCAGAAACTGCACTTGAGCTGGCCCTTTTCGTCTCCAAACCGGAACATGAGCTTGTCGGAGGCCCTTCCCGGCTACGCCGGTTCCACGAGCGAGGTGCGGTCTTCGATGACCGTGTCGATGATGCCGTACTCCTTGGCTTCCTTCGCGGTCATATAGAAATCCCTGTCGATATCCTTCAGGATCCGCTCGATCGGCTTCTTGGTGGTCTGTTCGTAGATCACGGCGATCTGCTGGCGGGTCGCGATCAGGTCCCGGGCGGCGATCTCGACGTCGGTCGCCTGCCCGCCGATCTGCGAGACCCACGGCTGGTGGATCAGGATCTTGGCGTGGGGGAGCGACATGCGCTTGCCCGGCGCCCCGCCGGTCAGGAGGATGGAACCCATCGAGGCGGCCATGCCGCAGCAGATGGTCGCGACGTCCGGCTTGATGAACCGCATGGCGTCGAAGATGGCCAGGCCGGCGGTCACGCTGCCGCCGGGGCTGTTGACGTACATGTCGATGTCTTTGTCGGGGTCTTCCTTTTCGAGGAAGAGGAGCTGCGCGATGACCAGGTTCGCGAGATGGTCGTCGATCGCACCGCCGACGAAGATGATCCGATCCTTGAGCAGCCGGGAATAGATGTCGTACGCGCGTTCGCCGCGCGCGCTCTGTTCCACGACCATGGGGACCAAGTGACCCATCGGGGGATGCTCCTTACAGACCGGCCTGACGCCGAAATGGACGTCTACGCCCCGTAACTACGACGGGGGCGCAACAGTTGCCTATTCGAGGATACGCCTACGGGGTCTTGGCGGCGTCGACCAGCAGGTCCATCGTCTTGGTGCGGACGATGCCGTCCATCAAGGAGAGGACGTTGTTGCCCAGCGCCTTGCGGATCCGGTCGACGGGCTGGCCGTATTGGGCGGCCAGCGTCTGCAGTTCTTCGGCGATATCGGCCGGCGTCGCGACGACGCCTTCGGCCTTCGCGATGGCTTCGATCAGCAGGGTGCCCTTGACGCGCGACGCGGCCTCGGGGCGGAACTCCTCGCGGAGCTGCTCGAGCGTCTTGCCCGTCTGCTTGAGGTACTCTTCGAAGTTCGCGCCGGCCCGGGCCGCGTGCTGTTCGCCCTCTTCGATCATATGGCCGATCTCGCGTTCGACCATCGATTCGGGCAGCGGGATGTCGTGCGACGCCAGCAACTTCTCCATCACCGCGTTGCCGATCTCGCGGCGGCGGCGCGCTTCGGCGATCGCTTCGAGGCGCTTGCGGACGTCGGCGCGCAGCTCGGCGGCGGTCGCGTTCTCCGAGACGGACTGCGCGAAGGCGTCGTCGATCTCGGGCAATTCGAACTCCTTGACGTCGTGGACGGTGACCGCGAAGACGGCGTCTTTTCCGGCGAGATCGGCCTGGCCGTAGTCGGCCGGGAAGGTCGCCGTCACGTCTTTGGATTCGCCCGCCGAGAGGCCCGCGATGCCGGATGCGAAGCCGGGGATGAAGCGGCGCTCGTCGAGTTCGGTCATCTGACCGGTCGCCGTGCCGCCTTCGAACGGCACGCCGTCGATGCTGCCGGCGTAGTCGAGCGTGACCACGTCGCCGAGCTTCGCCGGGCGTTCGACCGGCACCAGGGTGGCGCGCTCGCGCGCCAGGCTCTGCAGGCTGCGTTCGACGTCGTCGTCGGTGACCGCCGCCGCTTCGGGCGTCACCTCGACGCCCTTATAGGTGCCGAGCACGATCGTCGGACGGACCTCGACGGTCGCTTTGATGCGGTACGGCTGACCGGGTTCTTCCGGAAGCATCTGCATGCTCGGGCGCTCGACCGGATCGAGATCGTGCTCGCGCACCGCCTTGGCGTAGACCTCGGGCACGACGTCTTCCATCGCCTGGCTCTCGATCGACTCGACGCCGTAGTTCTGTTCGAACACGCGACGCGGGACCTTGCCCGGCCGGAACCCCGGCAGGCGGACGTTCTTCGAAAGCTTCTTGAACGCGCGCTCCTGCGCCGCCGCAAGCTCGTCCGGAGAGATGGAGATCTCGAGCTCGACCCGAGTGGGGTCTAAGCGTGTGAGGGTCGACGAGGGGGAATTGCTCATAGCTCCGGTCATGCATCGAACGTGGGGAGCCCTGCGGGCTTTGCCCGTAGGGGGCGCGCAGTCACGAAGTGCGGAGCGCCGGTCAAATGGAGCGGAAGACGAGATTCGAACTCGCGACCCTCGCCTTGGCAAGGCGATGCTCTACCACTGAGCTACTTCCGCATGAGACCTTGGGCGCGCAGAGACTCGAACTCTGACGGGTTGCCCCACTGGAACCTAAATCCAGCGCGTCTACCAGTTCCGCCACGTGCCCCTTCGGTCTCTCCCCTATTCCGGTAGCGGATACGGCGACCACCATAGATATCACGCGTCGGATGCATTTCCTCCCCCGCGCAGGAGATTTTTTGCGGTCTGCGACGTAGGTCGGACGGGCTCTACGGATCGGACGGCTCTTTCGCGAACAGATCGCGGTCGTTCGGCCGGTACTGCGCGATGTCGTCGAGCGCGCTCTTGGCCGCCGGGCGGATGTCCGAAAAGCTGACGCTCGTGTCGAGATAGCGCAGTCCGCGGAACGCCACCGGCTCGGCCGCATGCTCCCGGGCGATGTAGAGCGCGCCGTCGACGCTTGCGAAATCGATCGTCCAGGTGAGTCCGGGCCACGGCCCGTCGACGAAGTTGCCGGCATTGACGACCCGGCGGGTCGCGCCGGTCGCGACGTCGACCCAGACGTCGCGCAAGCGAAAGCGGTGGGGATCGCCGGTCGGCCTGAGCGCCAAGTGGTACGCGGGCGCGCCCCCGATCGATTCGATCCCGACCAGCCTGATGTCGTAGCGATGCCGGGTGCTCGAGACGATCGCGATCTCGCGCAGGCCGTCGGCGCTCGGCGGCGCGGTCGGCGCGGGCGTCGGCTTGAGGTCGTGGAACTGCTCGCGGATCTCTCGCACGAGTTCGGCGGAGGTCTTCGGGCGCGCGTCGGACGGCACGAACGGCGCGATCGCGAACGAGAAGTTCGGCGCGAGCGACGGGACCCCGATGAAGTCGAGGGGCGGATCGGGCTTCGAGAGCCTGACGAACGGGATGCCGAGGTTCACGCCCCGGCCGCTGGCCGGATGCGCGAGCTCGTAGTCGCTGAGCGGGTTCACCGCGACGGCGCCGTTCACCGCGTCGTAAGCGCTCGCGTAGTGCTCGACCTTGTGTGCGCCGCCTTCGAGGACGTCGACCGTGATCGTGTAAGCCAGGCGCGGCGGATAGTGCTGGCGCTCCCAGTAGTGCCGCGCGCCGGCGAAGATCGCGTACGGGTCCGGTGCGGACGTCTGGGCTGCGACCGGTGCAAAGGCCGACAGGACGAGGATCAGCGCGAACGCACGGCTACGCATAGGGGCACCCCTTCTTCCGGCAGGCTACCGCTCGATGCTTGGAGCGGCCTTGGGCCGCCGCTAGTAGCCGCTGACCCCGGCGGCCTTCGTCTCGATCTTGCAGCCCGCTTTGATCGCGAGCGTCACGTACGTCTTGATCGAGGGGGTGGCCGACGCGCTGCACCCCGCCGCCGAGACGGTGACGCGCGGCGTCTGCGTGGCGAGCCTCCACGTCACGGATCTGCCGGCCGCGATGGTCGCGCCGTGGACCCGCGCGTGGTCGTGCACGTCGACGGTGTAGGTGGAGGTGGACGAGTTGTCGATCGTCAGGATGTATTCGGGCGATGCGCTCGCCGGCGCGAAGACCAGGCCGGCCATGGTCGCGGCCGCGAGAACTCCGAGTAGCTTCATCCGTGCGGCCTCCTCGCCGCCACCCCGGGAACGCCCGGTCGCTTGACAAGGTTCCCCCGAGCCGTGCTATGGTTCGCGGAACATGTCCACGCCCTTCGCGATGACGAGCGCCCTTTCGTGCCGGATGCAGATGCACCGGTGGGGGTTCGCTATCGCCTGAAGCTTGGACGACGCAAGCTACGGAAGCGGCTCCCACGACGACGGCGGGGCCGCTTTTTTCATTCCCACCACCGACCTGGAGTGTGACTCATGCCGAATCAGACCTTTGGCCATCCAGGCACCGCCGGCTTCGCGACGCGCGCGATCCGGGCGGGCCAAGACCCCTGCGCCGCGACCGGCGCCACCATCCCGCCGATCTATCAGACCGCGACCTTCACCCTCGAGAAGCCGGGGGTGACGAAGGGCTTCGACTATTCCCGATCCGGAAACCCGACCCGCTGCGCGCTCGAGACCCAGCTCGCGAGTCTGGAAGGCGGCCGGTACGCCTCGGCCTTCGGCTCGGGCATGGCGGCCGTCGCCGGCGTCGCCTCGCTGCTCTCCAGCGGCGATCACATCGTGGCCACGCGCGACATCTACGGCGGGACGCACCGCCTGTTCACGGCCGTGCTGACGCGCTACGGCATCGCGACCACCTTCGTCGACGTCGGCGACGATGCGGCGCTCCGTGCGGCCATCCGCCCGAGCACGCGGCTGCTGTGGCTCGAGACGCCCTCGAATCCGCTGCTCAAGCTCACCGATATCCGACGCGCCGCCGGCGTCGCCAAGGAGGCGGATCGGCGGATCGTGGTGGCGGCGGACAACACGTTCGCATCGCCGTACTTCCAACGGCCGCTCGCCCAGGGCGCCGACATCGTGATGCACTCGACGACCAAGTATCTGTGCGGGCATAGCGACGTGATCGGCGGCGTGGTGATCTGCGACGACGCGGAGCTGGCCGTCCGCGTGGCCTATCACCAGAACGCCGTCGGCGCCGTCCCCGGCCCCTGGGATGCCTACCTGACGCTGCGCGGCGTCAAGACCCTCGCGCTGCGCATGCAGGCGCACGCGCGCAACGCGCAGCTCGTCGCGGAATTCCTCGACGGGCGCGACGACGTCGCCGACGTCTATTACCCCGGGCTCGCCTCGCATCCCGACCACGCGCTCGCGAAGCGACAGATGGACGGCTTCGGCGGCATCGTGTCGCTGCGTCCGCGGGGCGGCGTGGAGCGCGCCCACGCGTTCGCGAGCGGGACGAAGCTGTTCCATCTCGCGACGTCGCTCGGCGGCGTGGAGTCGCTGCTCTGCATCCCGGCCACGATGACGCACGGATCGCTCGCGCAAGAGGAGCGCCTCGGACTCGGCGTGACCGACGACCTGATCCGGCTCTCGGTGGGCGTCGAAGAGCCCGCCGACCTGCTCGCCGATCTCGAAAGCGCGCTAGACCGGAGCGGCGCGCGCGTCCCGGCGTAGCGTTACTGGATGCTCAGGGCGCAGCCGGGGTTGATCACCACTCGCACCTTCTCGCGTGCCGGCAGCGCGAGACGCTTCTCGCCCGTGCAGGCGCTCGAGGTCACGACGATCGACGTCGCTCCCGGCGGAAGGTCGAAGACGTGATCGTAGCGCGACGGGATCGTCTTGCTGCCGACCGGCCTGTATTGGTGGAGGGTCGCCGTGGCCGGGGCGCTCAGAAGATTCACGACGGTGACGTAGCGAACGCCGGCCGACGAAGCCGGAAGCGTAGCGATCGCGATGGCGCCGATGAAAGCGGCCAGGAACGAGCGTTTCGCGAATGCGAACCTCACGACTGTAGTCTCAGGATGCAGCCTTCTTGGATCGTGACCCACACGTGCGTGCGTTCGGCGAGGTACTCGAGCGGAAGCGCGAGTTTTGTATCGCAGAGCCGGGTCTTCAGACGGAGCGTCGTGGCGAGGAGCGGCACGCTGATGGAGCTGGTCCTGTGCGGCGCGACGGTCATCGTGATGCCCATTCCGGTTTGGGAGACGATCACGTCGGCGGACCCGTGCCAAGAGACGTCGTTCGTGACGGTGACGCGCAGCGGCCCCTTCGACGAAGCGGGCGCGACGGACGCGAGCACGCCGGCGAGCAGGGCGAGAGCGAACAGACGTTTCATGCGACCTCCCTTCTCCACGACCCGACGCCCGGCATGCCCGGTTGGTTCCGTGACGAAAAGATCCCCGCGGGCACGGGCCGGCGGGGATCTTGGAGGTTGGTGCACCGCGAAGGACTCGAACCTTCAACCAATTGATTAAGAGTCAACTGCTCTACCATTGAGCTAGCGGTGCTCGTTTGCGCCCTCCGGGACTCGAACCCGGGACCAATAGATTAAAAGTCTACTGCTCTACCGACTGAGCTAAAGGCGCGTGCCTGGGACACTATACCCGCCTCGCACGCACTTTGCAAGCCGTCATCGGGCAAGGTACAGTTTGCAGCCGAAGGTCGTACGTCCTGCTCACGCGGAGCGCGTCGATCTCGCGAGGATCGCGGGATAGCGGGCGGCCATCTCGGCCGCCGGCATCGGGCGCGCGTAGAGGTAGCCCTGGGCGAGGCGGCAGCCGCTCGCGCGGAGGGCGTCGCGTTGGATCTCCGTCTCCACGCCTTCGGCGACCACCCGGACGTCGTAGGATTCGGCGAGCGCGAGCAGCGTCCGGACGATCGGCTCGCTCGCGAGCTCGCCGTTGGCGCCGGCCACGAACATGCGGTCGATCTTGATCGAGTCCACCTTGAACTGCTGGAGGTAACGCAGCGACGAATAGCCGGTGCCGAAATCGTCGATGCAGATCTTGAAGCCGCGCGCGCGGACGTCGTCGAGCGAAGCGTTGGCCCGGGTCTCGACGTCGAGCACCACGTTCTCCGTGATCTCCAGCACGATCGCGCTCGGATCGAGACGGTTCGTCTCGACCGATTCCATCAGCCGCTGGCCGAAGTCGGGCTCGATCAACTCGGCCGCCGAGATGTTCACGTGCATCAGGAACGACGGATCCGGGGACCAGCGGGCCAGCTGTTCGCACGCCGTGCGCACGACCCAGGTGCCGATCCGGCCGGCGAAGGCCGTCTGCTCGGCCAGCGGCATGAACTCGTTCGGGTTCATCAACCCGTTCTTGGGATGGTCCCAACGGATCAAGGCTTCGCAGCCGACCAGGTCGCCGGTGGCCAGATCGACGATCGGCTGGTAGAGCAGCCGGAACTCGTGGCGTTCGAGCGCGGTCCGCAGGTCCGAGGTCAGTTCGAGCCGGCGTTCGGCCTGAGCGTGCATGGTGGAGTCGAAGATGGCGTAGCGGGCGCCTCCGGCCGATTTGGCCTGACGCATCGCGATGTCGGCATCGCGCATCACGTCTTCGGCCTTCTCGTAGGTGGACGAGGCGATCGCCACGCCGACGCTGGCGCCGACGTAGATGGAACGCCCGCTCAAGTCGATCGGCCGGGCCAGGTTGGCCACGATGCGGCGCGCGATCTGCTCGACGTGGAGGATGTCGCCGAGCGAGCCGACCAGCACCGCGAACTCGTCGCTGCCCAGCCGCGAGACGATGTCGTCCGCGTCGATCGACGCGCGCAGCCGGCCGGCGATGGTCGTGAGCACGAAGTCGCCGGCGGCGTGGCCGAGGCTCTCGTTGACGTCTTTGAACCGGTCCAGATCGACGAACAGCACGGCGAAGAACGAATCCAGCACGCCGGCCTCGCCGAACCGCTCGCGAAGCCGGTCCTCGAGGACGGCCCGGTTCGGCAGGCCGGTCATGCGGTCGTGGGTCTTGTCGTACTGCGCCCGCCGCTCGCTTCGCTTGAGAGCGGTGATGTCGCGGACGATGCACATCGCGAACGGCGTACCGCCCTGCTCGTCGGCCACCCGCGAGATGGTGGTGTGCGCCCACAGTTCGCGCCCGCTCGGTCCGAGCGAATGGTACTCGTACTCGAAGGCATCGCGTTCGCCGGCCATCAGATCTTCGAGTTCCGGCTGGTGACCCTCGAAGATACGCTGCGCGTTATCGCCGAAGAGCACCCGGAAGACCTCGTTCGACTCGACCACGGCCCGGGTGACGTCCAGGATGGCGATCCCCATGGCGGCGCCGTCGAAGACCGCCCGGAATTGCGCTTCGCTCAGACGCAGCGCGCTCTCGGCCTGCTGGCGCGCGAGTTCGGCCTGGAGCCGGGCCGACTCTTGTTGGACCTCGTTGAGCAGGCGGCGGTCGCGGCGGGCGAACAGGCTTGCGAGCAGCAGCATGATGCCGACGATCAGCGCGGCGCCGGAGAGGAGCGCGAGATAGAGATAGGTGTTGCGCAGGTCGTTGAGATGCTGACCGCGCGCCAGTTCGATATCGAGCACGTCCGCCAAATGATCGAAGAGCGTCCGCGCCGCCGACGAGGCCCGGTCGGCGCCGGCATCCAGGTCGGCGACCGGCATCGACGGATGCGCCTCGGTCAGGATCTTCTTCGTGACCAACGCGTAGAAGGCTGCCCCGTCGGTCCCGTAGGTCGCGACCTCGGAGCGCGTCCGCGCGAAGAGCGAGGCTCGGGCGGGAAGCTGCTGGGAAAGCGTCGTCAGGATGTCGACGATGTGATCGCCGGAGAGGTCGAAGGTCGAGCGCATCGCGGTCAAGATGGTCGCCAGCTCCAGCCGATGCCGCAACGGCATCTCGCCCGAGCGGATGCTCTCGCGCGCGATGTCGTGCGCGCGCGAGATCTGCGAGAGGGCCCGCGGGACGGTCGCTAAGGTCGAGTCGGAGAGGTTCTGGGTCGCGGTGTTGGAGTCGTAGGTCAGACCCGAGGCGTCCTGCAGCGCGTCGATCGTCCGTTGGAGGCGCGAGAGCACCGGCGCGGGCATCACCCGCAGGTCGCCGCCCTGCGTGCGGACGGCCGACCAGGCGGCCCGGGCTTGCGCCCAGGGCTTGGCGATATCGCCGCCGCTGGCGTCCGCCGCGACGACGCCCGAGGCGGTATCGAACGCGCGATCGACGGCGTCTCGCGCCGCGACGATGCGCGCGGCGGGCGCCCGGCTGGTACGCTGACGGCGATAGGCGATCTCGGCGGTCATCACGTCGACGATGGCGCGGGTCGTGCGGACGGCCGAGCGTTCGCGCTGCAGCACGAGCCGGTCACCCTGGCCTTCGCCGCCGACCTGCAGCGTCTGCCACACGAAGAGGAAGAGCAGCAGCGCCGAGACGGCGGTGATCGCGATTCCGAGGAATTCGCGCCAACGCGGCGGCGCCGGCGGAGACGGCATCATGCGCGCGTCGCTTTCGCGACGGGTGCCGGAGACTACTGCGGGAGATTGGGGTGGCTGACGGGACTCGAACCCGCGGCCTCTGGAGTCACAGTCTAGCGCTCTAACCAACTGAGCTACAGCCACCACATACGACGGCACTCGGAGTTTGCGCCCGGAGGGACTCGAACCCCCATCTTCGAGTTTAGAAGACTCGTGCCTTATCCTGTTAGACCACGGGCGCATGCCGTGTGCCCCCGGACCTACGATAGAATACCACGCCCGCGCAAGAGCACATGGGAGAAACATCGGGGCGACAGGATTTGAACCTGCGGCCTCTCGCTCCCAAAGCGAGCGCTCTACCAAGCTGAGCTACGCCCCGACCAGCACCGACGGTTCGCCGCCGGCGGGGGGCGTTCCTTAGAACAAGAGCGCGTGGAGCGCGACGTATCTGGCGAGTTCGCCGGTCGGACCGTCGGCTGCGAGCGCCGGGCCCGCCTCGATGCGCAGGCCGGCTCGCAGTCCGGTTCGCAGTGCCCGAAGGTTGCCGGCCGGAATGGCGGCGGTACACCAGGCGGCTCCGTGTTCGCGACGCAGCGCGGCCATCGCGTAGGCGAAGATCTGAGCGAGGTACGCCCCCGAGGCGACCGCGACCGGTCCGATCTGTCCGCTCGGCCACAGGTAGGCGTAGCCGACCACCTCATCGTCGATCGAGAACGCGATGCCGGAAGCGACCGTCGCGAGGAACCGATGTTCGCTCTCGCGGGCCGTCCCGCGGGTCTCGCGATCGAGTTGCGCGAGCGCGAAGGCGTGCGTCGCCGGATCGAGGCGCTCGGTCCCGAACCGGTAGTCGCCGGCCGCCAGCGCCAGCAGATCGTCGTCCTTCGGGATCTCGCCGGACAGGCGCAGGACCGTCTCGCGGATCGCCAAGCCGCGCTTCGCCAGGAGCGCGACCGCCGCCGGGTCGCCGGGATCGCACGTCGCCGTGAGGCATCGATCCTCCGCATCGGCGAGGGCGGCGTCCAACAGCCGACGTCCGATGCCCTCGCCGCGAAAGCTCGGCTCGACGTACAGGTCGGCGACGAACCGCTCCATCTCGAGGTCGCGGGCCAATGCGATCCCGATCGCCGTCCCTTCGTCGCGCGCGACCCACGCGCGGCACGCCATCGCCTCGAAGCCGTCGCCGAACAGGCAGCGCGAAAACGAATCGGGGAAGCGACGGATCGCGTACGTGCGGACCTCGTCGAGACCGGCCGGCTCGATCTCGCGGCTCATGCGGTCCTCAATGCCGCGAGCAGCGCGTCCGCCGCGCGACGCCGGTGGCTGACGCGATTCTTCTCCGCTTCCGGGAACTCGGCGAACGTCCGGGCGTCGCCGTCCGGGACGAAGAGCGGATCGTAGCCGAACCCGAACCGCCCGCGCACGTCTTCGACCAACCGACCCGCGACGGTACCGAAGCCGTCGAGCTCGCGGCCGTCAGGCAGCAGCAGCACCATCGAACAGACGAACCGCCCGCCCCGGCGATCGGATGGGACGTCGCGCAGTTCGGCCAGCAGCGCCTCGCGCCGATCGGGCCACGTCGTCGCGACGCCGGCGTAGCGCGCGGAGTAGATGCCCGGCCGCCCATCGAGCGCGTCGACCTCGAGGCCGCTGTCGTCTGCCAGCACGGCGGCGGCGATCCCGGCCTCGCGCAGCTGCCTCGCGAGGGCCGTCGCCTTGAGGCGCGCGTTCCCGACGTAATCTCCGGCGCTCTCCTCGACGTCCGCATAGAGCGGATAGGTGTCGAGTTCGAGCGCCGACCCGGCGAAGATCTCGCGCATCTCCGCCAGTTTGCCGAGATTCTTGGTCGCGACGAAGGTCTTCATCGCGCGGCTCCCTAGTCTTCGAGCGAGAGGACGGCCATGAACGCTTCTTGCGGGAGCTCGACGCGGCCGACGCGCTTCATGCGCTCCTTGCCGGCCTTCTGCTTCTCCAGCAGCTTGCGTTTGCGCGTGATGTCGCCGCCGTAGCACTTGGCCAGGACGTTCTTGCGGATCGCCTGGACGGTCTCGCGAGCGATCACCTTGCCGCCGATGACGGCTTGGATCGGCACCTCGAACATCTGGCGCGGGATCAGCTCCTTGAGCTTCTCGGCCAGCGCCCTTCCGCGCGACGGCGCGCGATCGCGCGCGATGATGAACGACAGCGCGTCGACCGGTTCGCCGTTGAGCAGGATCTCGAGCTTGACCAGGTCGCCGACGTGGTAGCCCGTCACCTCGTAGTCGAGCGACGCGTAGCCCTTGGTGCGCGACTTCAGCTGGTCGAAGAAATCGACGATCACCTCGATGAGCGGCATCTCGTACGTCAGGATCACCCGACCGTCGTGGAGGTACTCCATGTTGGCCAGCGTGCCGCGGCGCGACTGGGTCATATCCATGATCGCTCCGACGTAGTCGGGCGGCGCGATGATGGTCGCCTTGACGTACGGCTCTTCGATCTGGCGGATCAGCGTGGTCGACGGCAGTTTCGAGGGGTTGTCGATCATCTCGATCGACCCGTCGGTCATCGTGACCTGGAACACGACCGAGGGCGAGGTCGCGATCAGGTCGAGATTGTAGTTGCGTTCGAGCCGCTCCTGGACGATCTCCATGTGGAGCAGACCGAGGAAGCCGCAGCGGAATCCGAAGCCGAGCGCGACCGAGGTCTCGGGCTCGTAGACCAGCGCGCTGTCGTTGAGCTTGAGCTTCTCGAGCGCGTCGCGCAGGTCGCCGTATTCGGCGCCCTCGTTCGGATACAGCCCGCAGAACACCATCGGCACGGCCTTGCGGTAGCCGGGCAGCGGCACGTGGGCGGGGTTGACGGACCCGGTCAGCGTGTCGCCGACGTCGATATCGCCGAGCGACTTGACGTTCGCGATCACGTAGCCGACGTCGCCCAAACCGAGCCGCCCTATGGGACGCATGGCCGGCGTGAACGTCCCGACCTCGGTGCATTCGTAGACGCGCTGGTGGTGCATCGACATGAACTTGGTACCCTGGCGCAGCTCGCCGTCGACCACCCGGACGTACGAGACGACTCCGCGGTACGAGTCGAACTGCGCGTTGAAGACGAGCGCCCGCAGATGATCGTCGTGGCCCTTGGGCGGAGGGATCCGGTTGACGATCGCCTCGAGGATGTCTTCGACGCCGATGCCGTTCTTGGCGCTGGCGAGGATGCAGTCGCTCTTCTCGATGACCAGCAGCTCTTCGACCTCGCGCATCACGCGTTCGGGGTCGGCCGCAGGCAGATCGATCTTGTTGATCACCGGGATGATGGTCAGGTCGTGCTCGAGCGCCAGGTGATAATTCGCCAGGGTCTGCGCCTCGATGCCCTGGGCCGCGTCGATGATCAGCAGCGCGCCCTCGCAGGCCGCCAGCGACCGCGATACCTCGTACGAGAAGTCGACGTGGCCGGGCGTGTCGATCAGGTTGAGCGAGTACTTCTTGCCGTCGCGCGCCGGGTATTCGAGCGTGACCGGATGCATGCGGATGGTGATGCCGCGCTCGCGTTCGAGGTCCATCTCGTCGAGCGCTTGCTCTTCGAGATCGCGTTTGGCGATGGTCCGGGTGATCTCGAGCAGCCGGTCCGAGAGCGTGGTCTTGCCGTGGTCGATATGCGCGATGATGCAGAAGTTTCGCGTCAGGTCCGCCGTCAGCGAGCGGTGCGGATTCTCGGGTTTCACCGCGCTTAGATCCCGTAGCAGACGTCGAGCGCGAGCCGCCCGAGCAAGGGCACGACGACGAGCTGGATGAGCAGGATCAGCACCAGGAACGAGAGATCGAGACCGCCCATCGGCGGGATCACGCGTCGAAGCGGACGCAACAGCGGCAGCACCAGCGGATCCAGGTAGCGCTGATAGCGTTGCAGATCGGGGATCCACGAGAGGATCGCGTAGCCGATCAGGATGAGGGTGTACGCGCGCGCGAGCGCGATGAGGAGACCCGCGAGGCCGCAAGAGAGGTTCACGGGCGTTCTCGTTCTACGGAAGCGACGCTAGGACATTCGCGGGCACGCCGTTGAGGAACGGCGTGGGATCGATCGGCGTGCCGTCGTGCATCAACTGGTAATGCAGATGCGGGCCGGTCGAGAAGCCGGTGTCGCCGGAGACGGCGATGTGCTGACCCTTGTAGACCGTCTCGCCCGCGTGCACGTCGATGCGCGACAGATGGGCGTACCAGGACTGGTAGCCGTTGCCGTGGTCGATCACGATCTTCTCGCCGTACGAGCCGTCGTAGGCCGCCGAGACGACCGTGCCGGCGGCCGACGCGCGGACCGCCTGGTAGTCGGCGTTGAGATCGACGCCCTTGTGGAACTCGACGTCGGGCGAGGTGCGGTAGCAGAAGCAGCCGACGATGTCGGCGCCCGGCACCGGATTGATCGACGGGATGGCGGCGAGCAAGCGGGCGCGGCTCAGGGCGGCGATGTGGCGCATGTTGAGGATGCGCATGGTAAGCGTCCGGTTCTCGTTCGAGACGGCGGCCAGCGCCTTGGAATCCGCGTCGAGCTGGTCGATGTGCCGCCCGACGACGTCGACCTCGCCGCCCGGGCGGGTCGAGGAGGTCTTCTGCAGCTTCGGCGAGGCCGGCGCCTTGGGCTTGACTCCGATCAACTGCTGGATCTCTTGGTTCTGCTTCTGGACGCTTTGGATCTGCGACCGCAGCGTGTCGGCCTTCTTGTCGATCTGCCGGATGGTCGCGGCCTGCGTCTGCAGCGACGCCACTTCGGCGTGCGCGCGCAGGGTCTGGACGCCCGCGAAGCCGAGCGAGCCGAAGGTCGCCGCGCCCAGCACGATCGCCGCCGCCACGATATGGCGACGGGTCAACTCGAGCCGATGGACCTTGTCGCCGCGATGCGGCACGATCTTGATGTAGTAACGATCTTTAAGCTTAATCATCCGCCGTCTTCATCCGCGGGCCAGCCCGATCGCACGGACTTCTTCTTCAGAAGCATTGGCGAGGGGTCGATAGGCCTCGACCGCCTTGCCGTACGTGCGCGTGTCGGTGCGCGAGTAGATGCTGGAGAGCACCACGCCGGTGCCTTCGCGATTGAGCAGAGCCAGGGCATACGATAGCTCGGAGCCCGTGTCGTCGAAGGCGTCGTAACGCACAAAGCCGACCCGCGAGATATCGGTATGGGCCAAAACGTCCAGTTCTCCTACCCGCCGAGCGACCCTTTCGTGCTCCCCACGCAGGGCCGCCAGGCCCGCCTCGACGCCGCCGAGCCGGGAAGAGGCCGGTCCTGCCGCCCCGCCCATGATCTCGTCGTGGGTCCGGACCTCCGCCGCGAGGCGCTTGAGCGCCGGCGCGACGGCCGCGAAATGGTAGATCGCCAGGGCGATGAGGGCGCCCGCCAAAGCGGCCGCCGCTGCGAGATACAAGCTCTGCATAGGCTCCTCAAAAGGACCACGACGGGGACCAGGTGGTCCACGGCACCCGCAACGGTTCGCTTACCGTTGCTCCCTTCCGGGCCTGGCGGGGTTCACGAGGTTGCGCCGCGTGGAGCCCAGCCCCCGTCGATGGCCGGGCCATCATACCACGGGGGCCGCCGGCGGCCGCAACCCGCTTTGGTCGGAGCCGGCCTGCCAAACCGCTGGCAACCAGGGCATGGGCGTCAAACGTTGCAATTACGGCCCGTCTATCAAAAAGGAGACCCGCGTGATCCATCGCTTCCTCATATCTTCCGCGCTCGGCGTCGCCGCCGCAGCGGCGCTCGCGCTGCCGGCCGCGGCCGCCGCTCCCGACGGCATCGACTGGCACCTGACCGCGGGGCAGATCAAAGCCTCGTGCGCGGCGGCGATCAAGCAGACCGACGCCCGCGTCAACGCCATCGTGCGCGCGCGGTCGCCGCGCACCTTCGCGACGGTCGTGCTTCCCTTGGAGAACGCGAGCTCCGACCTCAACGACAAGCTCGTCTACCAGACCTTCGCGTTCTTCGTCGCCACCGACAAGGGCGTCCGGGACGCGTCTTCGGACTGCCAGAACGACGTGTCGACCTACTACAACGAAGTGACCGCGCGTCCGGCGCTCGAGCAGGCGGTCGCGGCCGCCGCCAAGAGCGGGACCGCCAAATCGGTCTACGACAAGAAGCTGACGTCGCTGTGGCTGACGACCCTCAAGCGTTCTGGCGCGGGCCTGGCTCCGGCGGCGCGCGCCGAGTTCGTGAAGCTCTCGGACCAGCTCAGCCAGCTCGGCATCGATTTCAGCACGAACCTCACCAACGACAAGACCACCATCACGCTCACCCCCGCCCAGACGGCCGGGATCCCGGCCGACATCGTCGCCAGCTTCGGCAAGAACGCCGACGGCGCGTACGTGGTCAAGGTCAACGAATCGACGGCGGGCATCACCGCCTACGCGACCGACGAGAGCGCGCGCAGGGCGTTCTCGAACGCGTACAACAACCGCGGCGGTCCGGCCAACGTCGCCATCCTGGAGAAGGCGATCGCCATCCGCGACCGCCTCGCGCACCTGATGGGCTACGAGAACTGGGCCGCCTACGTGCTCGCCGACCGGATGGCCGGTTCGCCCGCGCGCGTCTTCAAGTTCCTCGACAACCTCGACGCCGCCATTCTGCCCAAGGCCCGCGCCGAGTTCGAGAACCTGCGCCGGCTCAAGGCCAAGGACACCGGCAACCCCGACGCCGTCCTCAACGCCTGGGACGTCAGCCACTACGACCACATCCTCAACAAGACGCAGTACGCGGTCGACACCGACGCGATCCGCCAGTACTTCCCGGTCCAGCACACGATCGACGCGGTCCTCGACATCTACCACACGCTCCTGACCATCGATTTCACGCAGGTCAAGAAGAGCGATGCGTGGCTGCCGGAAGTGCTGGAGTATAAGGTCACCGACGGCAAGACCGGCAAGCTCCTCGGATACACGTACTTCGACCTGTTCCCGCGCGACGGCAAGTTCCAGCACTTCGCGAACTGGCCGCTGCTGCCGTACCGCAAGACGGCGGACGGTTCGCGCGTCCCGGTCGCGGCGATCCTCGGCAACTGGCCGAAGCCGGGCCCCGGTCAACCCGCGCTGCTCACCCACGACGACGTGATCACGTTCTTCCACGAGTTCGGGCACGATCTGGCCGCGCTGCTGGCGACGGCGCCGTACGAGACGCTCTCCGGCGGATTCCGTCAGGACTTCGTCGAGGCGCCCTCGCAGATGCTCGAGAACTTCGTGTGGCAGCCGTCGGTGCTCAAACAGATCTCCTCGAACTGGAAGACGGGCGCGCCGCTGCCCGACGATCTGATCGCCAGGATGATCGCCGCCAGATACGTCGACTACGCGTACTTCACGACGCGCCAGATCCAGTACGCGACCGTCGACATGGACTATCACACGATGGGCCCGCACGTCGACACCACCGCGGTCTGGGCCAAGGTGCAGTCGCAGACGACGCCGCTCGCGATGGTGCCGGACACCCTCCCGCAGGCGTCCTTCGGCCATCTGTTCGGCTACGATGCCGGTTATTACGGCTACCTGTGGTCGCTGGTGTACGCGCAAGACATGTTCACCGCGTTCCAAAAGGGCGGCATCGAGAGCCCCGTCGTCGGCGCGCGCTATCGGACCGACATCCTCCAGCCGGCCCGCACCTACGAGCCGGACGCGGAGATCCAGAAGTTCCTCGGACGGCCGATGAGCCCGGATGCGTTCTACGCGATCTTCGGGATCACCGACCCGTCCAAGAGCAAGTAACGAAGTCTACTGCTTCGCGAACCCGGGCGGCACGCTGAAGAGCGCGTCCGCCTGGGGCTGCTCGTACCATTTCACGTTGCCGCGCTCGGTGACGGTCGCGAAACCGCCGCCGTTCTGTCCTCCCGAGGCGACGCTCATCTTGAGGTACATCTCCAGGCGGTCGGAGATGCTGCCGAAGCCGCTCATCGCGTTGTGCATGCGCGGCTTGCAGCCGCCGTGCACGATGACCGACTCGGGGTTCGGCGCGCCGCCCGAGGGCAGCGGGCAGTACGGACGCGGCGGGACGATCTGCGAGACGTAGGAGAGCGTCACGATCTTGAAGTCGCCGTTCGAGCACGAACCGGTCGCGTTGGTGGCCGAGTACTCCATCGTCTTGTCCCATCCGACGGTGGGGATGCCGTCGAGCGTCTTCGGACCGAGGTTGGTGGCGGAGTTCTTGAACGTGATGTCGCCGGTGCCGGGCGCTTCGTTCTCGACCGTCGTCCGCCCCGGTCCGGGATAGCCGGACGGCCCCGACGGCGGGCACTTGGGCGCGGTGTTCGCGATCGAGTACGTCTTGCGTGCCAGATCGAGCGTGATGTACTGGTGGACGTCGCACTTCGAGATGGTCGCCGTGCGGTTCACCGGATCGTCGGTGCGCAGCCAGTTCTTGTAGAACGTCAGGCGGGTGAGCGTTCCTTGCTGCATCTTCTTCATGGCGTTCACGGCGTTGGCGGCATAGCCGTCGGCGACGGACTGGCCGCCGTCCTCGCCTTCGTCGCCGCTCGGAGCGCCGGTGACGACCTGCTGGATCACGCCGAACAGACCGTGCTTGCGCGGCGCCGGCGTCGGCGTCGCCGGAGCGGCCGTCGCGGTGGCCGACATGCCGGCCATGATCGCGGCGTAATCCGTCTGGAACGCGCCCGGCGGCGGCGGAGTGTTCGGCGGGAGCGCCATGCGCACGATCTCGTCGTATTGGAGGGCGACGGGCTTCTTGGCGGCCGCTCCCGCGTGCGTCTGCCAGAGCGCCGTACCGACCACGGCAGCCGCGAGAGCCGCGGCGACTATACGTGTACTCATGGACGGCTCTTCGCGCCGCCGCACGGAAACCCGCGCAGGACGGCGAAGATTGGGACTTATGGCCGATACCACGATCAAGGTCCGCGAGAGCGGCCCCTACCTCATCACCGGAGATGTGACCCTGACGGACTGCGACGGCAATCCGTACCCGTTCTCGGGCACGGCGGCGCTGTGCCGGTGCGGCGGTTCGCAGACCAAGCCGTTCTGCGACGGCACCCATAAGACGAACGGATTCAGCGCGACCGAACGCGCGACGGTCGCCGAGGCGCAGTAGCGATGCCGTCCTACGTGCGGTCCGGGTCGCTGCCGCACAAGCGTCACATCCAGTTCCGCCGGCCGGATGGCGGCCTGTACGCCGAAGAGCTGTTCTCGACCAAGGGGTTCGAGAGCGTCTACTCGCTGCTCTATCACGCCGCGCCCCCGACCGCGACGCTCGACGTACGGGCGTGGGAACGCCCCAAGATCGTCCTGTCGCCGAACGATCCGGTCCGCAATCGCCATTTCCTGACCGCGAAACTCCCGTCCGGCGGAGACGCGATCGCGTCGCGCGTGCCGGTCCTCGGCAACGCCGACATCCTGATCTCGGTCGCCGAATTCTCCGAGCCGATGGACTACTTCTACCGCGAGGTCGGCGGCGACGAGCTGCTCTTCGTGCATCGGGGCGACGGCACGCTCGAGACGCCGTTCGGCGAGCTCGCGTACCGCGCGAACGACTATCTCGTGATCCCGAGCGGGACGACCTACCGCGTGCATCCGGCGTCCGCCACGCGGATGCTGGTCCACGCCTCCAGCGGCGCGGTCAAGATCCCGCGCCGCTATCGCAACGAGTTCGGGCAGTTGGAAGAGCACGCGCCCTACTACGAGCGCGATTTCCGCGTTCCCACGTTCAAGCCGCCGGTCGAGCGGCGCGGCGAATACGAGGTCCGCGTCACCAACGGCGGCCGCGACGCCATCTATACGGTGCAGAACCACCCGTGCGACGTGATCGGCTGGGACGGCTACTGCTATCCGTACGCCTTCAACCTCGAAGAGTTCGCCCCGATCACCGGCAAGCTCCACCAGCCCCCGCCCGCCCACGCGACCTTCGAAGCGCCGGGCGCGGCGTTCTGCGCGTTCGTCCCGCGCATGTTCGACTACCATCCGCAAGCCGTCCCGGTGCCGTACAACCACTCGAGCGTCGATTGCGACGAAGTGCTGTACTACGTCTCGGGGAACTTCATGAGCCGCCGCGGCGTCGAAGAGGGTTCGATCACGCTGCACGCGGCCGGCGCGCCCCACGGCCCGCAGCCCGGTGCGGTGGAATCCAGCCTGGGCAAGACCTCGACCGACGAGATGGCCGTCATGGTCGACACGTTCGCGCCGCTGATGATCGCCGAAGCCGTCGGGAGCTGCGAGGACGCCGGCTACTATCGCTCGTGGATAGAGCGCGCCGGCACGTAGACGCGGCGCTTCAGCCGACGATCGTACCGCGCGCGCTGCCGAAGCCGATCGGGCGCGCGCCGGGCGCCTCGCAGCGCCCGTGGATCGCGACCGTATCGCCATCCTCCAGGAACGTACGCTTCCGGCCGTCCGGCAGGTCGATCGGATCCCGCCCGCGCCAGGTGAGTTCGATCAGGCTGCCGAGGCTCTCGCGGCTCGGCCCGCTGATGGTTCCCGAGGCGAACAGGTCGCCCGGGCGCGCGATCGCGCCGTTGACGGTCGCGTGCGCGAGCTGCTGCGCGATGTTCCAATACATATACTTGTAGTTCGTCGCGGAGATGCGCGCGGTCGCGCCGTTCGCCGCCGTCAGGTCGACGTCGAGCGCGATATCGTAGTTCCAATCGCCGGTCGCGCGTAGATAGGCGAGCGGCGGCGGCTCCTGGACCGGACCCGCCACGCGGAAGGGCTCCAGCGCGTCGAGCGTGACGATCCAGGGCGAGATCGTGGTCGCGAACGATTTGCCGAGGAACGGGCCAAGCGGCACGTACTCCCACCCCTGGATATCGCGCGCGCTCCAGTCGTTGACGATGCAGAGCCCGAACACGTGCTCGCGTGCGTCGCCGGCCCGGATCGCGCAGCCGAGCGCGTTGGCCGGCCCGGTGACGAAGCCGACCTCGACCTCGATATCGAGCAGGCGCGTCGGTCCGACGCTCGGCTCGGCCGCGTCCGGCGGCTTGCGCTGACCGTTCGGACGACGGACCGGCGTGCCGTCGATCACGATCGTGCCGCTGCGGCCGTGATAGCCGATCGGCATCCACCGCCAGTTCGGCATCAGCGCCTCGCCGTCGGGCCGGAAGATCTTGCCCAGATTGGTCGCGTGCTCGATCGACGAATAGAAATCGACGTAGTCGCCGATCTCCATCGGCACGACCATCGTCGCGTTCGCCCGCGACACGAAGAACGCGCTCGCATCGCGCGAGCGCAATCCGCCGTCGCCGTCCACCCGGAGCAGATCGAAGAGCCGTTCCCGCAGCCCGCGCCAGGCCGGCCGACCGGCCGCCAGGAGCGGATTGAGCGTGGGACCGGTGAGGAGCGCCGGATCGCAGGCACCGTCGAGCAGTCCGCTCTCGGCCACCGCGCGCAGATCGAGGATGTGCTCGCCGATCGCGACGCCGAGATGGCGCTCTCCCGCGCGCAGGAACGCGCCGTACGGCAGGTTCTGGATCGGGAAGTCGCTCGCGTCGTCGACCGGGATCCAGGAGTGCGCGGCGGGATCGGTCGTGCGATCGCTCACCCGGGGACCTCGCCGAGCAGTCCCATCGCGGTCAGGTCCGCGACCGGCTCCGCGACGCTGCACGACCCGTAGCCGACGAAGGCGGCTTCGCGCATCGCGTCGATCGCGGCGACGTCGTAGTGGCGCTCGCGCCACGCGAACGATTCCTCGCCGAAGCGGAACGCGTGCGGGTCTTCTTCACCGAGCGCCGCCTCGATCGCCATGCCCGGATCGTCCTCGCGCGCGGCCAGCGATGCCGCGATGAGGTTGAGGAACCCGTGGGCCGCGAGGCCGCTCGCCGGGTCGACGCGGCGGACCGGATGATGGAGCCCGGCCGTCGCTTTGAACGGCACCCCGGCCGCGACGGCGGCGCGCACGAAGGCGGCCAACTCCTCGGTGGACGGCACCGCGTCCGGCGACGCGCCGCCGCAACGCACTTTCGCGCCCAGCCGGTGACGCGCGAGCACGGTCATCGTCGCCGGCAAGGCGTCGCGCCACCGCCGGTCGCGGAACGGCTCGACGTAGGCCGGAAGATCGCGAACCCCGGCGGCCGACGCGAGCGCCGCGTATTGTCCGATCGCGCCGTCGTAGGTGTCGCGCAGCGTGCGCAGCGCCGGCAACGGGATCTCGAGCGCCGCCAGCCGCAGACGCGCGTCGGCCGCAAGCGCCGACTGTACGTCCGCCAAGCGCAGCCGCAAGCCTTCGAACCACCCGAGCGCGTCGTTCGGGGCGTCGAGGATCACCGAGAGCATCACGCTCGCGTCGCCCGCATACGCGCTCGAGAGTTCGGCCACGCGAGAGGCCGGCACGATGAAACGCCGCACCATCCAGCCGCGTTCACCCGCCATCGTCGCCTCGTACTCGCGCAGCGCCGCGTCGAGCGGCAGCGCGGCCGGCGGGAAGAGTCCGGCGTAATCGATCAGGCCGGCAAGGGCGGCTCGTACGGTTGGGATCACGCCGTGCTCTTCGCCGGCGGGGCGTCGCCGACCGTCTGCGCGTCGAGCGGCCGCCGGACCAGCGGCGCCGCGGCCGAAGCGACCACGATCGAGAGAAACGTCGCACCGACCAGGCCGGCGAACTCCCCGGAATCGAGGCGGCCGGTCGTCCGCGCCGCGTTCGCCAGCACCATGTTGAACTCGCCGAGCGGCAGGAGTGCGACCGCGAGCCCGGCGGCGACCGGCCAGCCGAACCGCAAGAGACGCAGCGTCGCCGTCCAGACTCCCAGGCGCACCGCGATCAGGATCGCGCCGAGCGCCAGGACCGCGGGCCAAGCCGCCAGCACCGCGCGAACGTCGAGCGCCATGCCGAGCGCGACGAAGAACAGCCCGATCGCGATCATCGCGGCGACGTTGGCGGCGAGCGGGCCGATCCCGACGCGGCGGAGTTCGGACGGCGCGAAGCCGAGGCCGAGACTGAACACCAAGAGGATCAGGCCGAGCTCGCCGAGTCCCGAGAGGCTCCCGACATCGGCCGTGATCCCCGGCGTGAACGGCCCGATGACGACGCCCGCGACGAGGTATCCGATCACCGGCGTCAGCCGCGCCAGGCGCGCCAAGTACCCGCCGATGGCGGCCGCCACGACGCCGCCGGTCAGGTCGACGAGGAAATGTCCGGTCGCGTCCATCCACGTCGCAATTGCGACAGGGCCGCCCGAAATCATCCGCCAAGAGGAGCCCCATGACGTCCGCCACGCCGCCCGCCGCCAATCCGCTCGCGCACATCGACTGGGACCACATCGAGTTCTACGTCGGCAACGCCAAACAGGCGGCGCACTATTACATGACGGCTTTCGGTTTCGACCAGCTCGCCTACGCGGGTCCCGAGACCGGCGTGAAAGACCGCGTCAGCTACCTGCTCGGCCAGAACCGGCTGCGCTTCGTCCTGACCGGCAGTCTGCGTCCCGATGACGCGATCGCGCGACACGTGATGGAGCACGGCGACGGCGTCAAGGACGTCGCGATCCTGGTGGACGATTGCCGCGCCGCGTTCGCGGCCGCGGTCGCCGGCGGCGCGAAGGCGGTCGCGCAGCCCGAGACCTCCTCCGACGAGAACGGCTCCATCGTCAGGGCGACGATCGGCACCTACGGCGAGACCGTGCACACGTTCGTGCAGCGCGACGGCTATCGCGGCATCTTCGCGCCGGGCTTCGTGGAAGCGCCGCGCTCGATCGCGTTCGCGCAGAAGCCGGGCCTGCAGTTCGTCGACCATTGCGTCGGCAACGTCGGTTGGGGCGAGATGGACGGCTGGGGCGACTACTACGCCGCCGTCTTCGGCTTCTCGCAGCTGGTCTCGTTCGACGACAAGGACATCTCGACCGACTACACCGCGCTCAAGTCCAAGGTGATGACCGATCCTCGCCATCGGGTGAAATTCCCGATCAACGAACCGGCCCACGGAAAGAAGAGATCGCAGATCGAGGAGTATCTGGATTTCTATCGCGGCGCGGGCGTCCAGCACATCGCGATCCGGACCGACGATATCGTGGCGACCATCCGCGCGCTCAAGACCAACGGCGTGGAGTTCCTCGACACGCCCGACGCCTACTACGACGAACTGGACGCGCGCGTCGGGCACATCGACGAAGAGGTGGCCATCCTGCGCGACCTGCGCATCCTGGTCGATCGCGACGATCTGGGCTACATGCTCCAGATCTTCACCAAGCCGCTCCAGGACCGCCCGACCGTCTTCTTCGAGATCATCCAGCGGAAGGGAAGCCTGTCGTTCGGCAAGGGCAACTTCAAAGCGCTCTTCGTCTCGATCGAAAAGGAACAAGAGAAGCGCGGGACGCTGTAGAACTCCCCACGCTTATGCTCGCGACCCATCCGCTCATCCCCTACGTCGCCGTCGATGCGGTCATGCTCGAAGCGCGCGCCGCTTCGCTCGCCAAGCGGTCGATCAAGACCACCGCCAAGCGGGCCGGCATCGATCTGGCCATCCGCTGCATGGACCTGACCACCCTCGAAGGCCGCGACTCCGAGGGCAAGGTCCGCTCCCTGTGCGCGAAGGCCATGACGCCCCGGCCGGGCTGGCCCGGCGTCCCGAGCGTGGCGGCCGTCTGCGTCTATCCGAACCTGGTGGCCATCGCGAAGGACGCGCTGCGCGGGAGCACCGTCAAGGTGGCCTCGGTCGCGACCTCGTTCCCGTCGGGGCTTGCCGATCTGAGCATCAAGCTGGCCGACACCGAGCAGGCCATCTCGGCCGGCGCCGACGAGATCGACATGGTGATCGACCGCGGGGCCTTCCTCTCGGGACACGAGTGTAAGGTGTTCGACGAGATCGTGGCGGT
>Ga0207667_10002306_pt1 | contig 23942 bp, 18 predicted proteins | sample KBSCornC52_FD_184301 | JGI IMG/M metagenome (GOLD analysis project Ga0207667, IMG submission 184301) | Corn rhizosphere microbial communities from Kellogg Biological Station, Michigan, USA - KBS Corn C5-2 (SPAdes) (version 2) | ecosystem: Host-associated > Plants > Roots > Rhizosphere > Soil ...
TCGCTTGCGCTTCCGCGACCAACGCCGTCCAGAAGCCCGGCTCTTTCTTTGAACGTGCCATCGCCCGAAAGCGTGTCGGTCTGCACCCTCGCCCTCAAGCCGTCCATGGCCGGACGCTTACTCATCAACGCGTTGCCGATGAATTTGTACGCGGCCGTACGCATCGCACGTCCGCCCCGTCGGGGATTTGGGCAACCGCGCGGCTGATCCTGCGTCGTTCGCTTGAAGGACGCACCGCCGACCTGATTACGGAACATGCCTCGGCGCAAACACCGTGAAGTCAGCCAGCATTGCCTTGGATTTCAGTGCCTGGCCTTGCGACTGGGGCTTTGCAGAGAAGCGGAAGCTTGCCCATCTGTCGGAAGAAAGAACGAACGTGAATAGGTCGGACTTCCCAGGCTCCACGACGTGGGACACCGGCACCTGCAACGAGTAGCCCTTCTTTCCAGCCACTAGTTTGACGTCATACGTGGCGCTGGGCGGCTGGAATGCCGCGGGCAAACGCTGGAGGGCAACCACCGTTAAGTATGGAAACTTAAAATGCTCGCCGGTCTCGCTGCGGTAGGCAAGCTCGCCTGAGACGCAAACGGTGGAGTGTTTCCTCAGTACATCAGGGACGAGATTTCCTAGCGGAATTATCGCCGATTCCACGAGATCATTCTGCTTGGGTACCACAACAGCTGTCCAATCATTAGCACTCTCGCAGTCAGTGCTGCCGCTCATGAGGATTGAGAGCTGGGGGTCGATGGCCTTGCCCCAGCCCTCATTGCGAATGACCAGTTTCTCAATGCTGTATGCATCGAATACGGGTATCGGGGTCGTGTTCGGCACGCTATCCTGAATCGTAAGTTCAATGCCAGTGACTTGAAGTACAGCCTTCCCGTTGTTGACGATGTGAAAATCAATGGTTGGCCAGATGACGTCAAACGGAAGTTGGTTGTGCCGTACGCCGTTGGCGCGCCCGCCCGCGCGCAACGCCGCCAAATAGGGAACGTCCGGTGTCTTCACGAGAACTCCGTTTTGCAACGTGGACGAGTAAGTTGTTGGTGGAATCTGGCCAGCGAGGAATGGGAAGGGAGTCTTTGCCGCCAGGAACTCGCGCTGCGCTTCCAAGTTAAGACTCAAGAAAATTGTGGGCTGATATGACTGAGATAGCGAGTTGCGGGAAAAGTCCTGAGTTGCTGCGAACGCCGCGAACTCACGACTGGGGTGCCGCGACCCAACGGAATTTTGGGTGATTGTTATCTCTGCCTCACCGGGCTTCTCCCTCCCCAACGATAGCGCGACAACCAGGAGGAGCACTACTGTTGCACACAACACCAAGAATCCAATTAGGTAGAACGAATGTATGCGCGACCTAAGCCATTGCTCTGGCGACAGCCCTTTCGTCAGCTTCACGGCGCCAATCTCGGCGTTCAACGCCGCTAGGCGATCCTTCGGCGGGAGCTTGCCCAGTGAGTTGAGTAAAGCTGAGTGACGTCTCACGCGAAACGCTACCGCCACCCACGCTGCCAAAGCGAAACCGTATGCAGTGAGCGAGTACGGGCTGGCGGCCGCCGCTGGAATTCCCGCTATGAGGACTTTCAATATTTCCATATCTCACTCAAGGACTGGCGACCCCAGAACGAGCAGCGTGCCTAGCTTGCGCGAGCCCTACTGCGACACGCATGGTAAAAGGGACGCGATCGCGTTCCGAAATGTGCGAATCTTCGTTAACCAATTTGAGCGACGTTTCGAAGGCCGTCGCCGCTGCATCGAACTGCCCTAGGTGCAAGTACCCGTCTGCCAGCATGAATGCGGCCTTTGCAGAAGACGGATGAAGGCCCGCATTCACGCGAAACAGAGCGATGGCGAGGTCGGGCAGTCCTGGATCTCCGCTCAATGCTCTAGCGAAGAGATCCAGACTGCCTTCATCGACCAGCTGATTCCTAGGATTCTTGATGCGGAGAGTTTTCAGCTTGCGCAAGAATCCTTTTTCATCTCGCACTAGCGATTCAAAGAGTGACGTAACGAAATGCCATTCGAAGGCTGTCATGCAGGTGGAGAGCACCACCTTCTCAAGTTCACCCGATGTAATGCGGAAGGTTTTATCGTCTACTCTTTCAGCCGCGACGCCTGCCTCATTCTTTCCCTTGGTCAAAAAGGATGCGTCAGGATCGAAGAAATGAAAGTAGTCCAACGCTGGGGTGGTCCCCCACAGCATGACGGCGTGGTCCGTAAACCCATCGCTAACCGAGACGCTTCGCGGCCTTCGGTGCTCCCAGTTTTCGAGTATCATGAGGATTGTCACTATGCGCGCAGCGCTCATCGGCTTGAGTGCCGCTCCGAGTTCCCGCCTGTCCCCATCGGTCACGGCCTCTACCTTCTCAGCACATACGACGTCTGTCTTGTATACGCCCATCATTGTCGCTCGCTCGCCGCCGAGGGACTGCCCCGGCGATGGGCCATCAGCAGGCACGTATCGCCAATCCCCGTCCTCGTAAACAATGCGGTAAAGTGGTCGTTCGTGCGCCGAAGTTTGCTTTGTTGGTTCGGGGGCCACTTCTACTTCCAGAGACGAAGAGCCAGCCCCTGCTATCGGTTCCGCGAGGATCTCATTTGGCGTTGGCGGCGCGGGGTGGTATCTGGTTGCGGTTGCGGCGCTACCGGCGCACGCGGACAATGGAAACGCCGCAACCGCGACGGCGTTTGCCCAGGAGGAATTCCTCATAACGCGCATACTAGCGCTGGCGAGCAAGCGCATAGGCCGTTCGAGTTCAGCCCTCAGAAATGACTACGCATCTTGCGCGCCATACCCAACGGCGTTGCGTCTGGACGAGTCGCGTTTCGTTCACCACCATGACGCCCGATGGAGCGTCGAACCACTTCCTGAGTGGTCGGTGACGGTTCGCTGACGCTTATCCTGTTTGGCTAGCCCTATTTCGTAGAGGACAGGGCGTCTCCACGTTGAAGATTGGCGGGCCCAGTGGTTGTTATGCGATCGCACTCCAGCGACGGCCGCCGCCGCCGGCCGCCGGCGAGTGTCACCCAATCACGATCGCCTCGTCGAAGCCCCGAGTTTTTGGCTCGAGGCTTTCGGTTCCGCGGGCCCGCAACTCGACTTTCCTGACCAGCAATTTCAAGAAGTTGCGGAGGTGTGGGTGTCGTCACGTCCAAGTAGACGCGGCCTCGCAGGATTTGCTGAGTGACCAAGTTCGCACCGGTCGCGACGAGGCTTGCGAGCGTCAACCACCTCCGACCTTGCCCAACCGTCATCATCATCTTCGTTCTAGAGTCGAATGTCTGCCCCCGCACCATACAAGTTGGTTCACAGGTGGCTGCCAAACAATTGCATCGGCCGAAGAGCGTACCAACGGCCGGCGAGGGACGATATGGCGGGTGCCAGCGACCGTCGGATGCACCTGGCCAGGTTGGGCGTGCCGAAACCGCTGCTGCGTAAGCGTCCGGCGGATGGCCGGCTTTGAGCGTGGAGAGCCACACCGACACGCTCTCAGCCGACGGCATGTTCAAAGCAAGAGCCGGGTTTCTGGAAGGCGTTGGTCGGCGGGGCGCCACTGAATGAGTGTCTGTACCCACACATGCGAAGCGGTATCGCACGTCGCTGTCTGTTTCGCGGGGTTGTCGGCGAAACTATCGCATGGACGTCTAGCAAGACAAATGACCATCCCTATCGATGTGGACCTCGGACTATCTTGCGCGGCGAATGCGCAAGGTCGTTCCTCTACTTTTCGTGGCGGCAGCTTGGTGCAGCTGTACGGCAGACGGCGATGATTCGAGCCCCCACGTGGCTGATCTGCAGGCGTTCGCCTTTCCGAGCACCGTCGAGCCAAACGGTGCAGTCACAATCGCGGTCAAGGTCAACAGGGGCGAATGCAAGGACAACGGGACCTGCCTCGTGTGCGTCGGCATGCCCGGCGGCGGAGGTCGCCTGTTCGCGCCCGCAGGCCTCAACGTTGAGGATGGGAAAAGCGTTGCGCTTCCGGCAGCTGACCTGGCCCTCAATTCACTCGTCTACGTTGCGCCCGACCATGAGGGCAGCGAAGTCGTTTCGGCGGCTCTCTTCAAGGCGTCAGTCACGACGGGAAAAGCAGCGTCTTGCGCTGGCTTGAACGCTGACAACCTTGTGGGGACGGCGACCGTGCGGATTTTGATCAAGAATCCACCTTCAGTCGAGGAGCCTGTCGAGACGGCGGGTGCCGGTGGCGTTGCCGATAGTGGCGGAACCGGCGGCGCACCTCCCGGCGGTACTGGTGCTACCGGAGGCACTGGCGGTGCTGCCGGTAGTGGCGGCCAAGGTGGAACGGGCGGCTCAGCCGAGGGCGGTATGCCTGGAGCAGGCACGGCTGAAGGTGGCACGCCGGGCGGTGCGGGTGGGTTGCCGTGAGCATCACCCCGCAAGCGCACGCACGATGGGACGGCGCGTCACCTTTACGAGGAGGGCTGGCGGTTCACCGGGCGCTCGACGGCACGCTCGGTGCGGCGTTGAGATTTGCCGGAGGGCAGACGTTCTTCTCATGTGCACGGCATGTCGCCGGCATTCCGCCCCTCGAGCCTGACGCTGTTCAGGTCTTTCGCGACACGTCATTCCAAGCCGTTTCCGACCTAATCCGTCTGCCTCGCGAACAGGAGCCCGGAGACACCACGATACTCCGGCGGTGTGATCTTTCTTTCGTTCGAGCTCCTGCGGGAATCCTGAACGAGCCGCCTGATTCGAAGACCCCCAACGACACCATCGCCGCGCCTGTGCCTGGTGATAGCGTCCGCTTGCGCGGCTGCCTTCACGACGAATGGAAGGAGACCGTGTACCAGGAAGACTATGGTCCGCAGCACGACCCCTTCTTTACTGGGCTCGATCTCCGCAGAGATGCGCTGGGCATCATCGATCTGTCTCTAGTCGGTAACGCTAGTGGCCAACCGGGCAATAGCGGCAGCGCGATCTGGCGCGACAGTGCGACGGGTCCTCAACTCGTGGGTCATCTCGTCGGTGTGAGCACGGACGCCTCGTTCGGCCTCGTCGTGCGTTACGCCCGGGTCTTCGGCTTGCTCGGGTTCCCAAAAGACTGTGTCATTCAAGAGGTGGCGGCATGAAGCGTGCAGCGATGGTAGCGGCGATTCTTTTGCTCGGAGCCGGCGTCTCGCCGCACCTTAAGGCTGAAGGTGCGCAGCAATGCGAGATGGCGAAAGGGAACGACAAGACGTGGCTCGCTCGTCTAGTTGCAACGCCGGACAAGTGCTTCGACCTCGAGAGTGTCCCGTGCGTCAACGACGCGCCGCCGGCGCTTCAGCTCGCGACCGACAAGCCGATTCCGAACGACACTACGTTCACAGCGAGCTGCTCTAGCGGCAAGGTCAGCATCAAGGCCGATGCCGAGAAGCTGAAGGCGCTGGCGGCCAAGAAGATCACCCTGAACGTCGGACCCGCAAAGTACGTCGCCACCGTCAAGGCCAACCTGGATACAGGAAATGGGGCGGGCGCACCAGCCGCAGCTGCGGCTGCGTGCGAAAGCGTCAAGCAAGGTGTGTCCGGTTGGCTCGGCAAGCTGGTTGCGAAATCGGACGCCGCCTGCGTGGAGCTTGAAGGTGAAACCTGCACCGACGACGCGAGCGCGCCGCAACCAAAACTGAAGGAGGAAGCACTCGCCGTGGCCGGTCCTCCATTTTCGACGAGCTGTTTGAACGGGAAGGTTCGCGTTCATGCGGACGCCACGAAGCTTAAGCCGCTCGCCGCCAAAGACATCACTCTGACGGTCGGGAAGACGACGGACACCGCGAAGCTCGCAGCGGCGGACGCCGAACCGGTTACCGAGACGGGCGAGAAAGCAAAGGGTGAAAAGGAAGAAGCGCCCCCGATCGACATCACTCCTGAGCCGATCGGGGCAGACAAGCCCGGGGCGGATGCTGACGGCGAAGAAGACAGGAGCAAAGCTTGGACCTACACCGACGAAAACATCGAGAAAGCGTTCGCGCCAGGCGAGGGAACGCCGGGCAAGCGGTACATTTACGTTCGCGAGAACCTGTCAATCGATCCGCGCTCGGCGCAGTTTGCAACCGAAACCGACCAGGTCGTCATCCGCTTTATTGCTCGCAAGGCGGTTCTGTGCCGCTACTACGCACAGTCGGACGACAAGAACGAATATAAGCCGGAGATTGGCCGAGTCGGCGGTCGGGACGGGCTGAAAGCTGTGATCGACAACTGGATGAAAGTCGGCGCGGGCGATGCAGGAAACAGTTGCGGCTTCGATCTCGGCGGCATTGACAATGAAAAGGGGCGTCTCAAAGTCGAGGCGAGTGACGCCAAGGCCTACGCCTACACAGACTTTACGTTCGGCCCGTTTACCTCCGATCAGCTCACCTTCCACCTCTTCCGCCACGACCGCGAGTTCAAGGCAAACGACTTGCAGAACGACGTGAAGGTCGCCAACCACCTACGCTACGTCGCTTGGGCTGACTTGATGGTGGTGGGCACCTTCCTCGCGAAAGACAACCAAGTCATCGGCGTCGGCAAACAAAACGGGACCGAACTCACGCGCATCGGCGTGACCAATCAGCGCCAGCAGGTCGACATCGTCGCCCAGATCAAGTTCTTCGCGTGGTGCAGCAACTCCGTCAACGGCTGGTTCGCCGCGCAAGATCTCAACGTTGCCAATGCGTGCATCGGCCTTGGCTCGGGATTTTCTCTGACGCACCCCACGGAACGTTTCTACCCGTTGGGGATCAACCTGACTTTGGGACGTTACCTCAGCATCAATGCGCTCAGCGTCCTTGAGCGCAGCAAGCGCCTGGCCTCCGGCTATTCGAACGGAGATCTGTTTTCAGGTTCCGCTGACGACGTGCCGACGACCGAGCGCCTAATTTTTGGCGGTGGTCTCGGCGTCGGCATGGACCCCACGCTAATCGGAGATCTGATCGGCAAGATCATCAAGGCAGGACTTTGATAGTGTCCGAAGGAGGCGGTCGAGCCTCCGCACCTTTGCCGGCGTCTGCGGGGTGCTGTTTCTGTAATTCCCAGGCGACCCCGCAGCTCGTCGGATAGCACACCGCCGGCTAAATGAAGCGGCCTCGGAAGTGGCCACGGATGGCGGGCGGGCATGCGATCGGGCGGTCTACGCTGAATCGTGCTTGGCTGCGCCGAACCAGGCGCCGGTTCTCGTTGACGCCAGGTCGCCGTGGCGATCGGAACTGGCGTGATTGGAGGTGACGACCCGTGATGCCGCGATGCGACAGGATTCGCGTCTTTTCAACTACTTGCGAGTGGTTTCCGTCGTTTACGAAGCTAAGCGCAAATGGCCGTTTGCGGGCTCATAACCCGAAGGTCGGAGGTTCAAATCCTCCCCGCGCAACTGAAAGCCCCGAAGGAAACTTCGGGGCTTTTTTTCGTTTTGGGGGCTGCAGAGCTGCAGCTTGATTGCAGAAGCTACCGTGGCGGTCACGGGTCGCATTGGCTGGCCAAAGTCGACGGAGGGAGCAGCGCCGCGCCGAAGGCGCGTGGCGGGAGCGAGCTTCGCTCGGGTGCGGGCTTCGCCCGGGAGGCGAGCTTCGCTCGGGAGCGAGCTTCGCTCGGGTTCGGGCTTCGCTCGGGTGCGGGCTTCGCTCGGGTGCGGGCTTCGCTCGGGTTCGGGCTTCGCCCGGGTGAGAGACGCGCGCCCGTGGCGCGGGATCCGGCGAAGCCGGTTCTACTTACCCGCCGTAGGCGTAGCCACTCTCCCCGGCGAAGCCGGTTCCACTTACCCGCCGTAGGCGCAGCCACTTTTCCCGCCGCAGGCGGCACCCCGCCGCAGGCGGCACCCGGGCTTCGCCCGCTCCTGCCGTAGGCGCATCCACTCGCCCCGGCGAAGCCGGCACCCCGCCGCAGGCGGCTCTCGAGCGCAACGACTCCGGACGTCCTGCTGCTTGCTCGGGTGAGGTTGATTTTATCAGTGTGCTCGCCGCCGTCGAGGCCAAGCCGGCTGCGCCGGTGCGAGCGGAGCTCGCAGCCTCGACCGCGTCTCCGCGCACTGCTGGTGCGTTGGTTGTGGCTCGCAAGCAGCGAAGCCGAACAACGAACGGAGTCTAACATGGCGTACCACCTCGAAGAGCTCAGCTTGGAATTCATTGATGCATTGGTTCCGCTGATGCCGCGCATCAAACAACGCGACAAATCGTTGGAAGATCAACTGCGGCGCGCGGCGAGCAGCGTCGGGCTCAACGTTGCTGAAGCGGCGTTCTCGGACCCGGGAAACAAACGCGCGCGGTTCCATACGGCCGCGGGCAGCGCGCGAGAGGCGCAGCATGCGCTGCGCCAGGCGATCACTTGGCGGCACGTGCGCGCGGGAGAGGCGGAGCGGGCGCTGGGGCTAGCGAGGAGGCTCGTCGCGATACTTTGGAGGATGACGCGGGAGTGAGCTCAGCGTTGGCTGGCGCTCACTAGTGAACGCGATCAGTCGAGGGTCCGCCGCCGGTGGAAGCAGAGATGACTTCGCATGCGAAAGTCATTCTGGCGCGAGCGAAGGGCGACGGGAACGCTCGATGGCGACGGCCAAGGTTCTTCCCGAGCTGCGTGCAATGTTAGACACGGCTTGAACCCAAACTACTGACCTTCGGGCCGACCGTGGCGCTCCGCAAATTCCGCTACGCAACCGTGGCCACAAGAGCGTGGATTTAAATGTCCGCCGCGGCTGTCGCCGTGGAAGCTCCCCACGCAACCCCTGAGGCATTTCGGCATCGGTCTTTCGGGTCCGCCGCGGCTATGGCCGCGGAAGCTCGCCGCGCAAGGCGGCCTTCGCCGGTTTGGGATCGGACGCTGTGTAGTCTCGACCGACCCTTTCATGCCGTCGTCCGACTTCCCTTTCGAGGACCTCGTCAAGCTGGCGAGTGACGCCATCCTCATTCGCGATGCCGACGGCACGATTTGCTTTTGGAATGCAGGGGCCGAGCGCCTCTACGGCTGGTCCGCGGCGCAGGCGACGGGGCGGAGCTCGCACGAGCTTCTCAAGACGCGCTTTCCCATTCCGCTCGAAGAAATCAACGCGACGTTGACGCGCACGCGCACGTGGGAAGGGTTACTTCGCCACCGCACCGCGACCGGCGCCGAGGTCATCGTCGCGTCGCGCTGGGTGCAGCGGCAGTCGGGCGGGCTCGTGCTCGAAATCAATCGCGACGAAACGGAGCGCCACCGTCTCGCCGAGGCGCTCCGCGACCGCGACCGCAAGTTCGAGCTTCTGCACAACCACGTGCCGTTCCTCGTTGCGCACTGCGATCGGGAGCTTCGGTTCAAGTACGTGAACCGCGCGTACGCCGAGCGCTTGGGCATGGAGCCCGCCGCGCTCGTGGGCAGAACCGCCGAGGAGGTGCTCGGGGCGGACGCGGTGCGCGTCATCATGCCGCACGTCGAGCGCGTGCTCTCGGGGCAGCGAGTCGAGTACGAGGCGTGGGTCTCCTTCAAGCCGATCGGGCGTCGCTACATGCGGTCGGTGTACACGCCGGAGCTCGACGCTTCGGGTCGGGTCGTGGGCTACCTGGTCGCCGCCGTCGACGACACGGTGCGCAAGAACACCGAAGACGCGCTCGCCCAGAGCCGCGCGCGGCTCGACTTCGTCGCGTCGAGCGCCGAAGTCGGGGTGTGGTCGTGTGATCTGCCCTTCGCCGATCTCATTTGGAACAGCGCCTGTAAGGCGCATTTCGGTCTGCCGGCGGACGCCGCGGTCACGATCGACACCTTCTACGAGCGGATGCATCCCGACGACGTCGCGCGCACGCGGCGCGCCATCGAAGATTCCATCGCGAGCGGGCTCTCGTACGACATCGAATACCGCACGCAGCAGCAAGATGGCTCGTACAAGTGGATCCGTGCCGTCGGGCGCACCGAGTACGACGAGGCCGGCAACCCGCGCCGTTTCGAGGGCATCACCGTCGACGTGTCCGCGGCGAAGAGCGCGGAGGAGCGCTTCCGCGAGCTGGCCGACGCGATGCCGCAGATCGTGTGGTCGGCGGACGCGCAAGGCGCGGTCGACTATCTCAATCGCCGCTGGTTCGAGCTCACCGGCAAGACGCCAGGTGATCGCGAGATCAACGACGTGATGCACCTGGACGATCGCGTTCCGGCGCAAGCGGCGTTCGACCGCTCTCTCGAAACCGGGCAACCTTACGAGCGCGAGTACCGCCTCTGTCTGCCCGGCTTCGAGGAGCCGCGCTGGTTTCTCGGGCGCGCGCTCCCGGTGCGCGACGAGGCCGGTCGCATCAGCCGCTGGTACGCGACCAGCACGGACATTCACGAACAGAAGCTGGCGGAGGCCGCGCTCCTCGACAGCCGCGATCGCCTGCGCGCCGCGCTGGACGCGTCGACCACGGGCACGTTCCGCTGGGACATCGAGTCGAACGCACTCGATTGGGACGAGAACCTCGATCGGCTCTTCGGACTTGCGCCCGGCGCGACGGCGCGCTCGCTGCCCGAGTTCGTGCGCATGGTCCACCCCGACGATCGGCAGCGCGTCATCGAGGCATGCGCGCGCTGCGCGTCCGACGGCGTCGACTTCATCGAGGAGTTCCGGGTCGTGTGGCCCGACGGCACGGTGCGCTGGCTCTTCGATCAGGGCCGCGTCTTCGTCGGCAACAGCGGGAACCGTTACATGACGGGGGCGTGCGTCGACATCACCGACCGGCGCAACAAAGAAGACGCGCTGCGCGAGGCCGATCGCCAAAAAGACGAGTTTTTGGGCATGCTGGCCCACGAGCTTCGGAACCCGCTCGCGCCCATCTTGTACTCTGCCTCCGCGCTCGAGCAGCGCATCCAGGACCCTTCGCTTCGGATGCCACTGGAGGTGATTGGCCGTCAAGCCAAGCGCATGGTCCGCATCGTCGACGATCTTCTCGACGTCTCGCGCGTCACGCAAGGAAAAATCGAGCTTCAGCGGGAGCGCATTTCGGTCGCGGCGCTCCTCGCGCAGTGCGTAGAAGCGACGCGCGCCCGCTTCGAAGCCCGCCGACAGACGCTACGCCTCCACCCCGTCGATCCGGCGCTGGCGGTCGTCGGCGACCCCGTGCGCCTGGCCCAAGTGCTCGAGAACCTGCTGATCAACGCGGCGAAGTACACGCCGGACGGTGGACACATCGACGTCTCGGCCGAGCCGAGCGGAGAGAACGTGGCCATCGCCGTGAAGGACACGGGCATCGGCATCGCACCGGACATGCTGCGGCGCGTGTTCGACCTCTTCGCGCAGGCCGACACTTCCCTCGATCGTGCGGAGGGTGGCCTCGGCATCGGGTTGACCCTCGCCGAGCGCCTGACGCGCATGCACGGAGGCACGCTCGAGGCGCACAGCCTCGGCGCGCGCCAAGGCAGCACGTTCACCGTGCGTCTGCCGCGCGTGGACGCGCACGTCGAGAATGAGGCCGCGCCCCGTCCGAGCTCGCCACCGAACCGGCGTCTCCAGATCCTCATCGTCGACGACAACCACGACTCGGCCGAAATGCTCCAGAACCTGATGGAGATGTCCGGGCACACCGCGCACATCGCCCACGACGGCGTCAGCGCCGTGCCGGCGGCGCTCAAGACGCGACCGGACGTGATCCTGTTGGACATCGGGCTCCCCGGAAAAGACGGCTACCAGCTCGTGAAGGAGCTGCGCTCGCTGCCCGAGATCGCCGCCGCGCGCATCGTGGCGACGACCGGCTACGGCCGCGCGGAAGATCGCGCCCGCTGCCTAGCTGCGGGCTTCGACGCGCACCTGACGAAGCCCATCGATTATTCGGCGCTCGCGGAAGTCCTCGCGCGGCACTGAATGAGGGCTTTTACGTGGTCATGGAGGCCACGCCCGCATCTCCGAGCTCGTGCCGGGCGCGCGCCAAGAGCCGCAGGCGGCTCCCGGTCGTAGCGACTCCGTACGCGTCGCGGAACCGCGTTACGCCTGATTCAGAAGCGCCAGCTCGGTGCGCGAGCGGACGCCGAGCTTGGCGTAGGCGCGCGCGAGGTGGTTTTCGACGGTGCGTGACGACAGATCGAGCTGGCTCGCGATTTCGGTGTTCGTGAGGCCGCGTTGGGCGAGGCCCACAACGCGCCGTTCGGAGGTGGTGAGCACCGACCAGGGTTGCCACACCGCGCTCACCCGCGGGCCGCTGTCGGTGACTCCGGCGTGCTCGAAGATGAGATCCAGTTGCTGGTCGATGCTCGGGCTCACCCACGAAAAGTGATCGTCCCCGGGCAACTCGACGTAGCGCGCGCGTTCGAGCCGGGCGCCCAGCATGCGCCCGAAGGCGGCCGGGATCACGCGGTCGCCGGCCAGGTGCAGGACCAATGCGGGCTGACGTATTTCGGGCAGCAGCGGCGTCGCATCGAGGCGGAGCCCACTCGCCATCAATGCGCCGATCATGGCTGGGCTCGCCGCGGCGCGCTCGTAGCGCGGGACCCAACGTGCCAGGTTGGGTATCGAGCGCAGCGACGGCGCAAAATCGCTGAGCGTGAGCGTCTCCTCGGTGCCCCAGTGCGCCACCACGCGCTCGAAGAACGACCGGAATTCCGGCTTCCCTGGCACCGTGCCGTACGCCGCGGCCTCGCCGAGCGCACGGCTTCCCGAGTACGCCGAGATCAACACCAGCCCGGCGATGCGGCTCGGTAGGCGGGCGGCGGCCGCCAGCGCAATCACGCTGCCCTCCGACAGTCCGCACAGCCAGGTGCGCTCGACACCTGCGGCGTCGAGCACGGCGGTGAGCTCGTCGAGCCGTTGCTCCAGCGTCTCGGCTCCGTTCGAGGGATCGGACAGACCGGTGCCCAATTTGTCGTACTGGACGAAGCTAAAGGCCGACGCCAGGCGCTTGATGGGACGCCAGAATACCGGCTGCTCCCACATCATTTCGATGTGTTGGGCCAGCGGCGGCACCAGCACGAACGACGTCTTGGCCTGCCCGAGCTGTTGGAACGCCACCTTGCCGCGGGCGGTGCTGGCGAACCGAATGCCAGGGGCTTCCACGGCGTCGATGGTGCCACGATCCGTCTTGGGGTCAACCGCTGACCGGCGACGCTGCCCGGTCCGCGTCGGCAGAGGTGCCCGCCAAGACGCGGAGCAGCAAGCGGGGAGCGAACAAGCTCGCCGGCGGAGCCAAGAACTGCATCACCCGTAGGAGCGCGGTCGCCACCTGCACGTCCTCGTGGGCCCTGGCGATCACGCGCGGCAAGTAGGCGTTGGCGAGTCGCATCTTCAGCGTCATTCGGCCGCGGACGCCCGAGTACGCCAAGGCCGGCCCAACCGCCGCATTCCAGGCCACGTCGACGATGGGCGCTGCTTGCTCCGCGAACACCTTTCCGAGCTCCGGAAGGGCGACGTGCCGGCACAAGCGTCGCAGCAACACCGCTTGCTTCGCGACGACCGTGATGCCCTGGCCATAAGTCGGATTGAAGCTAGCGAGCGCATCGCCACACACTAAGAGGCCCTGCGGAAAGTCGCGCATCTCTTCGTAGTGCCGGCGGATGCTGGAGGGAAAGCGCAAGCTGTGCGCTTCGCCCAGCGGTTCCGTGTCTTCCAGCAGCTCGGCGAGCGCGGGGCTCGACAGCGTGCGCGCGAACGCAACAAAACTCGCGTGGTCCTGCGGCGGGCGCGCTCCACCCAGTGCGTACTGAGAGACGAGCCAGCGTTCTCCGTCGAGGGCCAGCGCGACCCCGCCGCGCGGCAGCTTGCGGCTCGCGACCAGGCAAAGCGCGATGCCACCGTTCAGGTGATGGGGACGTCTCCGGTAGATCTGGCTCACGTAGCGGGTTTCGAGCGCAACTTCTTCGATGCGGGGCCCCTCGAGCCCAACGACCGTGAGCCACTCCGGTAGCAGCGGATGCCGTCCTGAAGCATCCACGACCAGATCCGCCGTGAGCGGCTCTTCGGCGCCCGGCTCCGCTGCCAAGCGCACCCCCGTCACCTTGCCCGCCACGTACCGCAACCCCAACACGCGAGTCCCCGCGCGGATACTGACGTTCGGAAGCGCCAGGACACGCCGGCGGATGGCGTGCTCGAGCAGCGGGCGAGCCATCGTCATGCCACGCACGCCGCTCTCTCCGCGTGCGAGTCGTCGGCCGGCGAACACCCACGCTGCGTCGCGCAGGTTGTCGCCGCTAGGACAGCCGCTCTGCTCGAGCTCGCGGCAAAGTCCCGGCAAAAGCTGCTCGAGCGCCGCCAAACCTCCCGCCAGCAGGCCGTGAGCGTGCTGGTCTTGCGGCACCCCGGCTCGGGGCAGCGGAGCATCCACGAGCTTCCCGCGCTCGACCAACACCACTTCGTCGCAGACCTCGGCGAGCGCCAGGCCGGCCAAGAGTCCGCCGATACTGCCTCCCACCACGACTGCCCTTTTCGTCATCCTCCGAGCGTGGCGACGCCGCCGCGCCACGTCCTGAGTGGAACTACTCAGGCGGTCCTGGCGCCCCAGACCCACGTTGCCCAGCGGCCGTGATGAAAGGAGCCAATATGACCAAAGCGAATGTTCAAATCGAATCCGAAGCCGTCGAAGCCCGCGTCGTAGAGCTGCGGGAGTCGCCCGCAAGTGAGGCGCTCGCCACCGAGCGCTTTGCCCAGCGCGTGCTCGGCGACGTGTCGGCGGCAATGACTGGCTTGATGGTGCGCGTCGGCCACGAGCTCGGGCTGTACCGTGCGCTCGCTCAGCGCGGACCGTCGACGTCCGCGGAGCTGGCGCGGCACGCTTCCGTGCTCGAGCGCTATGCGCGCGAGTGGCTGCACCAGCAGCGCGCCGCGGGCTACCTCGACTACGACCGAGAGAGCGCCAAGTTCCGCTTGCCCGCCGGAGCGGCCGCGGTGCTGGCCGCTGAAGCCAGCCCGGCGTTCGTGCTCCCGGCCTTCGAGATCGTGGCCGCGATGTGGGCCGACGAAGCGCGCCTGACGCGCGCGTTTGCTCGCGGTGAAGGCATCGCCTGGGGCGAGCACGATCAGCGCCTGTTCCACGGCTGCGCCCAGTTTTTCGGCACCGCCTACGCCACCCACCTGGTCCAAAGCTGGCTGCCAGCGCTCGAAGGCGTCACCCAGAAGCTGGCGCGGGGAGCCACCGTGGCCGACGTCGGCTGCGGTCACGGAATCTCGACCTTGCTCATGGCCCGCGCGTTCCCGGCGTCGCGCTTCGTCGGCTTCGACAGCCATGCGCCATCGCTCGACGCGGCCCGGCAGCGCGCGGCCACTAATCGACCAACCGCAAACGTGCGCTTCGAGCAAGCCACCGCCACCGACTACGGCGGTGAGCGCTACGATCTGATCTGCTTCATGGACTCCTTTCACGATCTCGGCGACGTCGTGGCCGCGGCGCGCCACGCCGCTCGCCGACTCGCCGACGGGGGCACGGTCATGCTCGTCGAACCCCTGGCCGCCGCGCGCGCCGAAGACAACCAAGGCCCCATCGCCGCCATGAACTACGCCGCCTCCACTGCCCTCTGCACCCCCAACGCCCTCTGTCACCACGGCAGCCTCGCCCTCGGAGCCCAAGCCGGCCCCGCCGCGCTGCGCCAAGCCCTGGCCGAAGGCGGCCTCACCCACTTTCGCGTCGCCGCCACCACGCCCTTCCACCAAGTGATCGAAGCCTCCGTCGGAGCGCCACGATGACGACGAGATCGTAAGCCGAGCGGGGGAGGCCAAATCCTCGTGCGAAACTGGAAAGCCTCGAAGGAAACTTCGGGGCTTTCTTTCGTCTTGGCGGGCTGCAGAAACGCAGCTTGATTGCAGAAGCTAGCGTGGCGGTAACGGGCCGCATTGGCTGGCCAAAGTCGCGGCGGTGAGTGTGGAGGTGGACGTGACCGTGACCGTGGACGCCGCGCCTGCGGCGCGAGCGGGGCCGTGGACGGGCTTCGCCCGAGGCGGTGAGCGGGCTTCGCCCGAGGCGGTGGACGGCTTCGCCCGAGGCGGTGAGCGGGCTTCGCCCGAGGCGGTGGACGGGCTTCGCCCGAGGTCGTGGACGCGCCTTCGGCGCGACTCGCCGCAGGCGCTCACGGTTTCGCGCCGAAGGCGCGTGCACCGACATCCGGCGTAGCCGGCTCTCGGAGTCGGCCGCAGGCCGCCCACGGTCACGGACCCGGCCGCAGGCCGCTCACGGTCACGGTTACGATCTGGACCGTTACGGATCCGTAACGCGGTTGCTTGCTCGGGTTGGGTTCATTTTATCAGTGTCCTCGCTGCCGTCGAGGCCAAGCCGGCTGCGCCGGTGCTCGCTCCGCTCGCAGCCCCGACTGCAGCTGCGGGCACTGCTGTGGGGCTGACTATGGCTCGCAAGCAGGCGAGACCGAAACCACGAACGGAGTTTTACGATGGCATTCCAAGTCGAAGAGCTCAGTCTCGAATTGCTCGCCGCGCTCGCGCCGCTGATGCCGCGCATCAAACAACGCGACAAGGCGCTCGAAGATCAACTGCGACGCGCGGCGAGCTCAATCGGCCTCAACTGTGCGGAGGCGGCCTTCTCGGATCCGGGAAACAAGCGCGCGCGGCTGTTCACGGCTGCGGGAAGCGCGGGCGAGACACGGCATGCGCTGCGCCAAGCTGTCGCTTGGCGCTTGGTGACGGCTGGGGAGGCGGAGGCAGCGTTGAAGTTGGTGGAGCGGATTGTGGCAATACTTTGGAGGATGACGCGGGGGTACGGGCCAAGGCGCGAATGACGGCGTTTGAACGGCGCGGTTCAAAAAATCGAAACGTCGATCAAGCTTGCCTACGCGAACCACTCGACAAAAACGACGAGCCAAACCTTACCGCGTGGGGTAGATTTCTGGGCTGCCACGGCCGACGACGACCTGGAAACCCTCGCGATGGAACATCCGGTGCTCAAAGCAGCCAAAGATGCACTGGAGCGCTTGAGTGCCGATCCAGAATCGCGCGTGCGTGCCGAGCAGCGCGAGATGGCCCTCATCTCCTACGAGCTGGGCCTCTCAAGGGCTCACCGCCAGGGCCGCGTGGCGGTCTTGGAGCGGCAGCTGACGACCAAGTTCGGAGCCTTACCCGCCGCCGTCACGGCTCGCCTATCGAACGCGAGTGATGCCGAGCTGGCGAGCTGGGCGGGACCGGATCCTCTCCGCGGGCACGCTCGCGACCGTCTTCGAAGGCTCGTAGAGAGGCGCGTGGCGGCAGCCACCCCGCCGCAGGCGGATCTCGCTCGTAGCGACTCCGTACGTCTGCTGCTTGCTCGGGGGACATTCATCGTCGTGCGGCCCGGCGCTGGCCGGCCAACAGCGCCGTTACCGCTGCCTGCGCCGCTTCAGCCATCTTGGCCGGTGGTTGGCCGAGAAACCGTGTCTGTCCGTCGATGGCGAGCACGGCCATGCCGTGGGCCAGCGACCACACCTCGAGCGCCAGCCGGCGTGGATCGGCTTTGAAGCGCTCCTTCACCGTCTGGAACAGCAGCTGGAAGGTGTCGCGCGCCGCGGCTTGCAGGGCGACGCTGGTGGACTTCTGGGCGCTGCCCTGACCGAACATCAGGCGGAAATGGGCGGTGTGGGTGACGGCGAACTCGACATAGCAGGCGGCCCATGCGGGAATTTGCTGCGCCGGACGGGCCTCTTGAGACACCGCCAGCATCCGCGCGTGCAGCAGGCGAAAGCCTTCCTCCGACGCAGCCGCCAACATCGTCGTCTTGTCGGTGAAGTGGCGGTAGGGCGCCGTCTGCGACACGCCGGCGCGCTCCGCGGCCTGGCGCAGCGTCACTCCGGCGGCGCCGTACTCCTCCGCCAGCGCCAGCGTGGCGTCCAAGAGCGCGCGGCGCAGATCGCCGTGGTGGTAGCGCTTCACGCTCCGAGCATAGCCGCATGTTGACAGCCGTCAACTTCTGAGCTGATGTTGACAGGCGTAAACACGGAGGAGCCGATGCGTCACACGATCGAGACCGAAGTGGGGAAGCTGGCGGTGTTCGAGGAAGGCAGCGGAGCGCCCGTCTTCTTGTGGCCGAGCTTGTTCCTCGACCACCGCAGCCTTCTGCCGCTGATCGCCGAGCTCCAACCGCGCCGCTGCATCGTCGTCGACGGACCGGGCCACGGCGAGAGCCCGGGGCCGGCACGCCGCTACGATCTCGCCGCCTGCGCGCGCGCGGCCATGCAAGTGCTGGACGCGCTGCAGCTGGACGCCGTCGACTGGGTGGGCAACGCCTGGGGCGGCCACGTTGGCGTCTGCGCTGCGGTCGCGTTTCCCCGGCGCATCCGCACGCTGACGGCCATCGGTTCGCCCATGAACGCGCTGAAGCCGGGGCAGCGACTGCAGATGCGGCTGCTCTTCGGCATCTTCAAGTTGAGCGCCGGTACCGCCGGAAAGATTCTCGGTGGCGCCATGCTTTCGCCGGCCGCGTTACCGTCGCTGCACGAGCACGTCCGCCAATCGGTGCAGGAGGCACCAGCCCTGAGCGACGCCATTCGCTGCGTCTCGCTCGCGCGCCCGGATCTCACGACGGAGCTGGCCCGCGTCACCTGCCCGACACTCATCGTCGCCGGGGCCGACGACAAGATGTATCCGCCCAGCGAAGCTGCGATCCAAGCCGCGTGCCTCCCCAACGGACGCTGTGAGACGCTGGCCGGCGCCTCGCACCTGGGCCCGCTGGAGCAGCCGCAAAAAGTGGCGGCGCTGCTGCAAGGTCACCTCACGGTGTAAGCAGCGGCTATCCCTGCGTCGCGCTCAGGCGTCTTCAAGTCGGCTCCAGGCGCGCATAGCCCATCATGCGGCGAACCGCTTCGCGCGCACGGTGCGGCAAGACGGCGTGCACGGGAACGAACCACCACGGCCGTGGAAACGGTCGTCCGAGCCGCTCTCCTTCGATCGGGAGGTAGCGCGTCTCCGCTGCGCGCCAGCCGTGGGCGCGAAAGAATTGCTCCCAGTCTTCCGGCTGAAAGCGTAGCTGCGCGTTCTTCAGATGGCTGCGTTGGACGCGCGCGCGCACGGTGCGGGTCAAAAAACGAGCGCTACGGTCGGCAATCCAGGTTCGGAATCGGCGGTGCGCCCGAAGGTCGTCCGCGAGCGCGGCGACTTCGTTTTCGGTGAGATACCCGAGGACGCCCTCCGTGAGGACCACGACATCCTGTCCCACCTCGTTGAGTCGCGCGAAGAGTGCCCGCCTCGCGACCGCATCGCTGAGGTCGGCCGTGACCCGCTCGAGCACGCATTGGGGTCGTTCGTCGTGCAAGAGCTCGTCTTTGCGCGCTACGATTTTCGGCGCGTCGACCTCGATCCAGCGGAGCGTGGACGGCAGCGCGAGCCGATAAGGTCGCGTGTCGAGGCCGGCGCCCAGGTTGACCACCATGCCCGCCCCACGAGCCACCGCTTCGGTCACCAGCTCGTCGATGACCACGGTGCGAATGGTAGTCATCCAGTAAAACTGCTCGGCGCTAGTCATCGTGGCGGCGACCCGAGCTCCTTTCGGACCCGCCAGCCGAGCGGCGAGGGGATCACGAAAGAGCGCGTCGGCGCGTGCCGTCTCACGCGCGCGGTACGCGGCGATCCACAACGCCGTGTCGGCAACGTCTTCGATAGAGGCTTCGCCCTCGGCGCGCGGCATGCCCGCAGCATATCGCGTCCTCCACGGTCAAGGCGTCAGGAGGGTCGCCGAGGGAGGGGAGGGGGCCGGGGCGAATCGCATTGGCTGGCCAAAGTCGTGGCGGTGAATGTGGCGGGGGACGTGACCGTGACCGTGACCGTGGACGCCGCGCCGGCGGCGCGAGCGGGGCCGTGAGCGGGCTTCGCCCGAGGCGGTGGACGGGCTTCGCCCGAGGCGGTGGACGGGCTTCGCCCGAGGCGGTGAGCGGGCTTCGCCCGGGGCGGTGGACGGGCTTCGCCCGAGGCAGTGGACGCGCCGTCGGCGCGCTTCGCCGCAGGCGCTCACCGTTTCGCGCCGACGGCGCGTGCACCGAATCCGGCGTAGCCGGTTCACCGCCCCGGGCGAAGCCCGCTCACGGTCACGGTCACGGTCACGGTCACGGTCACGGGTTTCGCTCGCTCCCGCCGCAGGCGCATTCCCTCTCCCCGCCGAAGCCGGCACCCCGACGAAGCCGGCACCCCGCCAGCGGCGGAACCCGGGCTTCGCCCGCCCCCGCCTTGGGCGCATCCCCTCTCCCCGACGAGCCGGCACCCCGCCGCAGGCGGAACCCCGGCGCACCATGGGCGCCCTTCGACTTCGAAATTTCGCGCCGGGGCCCCCCTTGACACGTTTTGCCGCCGTGTTTAGCGAGAAAAACGACTTTCGGCTGCCCCGGCATCCGCGGGTTCCCGGGATGGCAGGGCAGCTCCGATGGCACAACCAAGGAGGTATTGCATGTTGAATACGTGGAATGCCGTCGCAACGCTGGACCGCATGTTCGATGACGTCATGGGCTCAGCGTTCGGAACGGCTACGAGTAGTCGATCCTTCGATCCCGCCGTCGACGTTCGCACGAGCGACACCGAGGTGGCCCTGGCATGGGATATGCCGGGCATCAAACAAGAAGACCTGGAGATCACGCTTGCCGACCACGTCTTGACGGTCAAGGGCACGCGGCGGTTCGACAGCAAGGACAACGAGCGCGTGATGCTCGGGCGAGCCTACGGCTCGTTTACTCGCTCGTATACGTTGCCGGAGACCCTCGATGAGCAACAGCTCACGGCAGAGCTTGCGGATGGCGTGTTGACGGTGCGGATTCCGAGGCTTCCCGAAGCGCAGCCGCGGAAGATCCCCATCGGCCGAGGCTCGACTCCCAAGCAACTCAATCAGTAGCGAATCGAAGACCAAGTCCGAAGAGCGGGGCGGCTACCGAGGTCGCCCCGCTGCTCGGCATGACTGCATCAACCGAGAAAGGCAACCGCCAGGAACGAGAGGCAAACCCAGATGACGACGAAGATTCGACCGCTTCAAGACCGCGTGCTGCTCAAGCGCGTGCAGGAGGAACAAAAAACCAAAGGGGGCATCATCATCCCCGACACCGCCAAGGAGAAGCCCGTGGAAGGCGAGGTGGTGGCGGTGGGCAATGGCAAAGTGCTGGACGACGGTACCGTCCGCGCGCTCGGCGTAAAGCCCGGCGATCGGGTGCTGTTCGGCAAATTTTCGGGAACGGAAATCAAGCTGGACGGTGAGGAACACCTCATCGTTCGCGAGGACGACATCTTGGGCGTCATGGCGCAGCGGTGAAAGGAGGTCGAATCATGTCAGCGAAGCAAATCGTTTACGATGAGTCAGCACGCAATCTGATTTTGAGCGGCGTCAATTCTCTGGCCGACGCCGTCAAGGTGACGTTGGGGCCCAAAGGGCGCAACGTGGTGATCCAAAAGAGCTGGGGCTCACCGACCATCACCAAAGATGGTGTGACCGTCGCCAAAGAAGTCGAGCTCGAAAACAAGTTCGAGAACATGGGCGCCCAAATGGTGCGCGAGGTCGCCTCCAAGACCAGCGATGTCGCCGGTGACGGCACGACCACCGCGACCGTGCTCGCCCAAGCCATCTTCCGCGAGGGCAGCAAGCTGGTAGCGGCCGGTCACAATCCGATGGCCATCAAGCGCGGCATCGATCACGCGGTCGGGGCGCTCACGGAGGAGCTGAAGAAGCTCGCTAAGCCCACCAAGGACGCCAGCGAGATCGCGCAGGTGGGCACGGTGTCGGCCAATGGCGACACCACCATCGGCAAGCTGCTGGCCGATGCGATGGAAAAGGTCGGCAAGGAAGGCGTGATCACGGTCGAAGAAGCCAAGAGCGCCGAAACCTCGCTGGACGTGGTCGAGGGCATGCAGTTCGATCGTGGCTACATCTCGCCTTACTTCGTCACCGACCCCGAGCGGATGGAGGTGTCGTTCGAAGACCCCTATATCTTGCTGAGCGAGCGCAAGCTGCAGACCATGAAGGACCTCGTGCCGGTGCTCGAAGCCGTAGCCCGCTCGCAGCGACCTCTGCTCATCATCGCGGAGGACGTCGAATCCGAAGCTCTCGCGACCTTGGTCGTCAACAAGCTGCGCGGCACCCTGACTTGCGCAGCCGTGAAGGCGCCCGGCGTCGGCGATCGGCGCAAGGAGATGATCAAGGACATCGCCATCCTCACCGGTGGTCAGGTGATTTCGGAGGAGCTCGGGCTCAAGCTCGAGAACGTCAAGATCACCGATCTCGGCCAGGCCAAGCGCGTCAAGATCGACAAGGACAACACCACCATCATCGATGGGGGCGGTCAGAAGCAGAAAATCAAGGGTCGCCAGCAGGAAATCAGGACCCAAATCGAGGCCACGAACAGCGACTACGACCGCGAGAAGTTGCAGGAACGCCTCGCAAAGCTGGTCGGCGGGGTTGCGGTGATCAAGGTGGGAGCCGCCACCGAAGTGGAGATGAAGGAGAAGAAGGCGCGCGTGGAAGACGCCCTGCACGCGACGCGCGCCGCCGCCGAGGAGGGCATCGTGCCCGGCGGAGGCGTCGCGCTGCTGCGCGTGCAATCGGTGTTGGACCAGCTGAAGGTCGACCCCGATCAGCAATTCGGTGTGCGCATCATCCGCCGCGCCATCGAAGAACCCCTGCGCCAAATCGTGGCCAACGCCGGGCTCGAAGGCTCGGTTGTCGTCCAGAAGGTCAAAGAGGGCAAGGGCAACTTCGGCTACAACGCGGCCAACGGCACGTATGGTGATCTGCTCGCCCAGGGCGTCATCGATCCCGTCAAGGTCGTTCGCACGGCGCTTCAAAACGCGGCGTCTGTCGCCAGTCTCATGCTGACGACCGACGCGCTGATCGCCGAGCTTCCGAAACGCGAAAAAGAGCAGGCTCCGCACCAGCACGGCGGCGAAGTCTGAGCGGCGCGGAGGGGGTGGGCGTGACTCGTTCCGCCCCCTCCGCCCATGGATTCTCGAAAAGCACCCCCCTGCCGAAAGGAGGTCGACATGTGGAGAAAGCGATCGATGAAAAGTCGTTATTGGAACGTATTGAGGCGTTTTCGATTCATGCCCGGCTTCGCAGCGCTCGCGCTGTTCGGGTGCGCGTCACACTCGGTTCCGAACAGCTCGGCGCCGGCCGTGGTCGCGGCAACCCCCTCCGCCGCACCACTCCAGCCCACCGTCGCGCCTGACGTCCGCGAGCTGTTCGACCCGCACTGGTGGCCCGTCGAGCTGATGCTAACCCCCGAGCTGCGCGCCGCCTGCCGCCCGCTCGTCGAGCTGCCCTCGCAGCTGGTACTGAACGACGAAACCGAACAAGCCGAAAAGCTCGAGCCCCTGGTCACGTGCCTCACGCTCGCGCCCCCGAACGCTCCTCGCATCCACCTCGCCGGCGAAGTGGACCTGCCCGGTTCCACGCCCGCCGACAGCCGCGGCCACGCCGCCGCCCTCCGCTCGACCCTGGCCAAGCTCGGTGTCCCACTCGACACGATCCAGACCCACCCCGTCGACACTGGCCGCTCGATTGAAGTAGGCATCGAGCCGAGCTCGAGTTGACTCACCCCGGCGGCGGTGGCGAGTCGCATTGGCTGGCCAAGGTCGTAGCGGTGAATGTGGAGGTGGACGTGAGGGTGACCGTGACCGTGGACGCCGCGCCTGCGGCGCGAGCGGGGCGGTGGACGGGCTTCGCCCGATTCGGTGAGCGGGCTTCGCCCGAGGGCGGTGGACGGGCTTCGCCCGATTCGGTGGACGGGCTTCGCCCGAGGCGGTGGACGGGCTTCGCCCGATTCGGTGAGCGGGCTTCGCCCGAGGGCGGTGGACGGGCTTCGCCCGATTCGGTGGACGGGCTTCGCCCGATTCGGTGGACGGCGCCTGCGGCGCGACTCGCCGCAGGCGCCCACGGTTTCGCGCCGAAGGCGCGTGCACCGACATCCGGCGTAGCCGGATGTCGGACCCGGCCGCCTGCCGCTCACGGTCACGGTCACGGCCCCGGCCGCAGGCCGGTCACGGTCCCGGCCGCAGGCCGCTCACGGTCACGGACCGCGAGGGGACAGGATAGTTGTCGCCCCGGCCAGGTCTTGAGCGGGGGCGGAAAGTGGAGCTAGATGAAGCCATACTCAAACCCCACGACGAGGCGTTTCTCGGAAGATG